>ODAK010003995.1_pt1 | contig 15210 bp, 15 predicted proteins | sample 1539591 | NCBI WGS metagenome assembly ODAK01 (sample SAMEA3539303, study PRJEB22396) | soil metagenome | biome: tundra; feature: field; material: soil | place: USA | collected 2010-05 | depth 0.15 m | reverse complement strand
CAAGCCTGGTTCAGACTCGTCCTCGCTCCCTTACAGTAACAGTGAATATGCTCTAAGCCGAAGTAGAGACGATGGAGGGAGCAGGGGCATTCATGCCCCTGAGTACCCGCCTGAATTTGGCGGCCTTCAGGCCCGGATTCTCCGCCGTCCCATCACCCTTTCCGAGCTTCCGCCTCTGCCAGCCATCCACGCCGCAATTTATCTTGTGGGATGCTCGACATGTAGGGTTTCAGGTCGAGAATGGGAGTTCCGTCCAGCATATCCACGCCGCGAACTTGGAGCGATCCCTTGTCGCGGCGCAGCAGTTCCACAACCGTCAGCCCAATCGGATTGGGCCGGCGCGGCGACCGTGTCGAGAAAACTCCGTGCGGTCGGATGTCCGCAGGCGTCTTGCCCAGCAGCTCAAACCCCTCCGAGCGGTCAAATGCCCAAATCACAAAAAGATGAGAGAAACCTTCGATGTCCGTAAGCCCGAGCGAGAACTCGGGCAGGATGTTGAGCACACCCTCGGCATCGTGCTTGGCGCCAAGCCCCTTCGGAATGGAAGAAGTGTCTTTATAGGGGCTGCTCACAAATCCAATCGGCTGCGGCGTAAACATGGGTAGAGTCACCTCGGGTCCAAGGCATGTCGGGGCTTTCGCTGCGCGGCCCGCAGACTACTTATTCGAGTCGGGGAGCTGGAATTCAACGCCGGAATCGTGATTCACCTTTGCCGTCGCTATCAGGTCGAGTTGGTCCAGCGGGATGTCACGGCGTTGCTGATCCTGCACATAGAGTATTTTCGCGGTTAAAAGGTAGTTATGAATCTGCTCGGGGGGGCGGCCATCTTTGAAGACGAGCGTGACCGCCTCCTCGTTGGCCGGTGCGGGAGCCTGCTCCGGCATCGCTGATGATTGCGCAGGAGGGGAAGAAGGCCACGGAGGAAGTGCCTCCGGCTGTCCCTGATCGCCGGACTGTGCATCTGCGCCCGCGGCAGCGTTGTCTCCCGACCCCTGTGACTCTCCGTTATCCATAGAATCCGGGTAACCCAGCACATAAGGACTTACCCATCCAATCGATCCGGTAACTCCGTAAGGGTATCCTTCCCGGTGCTCGGGCCGGTAGGGCATGCGATGGTGACGGCGAAAGTCTGTACCGGCCCCGCCATTACCGGCCTGGCGGTCACGGGAATTGCCGGGGGCACTGGGCGGAAGGGGACGATTTGGGCTGCGAAACCCGCCGGGAACAGGAGGGTGAGCGCCTGCAAATCTGGGGGGAGCCGAAGGGCGAACCCCTCCATGTACTGGGGCCGGACCGCGATACCCTCCATGCCCCAAAGCGGAACCCGGAGCGGAACCTCGTGCCGAACCACTGAATCCTCCGCGAGGTGCAGGTGCGTTATGGGCGGGGGAGCCGCCGCGTGCCACTGGCCGCTGCTGCGCACAGGCGGGAAAGGCGACCCAGGCGACAATCAGCGCTACTGCGGCAAGACGCTTCATGCAGACATTTTACGCCTCTTTGCAAATTCCGGATTGACGAATAAGCCCGGGAAATCGGATGAACGCTTTTGCTGCAAAAGGCCGCTCATTTCACCAACTGAACCAGTCAATGTCGTTGTTCCGATTAACAGTCGTCGTTCCGACCGATGTCGTAGTTCCGACCGATGTCGTTGTTCCGATCCCCAGTCGTAGTTCCGGCCAAAACCTGTAGTTCCTCCCGGAAGGGAGGAGGCGAAAATAGCCCAGGGTGGAGCGCAGCGCAACCCTGGGAATGCGGCGTGGTCTAATATCCCGCCCTGGAGGGGCGGTACGAAACCAAACCGCGGTCTCAATCCCTATTCTTGCGATTCCCTGGCGAATAAGCTGCAGCGAACCCCCTCGCCTCAATACGTACACTTGGCCGCCTCATCGGCAAAGGCTCTCAGCAACTTGGGCTCGGCCTCGAAGAAGTGGTCGGACGGGCACAGAATAAACCGCCCGCCTCCGCCTGCCTCCTCGAAGCAGCGCCGGACTTCCGCCCGCGTTGTCTGCTCATCGCAACCGGTAAAGAAGTGCAGTTGGTCGAAACCGCCAATCATGCAGGCCCGCCCGGCAATGCGCGCGTGCGCCGACGCAAGATTACAATCGGCGCCCATCCCGACCGGCGTCAGCGTCTCCACCGCGTCCGCGCCCATCTCCACCACGCGTTCCAGCATCGGCATGATCTTCCCGCAAAGGTGATACACAATTCGCTGCCCGGCCGCGTGAGCAGCGTCAATCAGCGGTTTATCGTAAGGCGCCACAAAGCGGTCGAACATCCGCGGCGAGATTACGCTGGCCGAGGCGTCCCCGCCCCCCAGTTCAAGAATGTCGTAGTGCGCGCCCGCCAGCGATTGGATGAAACCAAGCTTCCTGCGTTGCAGCATCTGCAGCAACTCGTGCACCCACACTGGATCGTCGTTGGCCTCCATGATCATTCGCTCGGTGCCAACCATGCAGCAGGCATCCTGCCAGCACCCTGGCTGCCCGTAGATATCGGAGCAGCAGATATGCCCGCGCACCAGCCCGCGCTCTCCAAATTCCGCCGCAACGCGATTCACCTCATCCACGTTGCAATTCGGCGTAGTGGCATAGGCGCCGATCAAATCGATATCCCGCTTGTTCTTGATCACCGGCTCAGCCACCCATGCCGTGTAACCCCGGTCCTCAAGCACCATGGTCAGGTCTCCGCCAGGAGTTACAAATCGGAAGCGCGTGAATTTGCGGTCGCCCGTCGTTTCGTCCTTCTCGAAAATCCGCCACGAATCGTTGGCCACCCTGTGGCTCTCAAGAAATCCAAGCTTCCCCTGCAGCGGATCGGGATAGTCGCTCGAGCCCGGCTTGGGCTTGTGCGGTACCGTCCAGGTAATCGCGTCGATCCCGAACTCGTCGAAGAACGCCTGCTCCGACATGCCGTCGAGCGTCTTTTCCAGGAAGTAGGGCATCAGGTGGTGCGTGGTCACGGGCAAGCGATCCGGCATGGTCCCGTTCAACGCGGCAAGCATACGCTGTTTCGAGGTCATCATTGGTCCTTCCAAACTTCCGTGGCGGCGGATCGTTTCGCGCCGGGATTCAAGCCGTTCCATGCCTGACCCGGTCTCTGTCCCCTCGGACCTCAGCGCCGTCGCTGCATCGAGCGGAACTACGATTTACAGTGTAGTCCGCGGTTAACTGGCGGTGGGAATAGTAAAGATGCTCGAACCGCCGAATTTCGCATGGCGAAATCGATAACTAGCCCATAGACTGCGGGTGCCCCAGGTCTCGATTTTGAGACCTGGGAAGATGAGCCTACTCTTGCATTTTGCAGATAATTACCGCCACTTGGCGCACACTTTGAGTAGGAGAGTGCCCAATGACCGCAACTTCCAAACCCGTCCAACTCGTTTCCGCTGCCCGGGCGGCATTTTCCACCCTCAAAAACCACCCCGCAATAAAAAATTGGCGAGATTTGCACTTTTTCAACGCCACCTTGGCTTGTAAGCGTATACAAGTCAATCAGTTGTAAATTCTACATATTAACCATTCAGTAATCAAAGTTTCGATTTTAACCCCGTTCAGGCCCAAACATGCCGCATCTGGCGCGGTTTCGTGCGCCCCGAAGCCTGTCCTGTGCCTGTCGAAGGATCCCGACTCTGGAACCTGGGAAGCTGCTACGCCAGCGCGATCTTCAAAGCAATCGCATGGCTGCAAGGTTTCTCCGCAGGCATCTCAACTTTCAACCCGCTCTCATCCTGCTTCCAGCGCAACTTGCCCTGGTGGCCGAGTAGCTCCACATTGTGAATCTTGCCGGGCTGCTGTGGGCTGTTGATGCCCAGCGGCTTGAGCAGAACCGACGGATGCGGCCAGCCCATTACGAAGGCATAGATGTCGGTGCCTTTTGTCGTGAACCGCACATCGTCCGCTGAAAGATCGTGGCGGTTTGCCTCGTTGAAGCCTCCCCACTTTGTCCAATCCACATATTCGTGCGAGCCCTTGGGAAGCGTGCTGGGGCCTGCGCCATAGATCTTCCAGGGCCGCGTGGCATAAATGCCTTCGGAGTTGACCGCCATCCATGCGGTAATGTCGGCGACGATGCTCAGTTCCTTGTCGTCCAGCGTCCCGTCCGGCCGCAAGGGAAAGTTGAGCAGCATATTGCCGTTGCGGCTCACAACATCCACCAGCAGGTCGATGACGCGCTTGGGTGATTTGTACTCGATGTCTTTGCTGTAGTGCCAATCGCCGACGCAGGTGTCCGTTTGGAACGGCTCCTTGGAGAGTCCGTCGAATACGCCGCGTTCCACGTCCAGCACGCACGTACCCACGGCGCACTGATTAGCGACCTTGGCGGTATAAACAACCTCCATGTCGCCTTTGTGCCAGCGCAGGCTCTGGTTGTAGTAATGCGCCACCAGGCTGCGGCCCCAATCGCCGAACGGGATTCCTCCATCCTCATAGAGAATGTCCGGCTGGTGCTGGTCGACAAGATCCATGATCCGCTTGAGCCATTCGCGCTTCCAGGTTACCGGCTCGTTCCCGATCTCCGCCCACGCGTCGCCGACGACCGGGTGCGGCTCATGGTAGAGGTCCCAGTTAGCCTTGTCGTTGGCGTCGTATGGAACGCCGGCATAGCTGCCCTGCTTGTCGGCGCCTTTGTTCACTCCCCACCAGTTCCAACTGCCCCACAGATGCTCTGAAACACCGAACTTAAGCCCATGGCTGCGCGCAGCGTCGCGGAACAGTCCGACGATATCTTTCTTTGGCCCCATGTTTGCGGCGTTCCAGCGGTGATGCTTGGAGTTCCACATATCGAAGTTGTCGCAATGCACGCCCATGCTGAAGAAGTACTTGGCGCCCGCTTTCTTATAAAGTCCCACCAGGAAGTTGGGATCGAAGTTCTCGCCCTTGAAGGTGGGAATAATATCCTTGAAGCCGAATTTCGACGGGTGCCCGTAGGTTTCAAGATGAGATTTATATTGCGGGCTTCCTTCCATATACATATTGCGCGCGTACCAGTCGCCTTTTTCCGGAGCCGATTGCGGTCCCCAATGCGACCAGATGCCGAACTTGGCATCGCGGTACCACTGCGGCGCTGTGTAGTTCTCGAGTGAGTTCCCTTGCGCTTTAAATGGCCCGCTTGCAATCTCAACGTCCACTTCACTTTTGGCCTGGCCGTGAAGGAGAGGTAAGGCGCTGGCTGCGCCCAGCAGTCCCAACGCAGATCTTCTGGAGATAATCATATTGATTCCTTCCTTCAATGCGACCATTTGATTCCCATGCCCACTGGCGCGCGACTGGCGCGCCAGGAACACACACGTGTGGGTTTGTAGCCTACGAGGGAGCCTATCAAAGCGTTGGGCACGCCAGCAATATCCGATTCGACTGAGTTCTTGTCCTTTTTAGAACACCGTTTCACCTTGAATAAGTATCGATGGAGCTGCGCCTACTCGTCCCGTCGGATGATTCACCAGCCTGAAAAGCAACTGCGAGCGCTTCACTCGGTCAGGCGCGTTTCGTCAAGTTGCAGCCCTCTTGACTCGCGTCGAAAACGCGCAGGCGTCCTTCCCGTCACGCTCTTGAACACGCGGCTCAGGTATGCCGGGTTTGGAAAACCGGTTCGCTCCGCGATATCGCTCATGTCCAATGTTGTGGTCGTCAGCAAGTGAGCCGCTTCTCGAACCCGCACCTGCGCAATGAACTGCGCCGGGGCCACATTGCGGAATTGCTGGAATTTCCGCCGGAAAACGCTCTCGCTCAAATGCGCGAACCGGGCCAGGTCCTTTGTATACAACGGCGAAGCGTAGTGCTTCTCGACGTAGCGAACCGCCTCGAGCAGGTTTGCCGGCGCCTCGCTCTGCCACACGATCTCCGGCCGGCTCAGCACAAGGTGCAGCAGCGCAATGCTCAAATGAAATGTGCGGTACCGGTTCGGCGGCTCTTTCGAGGCGCGAAAGACCCGGACGAGGTCCTGCAGCAGGCTCCGCTCTGTGGCCGTCGGCTCCAGGACAATCGGAATCGGCTGCGTGGACATCAACTGGAGCTCGCGGCTAAAGTGCATCCAAAGCTTCGGTTTGGCCTCGGTTCCAAGGGAGTGAAAGAGCTGATGATCGGGGATGAGGACTAGCCGGTCAGGCCCGAGCGTGACTTCCTTGCCGGGAAAGATCACTCGATGACCCGGCTCCAGGTCGTAATAGAGCCGCCAGAACGGGCTGAAGACGTTTTGATAGTTCCAATGGGGCCGCCGCTGCAGGAAACCGGTCTCGTGCAGCGCCAAATCGGTGACCATGGGCCGCCCGCTCACCGGCTCGAATTCCAATCCTTGATTCGAGAACGGGCTCGCGTACGCCCCTAAGGCAGCCCATTGTTCGGGCGAGAGTTTAGACCGCTGGGGCGCCGATATGGACACGCTCCGCAGTATATTGACCCCCACAACGTAGAGTCAAAGCCCGGCGAGCGAAAAAGACAAGGTACCGAATGAAACAGATATTGAGTATGTTCGCGTTTCCCTGCCGATGTGAACCCAAGATGGCTACCGCCACCGCAAACCGCGATTACAGTCTTGTTGGCCCTATAGCCGACCGGCCGAAGAGAACAAGGCCGCGGGCTTTAAAGCAGGTTCCTTTCAATCCCGAGATTTGTTCACCGTACCCCCTAAGAACTGAACATTCAAAAAAGACAAGAAACAAATTGAAATGGATATTGAGTTCCGGGCACGCGCTTGATAACTTCAACTTTAACCTCGACTATGAATAGAAGATGAGAACGATGGGCACTTGTAAACTGCTCCTGCGAATCCACTCACGCCTAAGATGCATCGCCGGTTGGAGCCCCCGCGCATGATCACCGCAAGTCTCCCGCTTGGCATCGAGTTTCATGGCGTGGGCGCGATGTTATCGGCCAACTGCTACGCGCCGCAAAAGTACATCAAAAGATGGTCGTGGGAGATCTTCTGGCTTGCGCAGGCATCATGGTGTTGGCTGATTCTGCCAATCGCGGGCGCTATCATTACCATCCCCCACTTGTGGCTCGTAATCACCAGTTCCCCTTCCACCCTGATGCTTTACGCGTTCCTCATGGGAATCGGTTACGGCATCGGCGGCACGGCCTTCAATATCTCCATCCGCTACATCGGGTTCTCGCTGACTTACTCGATTGCGGTTGGACTCTCCAGCATACTCGGCACGATTGTGCCTCCCCTGGTTCGCGGACAAGCCGCCATGATCATTGCCCGGCCCGGCTCAATTTGGGTGATCTTCGGGATATTGGCCGGCGCGGCCGGGATCGCGATCTGCGGCGTGGCCGGGCGCATGAAGGAACGTAACCTTGAAGCCGCCTCGGGAAAGCGCGGCGAATTCTCGCTATTCAAGGGGCTGGCGTTGTCGCTCGTGGCCGGTGTTTTCTCAGCCGTGTACGGCCTTGCGCTGGAAGTAGCCGCTCCCGTCGCCGATATGGCGGAGCACTATGGAGCCGGCGTGTGGAAGGGCAATGTCTCCTACATCTTCGTCAACTCAGGCGCCTTTGTCACTGCCGCACTCTACAGCCTCTATCTTGCCAGGCGAAATCGCACTCTGAGTCAACTGGTGACCCTGCCTTCCGAGACCGGCTCACGGGGTGTTGGGCGGAACCACCTGCTGGCCATGCTGACCGGCACACTTTGGTATGGGCAATTCTTCTTCTATAACCTTGGACACGTTTACCTGGGCACGCAATACGCCTTCTGCAGTTGGGCCATTCACATGATCATGCTGGTGCTTTTCAGCAACCTGCTGGCTATCGTATTCAAGGAATGGAAGGGAAGTGCGGGCCGCACACGCATGACCATCGGCGTTGGGATCGTAGTCCTTGCCGCAGCAATCATCATGCTAACCTGGGGCAATCATCTTGGGGGAGTTATCTAACTCCATGGAGCACTCTTATATGCAGCGAACACCGAATTGCTTGTCGAAGTTGAACCGCATGAAGGCGGCATTGAGTCATCGTGAAGCCGACAGAGTTCCAATCAGCGACTTCTTCTGGGGAAGTTTTCTCAAGCGCTGGCGCGAGGAAATGGGGCTAGCGCACGACGCGGATATTTATCGCTATTACGACCTCGACTGGATGCAGTTCAATCCCAACGTCGATCCTCACATCAAGCCGTTCGAGATGATCAAGGAGACGCCCGAAGAGGTGGTGGTTCGCACCGGATTCGAAGCCGTTCTCTTCAAGAAGTTCGACCAGGCCATGCCCGCGTTCCTCAGCTTCGACACCGATACAATCGACAAGATGAATGCGTTCAAGTTCGACGATCCGTGGGACTCGCGCCGTTATTACTCCCGGGGAGACGACCAGATCAACGGCGTCGGAGATTCATTCACCCGCAACCTGCCTTCTTTCGTTGATCGCGTCAATGCGGTTTGGGCTGATTTCCCGGTATTCGGCGGCATTTGCGAGGCGCACGAGATGCTGTGGCGCATCGTCGGGTCAGAGAACTCGCTGTGCTGGATGGGCATGTATCCAGACGAGATTGCCCGCTTTGCGCACCGGCTCAACGAGTACGCTCTGGAAATTCTCAAGGGACAGATCAAGGCCGCGGATGGGCATCTCGATGGCGTTGTCATCTGGGGCGACGTCGCTTACAAGAAAGGCATGATGTTCTCTCCCGCTTTTTGGAGGGCCCACTTCAAGCCCGGCGTCAAGGCACTTATCGACGAATGCCACGCTCATGGGTTGGCGGTGATTTATCACGGCTGCGGCAACGTGAACAAGATCTTTGAGGATTACATCGAGATCGGCGTGGACGCTTACAACCCCCTTGAATTCAAAGCTGGGATGGATGCGATTGAATTGCGCCGAAAGTTCGGCCATCGCATCGGTTTTTGCGGCAACATGGATGTGCAGTTATGGGCTGCCGGCAACCGCGAACAGTTGAAGGCTGCTGTACTTACCAAACTCAATGTGGCCAAGGGAGGCGGATTCATCTTTCAATCCGATCACTCGGTGCCGGGCGATGTGCCTCCGGCCAGCTACGACTATGTCGTCAGGTTAGTTCGGGAATATGGTCGTTACCCTCTTGAACTTGGCGACTTCGATCTGCCCGAGTTCGACTTGGAGGCTATCGGCTAAACTTGCGAAGGACGGAGAAGCCAATGCGCTTGCTGTTGATTGGATGTTCGGTGCTTCTGCGAGAGTTGAGCGATGCGATCGTGCATTCGCCGCACCTGATCGACGCACAGTTTCTGCCTGCCGGCCTGCATGATACTGGCTCGAAGACCATGCGGCAGCGTATTCAGGAGGCCATCGAAGGGGCAGAGGGCAAGAAGTACGACGCGATCGCGCTGGGCTATGCCTTGTGCGGCACTGGACTGGTGGAGGTTGCCGCGCGGAGCGTGCCGCTGGTGCTGCCGCGCGCCCATGATTGCATCACGCTGTTAATGGGCAGCCGCGACAAATACAAGGAGTACTTCAACGCGAATCCGGGAGTCTATTTCCGTTCGGTTGGCTGGGTGGAGCGGGACGATGAACTTGTGGAGCAGGCAGCGGGAATTGGGCTGAGTTGCAATCTCCAGGCCCTTATCGATAAGTATGGCGAAGATAGCGGGCGCTTTCTTTACGAGGAAATGATGGGTTACAGGCGCTCCTACTCGCAACTTACTTTCATCAGGACCGGGCTTGAGGTGGATGAGAGTTTCAGACAGCGCGCGCAAGCCGAGGCGGCGGAGAAAGGCTGGAAATTCGAAGAATATTCGGGATCGGTTTTGCTCTTCCACCGGCTCCTTTCAGGAGACTGGAATGACGACTTCCTGATTGTGCCTCCTGGCCACCAGATTGTGGCTACAAATGACGATGAAATTGTGGCCGCTGCCATTCCGCAGCCACAGGGATGAATTCGATCTTCGAACTTGGCTTTAGACGGGGCACGGTCGAAGTGAAGTTTAAATCGATTTAGCTTACCCTGATTCCGACGGTCAAAAGGCAGCATGGGATTTCGCCAGACGATACGATGGCGGATTTAGTTTCCAATTCGGTTGGACCGGGCAAACCGAGCAAGACCAATGCAATGTGAAGACTTGTCGCACACTCCGATCAAAAGAAAGTTTCACCCTGCGATATGGTATTCAGCCCGAAATTTTACGTTGCACGAGGTCAATTTACCGAATATATCTTCAGGGGACCGCAATGAACGGGATTTCAGTACAATGAAAGGTCATTGGCATTGGACATGGTTTGCACCGCTTGGAATCACATCTTGCCGACATTCGGTTATGTATTCCTTGACAATGCTGACGCGAAGACCGGTTCTGGGAGGAACTGACAACATGACAGAATTGAAAAAACTTTATGACGCAATCGTTGCGGGAGACGCGAAAACCTCTTTGGCGATAACAAAGGAAGCGCTCGCGGAGAATGTGACGCCTGGGGAACTTGTTGCCAATTACATGATTCCGGCGATGGATGAAGTGGGCAAGAGGTTCGAATGCGAAGATTACTTCGTCCCTGAACTCCTTTTGTCGGGACGCGCGATGAAGGCGGCGCTCGGGATTCTTCGGCCGCTGCTGGCCGCATCCGGCGCGCAACCTGCCGGCCGGGTCATAATCGGCACAGTCAAAGGCGACCTGCACGATATCGGCAAGAATCTGGTTGCGGCCATGCTTGAAGGAGCGGGATTCGAAGTAACCGACCTTGGCACCGATGTCTCTCCCGAGAAGTTCGTCGAAGCCGTTTCTGAGAGGAAAGCCAACATTGTCTGTTTGTCGGCCTTGCTCACCGTCACCATGCCGGCCATGCGTACCACGCTTGATGCGCTCAGATCCGCCGGTGTCCGGAGCGATGTGAAGGTGATGATCGGCGGCGCTCCGGTAACAGAGCAATATGCACGCGAGATTGGGGCCGACAGTTACAGCGAGAACGCGAGCGCGGCTGTTGCCACAGCACGGCGCCTGGTAGGTGAAGCAGCCCATGCTTGAAACCCCTAGCCTTTTCCGTTACGACTCACTGGCAATTCCGGATGTGAACGAGCTCGTATTCGGGAAAGCGCCACGTCCCGTGAAGTGTGGCTTCGGGCTGGAGATCGGTGCCGGTATGGTTTTCCCGGAGGTCAACTTCACGTTGCCTCCAATCGGGATCTCCGAGGAAACCTGGCCGGAAATCCTTCACGAATATGAGGAGATGGCGACCAACATCGTTCGCCGTGCCGTGGCGATGAAGGTCCCGGGCGTGGTGCTGGAGTTCGAGCTCCTGCCCGCGATGACCGAGAAGCCGGAGTGGGGCGCGGAGGTGACGACGCTTCTTCGTCGTCACTTGGCTGCGGCGTACGATCAGCACAAAATGCTTTCGGCGCTCCGCGTCACTCCAACCGACATACGCGATCAAGGCAAGCCGCCGCTCCTGCGCGAGGGAGAGCCTTGCGATCGCTTGCTTCGCTCTTTTGAACTTACTATCGCCGCAGGCGCGGACATTATCTCTGTCGAATCGATCGGCGGCAAGGAAGTTCATGACCGCGCTCTGATGATGGGAGACATGGACGCCATCGTCTTTGCGCTCGGTGTGCTTTGCCCGGCAGACATGCGGTGGTTGTGGAAGCGCATTGTGAGAATGTGCGCTCAGAGTGGTCATGCCGTTCCAGGTGGCGACAGCGCTTGCGGCTTTGCCAACACTGCCATGCAGCTTGCCCATCAGAAGATGTTGCCCGAGGTTTTGGCAGCGGTGGTGCGGGCAATGTCTGCGGTGCGCAGCCTGGCAGCGTTTGAAGAAGGCGCTGTAGGACCGTCGAAGGATTGTGCCTACGAAGGCCCTGTGATCAAGGCCATTACAGGCACGCCCATTTCCATGGAGGGCAAGTCAGCCGCGTGCGCGCACTTCAGTCCGATCGGCAATATTGCCGAAGCCATGTGCGACTTGTGGAGCAACGAATCGGTGCAGAACGTGCGCCTGCTTTCGGGCAGCGCGCCGGAAGCCTTTACCGAAATGCTTGCGTACGATTGCCGGTTGATGAATGTAGCGTCCGAACGCGGACAGGCTCTTGCTTTGCGCGATTGCCTCACGGCATCGGATGAGTGGCTCAGCCCGCAGGCCGCGGTTCTTTCACCAGCCGCAACGATTGCGATTTCCCGCGCCATCGTCGCCGAGAAGGACGACTACAGGCGTACGGTTGCGGCCGGTCACACTGCGGTTGCGATCATCCGCGATGGAGTTGCCGGCAACGGGCTGGCACTCTCGAAGAAAGAACTGCAATGGCTGAACCGTATCGAGGCAGCCTTGGATGCGCTCCCTGCAACGGGGGATGAACTCGAGGCCGCGCTCGGCGAGGAATATCACGGGTTGTTTCGGCCCGCGTCCTACGGCCGGTAGGCAAAGGCAGATCGCATAAGTTAGTGGTGAAAAACGTGCGAATCCCGCGCGTTTTTCGCTTTATGTGTGTGTAGTCTCTGTCTGGGGTCGCTCATCGGGTCAGTGGTGGGCTTTGGGAACGCTGTGGTAATCGAACTTGGCGGAATCTTCCATTGGAATTCATCCGCAGTTGTTCTTATGCTCTGGCCTACCTCCAACCTCGGCGCAGGCTTCAACGACGCGAAGTTAATGCAATCGGCATTCATTCTGGTGATTGAGGTCGGAGCCAATGTGCTGGCGTATGCCCTGATGTTTGCAGCTCCGGTTGGGCTGATCGTGGTGATTCGACGCGCTTTCGGAGGCCGGAGAGGCGGAGATGGGCAATAAATAGCCGGGAGATCTTGACCGCAAGTTGCCGCGAGTTGCTATTCCTCGTTGCCCGCCCACCCTTCCGGGATAAAGCGATATCCCACCCAGGGTTCCGTCTGAATGTATTGGCGGCCCGTTTCATTTTCGAGCTTCTTGCGCAATTGACCCACGAAAACGCGTAAGTATTCCGGCTGATGGGCCGACTGTCCGCCCCACACTGCCGTCAGCAGTGCCCGATGCGTCATTACTTTGCCGGCATGGCGCGCGAGGTGCGATAGGAGGTCGAACTCCTTGGGCGTCAAGTGAATCAGTTTGCCTTGCACCGTGATGGTGTGGGCGGCTGCATCTACTACAAAGTCGCCGGTCTCAATGGGCGCCGCGGAGCGCTCCGGGGCGCGGCGCAGGTGAGCACGGACGCGGGCCAGCAGTTCCTGGATTCCGAACGGCTTGGTGACGTAATCGTCAGCCCCAGCGTCCAGCGCCTCCACCTTCGATCGCTCATGATCGCGGACCGAAAGAACCAGCACCGGCGTGCGCCCCTGTGCCCGGACGGCGCGGCAAACCTCCACCCCGCTCATGCCGGGCATCATCAGGTCGGTGATCACCAGGTCCGGCGTCCACTCGCGGAAAACCAGCAGTCCTTCCTCGGGATCATTCGCGGTCCGCACATCAAATCCCTGGGCCGTGAGCGCTGCGCGCAAAACTCGTGTTATCTGAGGTTCATCGTCGATCACCAGAATTCTGCCCGGCATCTTGCCCCTCTTTCATGGGAAGATTACACCATCGGTGACGCAGGGTATCATGCTCGGTAAGCGAGGCAACGGAAAAGCCGTGACAGGAAAGACGAGCAGGCGCATAAACCGGCGGCGGGTTTTGCACTGGTTTGCGGCCACGATTGGCGTCGCGGTGACCACTGTGGCGCTTACGCTGGTTGGCATCAAGGAGACCGCGGCAGGCTTGGTTTTTCTCACCATCGTGGTATGGTTTGCCGCTCGCTCCGGCTTCCGCCTCTCGCTCTACGTGGCCTTTCTCTGCGCGCTCTCCTTCGATTATTTTTTCTTGGTTCCACTGCACACGCTCCGTCTGGCGGGCATTCAGGAATGGATCGAGGTGTTGTCGTTCGCCCTCAGCTCCGTCGTGGTTGGCCGCCTGGCCGAGCGCGCACGCAGCCAAACCCGTAACGCTGAGCAGCGCCGTGAAGACGTGGAGCGTCTTTACACGCTCAGCCAGGAGATGATGCTTTACGAGGATGCAGTGCACCTTGTGCATGAATTGCCCCAACTGATTGAGCGAAGCTTCGAACTGAACACCGTGGTGCTGTATGTCCACGATCGGGACCAGTTCCATTCATCCATCGCCGTCGTACCCGAGAGCATTTGTTCCAGTCTGCGGGCCTTGACGCAGGGCAGCGGCAACTCCGCTCCGTTGGAACCGGAAGGGTTTTCCTCTTTGGCTCTTATGCTTGGCTTGAAGCCGATCGGCGCGTTAGCCTGGACGCCCCACGACCGGCTTTCGCGTGAGGCGGCGACCGCGATCAGCGCCCAGGTGGCCATCGCTCTTACCCGCGCCCAGGCCATTGAGACGTATACGCGCCTGGAGGCTTCCCGTGAGGGGGAGCGCCTACACACCGCCCTCATTGACTCCCTTACTCACGAATTGCGTACTCCGCTGACTTCCATTCGCGCCGCTGCCACTACATTGATCCAGGGCGAAGGGCTGGACGACGCCAGCCGGCTCGACCTGGCTTCCATTGTTGACGAAGAGGCCTCGCGGCTCGATGCCCTTATCGGCGAAGCCGTGGAGATGGCTGAGATCAACGCCAACATGGTCAAAGTCCACGCCGTGCCTCAAAAAACTCGCACGCTCCTCGAGCATGCGGTTGAGAAGTCGAAGGCTGCCCTGCGACCTCACCACGTGGTGATTGAGGTCGACGAGCCAGACAAAACAGCCTGGTTCGATTCTCATCTGTTGGAGCGGGTGTTTCAGCATTTGCTGGAGAACGCTGCCCGGTACTCCCCGCCCGGTAGCCGCATCGTTCTACGCAGCAAGCGCACCGCCGAGCGATTGGAATTCAGTGTGGAGGACAACGGCTCTGGTATTGATGCTGTCGACCTGCCGCTCATATTCGAAAAGTTCTATCGCGGCAAGAGAGGCACAGCCATCGGCAAAGGCACCGGAATGGGTCTCGCCATTGTCCGGGCCATCCTCATCGCGCATGGCGGGTCAATCGAAGTTTCAAGCCTCCCCGGACTTGGGACCACCTTCCGGTTCTGGTTGCCTTTAGTGAATCGGGAAACCGAGCACAGTTAATCAAGACCTCAACCGCGTGACGCCCGATACCATCACCCATGTTCAGCATCGGAATTGAGGGCGATGGGTTTACCTGTATCGTGCCGTAGACCGGGATGGCAACACCGTCGACTTCCGACTCAGCCCGACCAGAGACGTCGCGGCAGCCAAAGCGTTTTTCCGCAAGGCGCTTCGTACCCAACAACGCGCGCCGGTCAGTATTACGTTGGATGGCTACGCTGCATCGCAGCGAGCAGTGCGCGAGATGCCAGGG
>ODAK010003994.1_pt1 | contig 15211 bp, 5 predicted proteins | sample 1539591 | NCBI WGS metagenome assembly ODAK01 (sample SAMEA3539303, study PRJEB22396) | soil metagenome | biome: tundra; feature: field; material: soil | place: USA | collected 2010-05 | depth 0.15 m | reverse complement strand
GGCCCGCCGTCCGTACCGGCGAGCGGCGTGAGGCCCCCAGGTTCTGGACGGTCTCTCATTCGACGATGTGCCGCCGGAGCAAGACGTTGGTTCTGCCGCCGCTTCACCGGTCCGAAACCGGTCCGCTCCATCTCCTCGTCGACAGCACTGGCCTTAAACTCGGCGGCGCCGGTGAATGGCTGGTTGAAAAGCACGGCACGTCTCGTCGCCGGTCCTGGCGTAAGTTGCATATCGGCATCGATGCCGGAAGCGGTGAAATTGTCACGATCGAACTGACGGAAAAAGACGTCGATGACGCCGCGCGAACTGGCGCACTGCTCGACCAGGTCAGCGATCCAATCGCATCGTTCACGGCGGACGGAGCCTATGATCAGGACAGAGTGTATGAGGCCGTCGCCGAGCGTCATCCGGATGCGGAGGTAATCGTGCCGCCGCGTTCAACCGCGACGCTGAGCGCCTCGGCCGGGATCGCTCCAACCCGACGGGACCAACACATCCGCGAGATCGCCGAGCATGGCCGGATGGGTCGGCAAAAATCCAGCGGTTATAATGTTCGCGCAAAGGTCGAGACGGCGATCGGTCGATACAAACAAGTGATCGGGGACGCGTTACGGTCTCGGACTGACAAGACGGAGGCGACCGAGGTCGCCATCGCCGCCGCGGCACTGAACAGGATGCTGGGACTCGGACGCCCGAACTACGTCCGGATCGTATAAGCAATTAAAATGCTACTTGGGGCTGTCGACCCCAGCCACCTCGGTGCAACACTGTCACCCTCAAGGTTAAACTCCCGGGGGTAGATATCTCAGCTTCATTGGCACGGAGGGTCACCCCCGAGCGGCGAGGAGGAGACACTGACGACGATGCGGGAGCGAGTTCCACCGGTTTTTTAGGTGGGTAACACTCCGGCACTCCGGCTCACCCGCATCTGGCAAGGGTCGCTTTGTGTGGCCGCCGATCGTCGATGGCGGGATGACGCTGACTCCTGCACAAACGGCTGGCGTCACCTTACCGCGGCCCCGTCGCTTCCCGCCCGGCGAGTTTCGACGGCCCGGTGCCCTTGTCCATGCCGCTGGGTTTGATATCGGGGGCGGCGCTTCAGGCCTTTCAGACGAGCGATCTTCGTGCTGCAATTCAGCGACGGCAGCGGCCACGGCACTCTTGGCTCGAGAGAGCCTCGCCGCAGGCGTAATTTCCTGGAGTATCTCTGCCATCGGTCGGCCGACGGGCTCCTGTCCGGCTGGGAGACCATACCGAGCTTGCAATGAGCGGGAATTGGCCAATACAATACCTGACGACGGGCAGATCGGTGGTCCATCTGGGAAATGTCGGACTATCCGAGTTGCCTGGCTGGCGCGCGAAGAAGGAGAGGCCGGGGCATAAGGCGGAATCACAAGAGGGGCCACGAAGCGGATTTCCAGAGTTATGATCTGAAAGCTGTGAGCCAGATCATAGAAAGCGATGTTCAGTTGGCTATAATCACCTCATATCGAGCCGAAAGGCCATCGAACCATGCACCAATCGGCGTGTCGCGGCGCGACGGAAGCTAAGCCAATCCGGTATGGGAATGAGCCGGCCACCGTGGCGCCCGCGCCTCTGGTCATCAGGAGCCTCGCGGACGTCCAGGCTTTGTCAGCCGCCCCGAAGGCATTGAAGCGGCTGCCCCCGAACGGCCTGGTCATCGACATCCCCGGGTTGGACGAGCAGGCCAGCGATACGTTCCGCGAGCAAACCAGACGCTACGCGCGCGCCTGCGGCTGCGCGGCGGGCGGCGCGACATTCCTGCTGGGGAGCGCGGGCTGCGTCGCCTACGCCGTGCATCTGGCGCTGGTCCACGCCTGGACCGGCTGCGCCCGGACGCTCGCCGCCAGCGCGATCCTCGTGCCGGGCCTGACCGCCGCGGCGAAATGTCTCGCCCTGTGGCTGGCCCGCCAACGCTTTCGCCGAAACTGCGTACACCTGATCCGGTCGTTGTCGGGCCATCCGACCGGCCTGGACAACCGAAGGACGCCGCATGTCCTGTAGAGTATGGGTCGACCAGGGCCATATCGCCTGCGAGTCTTGGACCGACGAGGTCAGCGAGAGCTGCGTGTCGTGGCGCGACGACGGTTCGAACCAATGCAGCCAGTGGGCCGACCAGGGCTCGAACCAATGCAGCCAATGGGCTGACGAAGGCTCCAATCAGTGCAGCCAGTGGGCTGACGAAGGCTCCAACCAGTGTTGCAACTGGTGGCCCTGCTCCTGGGCCTGCGACGCCTTTTACTGGGTCGCCAACTGGGTGTGCCAGGGGTGGTACTGGGTCGCCAACTGGGTATGCCAGGCGTGGTACTGGGTCGCGAAGTGGGTATGCATCGCCTGGTACTGGGTCGCCAACTGGGTGTGCCAGGCCTTCGCCTGGGTCGTGAAGGCCGTCTGCCTGCTGTGGTCCTGGATCGCCAAGCTCGTGTGCGTGCTCTGGTCCGACACGGCCTGCCTCCTGATCAGCCTGTTCGGCCATCCACGGCGCGGCGCCAACGCCAGCCCCATCAAGCACGTTTTCGTTCTGATGCTGGAAAATCGCGCGTTCGACCACATGCTGGGATTTTCCGGCATCATCGGGACCGACGCCGTCACCGGCGCCACGCGGCCGATCGACGGCGCCACCGGGCCAACTGCCTTTAACTACGTGGATCCGGTGGCGATGACCGGTCCGACACCGGCATCGACCGAAGCGGATTTCAAACTCAACCGGCCGCCCGATGTCGACCCTGGTCATGAGTTCCTGAACACATTGCTGGCGTTAAGCGGACCCGGGGCCACCTATCCCGCCGGCGGCGCCTACCCGGCGGTGACCAACAGTGGCTTCATCGTGAACTACGCGACGACGCCGCAACAGGACAACACCGGCGACACGCCGCCCGTCGATCCGACCAAGATCATGAAGTGCTTCTCGCCGCGACGGGTGCCGGTGATCGACACGTTGGCCAGAGAGTTCGCCGTCTGCGACAAGTGGTTTTCCTCGTTGCCTGGCCCGACCTGGCCGAACCGGTTCTTCATGCACGCGGCGTCGTCCGGCGGATTGGATGACAGCCCGTCCGGCCTGCAGAGTTTCGGCAACACCGGTTTCGATGGCTATCGGTTCGAGAACGGCACCATCTTCGATCGCCTGGACGATGCCTGCCTCGAATGGCGCGTATTCGCCGGGGACAGTTTCCCCGTGACGCTGGCGCTGAGCGGCATGACCCTCAACGAGCTGCAAGGCCGCATTCACGATTTCGACGACTTCAACGATGCCATTCAGGACCCGGATTTCTCGACGTCCTATGTCTTCATCGAACCAAACTATGGCAACGATCTGCCGCCAAGCTCACAGGATTTCACCTGCGGCAATTCGCAACACCCGCTGGATGATGTCACGCGCGGTGAACGACTGATCAAGACCGTTTACGAGTCGATCCGTAGTTCGCCGCACTGGGAGTCAAGCCTGCTGCTTGTGACCTATGACGAACATGGCGGCTTCTACGATCACGTCGCGCCGCCGTCGGCGGTGGCGCCAGGCGATCCGATCAGCGATGACGATAATGACCATCACAACTTCACCTTCACGCAACTCGGCGTGCGTGTACCCGCCATCGTCGTCTCACCGCTGATTCCGCGTGGCATAGTGGATGGCACGATCTACGACCACACCTCGTTGCTGGCGACGGTCGAGCAGATCTTCGGCCTGAAGCCGCTAACCAAACGCGACGCCGCCGCGAATTCGCTCTTACATTTGCTTTCACTGGGCAGCCCCCGCGGCGACGCGCTGACGCAACTGCCCGATCCCGCCGAGTCCGGCTTCCGTTGCGACGACGATCCGCGCATGGCGACCGCTTCCGCTGATACCTCCCAGCCGGCCGCGCACGACTGGCGGCGCGATCGGGAACCGGTTGGCGCCTCGTTACGCGGGTTCCAGGAACTGGCGTTGCTAAAAGCGCTGGTCACCGCGCGCGGCCAGGATCGGCCGCAGATCAGGCGCGAATACCTGGCCGCGACGACGCGCGGTGGAGCTCGTTACTTCATTCGCAAAGTCGCCTTGCTGGCGCGGCAACTCAGGCTGCCCGCACCCAGTACTAACCGGCGGCGCCTCCGGCTGCCGTTCCTGACGCGCGCACCCAAGCGGGTCTGGCAGCGTGAGCCAGCCGCCATCTACCGCGCGACGCCGCCAACTGAGTGACGCCGGACCTCTGTCACCGTTCCGCCAACCCTATTCCAAATGTGAGGGTACCATGGCCGCGATCAGCTTCCCCGAGAACTTTTATACATTGCGTAAGGTCGACACGATTTTCGGCAACATCTTCAATCCGCGCACGCCGGATCAGGCGGCGCTGGCGCAAATCGAATCGGTGCTCACACAGGCGCACAATCGGTATCTCGCGCGCCAGTACAACGATGCGATCCAGAGCTATCTGAACGCGCAGTCGCTGATCTACGCGCAGATCAATCCGGGCTATCTCGGCAATATCGTCAACATCACCTGGTTTCCGTTCAATCGCGCGTTGTTCACGCCGCTGTTGAGCGCGTCGCTGGAGTGGATGAACGTGCTGCCGGTGCAACAATCGGTGCCGGCGGTGCGTCCGCGCGTGCCGGTTGATCCAGCCGTGCTCGGCCCAGCGGCGGTATTCGACAATGCCGGCGTGATCGCAGCGCGGGCCACGGCGACAGCTTCGGTCAATGCCGTGGCCGACTGGCAATACGCGCAGTCGCTGCGTGGCAAGGGTTTCGCGCGCACCGCGACGTTCTTCGAAACGCGGGCAGCGAGCAGCGATCCGAACCTCTACAAGGAGCTCGCCGCCTCGACACACGCGCACGACCCCGCCGCCGCCGCGGTCGCCTCACCTGCCGCATCCGCCGCCGCGGCGGTCCCAGTGGTCACCGGCGACAAGACGCTGACCACCACGATCCTCGCGCCGGGATTGAACTTCGGTGAATTCTCCGGCACGGCGCAACGCCCCGGACTACCGGTTGCGGTAGCGGAACAACGCACACTCGGGGTGATGGTCGAGAACAAGTCGGTCAGTTTTAATTGGAATGTCGGCCATGGGCCGCCGATCCAGTCAATCCAAAGCTCGGTCTTCGAGCAACGCGTGTCACTGACCGTGTTGCCGGACATCCTGTTGTGGCCGCTGCTGCCCTCGGATTTCGCGCTGAGTTTGCCGCACCTCTATTACTACGTCATCCCGCTCGCGATGGCCGAGTGCTATCACGCTTTGGGCGACTTCGCACAGGCCGAGACTTTGTATTTCCAGGCGGCGGCGTATCAGTACCTCAACGTCAACGTGGAGGCGCCGTATGTATTCCAGCGCCTCGTGACCCTTTATCTGGACTGGGGCAACAGCCTGTTCGGCGGCGACGACGCGGCGTCGGCGCTCGCCGTTTATCAGAATGTCGTCACGGCGGCACAAGCCGTGCCGAACAGCAACCTCTACAACACGGTGCCCCTCAAGCCTGGAGCGGATCAGGCCCGCCCGGTGATCGCGCAGCTTAACAACCTTGGCAACATCGTGGCGCTCGGCGTCAATCCGGTTACCGCGGCGGCCGTGGTCGACGTGTGGCAACAGATCCTGAAGATCAATGGCGGCCTCGATTATTGGGGCATGCACACGAACACGGTGCCGATCTGGACCTTTGATTATCTGCAGAACGTCGCGATCAATTTCGCGCAACTCGCGATCAGCGCCGAGCGTGATCTGATCAACTTCCTCGATCGCGCCGATCAATCGACCATGACGCAACTGCAACTCACGCAGGCGTCCGATCAGGCCCAGGCCGAGCGGAACGCGGCGCAGTTACAGGCGGACGCGGCGGCGGCGGAGGCGAACGCTTACTCGGTCGCGCAGGCGGTGGCCAATCAGCGCGCGAGCGACGCGAACCAAAACGCCACCGACTATGCCAATGATTCGGCGAACGCCATTCTGTTTTCGGCGCTGCAGGTGCAGACCGGCGGCGGCGACGACGGCGATCCAGATTACCTCAATCAACTGGCCAGCCAGTTGCAGGCGAATCTGGGCGCCTCCGATGAGTCGCAAGCAACACTATCGGCCGCGAACAGTCTGGCAGCGGCGCGCTATAACCGCGACTATGAGGTCGCGGCCTTGCAGCGCCAGGCCAAAGAAATGCAGTCCGCCGCCTTGCAGGCGGCGGCCGAAACCGCGGCGGCCAACGCGCGAGTGGCTGCGTCGAACGCGGCGGTGACGGTCGCCGATCTGCGGGTCGTGGGCGCGCAACAGGCGGTCGCCGCGTTCAACGCGCAAACCTTCACGCCCGACGTCTGGAACCAAATGGCCGATGCGATGCGGCGCATCTATCGCCGCTATCTGGCCATGGCGATCCGCACGGCGCGGTTGATGCAGCAGGCTTATAATTTTGAAACCGACCAACTGCTGAAGCTCATCAAGGGCGACTACAGCACGGACGAGGTGAAAGGCCTGCTCGGATCGGACACGCTCATGGCCGACATCCAGTCCTTCACCTACGACCTCGTCACCTCCGCACTGGGCAAGCCGCAATCAATCAAGCAAACCATCTCGCTCGCCCAACAGTATGGTTTCTTGTTCGAAACGCAATTGCGGACCACCGGGACCATGCAATTCGAAACGCGCATCGAGGATTTCGATGCCTATTACCCCGGCATCTACGCCGGACGCATCGACGCGATCGAGGTGGAGGTGGACGGCATCGTTCCACCCACCGGATTGTCCGGCGCGCTGACCAATGCCGGCATCTCGGTCTATCGGCTGCCGGCGTCTTCGGTCCCGCTGGCGGGGTCCGACCGGAAATACCGTGTCCAGTCGAAAGAAACCCTCATCCTGTCGGATTTCGCGCTGCGGCAGGACGGTTTGTTGTCGCCGCAGGACACACGGCAGATGCGGGTGTTCCAGGGCGCCGGCGTCGCTTCCAGTTGGACATTGGATATTCCGAAGGCGATCAACGACATCGACTTCGGCGCGCTGACCGACGTGCGCCTGACGTTCTACTACAAGGCCCGGTTCGACCCGGACCTGCGCGCCACAGTGTTGACGCAACTCGCTGCGCTGCCCGGCTTCACCGGTCGCCAGCGCAGCCTGCCGACGCGCTGGGTGTTTCCGGACGCCTTCTTCCATTTCCAGGACACCGGCGAACTGGATTTCACCCTGCGCCGGCAGGATTTCCGCGGCAACGAAACCAAACCGGTCATCACCTCTCTGGGTTTGCTGGTGGCGACCGACGGCAGCGTGCCGCCCGGTAACCTCAAGGTCGGACTAGCAACGCCAACGAACGCATCCGTGGTCGCGACTACCGACGCGACCGGGTCGATCACCAGCGCCGCCGGACCCTGGCTGCCGCTGGCCGCCGGCACCGCTCTGGGCGACTGGAAGCTGACCATGACGGCGGCCGACAATCCGCAACTGGTCAACGGTGGGACCTTCTCGCTCGCGCCGATCACCAACCTGGTGGTGATGCTCGGCTACAACTTCACACCCAAATCCTAGGGGGGCGGTCATGAGCCTCGACGCGGGCTTCGACGCACAAGTACCTTCGCTGCCGCAGGGCGGTGGAGCGGTCGGCGGGTTGGGTCCCACGTTCGCGGCCGACCTTTCGACCGGAACGGGATCGTATCGGGTGCCGCTCGACGTCCCGAACGGCCCCAACGACATCGGTCCACGCCTGGCGCTGGCCTACAACACCGCGTTGGGGAACGGGGCATTCGGCATGGGCTTCAGCCTGTCGCCGCTGCCGCGGTTGATGCGGTCCACGGCGTCAGGCTACCCGCGCTACGACGACACCGACACGCTCATTCTGGAAGGCGTCGGCGATCTGCTGCGGCTGGGCGGCGGCGCGTTCCGCCCTCAGGTCGACGCCGGTGCTTGGCTGGTCGCCGCCTCAGGCATCGGCTTCCAGGCCACCAATCGAGAGGGCCTGCGGTATTTCTTCGGCACCGATCCCGCCGGACAACTGCATGGCGATGGTGCCGACGCCGGCAAATTGTTCGCCTGGCACCTGCAACGCATCGAGGACGCACTGGGCAACGCCGCGACCTTCACCTGGATCCGCGACGCCAACCAACTCTACCTCGCCTCGATCGCCTATGGCGCCTATGCGCTGACCTTCCAGTATGAGGCGCGGCCGGACCCGATCCGCTGGAGCCGCGCCGGCTTCGCGATCAGGACCGCGCAGCGCTGCGCCAGAATCGAGTTGCACATGCCCGCCGACCCGCAGCCGCTGCTGCGGCGGTGGACGCTGTCCTACACCCAGGACCCGGCCAATGGCTGTTCGTTGGTCACCCGGATCCTGCTCAGCGGGTTCAACGCGCGCGATGACCAGTTGGACGCGCCGGCGGTGGTGATGGGCTATACAGGCTTTCAGACCCGCACGCTGGAGCGTTTCTCCACCCAGGACCCGGGCGCGGCGCCCGGCCCGCTGACCCGACCGGCGCGTCGCGTCGACCTGCTCGACTGGAACGCCAACGGATTGCCGGACCTGATCGAGGTGGAGGCCGGCGGCATCGGCCGCCTGTGGCCCAATCTGAGCGACTGCACCTGGGGCCGGCCCAGAAGTGTCGGCACCCTGCCCGGCTTTTCCAGCGCCGATGCGCCGCTCGCTTTCGCGGATATGAATGGCGATGGCATCGCCGACCTGATCCGCGTGGACCGGCCGCTGTCGGGCTACGTTCCGCGCGACACCAGCGGGTTCGGCCGGCCGGTCAGCTTCGCGCGCGCGCCGGCGCCCATGCCTTCGCAACCCAATTGCCGGCTGGTCGACCTGAACGGCGACGGGATCCCGGACCTGCTGGCCTCCTCCGCCGATTACCTTTCGTTGTCGTTCCGCACCGACCCCACGGGCTGGGAGCCGCGGCCGATGGTGGTGCCGCGCGGCATCGCGCCGGACGTCGACCTCGCCGACCCGCACGTGTTCCTCGCCGACATGACCGGCGACGGCAGCAAGGACCTGGTCCGCGTCGACGGCGGCGGCGTCACTTACTGGCCCTATCTCGGGATGGGCCGGTGGGACGCACCGGTGGTGATGGCCAGCCCGCCGACACTGCCATTCGATGTCGATCCGCGCCGGTTGTTCCTGACCGACATCGACGGCGATGGCTGCGCCGACCTGCTCTATATCGGCCAGCAGCGAGTGCTCTACTGGATCAACCAGCAGGGCAGCGGTTTCGGCGCGCAGCGCGCGATCGAGGACGTTCCCACCGGCCAACTTTCGGACATTCGCCTAGCCGACATGCGCGGCAGCGGAACCACCGGTATCCTGTGGTCGGCGCCGGGTCCGTTCGGGCGCGGAACCAATTATTTCTATTTGGACTTTACCGGCGGGGCGAAGCCCTATTTGCTCGCCAGCATCGACAACAGCATCGGCAAGGCGACGACGATCGCCTACTCCACATCGGCTTCGCAGGCGGCGGCCGACGCGAAGGCGGGCGTGCCGTGGTCCACGCCGCTGCCCATCGCGGTGGCGCTGATCGACACCGTCACCGCCACCGAAACGACGACCGGGCAGCAATCCGCCCTGCGCTATCGATGGCACGACGGACGGTTCGACGGCGTCCTGCGCGAGTTCGCCGGCTTCGGCCGCGTCGACGAGGATCAACTGGGCGATCCCGGCATCCCCACCCTGCGCACCACCTCCTGGTTCCATATCGGCGTCGATCCGGCGAACCTGACGGCACCGCTGACCAACGACGACCGCGCCCGGTTGCGCGCGATCCGAGGCCGCCTGTACCGCCAGGAACGCTACGGTCTGGACGGCTCGCCACAGCAGGGCCTCGCCTATGACCGGCTGGAACAGAGCTGGACCGTGTTGACCGAGGCCACCGCGGGCGGTCCGGTCTACCGGCCCCGACTCTCCACCATTCTGCGCTCCACCATCGAGCGTGCGATCACCGTCGCGGCGACCTCGCGAACCGATAATGTGGTCTTCGACGCCACCGGCAATGTGACCGAGGCGGTGCAGACCAGCGAGGAGGCGGGGCACCCCGAACGAACCCAGGTGCTACGCACCCTGACCAGCTTCGCCGCCGACCCAACCGGGCGGTTCCCAAGCAAGCCCGCCCGGGTGCGTCAGTTCGATGGCGCCGGCGCGGTAGTGGCCGACACCACCACCGAATATGACGGGTTGCCTCTGGGCCAGGTGGGCGCGCAAGGGCTGATGACGCGCCGGGTGGCGATGGTGCTCACCGACGCGCAGGTGCTCGACGTTTACGGCGCCGCGCCACCCGACTTCGCCACTCTGGGCTACGTCCGGATCGCCGGAGAAACCGGGTGGTGGGCGCAGCAGGCCGCGTATCAACGCACGGTGGACGCCAGCGGGATGCACGGGCGCACCATCACCGCCAGCGGCGCGATGACGGAATACGACTTCGACGCGGCGCGGACCTTCCCGGTGCGCATTCAGGACCCGGCCGGCAACACCACTACCGCGGAACACGATTACCGGGTGAGCCGGGTGACGAAGCTGACCGACAGCGGCGGCTCGGTTTACCAGTCCAGCTATGACCCGCTAGCCCGCCCCATCGCGGTCGTCGAGCCGGGCGACACCGATGCTCTGCCAAGCCACGTCTGGGCTTACTCCGCCGCCACCCTGCCCGTTGAGGCGACGTTGCGCCAGCGCGCGGTGAGCGGCGGTGCCGCCCTGCTCGTGACGCGGGAGATCTACGACGGCGACGGCCGGCTGCTGGAGCGCCGGCAGGTCGACGACGGCGGCGAACTGGTTACCATGTCGTCGCTGTACAACGCGCGCGGCCTGCTGATGCGCGGGTATCAGGAGCGCCGTCCCGCCGCCGCCGTCTACGCGGTGCCGGATGCCAGCTGGCCGCATGTCACTTACGAATACGACGCTCTGGGCCGCCCGGTCCGGCAGACCAACATCGACGGGTCGTTGCGCACTCGACGCTACGACGCGCTGTCGGTGAGCGAGAGCGACGAGGAGGACAACCGCGCCGGCGCGGGCGCGTCGCACGCGGGTACGCCAACGACGAAACGTCTGTTCGCAACCGGTCAGGTGCGCGCGATCGAGGAAAACCTGTCCGGCCGTGTTATCGCCAGCAACTACGAATACGATGTGAAGGGCAACCTGACACGGCACACCGACGCGCTCGGCAATGTGGTGAACCTGACCTACGACCTTCTGGGCCGCACGCTGCGCGTCGTCCGCCCGGAGCACACCAGCGTCTCGGTATTCGACGCCGACGGGAACGCGGTCGAGGCGCGTGGGCCCAGTGGCACGCTGGTGGTCCGTGAATTCGATCCACTGAAGCGGCCACTGACGGTTCGGCTGTTGAACAAAGCCGCCGCGCCGGTGATCCGCTTCACCTACCACGACGCCAACGGTCCGGTGCCACCCGACGCGGGCATCCATACGCTTGGTCACCTGGTGCGCATCGACGACCAGGGCGGCAGCACGGTGTTCGACTACGACGAGCGTGGCCGAATGGCGCTGAAGCGGTCGACGCCCGCCGGATCCGCCGCCTCGCACGAGTTGCGGGTCGCTTACCGCTCGGACGGAAACTGGTCGAGCATCACGTACCCGGATTTGTCGGTGGTCACCTACGGCTACAACGCGCGGGGACTGATCGACAGCGTCTCCGGCGTCGTGAGCGGCATCGACTACGATGTCGCCGGCCGGCGCACCGCCATCCGTTACGCGAATGGCACGGTTGCCGCCATTGGCTATGACGCCCCCACTGGCCGCCTGGGGTCGCAACTGCTCACCGGACCCGGCGGGGTGCTGCGCTCGACGAACCTGACCACCGATCTTGTTGGCAATTTGTTACGGATCGATAGCCCGGATCCGGAGGTAGCCGCGAACTACGTTTATGACGATCTCTACCGTCTGACAGACGCGACAACGACCAGCGGATATTTGTTGCATTGCCAGTACGATGATGCCGCCAATCTGACCTTCAAGTCCGACATCGGCACCTATCGCTATGGTGAGAGCGGGGCGCCGGCCACCTGCCTCACCAGCGCCGGCCCACAGACGTTCACCTACACCAATCTGGGGGAGATGCGGAACACGCCGTGGGGCGTGCAGACCTTCGACCCGATGGGCCGGTTGGTGCGCATCGAGGCCGCCGACGCCAGCGGCGCCGTCGACTTCACCTATGACTTCGCCGGCAACCGGGTCTCCGCGACGGCGAGCGGCACCGCGCCGGCGACCGATCGCGTGACCCCCGACGCGCTGTACGCGATCGAAGCGGGCCATCTTGTCCTGCATTACCACGACGGATTGGCGATCTGCGCGCGGCGGCCTTCCGGTGGCCCGGCCGTGTTCCTGCACACCGACCATCTGGGCAGTCTGGTGGCGGTGACCGACGCGACCGGCGCCCTGGTCGACACGATCCGCTACGATCCCTATGGCGCGGTGCTCGCGCGCACCGGCGGCGGGGCGGCGCAGCCGGTCGGTTTCACCGGCGGTGTGCCGGAAGCGTTTTCCGGCCTGCTTTACCTCAATGCCCGCTATTACAATCCGGCGCTGGGACGTTTCGTCAGCGCGGATGCCTCGGTACAGAATGCGCTGGATCCCGCCGCATGGGCCGCTTACACTTATTGCCGCAACAATCCGACGTCGTTTGTTGACCGTAACGGACGCAGTTTCTGGGGCATCTTCCTGGCCGCCCTGGCGATCGTCGCGCTGGTGGTCGTCGTCGCGGTTTGCGTGGTGCTGGACGTCTTTTCGTTCGGCTCGCTCACGCCGGCGCTGGCGATCGGCATCATCGCGCTCGGCACGGTGGTCGGAGGTGTGGTCGGCGGGCTGGCGGCGAACGCCAAGGGCGGCAACACCGATGACATCATCACCGGCGTGCTGGTCGGCGCGGCGGTGGGTGGGTGGGCCGCGTTTTTCAGCCTGTTCGCCGGTGCCGCGGTCGCCGGAGCGGCGCATCTGACGGCCGGCAGCTTCGCGTTCGGGGTTGTCGCCGGCGCCGTGAACGGCGCCATCAATGGCGCGGCCATCGGGTTCGCCAGCGGTTTCGCCGGCGGCAAGGGATCGCTGAACGACATTCTTACCAAGGTCTGGCAAGGCGCGCTGGCGGGCGCGATCACGGGCGCCGTCATTGGCGGGTTGTCGGCGATCGTCAAACCGCCGTCCGACTCGCTTGGCAAGACGTTTGACGACGCGTTGAAGCCACAACCGCCGTCCGGGGTGGCGCCCAGTCCTGGCGGGGGTGGCCTGAACGCCAATTTTCCGCCGTCGGCGCCGCCCGGTTACACGAACGATATCGGCACCGCCGTTTCGACGGTCGGCACCAAGGTCGGCACCCAGATTGGTTCCGCGGTCGGCGGCTGGGTGGCGCAAACCGCGATCTCCGGGCCGTTGGCACCGCTGGTGGGGGTGCTCGCCGTCGATGTTGTGTCGGGCATCTGGGATCTTGGCTACGTGCCGTGGATCCTGAACCAGATCGGGGTAATCAAATCACCGCAGGTCAAGTTCTGAATGGAAGTGAACTGTTGGGACTTCCTACCGACGAGCAAGGGCGTTGATGACCGTGTTGCATCGAGGTGGGGGAGTGGAAAAAACCTGGGCTGACCGAGGCTGAGATGAGAGGCTGACCCACCGGAGGGGGGATAGGTCATGCAGTGGACGATCAGGTTGGAAGCACGTACCGGGTGGGGTGAAACCCAAACCTACGAGAGGGCAGAGCGTCGGTTGTTAGCTAAACAACGCTAAGAGACCGTCCAAAACCTGGGGGTGCTACGGTCCGCCCGAACGGGGAACCGGGGGGCAGGATGAAGTGGCGGGTCATGATGGAGGTGATCGGGTCGGACGGGACCGTCAGCACTCATGAGATTGGCGGCGGGGCGGCGGTTGACGAGTATTCGCCCCGGAGCATCGGACTGACCCTGGCTGAGGGAAAGCTCGTGCTCGCCGGATTGCAGCACAATCTCGTTCAGGCCCAGAGTGAGGATCATTGCCGCCGTCGGCGGCGATGCCAGCGGTGAGGGGCGTTGCGGCCAATCAAGGACAAGCGGTCCCGGCGTCTTGTGACACTGTTCGGTACCGTGAATGTTTCCGCGCCCCGGTTCGAGCCATGCCGATGCGCGGTGACCCGCCGCCAGACCCTGAGCCCTGTCGGCGAGATAATGCCTGACCGTTGCACACCAGAGTACGAACAGATAGTCGCGAAGATGGGAGCCGCGCTACCGTATCGGCGTGCCCGGACACTGTTGGCGGAGTTCTTGGGCATTGGTGCACATCCGGGACTGAGCACGCAATGACCCCTACCCTGATCTGCTATACGATGACGTGCATGCGGCGGACGGAATCCGCGCGTCCGGCCGCCAGCATCTGGTTCAGCGCCATTATGGCGATGGCTGCCTCAGTCTGCTGCGCGGCGAAGCCACGCGCCCGCAACCGAGATCCGATCAGTGTCTTGTAGCGGCCCATCGTCGTTTCGACCAGAGAGCGTTTACCATAATCTGTCGCTTTTTGCCAAGCCAGCCGTCCTTGCTCCGCGATCATCTCGAGATGCCGATCACGCTGTGCGAAGGGACCCTGTTGTGGCTTGGCTGTTAATTATGAGACTGGTACAGGTTGAATCGGTTTTTGCTATTGGTAATTTGAGACTGACGCTGTCCCAGTCTAAAATTAACGTTAATTTTGAGACTGGGATTAGCCACTTTCCTGCGCCGCCGCCGTCGTTCGGTCCTTCGATGAAGAGATCTGTTCTGGAGCCAGATATTCAATAGATGCCGCGCCTGTTGTCCATCGATCGGTCGGCGTGCTGCGGCAGTGGAGAGCACGAACAGCCGATACGCGAAACAGAGTCCGGAGAGGGGTCGACATAGCATCCCTGATTTACCAAACCCAAACGCCGCCAATGTACTCAGAGGAAGAAGAGCTTGCGATCCATGCAGGCAAGACTGGCCCAAACGATGACCGTGAGTACTGACTCCTGAAAGAATTAGCCTGATGGCCTCCGCGACGCTTTCCGAGCCATCGTCAGCGGCGGCGATAATTGGGTCATACCAATCCCATCGGAGCTCACGGGAGAATGCTTCGTCACCGTTCTGTGTGAGGATGTCACCGCAAGAGGCGCAGCGGATGCGCCAGGCTTCAGACCAGCTCTTCAATCTCACCAAAGCACCGTGCAGGACTTTCAGGCGGGTTGAGCATCTTGGCCTGAACTAACGAAACACCCCTCCTGGTACGCATGAGACCGTCCAGAACCTGGGGGCCTCACGCCGCTCGCCGGTACGGACGGCGGGCC
>ODAK010003993.1_pt1 | contig 15214 bp, 12 predicted proteins | sample 1539591 | NCBI WGS metagenome assembly ODAK01 (sample SAMEA3539303, study PRJEB22396) | soil metagenome | biome: tundra; feature: field; material: soil | place: USA | collected 2010-05 | depth 0.15 m | reverse complement strand
AAGGTGCTGTCCGCGGCCGGCGTCACCCTCGACACGACCTATTTCGAGCTGGGTGCCGCCCACTACCTTCGCACCGGCGAGGTGCTCCCCGACGCCACCCTCGAGGAGCTCCGGGGCTTCGACGCCATCCTTCTCGGGGCGGTAGGCCCTCCGGTGGGTTCGACCGAGGTCCCACCGGGTCTCTTGGAGCGCGGCCTCCTGCTCCGGCTGCGGTTCGAGCTGGACCTCTATGTCAACCTCAGGCCCTTCGTCGGGCTGGCCGGGGCGCCCGCGCCCGACTGCGACTTCGTCGTCATCCGCGAGAACACCGAAGGCGCCTATGCCGGAGAAGGTGGGTTCCTCCGTCGCAACACGCCCTTCGAAGTGGCCACGCAGGGCTCGGTCAATACCCGGATGGGTGTCGAGCGATGCGTCCGGTTCGCCTTCGAGCTCGCCTCGAGCCGTGAACGCCATCACCTCACGCTCGTCCACAAGACGAACGTCCTCACATTCTCCGGAGACCTCTGGCAACGGGTGGTGGACGAGGTGGCTCGGGAGTACCCGGGCGTGACCCGCGACTACAACCACGTCGACGCGGCATGCATCTACATGGTGGAGCGTCCCGACCGCTACGACGTCATCGTGACCGACAACCTCTTCGGTGACATCCTCACCGACCTCGCCGGCGCGGTGGCGGGGGGGATCGGGTTCGCCGCGTCGGCCAACCTGAACCCGGCGCGGACCGGGCCGTCGCTGTTCGAGCCCGTCCACGGCGCCGCCCACGACATCGCCGGCACCGGCACGGCCAACCCGGTCGCGGCGGTCCGCTCCGCCGCGCTCATGCTCGACCATCTGGGCGAGGTCGACGCGGCCGAGCGGGTCGCCAAAGCAGTCACCGCGTATCTGTCCGAACAACCGTCCCCATCGTCCGGCTCACATGTTTCGTCCACCGTCGCAGTCGGCGACGCCATTGCAGAAAGGCTCTGAGCCCGTGCCCATCACCCCGACCGAGAAGATTTGGCTCGACGGCGAGCTCGTCGACTGGGACAAGGCACGGATCCACGTGCTCACACACTCGCTCCACTACGGATCAGGCGTCTTCGAGGGGGTGCGCGCCTACCCCACGAGCCGCGGCGTGGCCGTGTTCCGGCTGACCGACCACATCAACCGGCTCTTCAACTCGGCCAAGGTGTTCATGATCGACGTGCCCTACCGCCCCGACGAGCTCGTCGCCGCGAGCAAAGAGGTGGTCCTCGTCAACGGGCTCAACGACGGGTGCTACCTCCGACCCATCGTCTACCTCGGGTACGGCGAGATGGGACTCAACCCGTTGCCGTGTCCCGTCAGCGTGGCCATCGCCGCCTGGCCGTGGGGCACCTACCTGGGCGACGAGGGTGTGGCCAACGGCATCCGCCTCAAGGTGTCCTCGTGGCAGCGCCACGACCCCAACGCCGTGCCCACCGCGGCCAAGGGGACGGGCATGTACGTGAACTCGTCGCTGGCGAAGGTCGAGGCTCTCAAGGCCGGTTACGACGAGGCCGTGTTGCTCTCGGCGGACGGATCGGTGTCGGAGTGCACGGGCGAGAACATCTTCGTGGTCCGGGGCCGGACCATCGTCACCCCGCCGACGTCGGAGTCCGCGGCGCTGGCGGGCATTACCCAGGACTCGGTGCGCGTCATCGCCACGGACCTGGGCTACGAGTACGTCTCCGAGACGCTCATCCGCACCGACCTCTACACCGCCGACGAGGCCTTCCTGACCGGCACCGCCGCCGAGGTCGTCCCCATCCGCGAGGTCGACGACCGCACCGTGGGCACAGGTCGGGTGGGGCCGGTGACCAAGCACATCCAGGACACCTACTTCGCCACGGTCCGCGGCGAGGTGGACCGCTACAAGGACTGGCTCGAACATGTCGAGTGACGTCGGTCACGGAACGGGCTCGGGACGGAGCCCGCGTGCGGGGCGGACCAAAGTCGTCAAGCGTAAGGCCGGTCCGGAGCACACCCACGGCGCGGCCAGCCACGGCTTCGACCTGCCGGTGCTCCCCGAGGCCGTCGACATCTTCGACACCACGCTGCGCGACGGGTCCCAGCAAGAGGGCCTGTCGCTCACCGTCGACGACAAGCTCCGGGTGGCCGAGCAACTCGACCATCTCGGCGTGACGTTCATCGAAGGGGGATGGCCCGGCGCCAACCACAAGGACGAGGAGTTCTTCGCCCGGGCCCCGGCCGAGCTCCGCCTCTCCACGGCGACGCTCGTCGCCTTCGGGTCCACCCGCCGCGCCGGGGTGAAGGCCGAGGACGACGAGGTCCTCCGCCAACTCGTGAAGGCGAACACCGAAGCCGTCTGCATCGTGGCCAAGACTTCGAAGTTGCATGTCACCGAGGCGTTGCGCACGACGCTCGACGAAGCCGTGGCGATGGCAGCCGACTCGGTGAATTTCCTCCGGGACCACGACCTGCGGGTGTTCTTCGACGCCGAGCACTTCTTCGACGGCTTCCGTGACGACCCCGAATTCACCCTCCGCATCCTGCGCGCCGCCGAGGAAGCCGGGGCCGAGGCCCTCGTGCTCTGCGACACCAATGGCGGCACCCTGCCCCACGATGTGGAGCGGATCGTCGCCGAGGTGGTATCGGACTTCGAATGTCAAGTGGGGGTCCACTTCCACAACGACTCGGGCTGTGCCGTGGCCAACTCCATCGCCGGAGTCCGGGCCGGCGCCACCCATGTCCAGGGATGTGTGAACGGCTACGGGGAACGGACGGGCAACGCGGATCTCTCCGCCGCGATCCCCAACCTGTCGCTCAAGCTGAACGTGCGCACCATCCCCGCCGACCGCCTGGAGCGGATCACCCCGGTGTCGCACCACATCGCCGAGCTCGTGAACGTCGCCCCCAACCCCCAACAGCCCTATGTCGGCGCGGCCGCCTTCGCCCACAAGGCCGGCCTCCACACGAGCGCCATCGCCCGGCGCCGTGACGCCTACGAGCACATCCCTCCCGATTCGGTCGGCAACGGGACCCGCTTCGTGGTGTCGGAGATGGCGGGCCGGTCGACCCTGGCGCTCAAGGCCCAGGAGCTCGGCCTCGAACTGGACTCCGACGCGCTGTCGAACGTGCTCGACACGTTGAAGGCCCTCGAATACCGCGGGTACCACTTCGAGGTTGCCGACGGATCGCTCGAGCTCCTGCTGCGCAAGGCGACGGGCTGGGAGCAGACCTTCTTCGAGGTCGAGTCGTTCCGGGTCATCAACGACCACACCGACCGCGCCGAAGGAGCTGACCACGCCGGGCGCCACACCACCGAGGCGACGGTCAAGATCCGCGTCGGCGACGAGAGGGTGGTCGCCACCGCCGAAGGGAACGGCCCCATCAACGCCCTCGACTCGGCGTTGCGCCAGGCCATCGGCGCACACTTCCCGAAGTTGTCCGCGGTCCATCTCGTCGACTACCGGGTGCGGGTGCTCGACACGGGCCGGGGGACCGGTGCGGTCACCCGGGTCCTCATCGACTCCAGTGACGGTGAGCATGTCTGGACGACGATCGGTGTCTCGGAGAACATCATCGAGGCTTCCTGGCAGGCCCTTTTCGACTCGATCGTCTACGGTCTGCTCCACGCCGACCAGGAGCAGCAGAGCCCCGGATGACCCAGCCCAACTTCGTGCCGATCGTCGAGACCGACCAGGTCCGGCCCTCGTACCGCTTGCGGACTCCTGGCGACTGGCGCGCCGGACGGGTCGCCGATCTGCGCGGGCCCGAGGAGACACGTGGCCGCGAGCTCGGGGTCCCCGGACCGGACCAGGGGTACGCCCTCCTGCTCGCCCACACCCAATTCGAAGACCGTCTCGAGCTCTCGGCCGGGATCACGGCCGAGGATGCTCTGGTGGGATGTTCCGCAGTGGCGAGCCGCCGCGCCGCGTTGTTCGGCCGGGCCCCGGTGGCCAAGGACATCGAGCTGGCGCTGGTCCTCTTCGGCTTCTTGGGCGGGGCCCCCGAGGACCTCGTGGCGTGGCGAGCCCCGTTGTTCCAGGCCGCCGCGCACCACTACCGCCAGCAGCGGACCATCGCCGGTGCGGTCTCCGAGGACACCCTCCGGATGACCCCGTCCGACGCCCGGAGCCGGCTGTCGCAGTGGCACTCGATGGTCTCGGTCCCCGCACCAACTTCCTGACACGGGGCTGATGCAACAGCTCGAAGTGTCGGCCCGCGGGCTCACGTTCGACGCCCACGACACGGGTCCCGGTGATAACCGAGCGGTGCTCTTGCTCCACGGCTTTCCCCAGACCTGGTACTCCTGGCACCACCAGCTCGACGCGCTCTCCGGAGCGGGATACCGCGGGCTCGCCTTCGACCAGCGCGGCTACTCACCGGGCGCCCGGCCGAGCGCGATCGAGGACTACCGCATCGCCGAGCTCGTGGCTGACGTCATCGCCGTCGCGGATCACTTCGGCCTCGACCGTTTCGACCTCGTCGGCCACGACTGGGGTGCGATGGTGGCCTGGGTCGTGGCCGGTCGCCATCCCGACCGGGTCCGCACGCTCACGGCGGTGTCGGTGCCCCATCCCCGCGCCTTCGCGGCGGCGTTCGGCGGCGGGGCCGGAGGCGCGGGCGGTGACGGCGGTGACGACGACCAGCGCCAGCGGTCGTCGTACATCGAGGTGTTCCGCGCCGAGGGCGGGGTGGCCGAGCGAGCCCTGCTCGGTGAGGACGGATCGGGCTCTGGACTCCGGGCGATGTTCGACGCCAGCGGGCTCTCGTCGGACACCGACGAGGTTCGCCGGTTCATTGCCAAGATGCTCGAGCCCGGAGCGATGACCGCCGCGCTCAATTGGTACCGAGCCACCGAGCCTCATTCACTCATCGACGTGGGACCGATCACGGTCCCCTCCCTCTATGTGTGGTCCGACAACGACATCGCCCTCGGACGGACGGCCGCGGAGGCGACGGCGCAGTGGGTGTCGGGCCCCTATCGCTTCGAGGTCCTGCGCGGCGTCAGCCACTGGATCCCCGAGACCGCCCCGGTGGAGCTGAACCGGCTCCTGCTCGACCACCTCGCCGCGCACGGGTAGCCCGGGACGCCGAGCCCGGGATGCGAGACTGAGGGGATGGACCAGACCCCCGCCTTCGCGCTCGCCGACACCCACAAGGAATTCCGGCGCGCCGTCCGCCAGATGTGCGAGGACCGGATCGCGCCCCACGCCGCCGAGGTCGACCGTGACGCCGCGTTCCCGTGGGACGGCTTCAAGGCATCGGTGGAGATGGAGCTGCCCACCCTCGGGATCCCCGTGGCCTACGGCGGCGCGGGGGCCGACCACGTCACCCAGGCGATCATGGTCGAGGAGCTCGCCCGCGTCTGCGCGTCGACGAGCGTGACCATGCTCATCTCCAAGCTCGCCATGATGCCGATCTTCAACTGGGGATCGGAGTACCTGAAGAACAAGTACGTCCCCCGCGTGGCGTCGGGCGAGGCCCAGGCGAGCTACTGCCTCTCCGAGGCCGACGCCGGCAGCGATGTGGCGGCCATGCGGTGCCGGGCCGTCCGCGACGGCGACCATTACGTGCTCTCGGGCACCAAGTACTGGATCACCAACGCCGGTGCCTCGGACATCTACACCGTGTTCGCCAAGACCGATCCCGACGCCGGGCACCGGGGGATCAGCTGCTTCGTGATCGAGGCCGACTGGGGCGTCCGAGTCGCCAAGCTCGAGCACAAGATGGGCCTCCGGGGCAGCCCGACGGGCGAAGTCGTCCTCGACGACGTCAGGGTCCCGGTCGAGAACCGGATCGGCGAGGAGGGCCAGGGCTTCACCATCGCCATGCACACCCTCGACCGCAGCCGACCCACCATCGGTGCCCAGGCCGTCGGGATCGCCCAAGGTGCGATCGACTACGCGGCGCAGTACATGACCCAGCGCAAGGCCTTCGGTCAGCCCATCGCCGAATTCCAGGGACTGCGTTTCATGCTGGCCGACATGGCCATGCGGACCGAGGCGGCTCGCTCACTCGTCTACCGGGCCTGTTCGGTGATCGACGCGGGTGATCCCGACAACGAGCTCACCATGATCGGGGCCATGGCGAAGTGCTTCGCGTCGGACACCGCTATGGCCGTGACCACCGATGCGGTCCAGCTCCTCGGGGGCTATGGATACACCACCGAGTTCCCCGCCGAGCGCTTCATGCGCGACGCCAAGATCACCCAGATATACGAGGGCACCAACCAGATCCAGCGGGTCGTGATCGCCAAGCGGCTGCTCGGCTAGCTCTTCGAGCCACTCGAATGCTGCGACGCGCTCGGAAGAGCTGGAATCGGTCGCGAATCCATCCCGATACTGGTCGGGCAGAGCGCGACTACTCCTCTCGTGGGTCGTGACCCATCGGGCTGACCACCGCGTGCCTGCAAATCACCGGATGCTTTCACACGGCCGTGTTACGGTGGGAGCAGCTGAAGTGTCCAAGACCCGCCTCTTTCGCTCTTGGCTGACGGCCGTGATAACGAAATCGAGGCACGAAACAATGGCTCCGACCGGAATGGTCTTCACGCCGCTTGGAGCGGGCTTCGAAATCGCTGCAATCACGCAGTCGTGCTCGCCGAGCATTTGGTCGTTTCGAACTCTTCCAACGAGGGAACTGTGTATTGAAGGCACTCGTCTATCACGGACCGAACGACGAGAGCTGGGACGAGGTACCCGACTCAACGCTCATCGACGATACCGATGCCGTGGTTTGCGTCGACGCCACCACCATCCACGGGAGCGACCTCCACGTCCTCAAGGGTTACCTTCCCGAGGTGACACCAGGCAGGATTCTCGGCCACGAGGCGGTCGGGACGACGTGCTCCGCCATTCATGATTTCTCTCTCGCCCAGATGATGGAAGCCTACGACGTCTTCTCGGACGCCTCGGAAAGTGGAGCCCTGAAGGGTCGTGCCAACCAGGACGCAATAGAGCAACTCACTTCGGTACCGCATTGGCAGATCCCATGAGACACCCGGTTCGGACAGGACGACCGCATATGGCTTTAGCCTCGTACAGGCCCGACGCCTCCTCGCTTCGAGGGGACTCGTCGTGACCACGGTTCCGAACGCCCCGATGCCCACTGCCGTGCTCGGCAGGCGAAAGTGGTGGGCCCTCGGAGCAGTGTGCCTGGCGGTTCTCGCCGTAGGCGTGGACGGCACGGTATTGAGTGTGGCCCTTCCCACGCTCTCCAAGGCGCTGCACGCGTCAGAGTCCGACCTTCAGTGGTTCTCCTCGGGATACTTCCTGGTGCTGGCAGCGGCGATGCTCCCGGCGGGCCTCTTGGGCGACCGCTACGGCCGCAAGAAGGTTCTTCTCGTCGCCCTGGGGTGTTTCGGCGTCGGATCTGCAGCCTGTGCATATTCGACATCAGTGGGCGAGTTCATGGCCGCCCGGGTGCTTCTGGGGCTCGCCGGGGCAGGGATAATCGTGATGGCGATCTCTGCACTCACGGTTCTGTTCAGTAAAGAGGAACGACCGAAGGCCGTAGGGGTTTGGGCGGCGGCCTCCTTCGTCGCTCTGCCTATTGGCCCAATCCTCGGTGGTTGGTTGCTTACGCACTACTGGTGGGGTTGGGTCTTCTTGATCAACGTGCCTGTTGTCTTGGTCGGTCTGAGCGCCGCCGCTGCCCTGGTTCCTGCCTCGCGTGCGTCGACGCGTCCCGGTCTCGATCTCGTTGGAGTGGCCACTTCGGGCGCTGGGCTGGTCGCTCTGACTTACGGCCTCATCAAGGCAGGCCAGGACGGCTGGACCGATATCAGCGCCCTGCTTCTGATGATCGCCGGAATCGCATCGCTGGTTGGCTTCTTCATCTGGGAACGCCGGTTGACCCGCAAGCCTGGCGGCCAGCCATTGGTCGATCTGACGCTGTTCAGTTCAGCCTCGTTCACCTGGGGCGTGATTCTGGCCGCTCTAGCGATCCTCGCGATGATCGGCGTCTTGTTCACGATGCCGCAGTACTTCCAAGGCGTGCTCGGCATGGAACCCATCGGCTCAGGTTTGAGGCTTCTGCCGCTGATCGGCGGCCTCGTGGTCGGAGCCGTTCCCGCTGACCGGGTCGTCCGCATCGTGGGCGCCAAGGTTGCCGTTGCGGCCGGTTTTGTATTGCTCGCCGCCGCCCTGGCCACCGGAGCTACGACGACTATTGGCTCGAGTGGTTTCTACGTAGGGGCGTGGATGGCGGTCGTGGGCGTCGGGATGGGCATCGCGCTGGCCACCGCCTCCTCCGCAGCGCTCGTCGAGTTGTCGGAGGAGAAGAGCGGAGTCGGCTCGGCGGTGCTGCAAGCGGTGAACAAGGTCGGAGGTCCATTCGGCACCGCCATCCTCGGCAGCGTTCTCAGCGCGGGCTATCTCTCCCGGCTCGACCTGTCGGGTCTTCCGGTGACCTCCGCAACCGCCGTCCGACAGAGTGTCTTCGGCGGCGTGGCGGTCGCCCAGCAGATCCACTCTGCCTCACTGCTCGGGTCAGTGAGGTCAGCTTTTGTGCACGGCATGGATATGGCGCTGCTCGCGTCAAGTGGTATTGCTGTGGTGGGCGTCCTCCTCGCAATCTGTTTCCTCCCTCGGACGAATGCCTCGAACTCGGAAAACCAAGCTCGCACCGATGAAGAGCTTGAAGTTGTCGGAGTCCGATGAAGGCCCACGGTTGGGCAATACGAGTGGACCTGAGACGCTTCGCTCCCAAGATCGCACGAGCATCGGCTCAGACCGAGTGGTTCGTGTCATTGATGCCAGCAGTGTCGGTCTGAGGCCGGCGGCCATCTCTTCCGGGAATGTTTGGCGATGACTCAATTCGGTAACTGTGTTCGGTATCTAGGATCGGCCCATGACGAGTGCCCACCACAAGGTGGCCCGGATCGGGTACCGGTCCCGTCGTGACGGACAGAGTTGCGACGGGCGGCGCAGCCGGCCCACTCGAGGCTTGGCTCTTCGATCTCGACGGAGTGCTCACCGACACCGCCTCGGTCCACGCCGCCGCCTGGAAGAAGACTTTCGACGAGTCGCTCGCTCGTCGGGCTGGTCCAGGGGTTCCGTTCACGCCCTTCGACTCCATCGCCGACTACGAGCAATTCGTGGACGGCAGGCCTCGCCTCGACGGTGTCCGGTCCTTCCTCGAATCCAGGGACATCCACCTTGCCGAGGGTGGGCCGGACGATGAGCCCGACCGCGAGACGGTGAATGGCGTCGGGCGACGGAAGAACGATTTGGTGCTGGCCCTGATGGCGGAGGTCGGCGTCGTCGCCTTCCCCGGGTCGGTGGCACTTGTCCGGGCGCTGCGAGCTGCTGGGCGACGGGTGGCCGTCGTCTCGGCCAGCGAGAACTGCGCAGCTGTGCTCGACGCGGCCGGAATCACTGACCTCTTCGATGTCCGGGTCGACGGTCTGGTCACCTCCGAGCACGGATTGGCGGGCAACCCCGCCCCCGACACGTATCTCTTCGCGGCCCGGGAACTGGGCACCGAGCCCAGCCACGCTGCGGTGGTGGAGGACGCCCCGGCCGGAGTCGCGGCGGGGCGAGCCGGGCGATTCGGGCTCGTCGTCGGGGTGAGCCGAGGCGCCACAGCGGACGAGCTGCTCCGGTCCGGAGCCGACGTCATCGTGTCCGATCTGGCCGAGCTGTTGGACACCGTGTTGGGCACCGTCCCTGACATCCGCTGAACGTGTCGGGACGAACGGCTCTAGGCAGCCTGTCCCCGGGTCGCCATCATTGAGTCATGTGGATTGATCAGCGCGGGTCGGAGATCCTGCCGGTGCCCGAATGCTTGCGATTGCTGGCGGTGGCAGCCCGGGAGGACCACATCGGTCGGTTGGGGGTGATCGAGGGGGAGACCCCATTGATCATTCCGCTGAACTTCACGTTTCACGACCGCGGCGTGCTGGTCCGGATCGGTCCAGGTCTGTTGTCGGAGTTGGTTCCGAGCTCGTTGGTCTCCTTCGAGGTCGACCGAGTGGAGCCAGACTGTCGCCAGGCTTGGAGCGTCTTGGTCCGAGGACTGGCGTCCGCCCTCGCGCTCGGCGACATCCCGACCGACGCGAGCGCCGTGCCCCAGCCTTGGGTGCCCGAACCTGGTGAACAGGTGATCTTCATCCGCCCGGATGTGGTCACCGGACGTCGCTTTCGCCTCGTCGCCCGAGTTGAGTCCGACGCTCTGGGTTTGCCCGCCGTCCACCCCACGTGACTGGACAGGCTCCGACCCGCCGAACGGACTCCGGACCAGCGGGAAAAGCGGCGTCGGTCGGGAGCCGCCATCTGAACATGCCACCGGGTCTCGATCGACGCTTCGAGGCCGTTGTCATGTGGAGCGTCGACCCCCAGAGCGTGGCACGAGCGGCGGATCCCCTCAGGGCGTTGGCCCGGGCCGGCGCGCTCGTCGGGGTGATCGCGCCGCTCACCGTCGAGGAACTCATCCGACGGCTGGGATGGCCCGAGGCCGGCGCCGCCGACCTCCTGGTTGTGGACAGCTCCGGTTCCGGGGCGGCCGTCGTCGACGAGACCGGAGTCCACCACATGGAGACCTCGGCGCGTTCTGTTGAGCTCGCTGCCATGGACGGGGCGGAGAGGGCGGTTGTCCGGACTCTGTCCGGGCCCGGACTGACATCGATAGCGCTGCCGCGCATCGACGGAGTACCCATAACCCAGATTGCGCTTCGCATCGGACCGGCGTCTGACATGTCATCTTCGAGTCTGAATCGCCTGCTTGAGAACGACGGGATCCACGGTGACGGGCAGTTCGCCGACTTGGCAGCGAACGTCGCTCGTCAGGCGGGGGTAGAGGGGCCACGTGTGGCGGTGGCCGGCGCCTCTTTCGAGATCGAGCCCGTGGACGCCCGAGACGTCGTCATCGACATGGTGGACGAACTGTGGCGGCGCGGGGTCGACCCTCGAGACGTCTTGCTCCTGATCGATGGGTCGTCGGGGGAACCGCAACGTGCTGCGCCGGTGCTCGTCCCCGACATCCCCGACATGACGGCGCTTCAGATCATTGTCTTTTCCGGAGAGACCGCTGACCGGCACCGGCTGCTCGCCGATCAACTGCGGCGCCGGCGTCAACGCAGCCTTCCCGAGGTCGCCACCAGGGCCGGGTGGTCCCTCGTCGTCAGCGGCTTCGACCCGAAACACGAGCGCGTGGACGAGGCGCTCCTGACGCTGGCCGACGGCCACATTGGCACCAGCGGTGCGCCTCTTGCACCTGATCCGAGCCGGCACCCGTGGGTGGTGGCGGCCGGGGTCTACGACGGGGACGGCGTCGACACCCGTCTCCTCACTGCGCCCCGGGTCTTCGAGCTTTCCGGCGTTGTCGACGGTTCCGGACCGCTGCGGCGGGTCCTTGACCTGCGCACCGGGGTCCTCCATGAGCTGTCCAGCACGAAGGGTGGCCCTGTCGAGAGTGTGCGCTTCGCATCCCTCGCCCAGCCGACCACATCAGTCCTGCGGGTCCGATGCCCGAAGGGACTCCGGACAGGGCCACCGCTGCTGCCGCCGGCGGATGATTCCATCCACGACCAGGGCCGCTCGGGAGCCGCCAGCTGGGTCCGGATTGCCGCCTCCAGTGGCGGGATCGTGGCCGCCGCCACCCAGACCCGCACGCGCCGCGGCGCTGGCAGCACCCTTGACCGATTGGCCGTGTACCGGTCCGGAACCGATACCGCCCCCGATCCGAATCCCGTCATCGACCTCCTCGATCGGGCCGGCACCGTCGGCTTCGATCAATTGTTGGTACGGCACCGTCGGGCGTGGGCCCGGCGATGGGAGGACGCCGACGTCGTCGTGGAGGGCGATGACGAGTTGCAGCTTGCGATCCGCGTCGCGCTCTTTCACCTGATGGCGTCCGCCGCCGACCACGGCGAGGCCGCCGTAGGAGCCCGGGGCCTGACGGGGACCGGGTACCGAGGTCACGTGTTCTGGGATGCCGACACCTTCGTCCTTCCCTTCCTCGCCGCCACCCATCCGACATCGGCCCGAGCCATGCTCGAGTACCGCCTGCGGAGGCTTCCGGCCGCCATGGACGCGGCTCGCGCCGCGGGACGGGCCGGGGCGCGATTCCCGTGGGAATCGGCCCGTACCGGCCGTGACGTCACGCCGACGAGCGCGCGAGATCGTGCAGGGCGGATCGTGCCCATCCGTACCGGCCAGCTCGAGGAGCACATCGTCGCCGATATCGCTTGGGCGGCGTGCTGTTACGTGGACTGGACCGGCGACGTGGAATTCGCCCGCGGGCCAGGTCGACAAATCCTGGTCCAAACGGCTCGATACTGGGAGTCGCGGATCACTCTCGAATCGAACGGTAGCGCCCATATCTATGGCGTCATCGGACCCGACGAGTATCACGAGTCGGTCGACGACAACGCGTTCACGAACGTGATGGCCCGCTGGAACCTGCGACAGGCCGCCGAGGCCGCCGCTATCAGCGAAACCGCCAGTTTCGGCGACACCGACGGTCCCAGCGACACAGACGGTCCCAGCGACACAGACGGTCCCAGCGACACAGACGGTGCCGACGTGATCGATGTCGATGAACGGCGGCGGTGGCTCGAGCTCGCCGACGCCTTGGTCGACGGCTACGACCCCGACACTGGTATCTACGAGCAATTCGCGGGTTTCGGGCAGCTCGAGCCCCTGATCATCAAAGAGGTTGCACCGCGCCGCCCGATCGCCGCCGACCTGCTCCTCGGGGCCGAACGGGTCGCCGGGGCACAGGTCATCAAGCAGGCCGACGTCCTCCTCCTCCACCATCTGGTGCCCGACGAGGTCATGGCCGGCAGCCTTGGGCCCAATCTCCGCTACTACGAGCCCCGAACCGCACACGGCAGCTCGTTGTCCCCGGCGACGCACGCATCGCTGCAGGCCCGGGCGCGTGACTTCGACCACGCACTTGAGTCGCTTCATCTGGCGGCTTGTATGGACCTCGACGACCTGACCGGCTCAACCGCCGGCGGGCTGCATCTCGCCACTATGGGAGGCCTTTGGCAGGCTCTCGCCTTTGGGTTCGCAGGGCTCCGCCCCAAGGCGGGGATGCTCCACGTCGATCCGGTACTGCCCCCCTCGTGGACTGCCCTCGAGATGCGCGTCCGCTTTCGTGGCAGCCGGGTCCGGGTCCGCAAGGAACGGGACCACCTATCCATCGACACTGACAGGAGCACTGCTGTCGAGGTCGGCGGAACGCCATTCACCGCCGGTCCCGGCAAACTCCAGTTTCGGCGACGTGGCCCATATTGGGAGCCGATCGCATGAGCAAGGTCATCGCCGCCATCGACAACTCGTCCGGGTGGCACCCTGTGCTCGCCATGGCTCGGGCCGTCGCCACCACCCTCGACGCTTCCGTGGAGGTTCTCCATGTTGTTGAGGACGACGACGATACGGCGCGTGGACTGGCCCAGGCAGTAGGCATAACGGTACGCACCCTCTCGGGGGATCCGGTCGAGCTGCTTCCGTTGGCGGCGGCGGAGAAGGACGTCGTGGCCGTAGTTCTTGGCACTCGTGGCCGTCCAGACGCACCGCGTCCAGCCCGTCACTTGGCCATGACCCTGGCCGGCCGGACCGACAAACCGGTCGTGGTCGTTCCGCCCGGCGCGCATCCTCCCGTCCAATTGCACACGGTCGTCGTGGCCATGAAGGGCACTCCCGGCAAGGCTCGTGCCCTCCAAAGGTGCATCGAGATTTCCTCCCGTGCCGGCCTCGAGATCGTTGTCGTTCACGTCCACGACGAAGACGACATTCCCAGCTTCTCGGACCAAGTGCAGCACGAAACAGAGGCCTACGCGCAGGAGTTCTTCGCTCGACATTTGATCGGTGCTCCGAAGATGCGTTTGGAGCTCCGCTTCGGTGTTCCCGCGGTGGAGGTGCTCGACGCCGTCGAGTCGGCCCAGGCCGAGCTCGTGGCGGTCGGCTGGTCGCACAGAGACGATCCCAATCGAGGTGCAGTTGCTCGCGCCATCCTCGAGAGGAGTCCGGTCCCTATCCTTCTGGTCGCTGTTACCTGAGCGGTAGGACCCTGTTGGGCCGCAGCGACATTCCTGACGAACCGCCCCGGCCCGGCAGGTCGCCGGCGAGGTCGGGCGACTCGACAACGCGCCCGGCCGCGGCCACCGTGACCTCTATCGATGCCAGCAAGGTGGCGACTCGACATCTCGGATCGACGCGCTCTCCCGATTCTTGGCCAGGATGGCGACAAAGGGGGAATTGCGTCGCCTAACAACGAGGGCCGGTGAATCCGGACCGACTTCTCGTCGAGGCACTCTCGGGTTCGCGGGCAACGTCGTAGGCCGAGGTGCCCGAACGCTCAGCCTTCAGTGATGGTCCCTCCTGCGAGCAGGGCCAGCTCCGCGTTCTGGAGATGAGGCTCGTGGTCGGCGTCGGCTCGGGCTGCGGTCGCCGACGGGATGAAGAATGCTGCCACCACGGCCACGACGGTCATCGCGGCGAGGAGCGCGAACCCCGTCGTATAGCCCGATGCCAGGGGCCGGCCATGAATGCCGAGCTCGGACGTGACGATGCTCGACATGACCGCCGCCCCGATGGCCCCACCGATGGTCCGGATGTTGGCGTTCATCCCGCTGGCGACGCCGGTCTGCTCGGCGGGCACCGCCTGGACGATGAGGTTGGACATGGCGGAGAAGGCCAGACCCAGACCGACCCCGAGCAGCGTGCTGGCGACATAGATCTCCCACGCCTGGGTGTGGGCGAAGGCCAACATGAGATACGCGCCGGCCGAGACGATCGACCCGATGATGACCGCGGATTTGGAGCCGATGGCCACGGCGATCCGGCCCGACAGCAACCCGAAGAGGAACATGGTGACGGTCAGGGGTAAGAGGAACAATCCCGACTGGATGATGTCGGCCCCGAATCCGTAGCCGGCTGATCTCGGGGTCTGGAGGAACTCGGGAAGAAAGGCCATGACCGAGTACATGCCGATCCCGAAGAGAAAGGCGACGAGGTTGTTGGTCCACACGGCGGGGACCCGCATCATCTTCATGTCGATGAGTGGCTGGCGCGATCGCGACTCCACCAATACCCACGCCGCACCGATCACGATCGCCACCGCCACAAGTCCGATGACCTTGTCCGACCCCCATCCCCACGTGGGGGCTTGGCTAACGCCCAGGAGAAGGGCGACCAACCAACCCGACAGCAAGATAGCTGCCAGCCAGCTGATCCGCCCCGGGGTCCTCACCGGAGACTCGGGGACGAACAATTGCGCGCACACCGCGGAGATCACCGTG
>ODAK010003992.1_pt1 | contig 15214 bp, 10 predicted proteins | sample 1539591 | NCBI WGS metagenome assembly ODAK01 (sample SAMEA3539303, study PRJEB22396) | soil metagenome | biome: tundra; feature: field; material: soil | place: USA | collected 2010-05 | depth 0.15 m | reverse complement strand
GGGGGGGGGGGGGGGGGGTGGGGGGCTATGGCGGTGATGCGTTCGTTTTCTATCAGGAGATCTGATTTTATTGGCCCCGCTGGCGTGATTACTGTGGCGTTGCGGATTGTGAGGTTAGCGGGCATGCGGGTTGACCTCAGTACCGCTCCCTTGCGGTCGCGGCTCTGTTGGATTTGTCTCTGCTGAGGCGTTCAATGAAAAGAACACCTGTTTCAAGGGCGGCGGCTACGTCGCTGGGGAGGACGGTTTCGTCGGGGTGGTGGCTGATGCCGCCAGGGCTGCGGAGGAGGAGCATGGCTGTCGGGACGTGCGCAGCGAGGATCATGGCGTCGTGTCCGGCGCCGCTGGTCATGTGGTGTGGCGCCGTCAGAAGCGAGGTGAGATGTGCGTCCATGGCTACGGCCGGTTGGTCGAGGCGTTGTTCGTGAGTGAGGCCGGTGAGGAGATGGGCTACTGCTGAACGGCGGGTTTGGTCGCAGGCGTGGCGGACGTCGAGACTGGCGCGAACGGTTTCGGGGATGACGTTGGTGGCGTTGGGTTCGACGGTGAGTGCGCCGACGGTGGCTACGAGGCCTGGTGTTTTGTTGGCGGTTTTTTCGACTTCGAGGATCCAGCGGGCGGCAGCGGTAAGGGCGTCGTGGCGGAGATTCATCGGCGTGGTGCCGGCGTGGTTGGCTTTGCCGTGGAAGGTGACGTTGTAGCGGCTCTGACCGGCAATGGTGTCGACGATGCCGAGCGGGAGGTCGAGGCTTTCGAGCACGGGGCCTTGCTCGATGTGGAATTCGAGATAGCCGATGGTGTCGGGCGAGAGCTTCGCGGCTGGAAGTTGAGCGGGGTCGAGGCCGAAGGCGCGGATAGCGTCGAGGATGCTGGGGTCGGGATCGTTGAGAGTGCCGGCGAGGGCGCGGCTGCCGATGAAGGGTTGTCCGAAGCGGACGCCTTCTTCTTCGGAGAAGCCGATGATTTCGATGGTGACGGGCGGGGCTTCACGGCCGAAGGCTTCGATGAGTGCGATGCCGATGACGACGCCGAGGATGCCGTCGAAAGCGCCTGCGTTCGGGACTGTGTCGAGATGCGAGGCGATGATGAGGCGGCGTTGCGATGCCCCGGTGCGTACCCCGCGGAGATTGCCTGCGGCGTCGATCGAGACCTGCATGTCAAGTTCGCGCATCCACGCAGATAGATGGCGGTGCACGTCATGCATGGGTGGTGAGAGGAACGTGCGCGTGGTGCGGCCGGGCTCTTCGGAAAAGAGGGCGAGGTCGCGGCAGCAGCGGATGACTTTGTGGGCGCTCGCAATCATGATCCGCGATAGGTGCTGTACGCGTGGGGCGCGAGGAGCAGGGGGATATGGTAATTCGCTGTTTCGTCGGTGACGTGGAAGCGAATGGTGATGTTGTCGAAGAACGGGTGCGCGGCGGCGTGGTGCTTGCGCAGGTAATCCTGGACGCGGAAGACGAGTTCGTAAGGGCCCGCGGGGATGCGGCCTGCAGTGATGAGCGGCTCATCCGTACGGCCGTCTTTGTTGGTGATCGACGAGTTGATGCCGCGGCTACCGTGATGGAGTTCTATCACGATGCCGGCGGCTGGTGCACCTTTTGCGATATCGAGAACGTGGGTTGATATTCGCGGCATCAGCTTACAGGCAGGCGTTTGAGAGAGAGACCGAGGCAGCCGTAGGGCGGGCGGGCTTCGGTGTAGACGCCGAGGGTTTCGCCCTGTTCGGCGATGGTGTCCCAGGTGCGGTTGTTGGCTTCGAGATTCACTTCGGAGATGGCGGGGAATTGCCCGAGCATGTTCGTGCCGATTTCGTAGATGATCTGCTGGATGCTGCCGGATTCGAAGCCGTCGAAGGTTTCGTGCACCAGCTGGCGGACTTGTTTCGCGAGGGGGATTACGGCGTCGGGGCTGATGTAGCTCCAGTCGAGATCGAGCCACATGTGGAGAGGGCGGTTGGCGACATCGGAGAGGGTGGTGTATTGATCGCGGACGAAGCCCTGAAAGGCGCTGCCGTTGAGGCGGAGGAGCTTGAAGCCTTTGATGCCGGAGCGTGTTTCGGAAATTTCGGTACGGGCGATTTCGATGCGGGACCAGGCGCGGTCAGGGCCGGCGGGCGCGAAGGTGACGGTGGAGTTGTTGAGCGCGGAGTAAGGGACATCGGTGGCGGTGACCTGCGCGCCTTCGACCTGCGGATAGGTGTCCATGAATTTCTGCGCGAGGAAGCGGCAGTAGGATTCCAGGTCGTTCCCGGAGAAGTTCAGGGTCTCGCGCTGGATGAAGTTTTTCATCGAGTCCGTGGCGACGAGGCTGGAGTTGTCGCCGGTCGTGTAGGTCGGCCAGAAGGCGTCGCCGTAGATGAGGATGAGGACGTTGGCGCCGAAGACGTCGGTGTGACCCTGACGGGTGAGGCGATAGGCGGTGACGTCGCCTTTCCCGTAGTAACTCTTTTTCCAGCCGCTCGCGAATTGATGCATGGCGTTTCCCTCATTGTGCGACAGCGTCTTCCAGGCGAAAACGGGCGATGCGAAAGACCTGGCTGAGGGCTTCTTTGAATTCGGCTTCGGGAGTGGCTTCGAGGCGGTGTTCGAGGGCGTCGAGGATCTCGGCTTTGCCGCTGCCTTGGACGGCGAAGAGAAAGGGGAAGCCGAACTTTTTTTTGTAGGCGCTGTTGAGATCGAGGAGGGTGGCGTGTTCGCCGGGAGTGAGGTGATCGAGTCCGACGCCGGCTTGTTCACTGGTGGAAACGGGGCTGATACGCGCACGTGTGCCGAGGTCGGGGTGAGCGCGCAGCAGGGCGAGTTGTTCCTCGTGCGTGGCGGCGGCGACTTCGGCGGTCATGCGTTCGCGAAGCTGGAGGACGGTGTGGAATGGCCGGTCTTTCCACGTGCGTTCAGCGACCCAGTGGGAGTTCTCGAAGATCCAGCCGAGCGCTTCGACGAATTCGGGTTGCGAGAGGGCGTTAATCTGCTCGATTGAAAACGACATGGCCGTTGACGGTGACCTCTCTGATGGTTTCAGTATCGGCGAGCGTGAAGAGTGCGGCGAGAATCTGATCGGGCGTTTCGGTTCGTTTGAGGACACCCTCGAGAACGCTGTCGGGGGCGGGCTGGAGGTAAACGAAGTCGGCGGCTTTGTTTGGCGTGAAGTCGCCGGTTTCGTTTTCGAGGGCGAGGGCTTCGGCTCCGGCGCGCGTGGCGAGATAGAGCATTTGCGCGGAGCTGAGTGTGACGGGCTGCGTGGCGACGCGCTGCATGAGGTACGACTGCAGGGCTTCTTTCATCATGCCGAAGCCAGTACCGCCGCCTACGTCGGTGCCAAGGGCGAAGTGCACGTTGGCGTCAAGGTGGCGCTGCATGGGGAAGATCCCATTGCCGAGCGCGGCGTTGCTTGAGGAGCAGTGGGCGATGGAAGCGCGGTGCGCGGCGAGGCGTTGCAGTTGGGCGTCCGTGGTGTGGACGTTGTGCGCGAGGACGGCGTTGCGCGTGATGAGGTCGAAGCGCTCGTAGACGGCGAGATAGTCTTCGTCGTGCGGGAAATGGCGGCGGACTTCTTCGATCTCGCGCGGGCTTTCGTTGATGTGTGTGGTGAAGCGAAGGGCCGGGTGTTCTTTGAGGAGAGTCTGGCAGACTTCGAGCATGGCTTCGGAAGTTGAGAGTGCGAAGCGTGGGGTGACGACGTAGTTCGGGTTGCCGGTGATGAATTTTTTGGCGGTTCTGTAAGCGGCGTCGGGAGTCTGGTGGAGGGCGGGGAGCAGGTTGCGATCGGACATGACGAGGCCGCTGAAGATGCGCAACCCGCGAAATTCGGCGGCTCCGAACAGAGCTATTGTCGCGCCGGAGAAATGAGAGCCAAACACCAGGGCGGTTGTGGTGCCATGCGAGGCGAGCGCGGCGACGAAGTCGTGCGCGATGACGTTGGCGTACGGTCCGGCCATGCGGGCTTCTTCGGGAAGGGTGATTTGTTCGAGCCAGTCGAGCAGGCTGTAGCCAAGGCTGCCGATGATACGAACCTGGGGGAAGTGGACGTGCGTGTCGATGAAGCCGGGGAGGATGTAGCCGGGGCGGAGATCGCGCACAGGCGCGTCGGGATGGGCTTTCGCGATGTCGCTGTAGTCACCGCTGGCGATGATGCGGCCGTCTTCGATGGCAAGAGCGCCGTCGGGGTGGGACTGGAGTTTCGTCGCGGTGGGCGTGTGGAAGGTGGTCGCGCGAAGGATGTTCACCGGGAGGAGGGCACTCCCGGGGCCGGGGCGACGAAGGCTTTCCGCGAAGCGCGGGCGTGTTCGATGGCCCAGTAGATGCGCTCGGGTGTGGCGGGGCTGTCGAGCAGGACGGGGCCCGGGGCACCGAATGCGGAGATGGCGTCGCGCAGGGCTTCGCGCACGGAGAACGCGAGCATGAGGGGCGGTTCGCCGACAGCTTTGCTGCCGAAGACGACGCCGGGTTCGGCGGCTCGTTCGAGAAAAGACACGTTGAAGACTTCGGGCATTTCGGGCCAGGAAGGAAGTTTATAGGTGGACGCGCCGGCGGTGGCGAGGCGGCCTTGTGCGTCCCACAAAAGTTCTTCGACGGTGAGCCAGCCGATGCCCTGGAGGAAGCCGCCTTCGATCTGGCCGAGGTCGACGAGGGGCGAGACGGAGTCGCCCACGTCTTCGAGAAGGTCTGCGCGGAGAATGCGGTGTTCGCCGGTGTAGCCATCGATTTCGACTTCGGCGACGGCGGCTCCATAGGCGAAGTAGTGGAAGGGCTTGCCGGTGGCGGTTTTGGGATCGAAGTGGATTTCGGGCGTGCGGTAGTAGCCGTGGGCGAAGAGCGGGATGCGCTGGAGATAGGCGGCGTCGACGATGGTGCGGAGGTCGAGGCTGTTGTGATGACCATACACGCGCGCGTCTTCGAAGCGGACTGCGGCTTCGTCGCATTCGAGAAGTTTTGCGGCGACGGGGCGGAGGCGGGACTGGATTTGGCGGCAGGCGTCGAGGACCGCGGCGCCATTGAGGTCGGTGCCGGCGGAGGCCGCGGTGGCGGAGGTGTTGGGAATTTTGTCGGTGCGCGTGGGCATGACGCGGATGGCGTCGAGGGGGACACCGAGACCGTCGGCGGCGATCTGGCGGATTTTAGTGTGGAGACCCTGGCCCATCTCGGTGCCGCCGTGATTGACCTGCACGCTGCCATCGCGATACATGAGGACCAGCGCCCCGGCCTGATTGAAGAAGGTCGCGGTGAAGGAGATGCCGAACTTGGAAGGCGTGATGGCGAGGCCGCGTTTGGTGTAAAGGTTGGCGGCGTTGAAGGCGTCGATGCGGGCTCGCCGCGCGTCGAAGTCGCTCGATTGTTTGAGCGTGGTCCAGATGCGTTCGAGGCGGGAAGCGTCTTTGACGGGCTGGCCGTAGTGAGTGACATCGCCTTCGCGGTAGAAGTTGCGGGCGCGGACCTGATCGGGCGGGAGTTGGAGAGTGCGGGCGATGCGGTCGAGAATGTCTTCAACGACGATCATGCCCTGCGGGCCGCCGAAGCCGCGGAACGCCGTCTGCGATGTCTTGTGGGTTTTGCAGACCCAGCCGGCGGCGTCGAGCGCGGGGATGAGATAGGCGTTGTCGACGTGGAAGAGCGCGCGCCAGAGAACGGGATCGGAGAGGTCGACGCTCCAGCCGCCATCGGACCAGAGTTTGAGTTCGACGCCGTGGAGGCGGCCTTCGTTATCGAAGCCGGTGGTGAATTTCGCGAGAAACGGATGGCGCTTGCCGGAGAGCGCCATGTCGAGATTGCGCGGCAAACGTACGCGCACGGGGCGTTTGGTTTTCCATGTGCCGAGCGCTGCGATGGCGGCCCAGGGGTTGGACTGAACTTCTTTGCCGCCGAAAGCGCCACCCATGCGCAGGCATTGCACGGTGACCTGATGGCGCGAAAGGCCGAGGACGCGGGCGACGATTTCCTGGGTCTCGGTGGGATGCTGCGTGGAGGAATCGACCATGATGCCGCCGGATTCGTCGAGGCGTGAGATGGCACAGTGGGTTTCGAGATAGAAGTGCTCTTGTCCGCCGATGGCGAGTTGGCCGGTGAGGCGGTGCGGGGCGCGGGCGATAGCGGTAGCGGCGTCTTCGCGTTTAATCCTGAATGGGCCCGAGTGGAAGCTTTCGGCGGCGATGGCTTCTTCGATCGTGAGTATCGGGGTGAGAGGGCGGTAGTCGACTTTGATGCGGGCGGCGCCGAGGCGGGCGGCTTCCAGAGAGTCGGCGAGAACCCAGGCGATGGGCTGCGAGTGATGAGTGACTTCGGTCGGGAATAGGGGCTCGTCGTGGTGGTGAGAGCTGGAGTCAGCTTCGCCAGGCGCGTCGGAGGCGGTGAGTGTGGCGATCACGCCGGGTTCATCGAGAGCGGGGCCGGCATCGAGATGGAGGATGAGCGCGTGGGCGTGCGGGGAGAGCACGGGCCAGGCGTGGAGGAGGTTGGGGAAGTTGAGGATAAGGTCGTCGGTGTAGAGGGCTGTGCCGGTGACGTGAGCGGTCGCGGACTCGTGGGGGAGGGGTTGGCCGGAATGCGTCATGCCCGGGTGTCCGCGACGTATTTGTCGAAAAGGCTTTGGGCCATGGCGAGACGATAGGCGGCGGAGCCTCGGTGATCGCTCATCGGATGAAGGGTGCGGGCGAGGATTTCTTTGGCGTGTGAGATATCGGATTCGGCTTCAAAGGCGCGCACGGGGGTTGGGCCGACGCCGCCGAACGCGAGACGTGTGGAGCCGGCGTGTGTCGAGAAAGCGGCCGCGACGGTACTGATGTCGTCGACCCGGCGTTTCGCGACTTTGTAGAAGCGGGCGTGGACGGGGAGAGGTTTCGGGATGCGGATGGAACGGATGATTTCGCCCCGCTTGAGGGCAGTCTCGCGGTAGGCGTGGAAGAACGAATGGAGCGGGATGGTGCGTTCGCCTGAGAGTGATGCAAGGCGGAGTTCGGCGTCGAGCGAGAGAAGGAGGGGCGCGGCGTCTCCGATCGGGGACGCGGTGGCCAGATTGCCGCCGAGCGTGGCGCGGTTGCGAATCAGAGGAGAGGCGAAGAGACGGAGCCATTCGCGGAAGACGGCGGGGGCAGTGGTCCAGCGTTCGCCGATTTCGGTGAGAGTGAGACTGGCGCCGATTTCGAGGGCTTCGGGACCATCGATGAATTCGCGCAGTTCGCGGATGCCTTCGAGACTGATGAGGTGCGGGAAGCGCTGGTGGCGCAGATTCGTGAGAACGCCGAGATCGGTGTTGCCTGCGACGAATTGCGCGGCGGGATTCTCCGCTGCCAGTTGCAGGCAGGCGTCGAGGGAGCAGGGCCGGGAGAAGCGGCCTTTCGAAGTTTCGTAATCGACGGGGGCAATCTCGGGCGCGGGAGATTCCAGGCGCCGGCGTAAGGGCGTATCGGCAGGCGGACCCAGAGACTGCAGGGCGTCGCGAATGGGTCGATAGCCGGTGCAACGGCAAAGATTACCGCCCAGAGATTCGGAGTCGGGTGTATCGAACTGGGCGGCGAACATGCTGACCACGAAGCCGGGGGTGCAGTAGCCGCATTGGGAGCCGCCGCGTTCGGCCATGGCGCGCTGGACATCGGCAAGCTGACCGGATTCGGCCAGCGCTTCAACGGAATAGATTTCCTGGCCGGCCGCGGCGGGGAGCGGCACGAGGCAGCTGTTGACCGACTGATAACACGCGCCGGCAGCGGATTGCTTTACGAAAAGAACTGCGCAGGCGCCGCATTCGCCTTCAGCGCACCCTTCTTTGGCCCCGGTAAGTCCGCAATTGCGGATGTAATCGAGGAGCGTTGTCTGGGGCGCGGCGTCGCTTGCGCGTACCGTTTTGCCGTTGAGCAGGAACTCCAGTCCGGCAGAACTCATGCTGAATTTACTCTATCCTGTAACACGTGTAAGACGGCTGGGCTTCGTTCATCAAATATTGACCCTGGGCATGGTATTTATGACTTACCGGGGTTCAGTCTGTGCTACGATCTCAGAAAGTCTCAGTCAGGGCAGGTTGCGTTTAGGCGTTTACCTGTCTTGCCAGTACGTCTCCCCAGAACCTATAGCTCCCCCTGTCAGTGAGCTTTTCTTGAAGCGGCTGTATCCATTTCGTTAAGGAGATATCAGTGAACGAACACCATCTGTTTCTATCGGGTCCGATAAGAAACTCCGTCGCGCGCACCAGTGCTGTGATGGCGTTTATGGCTATCAGCGCGGCCGCTATGTGGGGGCAAACGGCGGGAGCCGGCGCCATCAGTGGAACGGTGAAGGATCCGGCGGGAGCCGTGGTGCCTGGAGCTGGTGTGACGGTACACAACACGGACACGGATGTGGACCGCGGGCTCACGAGCAACGAGGCCGGGATCTACAGCGCCGCGTTCCTGCAGCCCGGGCATTATGACGTAACGGTGTCGAAGGCGGGTTTCGCGACGTCGGTGCGTAAAGCGATGGAGTTGCAGGTTGGCCAGACACTGGCGGCGGATTTCACGCTGACGGTGCAGAGCACGCAGACGGAGGTGACTGTCTCGGAAGAGACGCCGGTGATCGATCCGGATAAAACGGAGGTGTCGCAGGTGGTGTCGGAGGCGGAAGTGAGCAACCTTCCGGTGGCTGGCCGCCGGTGGGACACGTTCGTGTTCCTGACGCCCAATGTGACGACGGACGGAACGAGCGGCATGGTTTCTTACCGCGGTCTTTCAGGGCTCTACAACTCCAACACCGTCGACGGCGCGAACAACAATCAGGCGCTCTTCTCCGAGGCCCGCGGGCGCGTGGGCAGCGGCGTCTACGTTTACAGTCTCGATTCGATCCAGGAATATCAGGTGACATCATCGAGCTACAGCGCGGAGCTCGGGCAGGCGGCAGGCGGCGTGGTCAACGCTGTTACGAAATCCGGCACGAACGCAATTCACGGCGATCTTTTCTATTACCTGCGGTATCCGAAGTGGAACGCACTCGATCCGCTGCCGAAATCGCAGGGAATTTATTCGCAGCCGGTTCACCAGTGGCAGCAGTTCGGCGGCTCGGTGAGCGGCCCGCTGATCAAAGACAAGCTTTTCGGTTTCTTCACTTACGACGGTTCGCGCAAGGTCAACCCGATCTCTTATACCAGCACCACTTACACGCCTGCTGTGCGCGCACTGCCCTGCCCCACGCAACTCACCGCGGCCCAGTGCACGGCCGCCAACGGGTTCCTCGGCAGTCTGCAGGGCACCTACCCCCGCCAAACGAACAACGACGTTCTGTTCGGCAAACTGGATTACCAGATAAGTTCTCGTAATCATCTGAGCACGTCATACGACTACGCGAACAATAACGCGCCGAACGGTTACACCACGTCACCTTCGTCCAATAACGATTCGATCCAGACGAACGGCAGCTACATTTATCACGAGCGAATTTTCATCGCCAACCTTTCCACTGTGATTACGAACTCAATCGTCAACAACGCGCGCTTTCAGTGGGGCCGGGATCTGGAAGTTGCCGGCGCGAATGCGCCAGGCCCATACGTGAGTCTTACGAACATCAGTAACTACGGTGAGTTTTATGCGCTGCCGCGCACGGCAGAACCCGATGAGAAGCGCACGGAGTTCGCCGATACTGTGTCCATCGTAAAAGGGCGCCATACGATCAAGACGGGCTTCGATCTGAACTTCATCCACGAAGTCATGATCAATCTGTTCCAGGGCACCGGGCGCTACAGCTACTCCGGCACTGCGCAGCAGGCGTTCAACAACTGGTCGCTGGACGTCTTCGGCATCAACGCGGGAGACGGTTTGACCGGCCGGCATTACAACAGTTTTACGCAGGTGAACGATCCGATTACACACGTGGGCAAAGACGATTTCTGGGAGAAGGACGCGGCGGGATTTGTGGAAGACGACTGGCGCGTGAACTCGAAGCTTACGCTGAATCTGGGCTTACGGTGGGACGTTTACCTGATTCCGCAGCCACCGCAGCCGAACACGCTGACGCCGCTGACCACGCTGTATACGTCGACGATCAAGAATCCGAAAAAGCAGTTCGCCCCGCGCGTAGGAATGGCCTGGCAGCTCACGCCGAAAACGGTCTTCCGGGCGGGAGGCGGCTTGTTCTACGCCAAGACCACCAACTCGACTTACTACAATACGCGTGTTGAAAACGGCGTCTTCCAGCAGACCTTCAACTGCGCACCGACCAGCTGCCCTTCTCTGACTTTCCCGAACCTGATCTTCACGCCACCGGGAACTACGCCCACGGCGCCGTTCGCGGGCGCATTAACACCTGTGGTGACACCGTTCACGCCGCCGGCAACCGGGCAGGCGAGCCGCGGTATGACACCCGACTGGAGTAACCCGAGCGCCTATACGGGCGACGTGACGGTTGAAAGGGAAGTCGGCGGCGGTGTGGTTGCGTCCGCCGCGTATGTGTTCAGCCGCGGCCTGCACCTGCCGATCTTCATTGACTCGAACATCGCGCCGGCGACCACGACAAAGACGTATGACATTCTCAACGCGAGCGGCGCCACAGCGCAGGCTTACACAGTGCCGTTCTACACAAGCCGGCTCAACACCGGCACGGGCATCATCACCACTGCTTTTCCGGCTGTAAACAGCTGGTACAACTCCTTGGTTCTGAGCCTTCGCAAGAAATATCGCAAGGGCGTTGAATTCACCGTGAACTACACACTGAGCAAGTCGCGGGACGATGGCGAGGTGATCGGCAGCTTCGGAACTTTCGCCGGCAGCGACATTGCGGTCGATCCATACAACTACAAAGCGGAATACGCGCCCAGCGATCTCGACCAGCGTCACCGCCTGGTGGGCAGCGGCGTCTGGATGCCGCAGGTCAAGGCATCCAATCAGGCTCTGCGCTGGATTTCCAACGGCTGGGCGTTATCGTCGATCGTGACGATTGCCAGCGGACATCCAGCCCAGGCGAACATCAGCGGCACACCGAGCGGACCGAGCAGCACAGCGGGCAGTCCGGTTGACGGCGGTCTGACCGGTGGCGACTCGAGCAACGCCAGCACAAGTGCGGGGCGTGCAGGCTTCCTGCCGCGCAATCCGGTCTATGCGCCCGGCTACAAAGATGTGGACTTCCGGCTTTCGCGGGAGTTCCCCATCGGCGAGCACGTGAAACTCGCGCTGTTGGGCGAACTGTTCAACATGTTCAACCACACGAACATTCTCAGCGTAAACACAACGGCGTACACCTACTCGGCGGCCGGTTCCGGCGTCTGCGCGGGTCATGTGAACGCCTGCATGGTTCCCAGCCCGAGCTTCCTTGCACCGACCGCGACCAGCAGTCTGATCTTTGGACCGCGGCAGGTGCAGGTTTCGGGAAGGATCATATTCTAAACGGCTGAAGAAAGAGCACGCGGGCGGAAACGCCCGCGCCACCACTGCAACAGCCTCGCGGCCCTTTTTATTTTGATGTGTAGGGGCCGTGTATCGCGAGGACTGTGTGCGCTGCGTTGCCGTCGTCGAGGATGAAGACGCGGTAGGCAGTTCCACCGGGCTGCACGCGAACAACGATGTGGCCCTCAGTGCTTTTGAAAGGCTCACGCAGATAACTGAAAACGGCTCGCGGCGCGTCGAGAAGAGTTGTTGTAAACAAGTCCGCGGGGTTGGGATAAACGCGCGGGGAAACGAGGCGGCGGAGGACCCCGTGATCCGGGTGAGAGGCGTGCCATGCGGGCACGATCACGACGCGGGGCTGGAGGGTCTGAAGGAAGAAAGCATTCGTGGTGTCGAGCCAGCCGTGGTGGTTCAGCACCAGAACATCCGTCGCGCCGATGGCGCGCGCGACTGGCGATTCGAGATCGTGCCATGACGGCAGGTTGTCGAGGGGGACGCCGACGAGGTCGCCGCCCGTGAAATAGCTGAAGCGGCCGTACCGGATTCGCAAGGCAGCGCTGAAACTGTTTTCGCCGGGTTGGAGATCTTTAGGCAGGGTGGACCATCCGGCAGGAAAAGCCAGGCGCGTGGCGATTCCCTGTCCAGTCCATATTTCACCGTTGGCAGCGACGTTGCGAACTTCGAAGTCAGAGTAGCGGGCGCCGTTTCGGACAGGGACGATCTGATCGGCGCGGCCGGGCTCGAAAGTTTCGGACGTACCACCGAAATTGCGGCGGAACTCACGGTAACGATCGATCAGTGAACCTGCGGCAGGGGCGGGACTTTCACCGCGGTCGAGAAGCGTTCGAATGGGGATGGCATGGCCGACGACATCGATGGCGGCCATGTGGTCGTCGTGGTAGTGAGTGATGAGCGCGTAGTCGAGAGTGGCCGGCGTGCGCGGACTGAAGTCGCGAATATATTGTGCGATCCATTCGCCGGGGGTACGCGTGGCACTGGGACGCGCGGGGCCGATCTCGAGGCTCTGGCGGTCGGGAACCGCGCCGGCGTCGATGAGCAGAGTGGTGCCGTCCGGAAAAATCAGAAACGCGGCGTTGCCTCTGCCGGTTTGGATCTGATGGATATCGAGAGTGCCTGGCGTCCAGGGCGGGAGCGGCTGCCCGAGGGTCTGGGCGCCGGCAGTATGGATGCGAAGGATCGCGAAAACGAGGGCGGCGATCAGGGAGCGCGATATGGAAGGCACTGGTTGCCGCTATTATCAACCGCTTCCTGTTTTGCTGCCACATTTGATAGCTCCAGGGGAAGCCGACGAGGGCGTCGGCTGCAGGCCGGGGGGCCTGCCCCACAAAACTCAGTTTGGGAAGAGCGAACCCTGGGCATCGTCCCAGGACGTGGTATCACGATGGGGCGGACCGGAGTTGAGGCCGTACCTGTCGCGGATCGCGGCGATTCTGCTTCTGATGACTTCGCGGTAGGGTCCTTTTAAGTAAGCTTCCTTTTCGTATTTTTCCTGATAGCGGCGGAGCAGGTGGGGGTAGTGTTTTTCCACGAAGGGGAAGAAAACTTTGCGCGAGCAGGGCATGAGGAAGAGTACGCCTCCGCCGAAGTAAGTGGCGCCGCGGTCGCGGGCGGCTTTGGCGAGACGGTCCAGGCGGTCTTCCTGATCCGTGATTAAGGGCATCACAGGATTCGGGAAGACGCCTACGGGTATGCCCGCATTCGCGATGGCTTCGACGGCTTTGAGGCGAAGTTCGGGCCGGGGGGCGCGGGGCTCGAGGAGGCGCGCGAGGCTGGTGTCGAGGGTCGTGATGGTGATGTTGACGCTGATGGAGTTCTGTTTGGCAATTTCCTGCAGCAGGGGGATGTCGCGGGTGACAAGGTTTGATTTCGTTGTTATGGACAGTGCCAGGCCGGTTTGCTGCGCGAAAACTTCGAGCGCGGCGCGAGTGCGCTGGAAGCGGCGCTCGGCGGGCTGGTAGGGATCGGTTGCGGTGCCGATAGCTATTCCTTTACTGCCATCGATGCGTTTCAGTTCGCGGCGGAGAATGGGGGCGATAGCGGATTTGGCGTAGATTTTGTCTTCGAAGTCGACGCTTTCACGGAGTTCCATGAACTCGTGGGTGTAGCGGGCGTAGCAGTAGCGGCAGCCGAATTCGCAGCCGCGGTAAGGGTTGAGACTCCACTCGAATGGCATGCCGGGTCTGGTTCGGTTGAGGAGACTGCGCGATTCGATTTCGAAGTATTGGACGACCCGTTTGGATTCCAGAACTTCGCTTTGGGCCGCGAGTCTCGCGATCCCGACCAGACCCGGCGAGGGAGAATCGCCGAACAGCATGTGGTTATTATTCGCCTTTTGTTCGCCTGAAGTCAAGAGGCCGACGTGGGCGTCGGCCGCAGGCCGGGGGGCCTGCCCCACTCGAAGATATGGTTCGCCGTGTAGGTTGGTTTCTGTGCTTCCTGTTGATTCGCTGATTCCGGGGATTGTTGATTCTCTGCGGGGGGTGCGGAATCTAGTGATCGAGGCTGCCCCTGGGGCTGGTAAGACGACGCGAGTTCCACCTGCCCTGCTGGCTTTTGAAGGCGATGTGCTGGTGCTGGAACCGCGGCGGATTGCGGCGAGGATGGCGGCTCGGCGGGTATCGCAGGAGATGGGTGAGGAGATCGGCGGGACCGTCGGGTATCAGGTGCGGTTTGAGGAGGCGGCGGGTCCACGAACGCGGCTGCGGTTTTTGACAGAGGGCGTGCTGACGCGGCGCATGATTTCAGATCCTTTGTTGAGCGGGGTTGGAACTGTGGTGCTCGATGAGTTTCACGAGCGGCATCTGGAGACTGACCTCGCGCTGGCGCTGCTGCGGCGGCTGCAGGTGACGCAGCGGCCGGATTTGCGGATTGTGGTGATGTCGGCGACGCTCGAGGCTGGGCCGATCCGGCAGTTTCTTGAAGACTGTCCGCTGGTTTCATCCGAAGGGCGGTTGTTTGAACTGGCGATTTCGCATACCGCTTATTCGGCGGCACCGCTCGAAGAGCAGGTGGCCTCGGCGCTGGAGAGCGTGACCGCAGACAAGGGCGACGTGCTGGTTTTTCTGCCGGGCGCCGCCGAGATTCGCCGGGCGGCGCGGGCATGCGAGGCGATCGCACGGAAGCACGATCTGTTGATTACACCGCTCTACGGTGACCTTTCGCCTGCGGAGCAGGATCGCGCGGTGGAACCGGCGAAGGAGCGCAAAGTGATTCTGTCGACGAATATCGCGGAGAGTTCGATCACGATCGAGGGGGTGCGGGTTGTGATCGATTCGGGCCTCGCGAGAATTGCGAGCGACTCACCGTGGACTGGTCTGCCGTCCCTGGAAGTCAAGCGGATCAGTAAAGCTTCGGCGCGGCAGCGTGCGGGTCGGGCGGGTCGGACGGCAGCGGGCCGGGTGATTCGTCTGTACTCGGCCGAGGATTTTCATCGTCGCGCAGAACATGACGAACCGGAGATCCTGCGGCGCGAACTGTCGCAGATGTGTCTGCAACTGGAGGCGGCGGGAGTGCACGATCCATTGCAACTCCAGTGGCTGGATGCGCCCGCGGCGAGCGCGCTGGATGCGGCGGAGCGGCTGTTAGACAAGCTGGGCGCGCGTGGCGAGATGGCGGGAAAGATGGCGCGATTGCCGCTGCATCCGAGGTTGGCACGGCTGGTGATGGATGCGGGAGATCGCGGCGCACAGGTGGCCGCGCTGCTGAGCAGCGGGCAGCGTGTCCGGTCGAGCGATTTGTTTCACGCGCTCGATGAAGAGTGGGACGGCAGGACGCGGGCTGTTTACGATCAGCTGCGGCGGTTCGTCCGAGGCGGCGGTGCCAGGCGAGATGATGCGGGACTGGCGAAAGCGGTGCTGGCTGCGT
>ODAK010003991.1_pt1 | contig 15219 bp, 12 predicted proteins | sample 1539591 | NCBI WGS metagenome assembly ODAK01 (sample SAMEA3539303, study PRJEB22396) | soil metagenome | biome: tundra; feature: field; material: soil | place: USA | collected 2010-05 | depth 0.15 m | reverse complement strand
CCGGCTTCCTGGCCCGCTACTACGACGGACGGACGGTGATGGTCAACGACATCGGCCGGGTGACCTGGGAGCACCGGGGCGGGCTCCTCGATGCCTGGGCGCTGGCCAGTGTCTCGGTGCTGCGCCTCCAGTACGACGGCGAGTACAACTCCGCGCACACGACCGTGCTCGCGCGCCAGGACCACGTGGCAGCCGTCGCCCTCTACTCGCCGACCTTCAACTTCCTGGTCCCCCACGGCTACGTCAAGGTGGCGGTCTGGCAGATCGGGGCGGGCGCCAACCAGGACGCCACGGCGGTGATCTTCTACGCGCCGGCGGGAGCCCCGGCTCAGGCGATGGCGAGTGACATGCGCGCCTTCGCACCGGGCATGTTCCCCGGCTCCGGTGCCGTCACCATCTACGGGTAGCCGCCTCGCGCACTCCCCGTCGGCGCCCGAAAAGCGCGTGGATGCCAGAATGGCGAACGTGCGCGAGTACCTGGTTGAATGCGGCACCCAGCACCTTTCGGTGCGCGATCACCCGGGCGGCAGCCCGCCGATCCTGGCTCTCCACGGGCTGGCGAGCAACGCCCGCTGGTGGGACCTGGTGGCGGTGCGGCTCAGCCCCCGATGGCGGGTGCTCGCCCCCGACCTGCGCGGCCACGGCCACTCGGACCGGCCCGAGACGGGGTATTCCTTCGCCGAGGTGGTCGAGGACCTGCGCGGTCTCTGCGATGCGGCGGGCCTGGAGCGGGTGCTCGTGGCCGGCCACAGCTGGGGGGCCTCGGTGGCGCTCTGGTTCGCGGCCGCCCTCCCCGAACGGGTCCTCGGCTGCGTCTGCGTCGACGGCGGCGCCGGGTCGATGAAGGAGCACTTCCCGACCTGGGCCGAGGCCGAGGAGCGCCTCCGTCCGCCCCGGATCTCCGGGATCACCGCAGACGCGGTGCGTGAGTGGGCCAAGGGCGGGCCGCTCGCAGAGGGCGGGGATCCCGCGGCGGCGGCGGAGATCCTGCTCGGCAACTTCGAGGCGGCAGGGGACGGCACGGTGCGGTCCCGGCTGCCCATGACCCAGCACATGGAGATCGTCCGTCACCTGTACGAGCTGGACTCCTTCGAGCTGATGGCCAGGATCGAGTGTCCGGTGCTCTTCGTGGCGGCTCTGGCCGGCCCCTGGCCCACCGAGGAGAAGGCCCGGTCTCTGCAGCGTGCCCAGGACGTGCTCGGCTCGCGCGCGCAGAGCGTGTGGGTGGACGGCGGCCACGACCTCCCGGTCCAGCGACCCGCCGAGGTGGCGAAGGCGATATCGGGATTCGCGGAGCAGATTGCCGGGGGTCGCTCCGCCTAGGGTCCAGGCGCCCCCACCAGCTCCCAGGAGAGCGGGGTCCCGGGACGGAGGGCCCGGGTGGCGCGGCGTCCGGTGACCATGGGGAGGTGCTTCGGTGCCAGCCCGTCCCCGGGACGGATCGACCGCACGTTCGCGGCGGTGAAGACCTCGCCCTCGGCGATCGGAGCGACCACGAAGAGCGAACGCCGGAACGGCACACTCTTCATCTCGGCGGGTGACGGGCCGTAGCGCAGGCCCCCCAGTGCCGCCTCTGTCTCGCGCACGGCGCGCACCATGACGGCGAATTCTTCGGGCTCCAGCGAGAATGCCTGGTCCGGGGAGGGCTCCTGGCGGCTGAGCGTCAGGTGCTTCTCGATCACGGCTGCCCCGAGTGCGGTGGCCGCAACCGCCACGGTGGTGCCCAGCGTGTGGTCGGACAACCCCACCGGCACGGACCAGGTGGCAGCCATGTGGGTGATGGTGCGCAGGTCGAATTCGGTCGGCGGCGCCGGATATGCGCTGTTGCAACGAAGGAGCGCGATCTCCTTCGCCCCCGCCGCTCGGGCCGCACCCACCGCCTCGTCGATCTCGTCCATCGTCGCCATGCCGGTCGACATGATCACCGGACGTCCGGTCGCCGCGACCGCGCGAATGAGCGCGTGATCGACGAGCTCGAAGGAGGCGATCTTGAAACACGGGACGTCGAGCTCGAGCAGGAACTCCACCGCGTCGATCTGGCACGGGGTCGAGAAGCACTGGAGACCGCGTGCCTCCGCCAGGCTCTTGAGACCGGCCTGCCACTCCCATGGCATCGATCCCTCCAGGTAGAGGTCGTGGAGGCGGCGGCCCGACCACGGAGTGCCGCTTCCCACCAGGAACGGCGGTTCGTCGCTGTCGAGCGTGAGGCCGTCAGCGGTGTAGGTCTGGAGCTTCACCGCGTCCGCTCCGGATCGGGCAGCGGCCTCGACCAGCTCGGCGGCGCGAGCGTACTTGCCGGCGTGGTTCGCCGACAGCTCCGCGATGATGTACACGGGCTCCCCGCCGCCGACGCGGCGGCCCCCGATGCTGATCACGGGCGCGCCCGCCTTGGAGGTCGCGCTCACGTCGGCGTCAGGTCGATCAGCGCCGGACATCCAGATCCTCCTGCCGCAGCCGCCACCTCGTCACCGGCTCCCCTCCGGGCCCGGCAACCGCGGTCTCGATCCGCTCGAAACCGGCGGCCTGGAATGCTCGCATCGAGAGCGTGTTGTCGACCTTGACCACTCCCACGACCTCGCGAAGGCCGGCCCAGTGCCCGAAGGCATGAGCGGCGCCGACACGGACGAGCGTAGCACCGTAGCCTTGGCCGCGACGATCAGGGGCGAGGTTGACGCTCACCTCCGCCACCGTCCCCGCTCTCTCGAACCGGATCTGTCCCACCGGCTCTCCGGCGTCGTCGCTTCCGACGAGGAGCAACGACGTCGGGGCGGCGAGGTGAGCGCCGAGCCACGAGAGGTGATCGCTCCACAGTATCGGCGCGGTCGAGAAGGATGCCCGGCGCGTGACGGGATCATTCGCCCATTCCCAGAGCAAGCGGGCATCGCCCGATGCGGCCGGGCGCAGGGCGACGCGCGGCCAGAGTGCGTCGACCACCCTCGCCGCACCCCACCCATCGACGAGGGCCATCGCCTGGGCTGCCATGGTGGCCCGGCGGCTGGCGTCGCGGGCGAGGCGCTGAACCGCCTCCACGATCCCCGTCTCGGTGAGGTCCTCCCACCAGCCCACATCGATCGCCGCCCCGGCACGCTCGATAGCGCGCGCCACCGGCACCTGGTTATCCGCGACGGAGGCGAGCAGAGCCGGGAGCCCCGCACAGCAGATCTCCCACGTCGTGCTGCCGGCGGCGGCCAGGCAGAGGTCCGCCTCGCCCATCTCCGACGCGACATCGTCACTGAACTCGCGCCAGCTGGCGCGCTTCCCGATGCCGTCCGGCGCCGAGCCAACCACGCGCACCTCGAACCCCCGCTCGGCGAGCCGCTCCGCGGCGCCATCGACACGCGCCAACCACGCGGTCCGAGGCCCCCCGCCGAGGGCGATGAGAACCCTGGCCACCGGTCCGCTCCGATCCCTGCGACCGCGCGCGGCGAAGGCGGGGTCCACGATGGCAAATCGGTTTCCCAGCAGCAGCCGGCAGCCGGCTGCGCGGTCTGCGTACTCGGCGGCGTCGGCGTCCACGTTCTGGTCGAGGACCATGGCCGCCCCGCCGGCGCCCGTCAGGGCGTGGTCGTCGACGACCAGGAGCCGGGCGGACTCGCCGACCGGCACCTGGAAGGCTTCGCCGAAGTGGTAACCGTCGGCGACCACCCACGCCGGCGCGGTGCGCCGCACGCGGTCCACCACCATCAGGGCGTCGGCCCTGCCTCCGGGCAGGAGGCCGGTCACCGGCGCGAGCACCTCGACCCCTACCGCGCGGTATCGCTCGTGAACCACGTCGGGGAGACCGGTGGTGAGCACCTGGACCGCACCTCCGCGTCCGATCCATTCGCGGGCGAGGTTCAGACAGCGCATCGCATGTCCGATCCCGGCGCCGCCGGGCGAGCGCGTCGCGTCGACGCGGAGCAGCAGCAGCGGTAGCGCGCCGCGCGCTACGGTCGGCATGACGCGCTCACAGCCACGACCCGACCGAGCGCAGCTCGCGGCGCTCCTCGGGTCGCAGCGACCACCGCAACGCGGCGCCGCAGTAGACGGCCCCGCCCACCAGGGTCCCGATCACCAAGGTGGTGATCGCCCCCGAGCGGAGAGCCAGCACGGCCGCCAGGGTCGCGACCAGCAGCGCGGCCGGGACGAGCACCGGCACGAGGCTCCGGCTCACGAAATCCCGTGGCGTGGCGTCGACCTCGTTGAGCACCGATCGCATGAGTGGCAGGATCAGGCATGCGGTCCCCACCAGAGTGCCAACAAAGGCGCCTGCCACACCGATCAGCAGCACCAGGACGATGCTCGCCCCGAGGTTGACCACGGTGGCGACGGCGAACGGGCGGAGCACGTCGCGGGCCCTCCCAACGCCGGTCAGCATCAGCGAGCCGACCTGCAGCGGAGACACCATCAGCATGTAGATCATCGCCAGCGGGATCAGGACGCTCGCCTCAGAGTAGCGGTGGCTGACCCACACGTTGACCAGCGGGCCGGCAAGGAAGGCGGCTCCGATGATGAGCGGGGTGGTCGCCAGGACGGCGTACTTCGTGCCGCGAAAGAGGAGCTGTCGCAACTGCTCCTTGGACCGCCGGGCATCCAGCCATGACGCCGCCGGCACCACGGGCGAACCGGTCGCGGCGAGGACCGCATCCGCCCCGTTCTGCACCTGGGTCGCGATCTCGACCAGACTGACCGGGGCGGGCCCAAGGATCACGCCCACGATCAGCCGATCCATGTTGCGATGGACGACGCTGAAGACGTTGGTCCCGCCGATCGCCCAGCCGGAGTGCAGGAGCTGACGCACGTCTCCCCAGGCGGGAGCGATCCGCAGCGATTGGCGGCTCCCGAGAAGCGCGATCGCCAGGCCGGCGCCGAGCAGCGTCCCCACCAGGGACGCCACCTCGACCACCGCCAGGTTGCCGGTCACCACGGCGGCGGTCGCGGCGCCGGCGATGAAGAGGGTGCGCTGGCATGCGTCGGCGACCCTCGCCAGGTCGATGCGCTGGAGGCCCTGGAGACACGCGAAGAGACCCTCGCTGACCATCTCGAAAGGCACTCTGACCCCGAGCGCGAGGATGGCCACGACCAGCTGGGGGTGGAGTGCGGAGGGCGCGTGAAAGATGGCGGGAAGCACCGGAGGGCCGGCGCTCGCGACCACGGCGCCGCACAGCACACCCATCGCCGCCAGAAGGAGGAGGGAGCTGGTCATGGCTCGGGAGACTCCCTGTGTATCCTCCAGCGACTGACGCCGTGACACCTCGGCCGTGGTGGCGATGCTGATCCCGAGATCGGCGATCGAGAGCCAGCCCCGACCTGCCGAGAAGGTCTCGAGCAGCGCCCACACCCCGAAACCAACGGCGCCGAGGCCGTGAAGCATCACGGGCAGCGAGATCAGGGTGACGACTATCGCCCACACGTTGCTCGCGCCGCTGAACAACACGTTGCGCGCCAGCCGGCGTCGCATCACCGCTCTCCGGGCGGGCAACCGAGGATGTCGGAGACGATCCGATCGAGGCTCGCGTCACGTCCCGGATCGAGTTGGGATGCCGCATGAACCATCACGCGGGGCCGGCTGCGCCCCTCCTCGTGCACCTCCTGCAGCAGCCGGTGGAAGCTGAAGAAGAATGCATGGGCGTAGCGGCGCGCAAGCACACGGGAGGAGGCGTCCGGCTCCCCGAACGCAGGCGAGCTCACCAGGTGATCGAGCGCCTCCCAGTACTCGACCGCCGTCGCCGGATCGAGGGTGAAGCCGAGGCCCTTGTAGTGGGTCACGCCGGCTACCGCCACCGGGATCCCCCGCGCGGCCATCTCCAGGCCCACGGTGGAGGTGTAGACAAGCCCTGCGCGCGCCACATCGATCAGGGAGTAGGAGCTGACCGGGCTCTCCGGTGCGACGATCCTGACGTTGGCAGGGAGGGACGGCATCTCCCGGCGGACGTGGTCTGCCATCCGTTCCAGCGTGGGGTGATTCGTCAGCCTGACCTCGGCGGGGTGCAGGCGGACCAGGAGATCCAGCTCCGGGTGGGCCCGAGCCCAGCGTATGCCGCCGATCACCCAGTCGCCCATCGAGGGGAAGCAGTCGTCCTTGCCCACGACCGCGCTGTCCCAGAGGATGTTGGGGAACATCGCGACGAGTGGCCGACCGTCCTCGAGCCCGAGGTCACGGCGGATGGCGTCGGCGTCCTCGATCCGCGTCGTCCAGAGTTTGTCCAGGGTCCCTTCGCCGCGCCGGCGCTCGCTGAGGTAGCGCTCGAGCTCGCCGTCCTCGGCATCCGAGAGCGGCTGCTCAAGGGCACGTCGCACCTCGTCCTCGGGCATGATCAGGTCGCAGGCGGGCGCCTCGGGCGTGGTGATGATGGTGTCGGGCCGGAAGCCTCGCTCATACGAGGTCCATCCGATTCCCCGATCCGACGCCATGGCGGTGATGATCGCCTCGGCGAAGAACCGGCCGTTGAGGACGCACAGCCGGTCCGCACCGACCGTCTCGAGGAGCTGCTCGAACGCCTGGGCCAGGATCAGGCCGCTGGTGAGGAAGGACCGGTAGGTCCGCAGCACCAGCGGCTCGTCCGGCAGGGAGCCGCGCGACAGGAACCAGGCGACCGAGGTGCGGACGAGCTGCCCGAGGGGAAGACCCCGCGCGACGAACTGCTCGCACTCCTCCACCGACCGGAGATCTGCGACCAGCCGCCGCGCCGCGGCGGCGGCTCCGCCCATCTCCGCGACGTCCCGCAGTCTCACCGCGTGGAAACCGGCAGCCTGGATGGCGCCGGTGGCGTATTCGGAGCACGACCGGCAGGGCATCGGAGGTGCCGCCTGGACGGGCATCACGTCGCAGATGGGGAGGCGCCCCCCGCACGTCACGAAGACGGGGTCCCAGCCGCGCCGGGCTGCGGCGTGGCCCAGCACGGTCTCGATGGAGAGGTGGGTCGACCAACCCCGGAAACTGAGGAAGAGAACCCGCTTCCCGGTGCTCGCGACGGGCCCCGCCGATGCAGCCAGACGGCGGAGGTCGCGGAACTCCCGAGGCTCCAGGAGCCGGCCCGCGTGAACCCCCCGACCGACCACCCGCGCGGTGCCCCAGGCTTCACGGGCGCGGCGCTTCCAGCGCGGGTGCGCCCACGCCCAATCGAGCACCCGAGCTCTCAGTGTCACCGCCCGCCACCTCCGGGGCTCATGGGCGACGCGACACCTCGCCGGGCGGGATCCCGCGGAGCGCCTCCGCGACCCTTCCGGCCTGGTAAGCACGGCCGGTCTCGCCGAGGGCCTCGTCGAAGACCATCAGGGTCCGGGCGACCACCTCGTCGTCGTGGGCAAAGGAGATGAAATTGGCGTTGCCGAGCAGCACGCCGCGGTCGATGCACCCCTGCCAGATCAGCCCCTTCAGGACGTTCGGCTCGACACCTCCCTGGGGCGTGAGCTCCATCACCCGCCGGGGCGGGAGTCCGACCATCCGCGCCGGCACCCCATGCGCGGCGGCCAGCCGGTTGAAACCGTCGCGGACGGCGGCCCCCTGTCGCCAGAGGTGCTCGCACACCGGCTCCCGGCGCAGCTTCTCGAGCGTCGCGCGAGCCGCGGCCAGGGCAACGGCGTCTCCCGCGAACGTCCCGGAGACATACGTCGCCGTGGTGACCAGTTCCATGAGGTCCGATCGCCCCACCACCGCGGAGAGCGGGTAGCCGTTGGCCATCCCCTTGCCGACGGCGGCGAGATCGGGCACCACCCCGTAGAGCTCCTGCGCTCCCCCGGGGGCCATCCGGAAACCGGTGATCACCTCGTCGAAGATCAGGACCGCGCCGCGCTCGTGGGCGAGATCGCGCACCGCGGCCAGGAATCCGGCCTGAGGCTCCTCGACGCCGACCGGCTCCATGATCACCACACCGACCTGTTTGGGGTGCTCGTCGAAGACCCGGCGCAGCGAGTCGACGTCGTTGTACGACCACTGATGGGTGAGCTCGCGGACAGCCTGGGGGACGCCCGCGTTGCGCGCCGTGTGACCGACGCACCACTCGTGCCATCCGTGGTATCCGCACATCGCCACGTGGTCCCGGCGGGTCGAGGCGCGGCCCAGCCGGATCGCCGCGCTGGTCGCCTCCGAGCCGGTCTTCACGAACCGGACCATCTCGGCGCAGGGAATCAGCCCCACCAGGAGTTCGGCGACCTCCACCTCCAGAGGATGGCCGAGGGAGAAGGAGGCACCCCGATCCACCTGCTCACGGACCGCGGCGTCGACGTCGGGGTCGCGATAGCCGAGCAGCACCGGCCCGAGGGCGCAGGGATAGTCGATGTACTCCCTGCCATCCATGTCCCAGACGCGGCAGCCGTCACCGCGCTCCAGGTAGACGGGGTAGACACCCTGGACATGCTGATCAGGGGCTTTGCTGTACGTCTGCGTGATGCCCGGAAGCACCCTCCGGGCGCGCTCGAGCAGTGCTCGGTCCCGCGAACCAGTCGTGCTCATTGCAGAAGACCTCCCGGATCCTGCCGCTCGCCGCTCGGTTGCGCACCGACCAGCGCGCTGGGCTCCAACGGCCCGAAGCCGGGCAACCCCTCCTCCGCCTCAACCACGCGTAGAACCGCCTCAAGTCCGGGCGCGCTGTCCGGCAGGAGGGCATGGAGCACTCTGCCTATCTTCACCAGATCCTCCGGAAAGTCCACGGTGAGACGCACCTCGGACAGGTCTCGTGGCAAGCACAGGCGGGCGCTCCTGTACTGATCGGGGTGCTCGCGCACACGGAGCGTCACGTGCTCCCGCTCATCGGGCCTCGTCGAATCCCGGTCGAGCCGCTCCAGGCACTCCCGGGTCATGACCTCGACGTCATAGCCGTCGGGGTATGTCCGTGGATCGACGTTGCTCGCGTAGTCGGCCCCCTCCTGGACGCGCAGCTCCACCAGGGTGTCGATGAGGCGGGGGTCGACGAGCGGGCAATCAGCCGTGATCCGCACCACCACCGAGGCCGAGTGCTCCTGCGCGGCGAGGACGAAACGGCGGAGCACATCGTCCAGAGGACCGCGCGTCACCGAGGCCCCCGCCCGCACCGCGAGCTCGGCGACCGCGTCGTCGGACGGACCGGTGCTGGTGGCGACCACCACACGATCGATGCTCCGGCACCGCGCAACCCTCTCCACGACGTGGGAGAGCATGGGCCGGCCGTTCAGGTCGGCGAGCACCTTGCTCGGGAAGCGGGTGGACCCAGTCCTGGCCTGGATCACCGCGATCGTGGTCACGGGACCGAGCCCTCCAGTGCCGCCAGAGCCACCTCGACGGAGGCGGCCGCGCGGGGAATTCCGTTGCAGGTGACGCCACGCGCCGCCACCGCCGCCAGCATGTGCTCCATCTCGGCGACATACTGGAGATTGCGGTCGGCATCGACCGCGGTCGCCAGGGTCTCGACGCTCTCCCCCGGCTCTCTGATCAATTCGACGACACCGCGGGGCACGTCCCAGGTGAGCTCCCCCTCGGTCCCGATGACGGTGCAACTCCGCGCCGGGTGCCTGCGCAGGTAGTCCAGGTGGATGTGCGAATGGGCGCCATCTCGATGGGTGAGGATGATGTCGGCGACGTCCTCGACGTCGACCTCGAGCACACCGCTCGTGGCCGTGCGCGAGCAGACGTCCGTCGCGGGTCCCGCCAGCTCGAGCGTGTAGTCGATCTCGTGGATGGCGTCGAAGACGATGCCCCCGCCCAACGACCTCTGCGCACTGTACTGGGTGCGGTAATCGCGTCCAGGGCGCCAGGCGGGGAGCCACCACCCGTAGTCCACCAGGAAGACGGCGGCCCGGCCGACCGCCGGGAGGCTCGCCGCCAGCGCCGAGTAGCCCTCCGAGAACCGCAGGTTGCAACCGACCATGACGACCCGGTCGACGGAGCGCTCGTCCAGCGCTCTCGCTCGGGCCAGGCCCTCCCGGGAGGAGGCGAGCGGCTTCTCGATGAAGACGTCGGCGTCACGTTCAAGTGCCCACGCCAGATCGTCCACGTGCTGCGATGTGGGTGTGGCCACGACGACGAGGTCGTACCGGCGAGCGTCAGGCCGGTCCACCGCCGCGACATCCAGCTCCTGGGCCAGGGCGGCCGCGGACGGTGGATCGACGTCGGAGACCGACACCTCGACGCCCAGGCCGATCAGGTTCCGCGCGTGCCGGGATCCGATCGACCCGCAACCAAGGATGAGGGCGTGGGTCACGTGCGCTGTCCCGGGCGCGCCCGCGGCTCGCCGTGCTCCACGGCCCGGCCAGGGCGCGAAGCCGCCCAGCTCTGGATGCGGATGAGCGCCGCCACCACGTCGTCCTGGTCGGCGTCGGTCATGCCGGCGAAGAGCGGCAGGGTGACCAGTCGTTCGGCGAGTCGCTCGGCGCGAGGAGCCATTCCGGCCCGACCCCCTCGGGACCGGTACATCGCCAGCAGGTGAACGGCGGGGTAATGCAGGGTGGCCTGGATCCCCTCGGCACGCAGGGCATCGATCACCGTGTCGCGCGGGCAGCCGAAGTCCTCCGGGCTGACCTCCACGGCATAGAGATGCCACGAGCTCTCGCGCTCGGGAGGGCGGGGTGGGAGGCTTATCCCCGGGAGCTTCCCGAGGAGGCGATCGTAGCGGCCGGCCAGCTCCCGCCGGCGCTCGCGACCCGTCTCCAGGCGGCTCAGCTGGGCCGCGCCGAGCGCTGCCTGGAAGGAGGTCATGCGGTGGTTGCTGCCCAGGCTGGTCACGTCGTAGCGCCAGTTCAGCGCGGATCGCTCCTCGGCGGTGCTGGTCATCCCGTGGTTGCGGCCGCGCCGCACGCTCTCCGCCAGGGCAGCGTCGTCGGTCAAGCAGGCCCCACCCTCCCCCGACGTCACCGGCTTGACCGCGTGGAAGCTGAGGGTGGTGATGTCCGCCAGGGACCCCACCGGACGTCCCCCGAGCCGCCCCCCGAGCGACTGGGCGCCGTCCGCGATCACCGGCAGGGGACGTGGTAGGGCGAGCCGGATGGCATCGACGTCCGCCGGCATCCCCGCGTAGTCGACGGCGATGACGGCCCTGGTCCGTGGCGTGACCCGAGCGGCCACGGCCGCCGGATCCAGGCACCGGTCGGGGCCGATGTCCGCGAAGACTGGGGACCCTCCGCTGCGAACCACAGCGTTCGCGGTCGCCACGAAGGTGAGGGGCGAGGTGATGACCTCATCCCCGGGGCCCACCCCGAGGGCGGCGACGGCAAGATCCAGGGCGGCGGTCCCGCTGCTGACGGCCACCGCGTGGGCGGCCCCGCACACACCGGCCAGCAGAAGCTCGAACCTGGCGATGTCCGGCCCGCCGGTGAGCGCCCCGGAGCGAAGCGACTCCACCACCGCCGTCACGTCGGCCTCATCCAATTGATGCCGGGCATAGGCCAGCGGGCGCGAGCGCTGCGGCGTACCGCCGGCGATCGCAGGACGGTCGCCCGCGCTCATCTGGCTTCGGCGGGCAGCCCACCGTGCGCCGGGGACGGCTGCAGCATCTCGCGCAGCGCGGAGACGTCGAGCCACGAGGCGTTCTGGTCACTCGAGTACACGAAATCCTCCGCCACCGGGGTCGCATCGGGGACGGCGGCGACGTCCCAGAACGAGTGCTCGGGCTGGACCACATAGGCGTACCCCACGTCCAGGGTCCGGCGCGCCTCCTGTGAGGTGAGCAGCACCTCGTGGAGCTTCTCTCCGGGGCGGATCCCGGTGATCCGGATGGGCAGCCCCGGCGCGATCGCACTGGCGAGGTCGACCACTTTCATGCTCGGGATCTTGGGTACGAAGACCTCCCCTCCGCGCATCCGGCCGAGGCAACCGGCGACGAACTCGACGGCCTGATCCAGACTGATCCAGAACCGGGTCATACGCCGATCGGTGACGGTCAACTCACCCTCCGCGATCTGCGCCCGGAAGAGGGGAATGACGCTGCCCCGCGAGCCGACCACGTTCCCGTAGCGGACGCAGGAGAAGCGGGTCGGCTTGCGGCCGCTGTACACGTTCGCCTGGATGAACAGCTTCTCGGCACACAGCTTGGTGGCGCCGTAGAGGTTGGCCGGGCTGACCGCCTTGTCTGTGCTCAGCGAGATGGCCCGCCGGACGCCGGCGTCAATGCAGGCATCGGCGACGTTCTGAGTGCCCAGGATGTTGGTCTGGACGGCCTCAAACGGATTGTATTCGCACGCCGGCACCTGCTTGAGGGCTGCGGCGTGGATGACGACGTCTGCACCGGCGACGGCGCGGCGCAGCCGGTGCAGGTCACGGACGTCACCGATGAAGAAACGGACCCTGTCGTCGTGAAGGCTCTGGGCCATCTCCGACTGCTTGAGCTCGTCGCGGCTGTAGACCCGGACGGCGGCCGGATCCCAGCGTGCCAGGGCGGTGCGGACGAAGTGCTGGCCGAACGAGCCGGTGCCCCCGGTGAGCAGCACTGTCTTGCCCTCAAGGGCGTTCACTCGAGACCCCTCATGTTGACGTCCAATCTGTCAGCGCAAACCAAATCTTCTGTGGTGAAGAGGCGTTCCTGATGGTAGGGGGGGGTCGAGCCGGGGGTCCAGTTGTCACGATCCTGTGACTGGGAAGTGGGGGGAGCGGCAAGCCGGCCTCGACCTGCCATCTACTCTGACCGTTTCTCCGAGCCCGCGCCTGCGGTGACCGCCGCTCCTGCGGGGCCTGGCGGCCGTTGGAGACCGGTGAATCCAGTGAGGAAACCGACGCCCCAGGAGAGGTGCATCACGGGGAGCACGAGCAGCAGGCCGGCGGCGGTCGCCGGGTCCGAGGGCAACTCGATCAGCGCCCGACCCGCAACCGTGCCGCCGTAGCTGAGACCGACCCATCGGCGCCACGGCGAGAGCAGTCCGAGGACCAGCAGCGGGGCGGCCAGCTGGCGCGCGGAGAGGGAGCGAGGATGCCGGCGCACGGTGGCAGCCCGTGACAGCCCGTAGCGGTAGAACTGGCGGGCCAGGCCGGGGACGCTGTCGCGGGGCGAGTAGGTCGCGGCGATCGCCGGGTCGAACCACACGCCGCCATCCCCGCCCAGGCGGAGGGCCAGTTCGGCGTCCTCGTTCACCCCCACGTCGAGCCGGTAGCCGCCCGTCCGGCGTGCCAGCTCGGCGGGATAGCACCCGAGGTACACGGTGTCGACCCAGCCGGGCGCACCTCCGACGTGAAACCGAGCGGGGCCCGCGCCCAGGCGCGACCTCATCGCGAGCGCGATGGGGCGCCCGGCCCAGCCACTTCCTTCCGCCGGAACCATCACCCCGCCGACCATCGCGGCCCCGCTGCTGCGGAGACTCTCCACGCAACGCTCGACGTAGTCGGGAGCCAGGACGCAGTGCCCGTCGACCCGGACCACGAGCTGCCCGGCCACCTGCGCCAGGGCGGCATTCAATCCGGCCGCCTGGATGCGCCCGGGGTTGTCGACGATCCTGACCAGCGGGTGTGCGGCTGCGATCTCGCGAGTGCGATCTGCAGATCCCCCGTCGGCCAGCAGGATCTCCGCGATCGCAGGGTAGGTCTGAGCCTCGATGGCACGGAGGCAGGCCTCCAGATGACGCTCCTCGTTGAGGACGGGCACGATCACGGAGACGGTCGGGTCAGCTCCCGGGTGGGGCGCATCGCCGGACACCTCGCTCGGGGCCGGGGCGTGCCCGGTCATCTCCCGCTCAGGGAGAGGACAGCCATAACCGTCCGGGCCATGATGATCAGGTCGAGGCTGAGGGACTGGTTCTTGACGTAGTAGAGGTCGTAGCTCAGCTTCACGCGAGCGTCCTCCACGCTGCTCCCATAGCCGCTGTTGACCTGGGCCCATCCGGTCAGCCCCGGCCGCACCGTCATCCGGGTGTTGTAGAAGTCGATCTCGGAGCGGAGGCGCTCGACGTAATGCGCCTGCTCGGGCCGGGGGCCGATCAGCGACATCTGCCCGCGGAGGATCGCCCAGCTCTGGGGCAGCTCGTCGACGTGGAGGCGCCGGAGGAGGTGTCCGACCAGGGTCACGCGCGGGTCGCCGGCCTCGGTCCAGGTGGTCTGCCCACCGTGCTGCTGACGCATGGTCCGCAGCTTCAACAGGGAGAAGGGATGGCCGTTCTTGCCGACCCTCTCCTGGCGGTGGAAGACCGGGCCGCCGTCCAGCTTGATGAGGAGCGAGAGGGGCACGATCAGCACACCGAGCAGAAGCAGGGCGAAGCCCGCCACGAGCACGTCGATGGTGCGTCTCACCGCGGCGTAGATGTGCGAGGTCTGGGTCCGCATCGGCAGTCCGAGGAGCCAGCTGTGGCCGAGCTGGTCGAGGAGCAGCCGACCGGTCAGCTCCTCGTAGAGGTCGGCAAGCGACCTCACCCTGACCCCGGCGTCGTGGCAGGCGAGGATGCCCCCGAAGAGGCTGCGGTCGATGTCGTCACGGAGGCCCAGGACGATCTCGCCGATGCTCCGACGCTGGACGACGTTGCAGAGCCTCTGGGTGCAGTCGTCGCGCTGGGGGTTGACCACTGCAGCAACCTGGTACACACCGCGGATGTGGCCCTTGACCTCCGGCCAGACGCGGGCCAGGGTGTCCCGATCCGCGACCAGCGCGATCCGGACCGGGGGAGAGGACGCCGAGAGCAGCCGAGCGTAGAGGAGACGCTCCCCCATCACCAGGATCCAAGCAAGTGGAGCCCAGATGACGATGGTGGGTCGCGTGATCTGATAGGGCACGATCAGGAACACCACGAGCATGCCGATCAGGGAGAAGCCCAGCGCCGTGGAAACGCGCGGCAGCGTCAGTCGCACCGAGGTGGCCACTCGGACGTTCCAGGCGTCGACCATGGTCGCGGCGACCACCCAGAGGGCGAGCGCGACGAGGGTGCCGAATCGCGGCACGTAGAAGCCGGCATGGCGGACCTGCGCCGTCCAGAGGTTGAAGGCGACGATGAAGGCGACCGACACCGCGACGGCGTCGAAGCCCATCAGCAGCAACCGCCGCTCGTGGATGGACATCCCACGCCTGCGCACCGCGGGCACGCTGAGCGTCAGAGGAGCCTGGGTCACGGGCTGACCCTACCAGCCCGAGCCCCTGGCCGCCCTGCGACCACCCCCGTCTCTCCGCCGTGTAACGACCCTGTGATCGCCGTCACCGAGACGTCAAGGTTCACCCCGCGCGCTGAAGCGGGCCGCCTCCGCCTCGTATCGTCGGGGCACCGTGACGAGCAAGCGATTCGGGCGGCTGCTGGCTGCCGCTCTCTGCGGGGCGATGGTGGCCGCCTACCTGGTGCTCTGGCTCGGAGTCGGCACCC
>ODAK010003990.1_pt1 | contig 15219 bp, 10 predicted proteins | sample 1539591 | NCBI WGS metagenome assembly ODAK01 (sample SAMEA3539303, study PRJEB22396) | soil metagenome | biome: tundra; feature: field; material: soil | place: USA | collected 2010-05 | depth 0.15 m | reverse complement strand
TAACCCGTCAACCTGGGCAGCGCCCGCAGTCGCCAGTTGCGCTTTCCGTTTCATCAGAGAGTGGTCGCTCGAGCGGGTTCGACGAGACGGCATGGTGTCGGTGCGAGCGGGCGCGGCGTGACCCCTTGAGGGCGTTCAGGGCGGCGTGCCCGCTTCGCCGCTGAAGCGGCCATCAGGCCGCACGGCCCTCAGACTGCTGGTGTCGGACAAAGGCAGCCACGCGAGCGCCGGCGCCTATGCGCACCCCACGGGCAATCACGATCGTCCGGCACGGCGCCAGCGCGTGCCATACCGGCGCGACCGCGGTGTCGCCAATCTGACTCAAGGCGCCTACAGTCGGTCAGGTGAAGACGCTCGACACGGCGTACCGGGTCACCGACCTGGCTGTCTCGCTCGACTTCTATTCTGCGCTCGGCGACCAGGAGGTCGGACGCATCAGTCTGAGCGACGGGGCGACACTGACGGTGCTCACGGCAACCCCCAGGTTGACCTATGAGCGGTCGTCTCGTGATCCCTGTGCGCGCCAGCCTGCTGTTCTGTCATGGACGGCGCTCTGAGCGAGATGGTCGCTGTCGTCCAGCTCGGACGCCTCAAGTTGATCGTCAGCGCGCCCGCTTTACACACGCACGGCGGCTCTAGTGAGTGAGGCGGTTTGAACGGTTTGATGCCGAGGAGTGTGGTAGCCGCAACCGGATGCGCGTGCGGGCAGCCGTTGCATGTGTGGACCGAGTGGCCCATTTCGACATGCGTAGAGAGGCATCTTGCACAAGTCGCTGCAGGATTTGCGTAGCCTCGGCTCCGGAACCTATGCAACCTTGGCGCCACGAAGGGCAAAGCCGACGGGTCGCGGTTAGGTCTGTCATTGCCACCTTCGGTTGCGCTCCGAGCTCGAGCAGGCGTAGCGGCTCAAAGCGCAAACGATTAGGTGGAAAATTGATTGGTGTAAGAGCTGCCGACAGTTGCTCTGGGGGGCTGCCGGGGTCTCGGATTTTTGATTCGGGTTGGACCCAGGCAGGTCGGCTGAAACGTGAATACGAACTCGGGTGACGAGATCAACGTGGGGCTTCTCGGTCGGAGGACGTCCGCAAACGCCGAGGAGGCGTTTGATTTCGTCGGTAGCGTCCTGGAGTTCTCGACCGAGTACTCCCTGGTCGCGACCGATCTGGACGGCGTGATCGTGCTCTGGAACGAGGGCGCACGGCGGCTGTATGGCTACGAGCCCGCCGAGGTCATCGGCCAGCCCAAGTCGCTATTGCACACCGAGGAGGATGTGTTGCGCGGCTTGCCACAGGCGATGATGGATCAGGCGCTGGAGCAGGGGAAGTGGGAGGGGCGGGTCGAGCGTCGATGCAAGGACGCCAGCAACTTCATCGCTCGAATGATCCTGACTCCGCGGCGCGACCGCGACGGCAAGCCGGTTGGGTTCCTGTTGATGTCGATCGACTTCACGGATGAGGTCAGGGTGAGCGCGGAGCTGCAGCGATCGCAGGCGTACACCCGGGCGGTGCTCGAGTCCGCTCCCGATGCGATGGTGATCGTGAACAACGAGGGCGAGATCCAGCTTGCGAATGCCGAGACGGAGAAGCTCTTCGGCTACGGCCGCGAGGAGCTGGTTGGCAGCCAGGTCGAGATGCTGATTCCCGATCGGTACCGGGGTTGGTCGAGCTCGATCGCTCCTTTCGGACATGCGGGAGTTAACTACGGTCTCACCACGCGTTCGCGGCGTCGATACCTGCAAATGGCTCGTTTCCGGTTTTCCCGTTGCCTCTCCGCGAGTCGACTTCATGAGCGCTTGTGGTTTTGTGATTCGCTGGCAGTGGCTGTCAATGCCTGACTCGCAGCATCTGGGATCGCCAGTGAACGACAGCCGCCGTTGGCTTTCCGCTGCGACAACGTCGGGCTCACGGCCGAGCGATGCCGCGGTCCTCACGTGCGTGATCGGTTACCTCCAGTTCGCGGGAGCCTGCCTGGCTGTCATGTGGCTCGTCGTTGCCCCGGTTGGTCCTGTCAACAGGCCGGCGCTGATCGTGGTCGCGTTGAGCGGAGCCGTGTTCGCGGCGGCGTTGTCACGTGCATCAGGTCGCGTTCATCGATCGTGGTTGGTGGCGATCTCGCTGATCAGTACGGCGTTGCTTGGCGCCTATACGTCGTTTGCCGGGGAAGCGGCGGCTCCCTTTAGCCTGCTGTACCTGGTAGCTGCCGGGGTCGCGATCTGGTGCTTCTCCAGCCGCCAGGCGATTGTGCAGGTCGGCTGGATCGCAACCGTGTTCGCGCTGGCAATTTGGATTTATCGCAGCCCTGGAGACCCTCCTTGGCCGCGGCTCTCGGGTGACGATCCCAAAAGTCTCCTTATTTGGGTTGGTGCGTTCGGCGCAGTGGCGTTGCTGATCAAGTTGTTCAAGCGCACCATCGTTGATCGGGATCAGCGGCTGGCGGCGGTCGTCGATTCGTCGCAGGACGCGATCTTCGGCAAGGATCGCGAGGGGCTGATCACCGTTTGGAATCGCGCGGCCGAGCGGTTGTACGGCTACACGGCGTCGGAAGCGATTGGCCAGCCGGTCGGTCTGCTGTTCCCGCCCTCGCGTGTTGGTGAGGACCGAGAGCTTCTGCGCCGGGTGCTGGCGGGTGAGCGGATCGAGCGCTATCGGACCGAGCGGGTCTGCAAGGACGGCTCGCTTGTCAATGTGTCTGTGTCGGTCTCACCGATCCTCAACACGGACGGCGCTGTGGTTGGCGCGTCGAGCATCGCGCGCGACGTCACGTCCGTGATGCGCACGGAGCGAGAGATCGCGTTGCAGGCAGAGCTGCTGGATGAGGTTGACGCGGCCGTGACAGCTACCGACACGGCGTTTGTCGTCAAGTATTGGAACCAGGGCGCGGAGCAGCTTTACGGCTACAGCGCTGAGGACGCGATCGGGCGACCGGTGATCGACTTGATCGTGCCGGATCAGAGCCGCGCGACGGTGACGGAGCTTGGCGGTAATGCACTGGCCGGCCGACCGGCCGAAGCCGAGCTCGATGCGCACGACAAGGAAGGACGCGTCTTCCCGGTCTACCTCCGACTTCGCGCCGCTCAGCTCGACAGCGCTGATGCTGGAGTGACGAGCATCATCAGCGTATCGGTTGACATCAGCGCCCGCCGCCTGGCCGATGCGGCGATCCGGCGCCACGCCGCGCAGCAGGAGGAGATTGCCAACCTCGGCCGGCTCGCGTTGCAGGGCGACTCGTTGGCAGACTTGTTTGATTACGCGGTCCGGATCGCGTCGGGGATCCTGTCGGCTGAGTGCGCTCGGGTGCTTGAGCGTCTCCCGGACAGTTCGGGGCTCGTTGTCAGGGCGGGGGTTGGGTGGCTTGACGGCCGCAAGGGTGAGCACGTCGCGGGCGACCCGCCGTCGATTTCAGGCTTTGCGGTTGCCGCGCGCGAGCCGGTTGTCGTGCAGGACTGGGATCAGGAGCGGCGGTTTGAGCGTTCAAGCCGACTGCTGGCCCGTGGCGTGCGCGCCAGCGTCGCGGTGGCGATCGGCGACCCGAGCTCTCCGTTCGGAGTGCTCGAGGTTCACTACACCAAGCCCCAGGCGGTCCCGGCGGACTGCGGCCCGTTCCTCGCAGCGCTCGCGAACGTCCTCGCCGAGGCGATCCAGCGCCAGGACGCACGCGAGACGATTCGTGTCCAGGCACTGCATGACGGACTGACTGGGCTGCCCAACCGGACGCTGTTTCATGACCGTGTCACGCATGCGCTGGCTCGGAATGATCAACGCCGCAAGCGCCTGGCTGTGTTCTTGATCGACATAGACCACTTCAAGCTCGTCAACGACAGCGTCGGCCACGATGCAGGCGATGAGCTCCTGCGCCTGCTCGCGCCTCGGTTTGCTAACGCGATCCGCGAAGGCGACACGCTCGCGCGCCTCGGCGGCGACCAGTTCGCGGTGCTGTGCGAGGAGCTTCCCTCCGAGCTAGCCGCCGTCGGCATCGCAAGGCAGCTGATCGGCTCCCTCGAGCAACCAGTCGTGGCACGCGGCGAGCAGCGCGTGCTGAGCGCAAGCGTCGGGATCGCGCTCAGCTCCGGCCAGTCGACAGCCACAGAGCTGCTTCGCGACGCCGACGCGGCCATGTATCACGGAAAGAAAGCCGGCGGTCGCCGGTTCGAGCTGTTCGACCAGAACATGCGCGACCGTGTGCTCGGCCGCGTTCGGACCGAGTCGGCGCTTCGCGCCGCGCTCGACAACGAGCACGAGATCTACGTCCACTACCAGCCGCTCGTATCCCTGAAGACCGGCCGGATCGTCGGCGCCGAAGCGCTCGCTCGCTGGCGGCACCCCGACTGGGGGCCGGTAGCGCCGATCGAGTTCATACCGGTCGCCGAGGACAGCGGACTGATCCACGAACTCGGCGAAAAAGTCATCCGCCGCGCAGTGCGCGAATCCGCCGCCTGGCAACACGTTCCGGACTTCGCCGGGATTGCCGTCAACGTCTCAACGCGGCAACTCGTCGAGTCCGACGAGGTCCCAACACTGCTAAGCGACGCGATCGTCGCGGCGGGCATCGAACCGGGCTTCATGACGGTCGAGGTCACCGAGAGCGTGCTGATCGAACAGCTCGAGGCCGCGCACGCTGCCCTCAACTCACTCAGGGATCTCGGCGTGCACCTAGCGCTCGACGATTTCGGAACCGGCTACAGCTCGCTGAGCTACCTGCGCGACCTACCGCTCGACATCGTCAAGATCGACCGATCGCTGATCAAAGGCATTATCGACACCCCGCGCGCCGCCGACATCCCCGCAGCGATCGTCCACATGACTCACTCGCTCGATCTGAAGGTGGTCGCCGAGGGCGTCGAAACCATCGAACAAGCCGCACGACTGCAACGACTCAACTGCGATATCGCCCAGGGCTACTACTTCGCAAAGCCGATGGCGCCCGAACAGCTCACCGAGCTGCTCCACAACCAGCCACAGTGGCTACCCCCCACAGCGAAACAGTCAAGAAGCGCGCAACCAAAAACAACAGTCCGCTCGCAAAACATGGCGCGCGGCACTCGACCGCCGAAATCCGAGCCCCTGCCCACCGCGCGTCTAGACAATCGAACAGCCAACTAGGAGATCCCAGTCATGGCCAACTACGCACACGACGTCCTTGTCGAGCCCGAGTGGCTCGAACAGCATCTGGACGATGACTCGATCCGGATCGTAGAGGTCGACGAGAACCCGGCGCTCTACCGAGAGGCGCACATCCCCGGCGCGATCGGCTTCGACTGGCGCGAAGATCTCCAAGACCAAGTCAGGCGCGACTTCCTCGGGCCTTGGGACTTCGGCAAACTATTCGGCGGCCGTGGCATCTCGAACGACCATCTGGTGATCGTCTACGGCGATCGCAACAACTGGTTTGCGGCGTACACGTACTGGTATCTGAAGTACTACGGCCACGACAACGTCAAGCTCCTCAACGGCCCGCGAGAACGATGGATCTCCGACGGCCGTCCGACCACCAGCGAGCTTCCCGGCCACGCTGCGTCGACCTTCGCGGCGAAGCCCGGCGACGACTCGATCCGCGCCATGCGAGACGAGGTTCAGGCCGCGCTCGAACAATCCAAGCAGCTCGTCGACGTTCGCTCGCCGCAAGAGTTCTCCGGCGAGTTGGTCGCGATGCCCGGATATGAGAACGAAGGCGCGCTGCGGTCCGGCCACATCCCCGGCGCCAAGTCGATCCCGTGGGCGCAGGCGGTCAACGAGGACGGAACGTTCAAGCCAGCCGACGAGCTGCGCGAGTTGTACGGCAGCAAGGGCGTTCTCTCCGGCGAGCCGATCATTGCGTACTGCCGGATCGGCGAGCGCTCGGCCCACACCTGGTTCGTCCTGCACGAGCTGCTCGGCGAGCAAGACGTCAAGAACTACGACGGATCATGGACCGAGTGGGGAAACCTCGTGAACGTCCCGATCGAGAAGGACTAAGTCCACCGACGACATCGCCGGTTCTGGCGCGAATCACGCGCCATGCTCGCCCCGCAAAGACCCGCTTCCGACCCGGCGGGGACCTCCTCAGCGATCCCGCGACAAACCCACAATGCGCGGAAAGCTCGCATCAGCCGGCGAATGCTTTCGTCCTCTCAAACCGCCTCGGAGCTCAGGATCGAGTTGGCGACTGAGCTCTCGGCGTGATCACGAGATGCGAGCCGTCCGAACTCGGAGGCAGGCGCGAGCCGGGCTACGTGGAGAGTTCTAGGAATGCCGGTGCGTGAACCGAGTGGTCACACCGGGCTAGCGCTGCAGCCGCTCGTGCATCCAGTCCGGCAGACTCGTCGGCCACATATCTTGGGATCGAGGGATCCGTCCTTTCCGCTCCAGCGCGAAGGTCCGGCGCGATGAGAAGTGCGGAGATGAGATCGGCCGAACCGCCAACACATGCCCACGCGTCATCCCAGAGGCTCGACAGGAGCCAGCTGTGATCTGCCGGGAACATCAGCTCGGGCAGCGCGGTGAACCACCGACCCTCGTCACTGCGCCAGGTCCGGGCCTCATGCGGGCCGGCCTGTACCAGGACGTAGTTCCAGCCGTGGTACGCGCGCGCTCGCGGAGCATCATTGAGGACAACGTCGCTGGCACCGGTGTCGAGGAACCCAAGCCACGAGGGCTGGGGCTTCGTGTGCGCGGAGAGCACGCGCAGCAGCGCGTCGTCAAAGCGGTCCTCGGCGGGGCGGTGGCTGTCACGGTCCAGCTCAAGGCTTGGGGAAGACCAGGGTCGTGTATGCCGCGAAGATTGGCGGGATGGCGGCGGTGATTGACATTCCGCCTTTGACACCGTCGTCGATCCAGGCGACCTCGTTCTCGGCGCCGATGCGCCAGGCTTGGCCATCCTTGAGCCTCGTCTCGTCTGCGGGTGGCGTTGGGGTGACTCGGGCACAAGATGAGCCTAGACCGCAGGCCGCGGTTCGGGACCCGACCGACGGGCGCATCTGGCCTCACTTCGACGTGAAGGGTGCGAAGCGAGACCATGCTGAGCCCCGACGGCACGATCGCTTTCATTTGCGTCTCCTTCTCAGACCTCACGATCGCGTTGGCGACAGTCCGATCGTCCCGATCAGGCGGTTCGAGTGTCTCGTGGCGCTTGCGGCTTCGCCCAAGAGCATGCGCCGCCCGGGCGTCTGCGCTCACGTCTCCTTGGCGACGCGTCCGGCCGCGGCAACCCGACTGCCCCAAATCGTCCAAAGGAGCAGTCGATATCGTCGGCTCGGTCACCGACTCCGGACGACGAAGCGCAGGCCGCCCTTGGGACCGAGCGTGGGGGTGGTTGCGATCCTGGGATCCTGGGCTGACAGCGGCTCCAGCCGCACGCGGCTGAATAGGACGGCCGCGAGCGCGCGCAGCTCATACTCGCCAAAGCGCTTGCCCAGGCACATGCGCGATCCCCCGCCGAATGGCACGTAGGCGCCCCGGGGAAGCGTCGCCTCGCGCTCGGGGAGGAACCGGTCAGGGTCAAAACGGAAGGGATCCGGATACAGCTGCGGCAGGTGGTGGGTGGCCCAGGAGCAGTAATGCACGCCGATCTCGGCCGGGATTTGTACGCCGCCCAGCGTCACGTCACGCGTCGTGCGCCGCGGCCCCACCCAGGCCGGTGGGTAGCGCCTGAGCGTCTCCTTCAGCGAGCGCTCGAGCACCGGCAGCGCCTGGCCGTCGAGTTCGGCCGCGGTCGGGTTTCGCGGGCCGAGGACCCGGTCGAGCTCTGCTTCGACTGCCTCGCGTGCGTGGGGGTTACGTCCGAGCTCGTGCACCAGGAACGTGAATGTGGTGGTCGTCGTGTCGTGGCCGGCGAACAGCAGCGTGATCGCCTGGTCTCGCACCACGCTCGCGCTCAGCGGCGCTCCCCCGTTATCGGTGGCGCCCAGCAGCAACCCGAGCACCCCTCCGCCGGAGTCGCCTCTGCGCCGGCGCTCGTCTATTTCTGCGCGTACGGCCAGATCGAGCGTGCGCCGAGCCGCGATCGCTCGCGCGAGCGGAGTTCTGGGGGCTGGCAACATCTGTAGAGCAACCGGCTCGCCGTGGATGGCCAGCGACGCCTCGAATGCCGCCGCCAGCGTTTGCTCGCGTCCCTCGGTGGCTTCCATCCCGAGCAGAACCCGCAGCGCGATCCCCATCGCCAGCTCGCGAACCCAACCGTAGATCTCGACCTCGTGCCCTTCCTGCAGGGCCTCCGCGGCGCCCAGCGCCTGCTCGACCATCGTCTCGGCCACCGCCGCGATGTGCTCCCGATGGAAGGCGGGCAGCAACAGCATTCGGAACTCGCGGTGATACGCGCCATCTGTGTTCAGCAGGCCGTCGCCCAACAGCGGCCACAGGTCCGCGAACCGGCCCTCCCGCCACTGAAACGAGTCAAAATCAGTGACCAGGATCTGATGGTTGACCTCGGCGCCGATCGCCCACACGATCGGCTCATGCAGCAGCCGGATCGTGAACACCGGACCAAAGCGCCGCTCGTGATCTAAGAGTAGCCCCAGCGGGTCAGAGATGATCCGCCGGGTGTGAGACCAGCTCGGCGACGTGCTGCCCGGCGGAAGCTTCGCGCGACGGCGAATCCGCCGCTCGCGCCGCACGTCATCAGCGATCCTCGCCAGCAACCGCATCTCCATCGGCTCCGGGCGAGCCGCGGTAACCGTCCGGGTCGGGTTCAGGGGCTGAGCGGCTGACATCGTGGTAGCGCGTCCCTACGCTATCGCCAGCGGCTAACCGGCAGCACGCCCCCGCCAGCCAGCAGCGCGAGAACTCAACCAATACCGGCTGTCGTCCAAAGCAAGGAGGCACCGACTGCTCGCCTCCGCGCGAACGCCAGCCCCACGTGAGAAAGCGACGTCATTCGTGTGCGAGGCTCTTCCTGCGAGGAACCCTCGTCGAGTCTGACGTGCGTCAAGTTCGACACATGAGACATCACTTGTCGGGCTCGTCGTCTTCCGCCCCCGTCGCGGCGACGTGCGCCATGATCGCTCGTCGGAGCGCCTGGGCCAGTTCGATCGCCTCCCTCGCACGCTCGACTTGCTCGTCGCTCTCGGCGTACTCATTGGCCAGCCCGAAGTCCTCGATCCATTCTCGAGCAGAGCCATCTCGAGATCCCACTCATCGCCTGGGCCTGCCACTTCCCGGCAGCGCCTGGTACACGCGGACCAATGCTTCGCTGTCTTTGATGCTCTCTCTTTGTGCCATGGCATCAGCCTAGGCCTAGGTCCCTACTCGAACAGCGTTACATCGGCTTCCCACAACTTGCGACCGATCCAGGAGGAGATCCGGGGGTCTCCGGTTTCGCGAGCGGTGGCAGTCGCTGCCCGCGATTGCTGTTCGTCCATTGCAGCAGCGAGTACCTCATCGACGTCTTCGCCTAGGGCGCTGGGTTTGGTGGTCGCCAAAAGGATCGTCGAATCGACAGCGGAGATCAGACGGAGTCGCGAATGAGCTCGCCTCTAAGCGCGGCCCTCAGCACGACCTCGACCGCGGCGCAACTCTTGTCCGAGTACCGGAGCGATCCGCTGTCAAGGCCGTCGCCACCGGCTGCGACGGCGAAGGCGTCAGCGACCTCGCTGCGTCGTCTCTCTCTCCGCGTTGGTCGTGGCGGCGGTGCCCAATATCCCTCGTGTGCGACCGCGTTGCGCACGTCGTACCAGACGCCGACTTCCTCCCACAGCGTCCGTGAGGGGTGAGCTGCGACGAGTACGTCCGGGAGATCGAGTGCCACAAGCGACCGCTGGACCGTCCAGTGAATCTTGCCCTGGCTCTGTTTGGTCGTTGCGACCCTACCTTCGCGGTCGAGCAGCTCGTCGCCGTTGCGGTCAACCACCGCGCTTCGACGCGGCGCGACTTCGCTGGCGATCGTCTCCAGCAGCGAGCACGCCCGAAACACGCGCCGATCCCAGGCCCGATCGCCCGAAAGCCCGCGAAAGAGCGACAGCCACAAAGGGACGCGCGGATCCCTGCCGGAGGCGGCCCAGAGTTCGGCAGGATCATCGTCTTCGAGTACAGCGCCGTCGGGCAGAAGCTTGCGTACGATGCTCGCCTGCCAAGCGCCGCCACCTACAGATACCGACAAAGTCCGCCAGCCTTGGCGTTGCTCCCAGACTTCCGTCGCGCCGGCGATGACCTCGGGCGCGCCGCCCCAGATCACGGCGAGGACATTTGCGCACTTCGCCGCCAAGGAATTCAAGGCGCCGACCTCGGACACACTGTCAACGTCGAGCTCATCGCTGATCACGCTCACGAGCCTGCGATACGGAGCGATCTGCGCCCCCCAGATCGGTCGCTCGACTGCCGTGACAAAGCCAGCGTCCGCGAGCTCGGAATTGAAGATTTTGCGGGCCTCCCGCCCGACGTAGCCACGATCAAGAGAAACTTGCGAGAGCGACAGCGGAGCCATGCGCACCGGCCCGTCCATACGGATCCCTTCAATCAGCCATGCTGATCGCACTCGCATCGTCACATCGTCGCGGACGCGGCAGACGTGCCGCAGCACGGGTGAGCAAGGGATCGTGTCCGCAGGAATCCCGCGCACCCTCAATCCTGACCAGCACGTCGACAGGTAGCGCTCTGCTCGGCTCGGCGGACCGCTTCTCCGGTTCGTCCATTGCGGCAGGCGACGATCTCCCAGTTCCGACCGCTCGGCCACTCGGCCGCGATCACCGCTACCCGGAACGGGTCCAGCGCACACCAACCTTCCCGCGGGAACGCGTCATAGACAACTCCGCCCAACCGGATCGCCGATGGACAAGCCACTGACCCGTCAAACAGCGACCCGCCGTCGCCCTCACGCGCTTACTGCACGTTCCGGGCTAACTCGCTGTGAGCCGGGCAGGGGGGCATGGCTGGAACTGCGTCGCTGGCCGCACGACTTACCTAGGGCTGGCTCACCGAAGATCACTGGTGGCGAGTGATGAGGGTCTACGTCCGAGAGGTGAACGAGCGCATCGGTGGGCACCGCTACGCCGAGGACGAAGCAAGGGAGTCGCTCCGGCAGCGGCACAGGTGTAGACGACGCAGCATCGCCTACCAGTAGCGGTAGGGGATCTTGCTGTGTCGGACTTCTCCGCGCAGCTGACTGCTGTTAGGTTCGAGAAGACTCGACGTGACGTAGAGGGAGTGGACGGCAGCGTAGGCGCGGCTCTGCTCGGCGGTCGGTCCAATGATGGTCTGGCGGATGTCCAGCTTCCCGTCGCGCTCCGGGAGCGCAAAGGCCATGTAGGGCACGATCGCGTGCGGTTGCGCCCGGTGCTTGACCGGCTGCGCGGCAAATAGGCTTGTGACGAGCCGCCACTCCTTCTCCTCGCTGAAGCCTGAGTGCTTCATGAGCGCAGCGGATTGCAGAAGACTGGAGTAAAGCTGCCAAGCGAATGACTCGGCTGACTCCGGATTTGCAGGGTCGTACTGCGATCGCCACGGCTCGGCGTACTCGAGTTTCACGGCCTGGGAGATCAAGTTGCTGAGCGATGTGTGAAGGTACTTCTCCTGCTCGTCTCCGTCGTACACGCAGCGTCCGAGGCGACGCCATTCAGCGGCATGCGCCTCCTCGTGTAGGGCTTGCCGACTGAAGCCGAGGCTGTATGCGGCTCCTCCACCTCCGTATCCGCGCCACTGGCTGAGCTGGTCGCCATCCTCAGCCCACGAGGCGACGTAGATCCTTCGGAGGCCTTCTTCGAGGCGGTTTTCAAGCAGATCACGCACCACTGGCACGGCCGGATGCTCCGATTCGAACTCGGGAAGAAGACCCTGGGCGATCTTGATGGCGTGCAAGACCTCCTGCGAGTCGTTCAGGTGCTCCGCGCCGGTGGCCCAGATCGTCTTCGAGTCGATGATCCCGAGGAATCCGGCGGGTGAGGTGTAGTGGTAGAGGACCTCCGGCTCAGGGGGCATCGTGCGACGCTACCTGAACGACTTGTGGCTCGAAGGCGTGGTGGTCTGCGGTCTGAGCGACGAGAGAGCGGAGGGCGGGCACGACGCCAGCCCTCCGCCTCCCTGCCGGCCTACAGGCCGCCGAGGGCCTGAATCAGCTGCCTGATGGCCTCGACCAGCGGGCGAGCGTGGCGAGCGCCTTTATGAGTGGGTTGGGGAGCATGGCGGGCGACTATCCGACGGCGAAGCATGTGTCGCGGGCGGAAGCCCAGCGCGCCCTGCTCGTCGCCAGATCCGAGCATGTTGCGGCGGGGCCTGACCAAGATGCGACCGACAGAGGCCGTTTGCTCTCGGCCATCGGAACGGGCCGTCACAGCAAGCACATCCGACTGGGCGGCTGGGCGGCAACCGCTAGCTGACCGGGATGATGCCTGTCTTGAGCAAGCGCTCGTCGGACGCATAGCCGCTGCCGCTGTGCGCGGCGGAATTCGTGTCAAATGGGCGCCGCGCCGCTACTGCTTCCCATGCCCAGCAGCACTCTGGCTCTGCACCGCGGAACCACGCGACGGCGCACTCTCGTCGGGCAGGGTCAGCACGCTGGCGCTAGCTGACATCGACGGAGCCAGCAAGCGCTCGGGAGCCGTAAGGGTGCGGCTCTCCTGGAGTGAGGCAGAATCCCCGGAGTTGCGGGCGATCCGGGTGGCAGAGGGCGCGGTTGCCCCGCGTTTTGCCCGGTCTGGAGCCGCGGCCGAGTCCAGACCTGGCGTGACGGCGCTTGGGCGGCTGCCGGGATTGACTCGCTCCTCCGACGGCACAGCGACCGGCTGCGACCCGAAAGTCCCGTGGTTACGGGAGATTTGCCCGCTTCCGTCCTGACCGTCCCGGTCCCTCCAGAAGAGCCGCACCCGAGCCGTAAAGCAGGAGTCCGACGCCGGCGCAGATCCGCTGTGCTGGACGATCGCAACCGCCCACTTCCGAGCGTCCCAGGAGAGCGGCCGCGGCGGCCCCCGGTCCGTTCTGCATTCGCCACCCCGGTCGATCTCAGTGTCGCTTCTGGCTCGCCGATCGGTCTCAGTGTCGCTTCTGGTTTGCGACGAACCGGGGCCCCATGCCCGTTTCATGCGCGAGGGACCGGTGGGCGCTGTGCTGGCCACGCTTGCGATCGCGGGACAGAGTGGCAATGCGTTAGGTTGGCCCGCGTGGCTTATCAAATGGTCGGTGGTTTGGCGGTTCGGGTGTGGGGTGATCCTGCCGAGCCGGGCATCGTGCTGTGGCCTGGCCTCGGTTCCTCGGGCGCCTACTTCGCTTCGGTAGCTGGGGCGCTGCCCGGCCGCGGCGTGGCGGTCGATCCTCCTGGTTGTGGTCGCACCGTGCCGCTGGATCCCTGCACGTGCGAGCGGCTCGTCGAGATGACCCGCGGCGTCGTCGAGGCGTGCGGCTGCCGCGCGATTGTCGGCCACTCGCTGGGAGCCTACGTCGCGATTGGTGTCGCCGCCAAGCCACCGGTGGGGCTCCGCGCGGCGGTGTTGATCGATGGTGGCTTCTTGGACGCGGATGGGTTTGCCGAGCTCGGGATGCCGACGACACAAGGTCGAGCGGAGCTGAGCGCGTGGCTGGAGGCGAATGCGCCGCGCTTCCCGAGCTGGGACACCGCGATCCGCAAGCTGGCGATCATGGTCGGCACCGAGGCCACCCCGGCACTGGAGGCCTACGTTCGTCAGGTGTTTGCCGAAGTCGATGGCGAGATTCGCGAGCGGGCGAGACCGGATCGGATGGCTGACCTACTGCTTGCCGTTCTGGAGGAGGACGTTCATGCTCGCGCGCAGCGCGTCCGGGTTCCGACGCTGCTGATCGCGTGCGGCCAGCCGCCGGAACGCCGGGCCACCAGAGAGAAGGCGTGGCAGCGGCTCGCGCAGGCATCACCGCTGATCGAGTTACACGTCGCCGACGACTGGGGCCACAACCCGATCCTGCAGGACGCCGAGGTCTCATCGAGCGTGATCGCAGACTGGCTCCGCGCACATCTCTAAAGACAGGAGCGCCGACCGGACGCTCCCATGACGAGACGCGGCACGAGCCGCTTTTCGGTTGCGACGTACACATCCGTTGGGTCAAGCCCGCGATCACGCTGCGGCGATCTCGTGCGTCGCCGATGGCTCCTATGTCAAGCAGATGGTGATCGGGACGCTGTTGGGGTCGTGGAGGAGGTGGTAGACGCGTCGGACGAGGTGGCGTTTGAGGCAGCGGATCGCTTCCTTGCTGGTCTTCCCGTTGCTGCGTTGCTTGGCGATGTAGACCGCTGTCCGCGGGTCGTGGAGGATTTTGGTGAGGGCGAGCATGTGGAACGCGTGGTTGAGTTGACGGTTCCCGCCGGGATCGAGGCGGTGGCGGTCGCTCCGTCCGGACGAGACCGGGATCGGGGCGCATCCGGAGATGCGCGCGAGTTGCGCGTCACTGGTGAACCGGTCGATCCCGGCGATCTCACCGATCAGCTTGGCCGCGATCAGCACGCCGAGGCCCTTCTCTGCCAGCAGCTGCGGCGCGACCTGGTTGACGAGGCCGGCGAGCTGCTCGTAGAGATGGGTGATCGTGCGGGTCAGCTCCCGGACCCGGGCGATCATGTCGCGCGCGATCTGCACCTGGACGGTGCTCGCGGCTCGCCTGAGACGTTGGGTGACCTTGGTCTGCCATGACGGGTGGATCAGTACGCGCTTGGGGATCTCCCAGTCGGGCCAGAGGTCGTGCAGCTGCCAGCGCAGCTCGTTGATCAGCCGGGTCCGGGTGTCGACGAGCCGTTCGCGATGCAGCGCCAGCAGCCGGATCTCGAGCTCCGTGCCGGCGAGCCTGGCTGTGGGCAGCGTGTCGATTCCCTCTTCGCAGCGCGGCCCGTGCGATCGCCAGCGCGTCGATCGGGTCAGACTTCCCGCGCTCACGGACCCCGCGGCGGGCGTTAGCCATCAGCCTGGGCGGGAGGCGCACGACCGTCTCGCCGCGATCGATCAGGAACCGCTCCAACGCCCCGGACACGTGCCGGACGTCCTCGAGCACCCACACCCGCTCGCGGTCGAGCCTGCGAGCCCACTCCAGCAGCTGCCCGAACCCCTCACGCCGGGCAGCGACTGTGCGCTGCGCGATCTGCACGCCGAGCGGGTCGACCGCGACCCCCGAGTGCGTCTGCTTGTGCGGATCGATCCCGATCGTCAACATCCCAAACCGTCCCTTCACTAGAACGAACCGATGAAGCGGACTCCCGGCGGACATTTTTCAGTTGGGGCGGTGCCACGCTGCTATCAGGTCACGCCAGGACGTCCTTGACGGCAACGGGCGACAGCTTGCGCGAAGGTCAGCAACCGCGACC
>ODAK010003989.1_pt1 | contig 15222 bp, 21 predicted proteins | sample 1539591 | NCBI WGS metagenome assembly ODAK01 (sample SAMEA3539303, study PRJEB22396) | soil metagenome | biome: tundra; feature: field; material: soil | place: USA | collected 2010-05 | depth 0.15 m | reverse complement strand
CCCTGCTCCGCCGCGCCCACCATGCCGATCATCCGCCGCAAATCCGGCCCGTCTTCGGTGCCCTCGAACAAGCGGCCCAGAAAGGCGGGCACGCTGGCACCGCGGAGCGGCCAAAAACAAGTTGATGAATGAGCGGTGAGAGGTTACAGGTTACATACGATCGTGGGATTTCGTCATAAGGGCCTTGAGCGGTTCTACAAAACAGGCAGCATGAGCGGGATCGATGCCCAGCATGCCGGAAAACTCCTGCGTTTGCTTACCGCGCTCGATATCAGCGCTGAACCCGATGACATGAAACTGCCGGGCGCTCGGCTCCACGAACTCAGAGGTGACCGTAAGGGCCAGTGGGCGGTCTGGGTGTCGGGAAATTGGCGGCTTGTGTTCACGTTCCAGGGGAGCGACGTCACGGATGTTGACTATGTGGACTATCACTAACGGCCTAGGAGGGCACAAAATGGCGATACACAACCCGGCTCATCCGGGCGAAATCATTTGGGAAGAGTGCCTCAGGCCGCTTGGTTTGACGGTCACGGCCGCCGCCGAAGGTCTTGGGGTATCGCGTAAAGCCCTGTCGACTCTTTTGAATGGGCACGCGGGCGTGTCGCCGGACATGGCTATTCGCCTGGAAAAGGCGGGCTGGAGTCGTGCCGAGGCGTGGTTGAAGATGCAGCTTGCCTATGATCTCTGGCACGCTCAGAAACGGGCGGGATCGATGAAGGTCGTTCGTTTTTCAGATCGCGTGCCGGCCTGAACCAAGGTTCTTCGCTCTTATCGCGGACACCGTTGCCAGGGACCCGGGCGGCGGCGCCCCTGACCCAGAGTTCCGGGGTCGATGCAATCGAGCGGCCCGGTCGCGACGCACCTCGCGGCATGGACCGGGTCCGCCACTGTTCAACCGAGTTCGCGACAAGACCGAAGGATTCAGCGCGGCCCTTGTTCCCGGCATGGCTTTCGTTGAGCAGGAACGTCTGGATCCTGGCCGGTGCCACAATCGCACCGGACGCATTTGATACGGTCGTCATGCGGCGATGGCGCCGGCCTCAACGGTCGCCACGGCGTGGAACGGTTCATGGAACTCGATGATATAGGCCTGGCCGTCACGATAGGCATGGACCACGGTGCCGCTGGACCCGGCCGGCACGGTGCCTTGCTTTGTCTCTACCGGCTTACCCAGCCTTACGACGGTCAACTCCGCGACTGACCGAGCCTTCGCCGTGGCGTCCTGCTTTACTTCCTTGGGCTGAGTGCCGCCCGCGATCGCGGGCCTCGCGATGTCGTCACGCCTCCTCGCCGCCAGACACCTCCGCCGCCCGGCAGCCCAGCAGATGCGCGATGGCATAGGTCAACTCCGGCCGGTTCAGCGTATAGAAGTGAAATTCATCCACGCCGTTCGCCTGCAGCAGCCGCACCTGCTCCGCCGCGACCACCATGCCGATCATCCGCCGCAATTCCGGCTCGTCGTCGGTACCCTCGAACAAACGGCCCAACCAGGGGGGCACGCTGGCGCCGCAGAGCGCGGAAAACCGGGCAATCTGGGCATAATTCGAGACCGGCATGATCCCTGGCACCACCGGAGCCGTGATCCCGGCGGCGAGGCACCGATCGAGAAACCGCAGATACACGTCGGTATCAAAGAAGTACTGCGTGATCGCCCGGGTCGCCCCCGCGTCCAGCTTGCGCCGCAACGCATCCAGATCCGCCCCTGGGCTGACCGCCGCCGGGTGGGTTTCCGGGTACGCCCCGACCGAAATCTCGAACGGCGCGATGGCGTGCAGGCCCGCGACGAGGTCGGCGGCGTAAGCATATCCACCAGGGTGTGGCGCGTATTCCGTGCCCGGAGGCGGATCGCCGCGCAGGGCCACGATATGGCGCACGCCCGCTCCCCAGTACTGCCTCGCGACCTCATTCACCTCATCTCGCGTCGCCCCGACGCAGGTCAGGTGCGCGGCGGGGACCAGCGTTGTCTCCCGCGCCAACCGCGCCACGGTGCCGTGCGTCCGCTCCCGTGTCGACCCGCCCGCCCCATAGGTGACTGAGACGAAGCGCGGACCGAGTGGCGCCAACCGCTTGATACAATTCCAGAGTTGCTGCTCCATCGCCTCGGTGCGCGGGGGCGAAAACTCAAACGAGAGCCGAGGCGCCGGGTGCGCGGCGTCTCGCATTGGCAGGCCGGTGAATCGGGGCCCGGTCAGCCAACGGCGGAGGGTATGTTCGGTGTCGTCGTTCATGCGTCTCCCAATCCTCCATTCAGCCGGTCCGGTGCAAGTGTCCCGTGCATGCCACACTTCCGCCTTGGCGGGAGGCCAATGATTGCGTGGGAACCGGTGCGTGCTAGATTTCTTATCATAACCAACGTGAATCCGAGGCTTAGATGCACGCCGTTGTCCGCCTTAGCTTGCCGTACAGGTCAATTTTCCGAACTGCCTGCGCGCTGCTTGTCTGTGGCGTCGCTGGATGTGCGACGCCGCCGCCCGCCGACGATCCGGACGCCGTGGCGGATTTCCGCCAGACCAACGACCCGCTCGAGCCCACCAACCGGGTCTTCTACAAGATCAACGATGGCCTGGACACGGTGATCATGAAGCCGGTGGCGCAGGCCTATCGCTATGTGGTGCCTCATCCCGTCCGAACGGGGATCCACAATGTACTGGATAATCTCGGCGCACCGGTGCGGCTGACCAACGATACCCTGCAGGGCAAACCAATGCGGGCGGGCGACACCTGGATGCGGTTTCTGATCAATACGACGGCGGGCGTAGGCGGCATCTTCGACGTCGCCAAATCGGCCGGTTATCCGGCTCATGACACGGATTTCGCCCTGACTCTCGCCAACTGGGACGTGCCGGAAGGCCCGTTCTTGTTCCTGCCCGTGATTGGTCCCTCCAGCCCTCGAGACGCCTCGGGCTTCATCGTGGACCAGGCGATTGATCCATTCACCTGGATCGGTCAGGGCACGACGCCCCACACCATCGGTTCATGGACTCGCACGGTCGTTGGCGCGGTTGATGAACGGGAGAGTCTGCTCGACGTGATCGACCAGATAAAGAAAACCGCGCTTGATCCCTATGCGACATTCCGCAGCCTGTACCGGCAAAACCGGGCGGCGAAACTCACGACGCTCCGGGCCGACAACGCGGCCACGATCCCCATTTGGTGGCCGCGAGGCAAAGCCGCGGCAGCGGCCGATCAGACGCAGAACCAAACGCCCAGATAACGAGAGGCTGATGAAGCGCATGTTGTACCGACGCCGTTTTCTTGCCACGGGCCTGGGTATGGCCGTTTCCGGGCTGGTGTTTCCGCGTGCCCGTGCGCAAGCGGTCGAAAGGGCGACCGGCTTCATGCAACAGACGGGCAGCCAGTTGACCGCGATCGTGAATGGAGCCCAGGGCGCGGCCGATAAACGGCGGGCGATAACGCTAATTCTGGAAGGGACTGTCGATGTCGATGGAATCGCCCGGTTTTGCCTTGGACGTTTCTGGCGGATCGCCACACCGGAACAGCAAAAGCGGTTTCTCGCCGCGTTCCATGAGGTCCTGGTGACGAACATCTCCTCAAAACTCGGCGAGTATAAGGGGGTGAAGCTGACCGTGCAGCGTGGACGGCAGCAAGATGATGAGGGGATCGTAACGACGGTCGTGGAGCGCCCGAACAATCCACCGACTTCAGTCGACTGGGTCGTTGAGAAGCCCGCCACCGCTCCAAAAATCATCGACGTGATCGCCGAGGGAACCTCATTGCGGCTGACCCAACGGCAGGACTATGCATCTTATCTGACGCGGAATAACAACGACGTCGACGCCTTGATTAACGCGATGAAACAGCAGACCGCGAACAGCCAATAGGCCGGGGTTTCGTCTTCCCCGGTCGCCACGATTTCGTGCGGTGTGTGCGGGGGGCGGTAAGCAAGGGGCCCTGGGTGACGGAGCTGGAAACCAGGCTGAGGCAAGGTCTCGCGCTGCACCGGCAAGGGCGGCTGAACGATGCGGCACGCCTCTACCAGGAGGTTTTGCAGCGGCAACCAAATCACTTCCTGATTATGTACCATCCTCAGCTACCGCCATCGCCGAAACCGTCGGTGAGCCGGCGAATCCGGCCCGGCCCGGCGCTGTTTGAGGTGACCGCCACCGGCGTGTGTGGTCTGGAGGACGTTCGAGGGTAAGCCGATAGCAAGAGGCGGAAGCCTCAACATGCTGATTTCACCCGGTTTATTGGCCGTGGGATGTGGCTGAGGAAATTGGGTAATCAGGAATCACTTTGAGGCGCTGCATTTGCTTGGCGTCGCCGCGTTACAATCAAGGCAACCGGAACTGGGCGTCCAGCTGATCCGCCAGGCGATCAACGTGGACGGCTCCATCGTGGGCGCACACATCGCCCTGGGCAACGGATTACGTGATCTGGGACGTCTCGAAGAGGCACTCGCAAGCTACGACCACGCGCTCGCGTTGGCTCCGGACAATGGCCGGGCCTGGTATATTCGCGGCAATGCACTGCTGAACCTCGACCGTCCGGAGGCCGCGGCGGAGAGCTTCGACAGGTGCATCGTTCTGAGCCCGGACTACGTGGAAGCTTACAACGGTCGCGGAAATGCATTGTGTGCCCTGCAACGCCCCCGACGATGCGCTCGCCAGTTTCGATCAGGCGATCGCGTTTAAGCCTGGCTTCGCTGAAGCCCACCATAATCGCGGCAACGCGTTATTGACGCTGCGGCGCTTCGACGAGGCTCTCGAAAGCCATGACAACGCGGTCGCGTTGAAGCCAGGTCTCGCCGAAGCACACAGCGGCCGCGGCAACGCGCTATGGGAACTGAACAGGCCGGAAGCAGCACTGGCAAGCTACGACAAGGCAATCAGCTTGAAACCCGACTACGCAGACGCGCACTGTAACCGCTGCAATGCCTTGCGCGATCTGAAACGTTTCGACGAAGCGCTCGCGAGCTGCGATGTGGCGATCAGGCTGCGGCCGAATCATGCCCAGACGCATCATAACCGAGGCAACGCACTGGTGGATCTGAAGCGGCCAGAGGAAGCGGTCGCGAGCTACGACAAGGCGATCGCCATAAACCCCGGCTACGCGCGCGCATATTTCAATCGCGCGAATGCGTTGCTGGTGCTGACCCGTCGAGAGGAGGCGATCGCGAGCTTCGACAACGCGATCGCACTGCGGCCAGACGACGTGCCGGCGTATAGCAACCGCGGAAATGTGCGGTTGGAACTGGCCAACATCGAAGACGCGATCGTGGACTTCGATACGGCGATCGCGCTCCAGCCGGATTACGCGCCGGCACATTGCAACCGCGGCAATGCGATGGTGGCACTGTTGCGTCTCAGTGAAGCCGCCGCGTGCTTTCGAGCGGCCATTGCCTTACAGCCGGATTACGGCGACGCATACTGGAACGACGGACTTCGGCTGTTGCTCACCGGGCAATTCGAACAGGGATGGCGTTCGTACGAGTGGCGCAAGCAGCTGAAGGATCCCGTCGCGGTCCGCCCGTATCCACAGCCGCTTTGGCTCGGCGAGCAGGACATCGCGGGCAAGGTCCTGTTTATTTACTGGGAGCAAGGTCTCGGCGACACGATTCAGTTTTACCGATATGCGAAGCTGGCGGAGGCGCGCGGCGCCAAGATCGTTATGGAGGTACAGCACGTCCTGCACGGCTTACTGAGGCAACTCAGCGCGACGATCCAGGTCATCACGCCGGATGAGACCCCCTCACCCTTCGATTATCACTGCCCATTGATGAGCCTGCCGCTGGCATTTGGTACGACATTGGCAACGATTCCCGCGGAACCGTACTATCTCTGGGCGGACGAGAAGATGCGCGCGATGTGGTCGGCCCGCCTGGATGCACTCCACGCGTCGCCGACCAAAAAGCCCAGGATCGGCATCGCCTGGAGTGGCAGCGCGGATCATCACCACGATCATCTCAGGTCTCTGACCCTCGCCACATGTCTCCCTTTGTTGGACCAGGACGCTGATTGGGTATGCTTGCAAAAGGAGATCAGAGACACTGATTCCGCAGCCAGGCAACGGGCCGCCTCGCTCCGGTCTTTCAGCGATGAACTGGGCGATTTCAGCGATACGTCGGCCCTCGTGGACCAGATGGATCTGGTGATCACGGTTGATACCAGCGTCGCCCATCTCGCCGGAGCGATGGGGAAGCCGGTCTGGGTATTGTTGCCGTACAGTCCCGATTGGCGGTAGTTGCTCGATCGGGATGACAGCCCTTGGTAGCCATCGGCCAAACTGTTCCGTCAGCCGCGTGTCGGGGAATGGGACAGCGTCATTGATCAGGTGGCACGCGCACTGGCTTCGATCAATATCCCGGTAACTCGTTGACACACGTCACTCGCCATCCTTCCGGATGCCGTTCGAGGCAGGTCAGCGACAAATTATGAATGGACAGGTGCAGCGCGTTGTCCGGATGCACGTCCAAAGCGTACGCGACGGCGGCGCGGATCGTGCCGCCATGGCTGACGATCACGACGTCTTCGCCATTATGGTACTGGGCCATGCGTTCCAGTGCCGCACCGGCGCGGACAATGACCTCGACCATGCTCTCGCCGCCGGGCGGCTTCTCGTCTCCCGCCAGCGGCCAGAACGGGTGTTGCGGCGCCGCCAGCTTCGCCGGCAGTTCCGCGTGAGGCAGACCATGCCATTCGCCGAGGGACTGCTCGATCATATCGGGCTCGATACCAGGCTCGACCTCCGGATAGCCCGCGTTGAAGATCGCCTTCGCGGTGCGGTGCGTGCGAGACAGCGGCGTGACCTTCCACACCGCGGGCCGGGGCAATCGACGAGCCAGTGCCGCGTACATCGGCGCCTGAGCCTCAAGCGTGGTTTCACACAGCGGCACGTCCATGATGCCATAGAGGATGGCACGGGAATTCTCGTCGACCAGAGCGTGACGGATCAGCCAAAAGCGGGTTTCACTCATTCGCCAATGCTCAGTAACGCGCCGCGCACACGGGCCTGATGGAACTGACGCGCGAAGATCATTGTCGCGACGCCCAGCCATATCGCATTGAGGCCGAACGCCCATGACAGATGGTCCCAGCGGATCACGCCATCCAGCAGAATACCGCGCATTCCCTCGAACACATGAGCCGACGGTAGTGCCAGCGCGATTGGCCGCACCGCGGCCGGCAGGACGTTGATGGGATAGAAGACGGCGGAGAATGGAGCGAGGCCGAACAACACCGACCAGGCCAACGGTTCAGCGCCGGAGCCGTGGCGTAGGATCATGCTCACGACGGCCAGCGCGACCGACCAGCCCATGATCATGAGATTGACGAAAAACAGCACCAGCACCGGCCCTAACGCGAACACGTTGAAGGCATAGAAGCCCCACGCGAGGGCAATCGCGGGCGCCACCCCGACCAGCATGCGAATGACGGACATGCTGATCAGGGCCGCCACCAATTCCCACGGGCGCAGCGGACTGACGAAGACGTGGCCCAGGTTGCGGGACCACAATTCTTCCAGGAAGGAGATCGTCACGCCCATCTGGCTGCGCAGACAGACCTCCCACAGCAGCACGCCACCCAACAGCGCCGAGACCGTGACCGCCGCTCCGGCACCCAGACGGCGGGACAGGAAGGTCGCGGTGAAGCCCCAGATGCACATGCCCAGTACTGGCCAATAAGTGAGCTCCAGCAGGCGCGGCCAGGAACGGCGATAGAGCGCCAGGTGGCGATACATCAGCCCCCAGATGCGGCGTGGGGCGCCGGTCATCTCGGCGCATCCGTCATTGGCTTCATGCCGGCACCGTGTCCTGGTGCACACCAGGCCTGCTGGCGGAGCGGCGGTCGCGGGCGATGTCGAGGAACACTTCCTCCAGATCATCGCGGCCATAGCGGTCCAGCAGGTCCTGGGGACTGCCGCGGTCGACCACGCGGCCTTGCTTCATCATCAGAACGTGCGAGCAAAGCCGCTCGACCTCGGCCATGTTGTGGCTGGCGAGCAGGATCGTGCAGCCGGTCTCGCCCCGGTACCGCTCAAGCCAACCGCGCACCAGGTCGCCGGTGTCCGGATCGAGGCTGGCGGTCGGCTCGTCGAGCAGCAGAAGTTCGGGGCGGTTGATCAGGGACTTGGCAAGCGCGACCCGGGTTTTCTGGCCAGCCGACAACTGGCCGGCGGGCCGGTCGAGCAGGGCGCCGAGGTCGAGTTCCGCCGACAGTTCGGCGATGCGCTCATCGGTGTGGCGGACGTTGTAGAGGTGGCCGTATACGCGCAGGTTTTCCCGCACCGTCAGGCGCTGTGGCAGGGAAACGTAGGGTGAGGAGAAGTTCATTCGCGCCAGAGCGGCGAACCGGTCGCGCAGCATGTCGTGGCCGAGAACGTGGATCGATCCCGAGGTTGGCAGCAGCAATCCGAGCAGCATGGCGATCGTCGTGGTCTTACCGGCACCATTGCCACCCAGAAGGCCAACGGTCGCGCCGGCCGTGGCGGCGAAGTCAATGCCGTCGACCGCGAGGACCTCGCCATAGCGTTTGACCAGGCCATGGACCTCGATGACGTTGTTGGGGGGTTGGTTCATGGCGGGCACCGTTTAGACGATTTCCCGTTGGGCGGAAACCGGCCGGTGCGAAGACCAACTTAAACCCGGCCCGTTAACGTTCTGTTCAGGTTTTGCGAGGATGCTCTGCGCCGGATCGGTTCGGAGGCACGTGACCGTGAGCGTCGTTCAATCAGGGCTGCTATTGATGCTAGGCACGCCGTTCGCCCTGGCCATCTGGATAACACTTGTTCACCGGCGGCGGGTCGAGGCGGGCGAGCGCTCGACCTCACACCATGTCGCGGAGGTCTCCGGCTTCGTTGGCGGATTTGCAAAGGCGACCGTCGATCTGGAATCGACGGTGATGGAGGCGGCGGCGGCGCTCGGTCCGCTGGTACGCGGACATTGGGTTCGGCTCAGTCAGGCTGTGAGCCCGGCGATGACCGTGCAAGTTGATCCGAACGTTCTCGCGACGGCGTTGCGGGAAACGATGATGACCGCGGTCCGCGCGACACCGGGAGGACAGGTGCTTGTCACCGCGGCGAGCCTCGGTCGCCAGTTGCATATCTGCATAACCGACGACGGTCGGGGCGACGATCAGCGGCTTCGGGAGAGTTTGGTGCGTGAGGCCGGGGCGTCGATCGCCCTGCAAGGTGGATCCGTCGTGGTACAGGCGACGCCCGGCCGAGGAACCATCGTAACGATACGGCTTCCGTTGCCCGGCGGCGAGAGCGAGGAGATCGATGATCTGGAGAGGTTCCCCGCCCTCGCCGATCAGGCCGCGTGAGGCGCCGCGGAAATCCATTTCGCCGCTGGCATTGGCCTTGGGCCAGCGGGGCGGACCAGTCGGGCGAGCCAGTCGGGTGGGTCAGTCGGGTGGACGACTGCGCGGCGCTGCGAAAAACGAGCAACATCACGACGATCGGTGACCTTCCCGTTGTGCCGCGTGTCCGACAGTGCATACTGAGCGTGACGCTTTGGAGGGGAGCCAATCATGCCGGTCGACAAGCAGCCCTACCGCGACGCGATGGCCCGATTGGGCGCGGCGGTGAACGTCATCACTACCGACGGGCCGGGGGGACGGGCCGGGTTTACCGCGTCGGCGGTGACGAGCGTAACTGATACGCCGCCAACATTACTGGTTTGCGCCAATCGGGCGAACGATTCCTACCCGGCTTTCATGAAGAACCAGGTGCTATGCGTGAACACGCTGACTCCGGCGCAGGAGGGTTTGTCGCCGATCTTCGCGGGCATGACCGACCATTCGGACGAGGAACGTTTCACGAGCCACGATTGGCATACGCTGGAGACCGGGGCGCCCGTGCTGGATAAGGCTCTTGTCGTGTTCGATTGCCGCATCACGCAGATCGTCGAATCAGGGACGCACGATGTATTCTTCTGCTCGGTCGAGGCGGTGCGGGTCGGCACGGCGCAAGAGGGCCTGATTTATTACGGGCGTGGTTATCACACGGTCACCGCCAAGAGTTGACCGAAGGCCTCCTTCTCCATCGTCGGAACATCGACCGGGCCACCCTTTCAGGACGGCAGGTACGGCACCGGGACGAAGTACCGGCCACCAACCGTTTTCAGGGCGTTGTTCTCGCTCTCCAGCGCCACCCCACGTAAAGCGATGAGCAACTGACCGGCGACCGTTCGGCCCCAGAACCACTGGTCGATCTGCCGGGCTGACGGGGGTGCGCCGTCTGCCTGCACCGCCTCCCCGTAGAGTGCCTTCAGATCGTCGGCCAGAAAGCGCAATGCCAGTGCCGCCGTGTCGTGCAATGGCACGGTCGGCAAAGCACCATTCAGGAAGGACGTGGCGAATGCTGCCCAGGCCTCGGGCGGCTGACCGGCGAGGCCAACCGTGGTGCGGCCAAATCGGGCCTTGAACCGCGCCCAGACCGGCAACACCGCCGCCAGTTCTATGCGAAAAGCGGCTTCCCAGGCAGCCGCGGCATGCGGTGTACCAGGTATCTGTAGCGAGACGGCGGGCACCCAATCCGGCCGGTCAAACCAGCTGGGGTTGTCCTCTGGGAAATGCTCAAGCAGGACCGGACCGTCGGCCCGCTCCAACAAACGCAGCGCCTGAAGCAAGACGCGGCGCTGGAACGACGCATCGTTCGGCTCACCAAGAGGCCGCCCCAGCATGAAGGGCAGCATCAACGCCCGTGGCGGACGGGTCTTCTCAACCTGAGGCAGTATCAGCGCCAGCACCGTCGTCGGCAGGCCACGTTCTTCCAACATATGTGCCATCGCGCTCACGGCGCGCGTGCACAGCGGTCAAACGGGGGCCAGGACGACGGCGTCGCAACGGTCGGCGAGCAACGCGGCGGCGATACCATCCGCTGATTCCACCATCGCGGCGGGATCGGTCGAGCCCATGACGGTGTAATGCGTGCTCGCGACGCTGCCGATCACTCCCTCCGCGGCGAGTTCACGCAACCGGTCGATCGGCCAGATAACGTTGATGTCGCGCTGAAAGCCGGCGCGATCGAAGTTGATCGAGACGTGGCTTACAAGGATATCGTTGTTGTTCCAAACGCCGGGCACCGCGCGATATTCACCGGAGCCAAACGGAAACGGCCTGTCACCGCGATGGATCAGTGCCGCGCTGCTGACGATCGCCACACGACGTTGCGACAGCGGCGGTCCATGGACGAACGGAGCCGTATCGAAGCTCGGACAAGGGATGTTCGCGACCGCCGTTCGGGTCGGTTCCGGAATGTCTTCAAGTCGTGCCATTCATACGTCTTCCCTGGTCGCGACGAGCGCGGTCACGCGGGCGCCGAAAACACGATATCCTGCGCACCTGACCACAGCACAAGCTTGCCGAGGCCCGCCAGATTTTCATTACCCACGACCACCGTCAGGAAATGGTTGCCGGCGAGTTGCCCCATTTTGCTGGCGAACTGAACGCCACCATAAGCGAGCAGGATCTCGGTTTCACTGATTCCACCAGGGTACAGCAGAATCTGTCCTGGCGCCGGATAGCTTGTATGATTTTCAAAACCCAGGCCGAGATCGAGGTCGCCAAGCGGGATCCAGCAGGCTTCACCGCTCCAGCGCACATGGATGATATGCTCGCGGTAGGGCAGCAACTGGCGGAATCCGGCGCAGGTTTTGGGCGCGGCCGTGTCTTCGAAACGGGCGACGAACTGGAACGGCCCCGCTGTTATTTGGATCAGGCTCATTGACGAAACTCCATGACATCCGATCAGCAGGGGGACATCCGATCAGCAGGGGCGCCGTTGAAATGAAAGCGCCCCGTCACGTTGATGACGGGGCGCACTTCCACGAAAACCTCAGATCACATCTGCTTGTAGTTGCCGTCGGCGTCCCAGATGTACATGACGTAGCCGCCGCCCGTCACATCGCCTTTCTTATCGAAGCTCACCGCGCCCAGTACGCTTTGCCATGGCCCGCTCGCCTTCAACGCCGCCGCGACTTTTTTCGGGTCCAGCGAGGCGGCTTTTTTCGCCGCCTCAGCCCAGATCTGGATCGCGGCATAGGTGTACAGAACGTACCCTTCAGGATCGATCTTCTTGTCAGTGAACTCCTTCACCACCTTCGCCGCCGTGGCATTACGGCGCGGATCGGGGGAGAAGGTCATCAGCGTCCCCACGCCCGCGGGACCCGCGATCTGGAAGAACTCCTTGGTCACCAGCGCATCGCCGCTGACCAACGTCACCTTCATCCCCTGTTCCTTCGCCTGGCGGATAATCAGCGCCGCCTCGGTGTAGTAACCACCAATATAGATCACCCCGATCCCGAGTTGCTTCATGCGGCTGACCACGGCGCTGTAATCTTTCTCGCCAGGCGTATAGGCGTCGAACGTAGCTTCTTTCACGCCAGCGGCGTTCAGCGACTTCTTGGTTTCATCGGCGAGTCCTTTACCATACGCCGAATTGTCATTGAGGATCGCGATCTTCTGGCCCTTGAAATGTTTCGCCAGATACTCGCCCGCGACCTTGCCTTGCTGATCGTCGCGGCCGCAGACGCGGAACGTACCCCAGCCGCCCTCATCGGTAAATTTTGGATTGGTCGAGGCGGGCGAGATCTCCAGAATGCCTTCCTCCAGATACACCTTGCTCGCGGGGATGGAACTGCCGGAGCAGTAATGACCCGCCACCAGGGCGACCTTCTTTTCCACCATTTGGTTGGCGACCGAGACCGCCTGCTTCGGGTCGCAGGCGTCATCCGAAACCGTGAGCTGGATCTGTTTGCCCAGAATGCCACCCGCCTTGTTCAGGTCGGCGACAGCCTGAGTCGCACCGGTCTTCATCTGGTCGCCCGCCGCGGCATTCGACCCGGTCAACGGACCAGCCACCCCAATCTGCACCTGGGCCATCGCCGGAAGCGACAGCCACCCGGCCATGATGGCCGCTCCGAGCAAGGATTTCTTAAGCATCGAGCATCCCCATTGTTTTTCGAACGGCATCACCCTACCCCGCTCGCACGAAAAGCGCCAGAATCGGCATCTCAATGAGCCATTTGGATCTTTTGCCATACCTACAACAGCCTGGTGCCGCACCCGGTCCTTATGAAGTCGATCGAACAGTTCTGGACCAAAGTCATGCCGCGCTTCGCATGACGGGTTGACCTGACTCGGCCGAGTTTTCGCTCAGTTGGCCCATTCTCCGGTGCGGCAATCCCAGGGCGGCGATGCAGCCCAAAAGGTTGCCGCAGCCGGCGATGATGACGGTGGCGCGGTAACCGCCGGTCAGATCGAACAGGTGTCCGGCCAGCACGGGCAATGACACCGCGGCGACGCACCAGGCGATGTAGATCCGGCTGACGATCTGGCCATACATCGTCTTCGGCCAATAGACCGCGACCGCGCCGCCCGTGGATCCCGACACCAGTCCGTACCCGCCGCCGATCATGACCAGCGCGAGGACGGCGATTACCGGCGACGGCCAGACGGACAGGATGATGGTTCCGGTCAGCGCCAGGATGTGTGCGCCCGCCGAAACGAACGGCACCAGGAACCGATCCACCAACCATCCGCCCGAGATCCGCCCGCAGGCGATCACCGCTGTGATTCCCGTCGTCGCCCACAATGCTGTCGTGGTGGCGCCTCCGTAAGCGGCGATGATGCCCACCGCCTGACTGAGCACGGTGAGACCTGCCGCGGCGGCGAGGAAAAACACAACGCAGAGCCGGAGCGTGATCGCCGTGTGACGCTCCGCTGGTCCGTCCTGCTGCTCACCCATGCGAACCGGCAACGTTGAACCGGCGTGGATCGTCAGCCAGGTCGAGACGGCGCCAAAAATCAGCAGGGCAGCCGCCAGCCCGGTGAGTGTTACCCGATAGCCATGCAGCGCATTGCTCCAGCCAAACAACGGCGCCGCGATCATCGCACCCAACGGATAAAGGCCGAGGACATAACCGTTCAACAGGCCGGTCCGGGTCCGCACCAGCAAATTCACCGCCTGCTGCAAAATGATGAAGATTATCCCGCCGGCGACCCCGAACACCACGCTGTAGCCCAGAAGCAGCATCGGCAGGTCATTGGCACGGGACGCCAACTCGATGCCAAGCGCCGCGATGATCGCGTTGGTCATGATGAGAACCGCCGGCGACGCCAGGCGATAAAGCATCGGCGCGAGGTTCATCCCAAGCGTGAAGCCCACCGTCGCCAGCCCGAAGACGAAGGACAGCGCCGAGCGTGGGATACCGAGTTCCGCCTCGATCGGTTTGAGGAAGACGCTGAACGCGTAGATCGAACCCAAAGGCAACGTCAGCGCGGTCACCGCCGCGATCGCGGCCCAGGGACGCTGGGTTCGAGGTTGGGCCGGCATCGTTTCCCCCGCTGCGTGGTCGTGGCGGCGGGAGGTCGAACCTCGCGGCCGCGAGGCAGCGTAACGGCGTGAAACGGACGGCGCCACCCAAAGACGTCCGCGTCACTCAGCCAGCAGTAATGCGCGGCGTTATCTTTGGCGCCACCAGCGCCGGCCGAGCTTCAAATCTCGCTCGTACCCGCCAACGCCGTGGTCCGATAGATGTCCTTCAACGCCACAGTGAAATCGACACTTTCCAACCTCAGGTCCGCATCGGCTCCAATCCGTTCCGGGGTCTCCGGCCAGGAGCCATCGCCGCGGCGGCGCAGCAGCTCGGCTTCCACTTTGGTGCTTGAGACGATGAGGATTTCCGCGACGGTGGGGATCGTCGTGTAAGCCCAGATGTTGGCCCAGGTCTCGACCTCATTGCTGGGTGACAGAATTTCGATCAGCAGGATTGGCTCCGGAACCATCAGGCTCGATGAAGGCGGAGCGCACGTGATCCCGAGATCCGGGACGCGATAATTGCGATCCGATCGCACACGCGGGACGACACCGGCTTCGGAAACCACGCGGCACGGCCCACCACGAGCGAGCAAATGGTTTCGCAGCAGGGCGCCAAGTTCAATCTGTAACGCGCCATGCGCGTCAGTCGCCGGGGCCATCGCGACCGGTTCACCATCGATCAACTGCCAGGAACGGACGGACGTGTCCTCCGGATTCCAGGCAAAGAATTCCGCCAACGTCATACGCGCCGGCGGATGATTGCGAAGCGCTACCATGACATCATCCTATCAGATCGCCAGCCTCGGTCACAGCACCATCTCCAACGCCTCCTCTGGAGACGGCCCGCCAAACCGTGCATCATCCGGTCCACCAAACCCAGGAGGAACCCATGCTGAAATTCGGTGTTTCGATGTTCTTCACCGATTACTCGATGGGCCCAGG
>ODAK010003988.1_pt1 | contig 15223 bp, 13 predicted proteins | sample 1539591 | NCBI WGS metagenome assembly ODAK01 (sample SAMEA3539303, study PRJEB22396) | soil metagenome | biome: tundra; feature: field; material: soil | place: USA | collected 2010-05 | depth 0.15 m | reverse complement strand
TAGATGAAGCACACTCTTTCTCCGCAGCGCTATCTCATTCTGCTTGCCGTCATGTTGTCAGTTTCTGTAGGCGACACGCTGCTGTCGCATGGCATGAGGCAGGTGGGACCGGTTTCGGTTGGGCACCTCGGCCTGCTTTTGGTGGCGATTCGAAATCCGTGGGTGATCACCGGGATTCTGTGCCTGCTGGGCTTCTTCGCCAGTTACCTGACCGCGCTCAGTTGGGCCGACCTGACCTTCGTGCTGCCGGCGACGGCCTTCGGGTACGTGGTGGTGGCGCTGCTCTCAAAGTTCTGGCTGCATGAGACGGTCAGTCTCTACCGCTGGGCGGGAATCGTGCTGATCGTGTGCGGCGTCGGATTCGTCGCCAACGGGCCTTCGCTGACGCAGCACGAATTGGTGGACCCGGTGGAAGAGTCGGTCCGCGCACTGACGGGCGGGTCGAAATGATGGTTGCGGCGCCAGTTGAAGTGAGCGTCTTTGAGACGTGGGCCACCATCCTGACCGTTGCCGCGACCGCGGTCGCCGGAGACGTGCTCACCGCCGGGGCGATGCGGCGCATTGGCGATCTCGATGTGATCCGCGCGAAGTCCGGGCTGGGTGGGGCGGTCCGTGCGGTGGTGTCGAGTCCGCTGTTTATGCTGGGCGTGTTCTCGATGGCGCTCAGTTTCTTCTCGCTGCTGTTCACGCTGTCCAACGTGGAGGTGTCGCTGGCGGCGCCTGCGAGCGCGTCGCTGACCTTCCTGGGCAACGCGTTTGCGGCCAAGCTGTTTCTGAAGGAAAACGTGGACCGCCGGCGCTGGCTCGCGGCGCTGTTTGTCTGCGCGGGTGTGTTCCTGCTGTCGAAGTAGGGTGCTTAGGGTTGCGGTGCGGGGCTGGGGGGAAGGTTGTTCTGCGGCGAAGGATTGGCCGGGGCGGAAATCACGGACTTAAACCAGGATTCGAGTTCGCCGCTCTGGCGCAGCAGTTGAATCTCGGTCTGGCGGAGTTGGAAGCTGGCGTCGAGAACGGCCAGGTACTGGTCCCGCTCCGCGATGCGGGCAGTCTGCTCGTCCTTCGGGCTCATCTGCGGGCCGTTCGGGTTGCCCGTGCCGGACTGAAGCTGTACGCGAAGAACGTCAAGCTTCTGTTGTGCAAACTGCTGCCGGAGAGTGGCGATGTCGGCTTGTGCATGAAGCTCGGTGATCGTGTGGCGAAGGCGCGTCTGGCTGTCGAGCGCGTCGATCTGCACGTTCTGTGCATCGTGGAGGGCCCGCGAGGCTTCCGCTGTGGCGATCCGCCCTCTGGCGCTGCGTCCCTTGTCAAGGAACGGAAACGAAATCTGGACTCCAAAGGCCGCCTCGTCCGCGCCGAGGTGGCCAGCGCTGGTGTTGAAGGCTTCCAGTGTGGCGAACGAGCTGGTGAAGGTGGCGTACCGGTTGTATTGGGCGACGAAATTGATCTCGGGCCAGAATCCCGAGCGAGCCATTCCGACGGCCTGCTGCCGCTTGGCTTCCGCGTTGGCGAAGGCCGAGGCCACCGCGAAGTTGGCGTAGCCGTTAGGCGTCGGATTGGTGATCGTGTCCAAGGGAACAGCGATCGCAGGAAGGTTGCCGTCGATTTGGAGCGACGCGGGCGGCAAGCCGATCAGGCGCGCGAGGTGGTCGCGGTCGACCTCGATGTCGTCCTGCTCTTTGAGTTCGGACAGGCGAAGCTCGGCGGCAGTGAGCTTAGCCTGAGTCAGGTCGATCTGCGTGTTCTGTCCGGCGTCGACGCGCTCCTGAACGATGGTGACAAGAGCGCTGGCGAATCCAGTCTGCTGCCGGACAACCTGCTCGTGCTGCTGGTCGTTATCCAGCGCGATGAAGGCCAGAACCGTATCCTGCGCGACGCCCTCCTGAGCATCCTGAAGCGCAAGCAGCGCGGCGTCCACGCCCGCCTTGGCTGAGCGGACGTAATCGAACTGTGACCTGCTGAAGACGATCGATCCGGCAGTGGCTGTGGCGAGAGTGGGCGGGCTGGGGAGATATCCGTACCCCTGGCCGAGGTTGGCGCCGATGCTGACGACGGGGATGTACGCGTCGTGGGCCTGAGAGAGCTGAGCGCGCGCCTTATTGACATCGTCCTTTGCCCCCAGAACGCGCGGGTTGCTGCGCAGTGCCAAATCAATCGCAGTCGTCAGCGATATCTGCGCATGCGCATAAGGCGCAAGCGAGAGAAACACAGACCATGCCACGGCAGCGCGAAGGCCGCCGAGCCGTCGGAAACGATGCGGCTGCCCGGCCGGGTCGGCTGGGTGACCCAGGCGATTTGGAGAAAGCAGAAGCATGCGGTCCAGGAGATTCGTTCGCAATTTATTGAACGGTTTTGACCTCAAGACCATTGCTGAGGTCGCGGGGGGTGGTGGGGGTGGTGGCGACGGTGTCGCCCTCAGCGAGGCCGCCCGTAATTTCGACTTCGTCGGCGTTGACAATGCCCGGATTATCAGGGGTGCCTAACTGGACGGGAGTACGGACGAGTCTGTTGTTGATGATGCGGAAAACATAGGGCTGTGCGGTAGTTCCCCGTAAGGCGTCGTGCGGAATGGTGAGGACGTGAGGGTGTTTTGCGGTGGTGACGGTGACGTTGACGTTTGCGTTGGGCTCGAGGACATCGGCATCGTCGACCGTGATCGAGCACTCGCCGACAAATCGCGTCAGATACTCGATGATCGTAGTGGGCACCTGGGAGACGTGTCCGTGCCACGCCATCCCCGGCTTGGCCTCCCAGGTGATTTTGACTGGCTGTCCGACTGCGAGGCTGCCGATATCGGGCTCATCGAAGTATCCAATGATGCGCTTCCGGCTCAGGTCTGCGACGTAGATGAGGTCGGTGCCGGTGTCGACGTAGTCGTATTGGGAGACCGGGATTGAGTAGACAGTGCCGGAGATGGGGCTGTGAATGTCGGCGGTCTCGTAGGCGCTTTGTGCGGCGGCGACCGCGGCGCGTGCATCTTCAAGCTGCGCCTGCGCGCGAGCGCGATCGGCGTCGCCGTACCGTTGGGTGCTGTGCTGTTCGATGCTGCGAATGTTGGTGTTGTCCACCTGGATGCGGCGTTGCAAGGCGGCCACCTCGGCCGGCGATTCCGCCCCCTGCTGCTGGAGCTTCTGCCTGGCGGCGTAGTCGGCTTCATCCTGCTGGAGTTGGAGTTTCGCCCGGCTCAGGTCTGCGGCGGTGGTATTGCGTTCATCTTGCGTACCGCCGTGGTCAATGTCGCTGGCCGCGAGTTCAGCCGCACGGAGCGTCAACCGGGCGTGAGCCAGGTTGGCCAGCGCGTACTTATCGTCCATTTTCAGAAGCAGTTGGCCGGCCTTGACCTTATCGCCGACTTCGACGTAGATCCCCTGGACTTGGCCGGCGGCTTGCGCATGGGCTGGGAAGTCGTTCATCAGCTCAACCTTGCCGGTGGTCGTAGTTCTCTTTTCAAGATCCCGATAGGTCACCTGGGCGGTGCGGACGCTCACCCGCTCTTGGGTAAGCGAGCGGACAGCATAAATTGCCAGGACAATCAGGAAGAGGGCTGCTCCCCAAATTACATAATGAGTTGCGCGATTTGACTTGGGGATAGAGGCCATGTGCTTAGCTGTCAGTATATAAGACACTTTTTGAGGCAAAACGACCCAGAAATTCTTGCCCCCAGATCGGCAACAGGGAATCTGTGGCCGATCTGGGGGCGATTGGGGCAGGTTCTTAGGCCGGTCAAGCCAGGCTGGCATCACCCGTGTCGGGCGGCGGGTTGCAAGGCGCAGAGCTCGAACTCCAGGCCGCCGAAATGGGGGCCGGCGTATGGGCCGGTGTTCTGCCTGATCCGGTAGAGCACGTCGACTGCGGAGCCCTGGGTCAGGCCAAGCCCGGAGCATAGTGCGGGCCAGTTGGCAGTGCCGCGGCTCCACCCAAGGGCGGGAATCGCAGGGCCCGGTTGTGCACCCCCGGCCTGCCTCAGTTGCAGGCAGATATGCTTTTCCTGGATGAGGCGGATGGGTGCGCCGAGGGCTAGGTTGCGGGTTACGAAGATGGGCTCGGGGTTGCCGATGCCAAAGGGCGCGCAGCGCGCAATCCAGGCTGCCAGTTCGGGGGTGAAGTCGGCGAACATGAGTTCGGCGTCGAAGTAGAGCGGGGGAATCAGCAGCGAAGCTGTCAGCCGCGAAGTCGCATAGGACTTCATCCGGGCGCGGAGCAGCGGCAGCCGGTCGGAAGGCAGCGAGAATCCGACGGCGTGCGCGTGGCCTCCGAATCGATGGAACAGCGGCTCGCCCGGGTCCGCCGCGTCGGCGGCGGTGATGGCGTCCAGCAGGTGGAAGCCGGGGATGGAGCGGCCGGAGCCGTGGGCGTTGCCGTCGGCGTGGGTGATGACCAGGGCTGGCCGGCCGGTGCGGTCCACCACACGCGAGGCAAGAATGCCCAGCACGCCGCGATGCCATTCTGGGTGATCGAGGATCAAGCAATCGGGAGGGTACGCGCCGTCTGTATCTACCAGGGTGAGCAACTCACGGTCGATGGCGTCGAGCGCGCGCGCCTCGGAGTTTCGCCGCTCCTGGTTCAGGTTGTCGAGTTTGATCGCGAGTTCGCGCGCACGGGCAGGGTCCCGCGTGAGGAACAGCTCGACCACGTCGTCCGCGATGTCCATGCGGCCGGCGGCGTTGATGCGGGGAGCGATGCGGAAGCCAACCTCGGTCGCGGTCGGCGGTCTGTCAAGCGGTATTTTGGCGAGCTGCAGCAGGGTGCGCAAGCCGGGCTGGACCGGGTTGGCAAGCGCCGCCAGACCCAACGCTGCGATGGCGCGGTTCTCGCCGGTGAGCGGGACAGAGTCGGCGATGGTGGCGATGGCGACGAGCTTCAGAAATGAAGGGACCAGGACGCTGCGGGTGCGCGCACGGAACGCGGCGGGATCGGGGGTCAGCGGAGCAGCGGCCTCGAGCAAAGCCTGGGCAAGCTTGTAGGCGACAGCGGCTCCGCACAGGTGTTTGTTGGGGTACGGGCAGCCGGACTGGACCGGATTGATGACCGCGAGGCAGTCGGGGAGGGCCGATGCATCCGGTCCCGTCAGATCGGGAAGGTGATGGTCGGTGACGATCAGGTCGAGCGAGAGCACGCGGGCCTCCGCGGCCTCGGCAACCGCGCGAATGCCGGTGTCCACACTGATGACGAGCCGTATTCCGGCCGCTGCAGCTTCGGCGAGGATGGCGTTCTGCATCCCGTAGCCTTCGCGGATCCGGTGCGGGACGTGGTAGGTCACCTGGGCGGGGCTCTGCGGGTCGATCGCCAGCGCAATGCGTTCGATCGTGGTCTTCAGCAGCACGGTCGCGGTGGTGCCGTCGACGTCATAGTCCCCGTAGATGAGGATTGGCTCGGCGGCGCGGATGGCGGAGAGGATACGCTCAATGGCGGCGTCCATGCCGAGCAGTTGCGTCGGATCGTTGGCAGCGTCGTCCAGCAGCTTGTCGAGCGTGGGGCTGAGAAAGGCTTCCGCCGCGGCCGGCGTGTCGATGCCGCGCGAGACAAGGACCTGGGCGATTGCGAGAGGGCATCCCAGTTCGGCGGCAAGGGATTCGACTGCGGATGGATCGGCAGACTTGAGGAGCCACGCGCTAGCGCTCTCCAGGTCTTGATCAGACATTTGCCGGAGGGACGGGCTTGGGAGCGATATTACTGACCACCCAGAACTGCAGGCATGCTATCGCAAGGAAGACGATGTCCACGCTGTGCGTCCTGAACTGGTCGTGGATCCGGTCAGTGGCCGGCCCGGAGGCGACGCCACCATAGTAGCCAATGGCAACGCCAACGAGAACACCGGCCCATGCAAGACCGATGGCAAGATTGCGATTTCCAGTGCCAAAGTTCCATGTCGCCACGGCGAGCATCGCCAGGGCAGCGCCGAACCCGAGAACTTGCCACTGCGGCCCGATGAAGGCGAGCGCCATGAAAAACCAAATCGCTTTGACGCCGATGACGGCCCAAAGCGCAATCTGGCATACGGTTCGAAGGGTAGTGTGGCCGGAGGCCGCGGGCAGAGTGGATTGCGTCATTGATCAGTCCTCTTCTCCATCGTCGACGACAATGCCGCCGAGATCGGTAACCGTTTCGATAAGTTCCTGAAAACGCTCGTACCACTCGGTTGAGGTTTCGTAGAGAAACATGACGCCTTGGTGCGCGAATCCCAGCTGCAGGTAGCCGAGTTTGCCGACGTGGTTCACCAGGTACTCGGCGTCGTCGATCTCGGGTGCGTCGGAATCGGGGTAGGCCTGATCGCGAAGCTGCTGCAGCAGGATGGCGATGTCGGACTTCTCCAGCACCACCTCGCTCATGGTGACAAAGCTGGCGCCGGCGGCCTTGGCGTGCTCCACAAAGTCCTTCCAGGCGTCGGGATCCTCGTCCTCGAAGATCACGGTGGGCACTTCTTCCGTGACGTAGCCATTGAAGCGGCGCATGCCGTGGCCGGCGATGAAGGCCACCATGTCGTCCTTGAGCGAGATGAGATTGTCGGGTTGCATGCAGAGAGTATTGTCGCAGAAACCGCGGTGGAGCGCACCTTGGGTGACGGGGGGAAAAATGCAGCCAACGGCGGGAACGGCTGCGCTTGCCGAGTCTTTCCGCGGGCGTACCATGGAAGCACTATGCGAGCCATCCAGATTACCAAGACCGGCGGACCCGAAGTGCTTGCGTTCCGCGAGTTGCCCACACCCGAGCCGGGGCCAGGCCAGGTGCTCATCCAGATCGAAGCCTGCGGCGTCAACTTCATCGATGTGTACCTGCGCGAGGGGCGGTATCCCGCGCAACTGCCGTTTGTTCCCGGCCAGGAGGCAGCTGGGACCGTGATCGCGCTGGGACCGGATGTGACCTCAGCCAAGGTTGGCGACCGGGTTGCCTGGTGCCACGTAACGGGAACCTACGCCGAGTTCGCCGTGGCTCCCGTCTCGAAGCTGATCGCAATTCCCACGGACGTCAGCACCCGGCAGGCGGCTGCGGCCATGCTGCAGGGGATGACGGCGCACTATCTGGCGCACTCGACCTATCCCATCCAGAAGGGTGACGATGTGCTGATCCACGCCGGCGCCGGCGGGGTTGGGCTGCTGTTGATCCAGATGGCCAAATACCTGGGCGCGCGGGTGATCACCACCGTGTCGACGGAGGAGAAGGCGGCGCTTGCTCATCGGGCCGGAGCGGACGAGGCGATCCTCTACACCCGCGAAGACTTTGCAGCCAAGGTGCGCCAGCTCACCGGCGGCCGGGGCGTGCCGGTCGTCTACGACTCCGTGGGCAAGACCACCTTCGACGGCAGCCTGGCCTGCCTGCGGACGCGCGGCATGATGGTGCTCTACGGCGGATCGAGCGGTCCGGTGCCGCCGTTCGACCTGATTCAGCTCTCGACCAAAGGATCCCTTTTCATCACGCGCCCGACCATGAAGGACTACACCGCGACGCGCGAGGAGCTTGAACTGCGGGCCGGCGGCGTGCTTCGGTGGGTGAGCGAAGGCAGCCTGAAGCTGCGGCTGGAACACAATTATCCGCTGGCCGAAGCAGCGCAGGCGCACCGGGACCTGGAGGGGCGCAGGACGACAGGCAAGGTGCTGCTGATTCCGTAAGCCGCACAGGCAGCGACCGATTATTGATCGCGATGGAACTGACCGGTCTGGGTTTGCGTAGCTCATACGAGAATGCGGGAAACGTATAGCTGGTCGTGGGTGGAGACGCAGGTTGCGCAGACCCTCGAGGTCTGGAACGGCAGCGCTGCCCGGCAGGCGCACGCCGGCCCGCGGTACAACCCGGACGAACAGAAGAAGCGCGAGAAGGCTTACGACAAAGCATTGCGTGAGGTTGAGCGCGAGGCAAAGCGCTCGCCGCGGACGAGGGCGGAACGGCTCGAAGCACAGGAGCGCATCACCGCGTCCTTCGCCCGGTTCTCCGCGGCGGCACTGGACCTGCCGGGCGATGCGGTTCAGCTCCTCACCGACGACTTCCTGCCCGTGGGCACAAAGCTGGCGCGCTGGGCGCGACGCTTCGACGAGAGCCTGAGCATGGCCGACATCATCCAGGCCTGCCGGAACGCATGGACCGCTTGCGGGCTGCAGCCGCTGCTCGGCGCGCGCGTGGAACTCACACCTTCCATCCTCGGCTACAGCCTGCTCTATCCGTACACCGACAACTTTCTCGACCGGCCGGACGTCCCCGCGGAGGCAAAGCGCCGCTTCAGCGAGCGCTTCCGGGAGCGCCTGCGCGGCGAGCGAATCTCCGCCCAGAACAGCCATGAAGCCGCGCTGTGGGCTTTGGTGGAGCTGATCGAAGGGCAATATGCCCGCGCGTACCATCCCCAGGTCTTCGACTGCCTGCTGGCGATCCATCGCGCGCAGGAGGACAGCGTCGCGCAACTGACGGGCGGTGACCCATGCACCAACCCCGACGTCTTGCGGATGAGTTGTGCGAAGGGCGGCAGCTCCGTGCTTGCCGACGCATGCCTGGCCCATGGCTGGCTCAGCGAGCAGGAGAGCCGCTTCTCGTTCGCGTGGGGCGTCCTGCTTCAGTTGGGAGACGATCTGCAGGACGTGCGCGAGGACCTGCAGCGTGGCTCGACCACGCTGTTTTCTCGCGCCGCCGCACAGGGCACGCCGCTGGACACCCTCGCGACGCAGTTGCTGAGCTTCAGCGAGAGCGTTGGCGCACGCATGGACGACCTGCCGCACGGCACTCCGATGCTGAAGGACCTGCTGCGAATGAGCTGGCGATCGCTGATCGTCGGCGCGGTCGCGGACTCGCACGCATACTTCACGCCGGAGTTTCTTGAGGAGACGGAGCACAGCTCTCCGTTCCGCTTCGAGTTTCTGCGTGCGAGGCGGAAGAGATTGGCGAGCCGGCAGGGTCTGTACGCGACGCTGTTCGATGCGTTTCTTGAGGCGCCGGAAGAAGATAACGACGAACTGCCTCTGCCATCGGCTGAGCTTGTGGCAGAAGCAGGCATTTTTTGACTTCGCACGCCGTATCGCTTAGAACTTAAGGTTCACCTCGTCCTGCGGCTGGCCCTCAAGTTGGCGGCTGCGCAACCCACAACCCATGCCCGCAACGGAATGTTCGGGAAGCGCGGTGAAACTCCGCCACTGCCCCGCAACTGTAAGCGCGCACGCCGCTCCCGCACCGATGGAGAGGCGTGAATGCCCGCCAGGATTTTCCCACTGAAGCCGCCAGGCGACGGGAAGGGAAGTCAAGATCATCGGCCGGCATGCACCCGCGTAAGTCAGGAGACCGGTTCCGCTGCGTACAGGTACCACGTTCCCGGGGGGGAGCGTAGGAGTTTCCGACATGTCCGCAGTCTCCGGCCGTCCAGTGGCCGCATCTCTCTTGCGTGCGTCTGCTTTGCGCAGATGCTCGACGCTCGCCGCCTTCCTCTTGCTTCCATCCTTGCTTCTGGTCTCTGCTCCGCCGGCCCGCGCGGTGGTGGTTCGCGGAGTGGTCACCGACCCGCTCGGCCTGCCCGTTCCCGGCGCTCGCATTCAACTGATTCAGGGCCAAAAGGCGGTCGCTATCGGCATTGCCGGCGCGGACGGCGCCTATGAGATCCGCTCCACCCTGGCTGGCCGCTTCGTTTTGCTCACGTCTTCGGCGACGTTCTCTCCCGGCATCAGCAAGGACTTCTATGGCGGCTCGACCGATGACATTACGCTGAACATCGTGCTGGAAGTCGCCTCGGTGCACGAAGAGATAACGGTGACGGCCACCGGCGTGCCCACGCCAATCGAACAATCCAGCTCCGCGGTCACCCTGATCCCCGACCTCGATCTGGCGACGACGGTTGGCGTATCCGACGCGCTGCGCCAGTCTCCCGGCGTCGACGTCGTGCAACAGGGCCAGATGGGTGGCCTCACCTCCCTATTTGTGCGCGGCGGCAACTCCGACGCCAACAAGGTGCTGATCGACGGTATCCCGGCGGAAGACGTCGGCGGACGCTTCGACTTCGGCACCGTCTCCGCCAGCGGCGTCACCGGCCTGGAGATCTACCGCGGCCCGGACTCCGTGCTGTACGGCTCCGACGCAGCGTCCTCGACCATCGCCTTCAGCACGCCGCGCGGCAGCGACCTCAAGCCCGTGGTGAACTACACCGGAAGCGCTGGCAACTTCCACACCTACCAGAACGAAGGCACCTTCAGCGGCGCGCATAAACGCCTCGATTACCTGGCCGGATACTCGCGCGTCGATACGTCGAACGCGCTGCCTATGGATGAGTACCACTCCGGCACCGCCGTGGCCAACCTCGGCTACGATCTCACCGCGACCACTCCAGTGCGCTTCACCCTCCGCAATGCCGACTCCGCCAGCGGCGAGCCCGGCGCGCACGACTTTTACGGCATCTCCGCCGCGGCGAAGGAGGGCGATCAGGACCTCTACTCCGGCCTTACCATCCAGAACACGTTCCAGGGGAACTGGCACAATCTCGCGCGCTACGGCATCGCCCGCAAGCGCGAGCAGTTCACTACGTTTTATCCGGTCGGCCAGTTGGTGATCGACCAGTATGGCGACCAGACTTACTACGGCAACAAGGTGACCATCCGCGGCGCCAACGGATACAGCGCGACCGGGCAGGCCGCGATTGCGTATGGGTGCGGTACTCCAAATCCGGCCAGCTGTTATCCCCAGAAGGATTTCGCCGACTCCAACCGCGACGAGCTCTACTACCAGACCGACTACACCTTCCCCAAGCGCATCGTCGGGCTGTTCGGCTTCCGCTACGAAAGCGAACGCGGCAGCTTCGTCTATCCCGCCTACGGCGAGAACCAGGCGATCCAGCGCACCAACTTTGAGTACACGCTGCAGTTCAGCGGCGACATCCTCAACCGCGTCTTCTACTCAGCCGGCGGTGCAGTGGAGAAAAACCACCTTTACGGGATCGCCGGCACACCCAGGATCGGACTTGCCTATGTGCCGGTTCGGCCGGGTGGGAGAGTCATGCGCGGCACCAAAATTCGCCTGAACGTGGCAACCGGAGTGCAGGAGCCGTCGCTGGCGACCGACTTCTCCAGCCTCTACACTCAGCTTGAAGCGCTGGGCGATACGGCAGCGATCAAGACCTATGGGATCACCCCAATTCGGGAGCTGCGTACGCGTACCCTCGATGCCGGCATTGACCAGAACATTTACCGCGACAAGCTGATATTCAAGGCGGGATATTTTCATAACGCGTTTTCCCGTCAAATTGAGTATGTTGACTCGGGGACCCTCAAGCAGGACTTTGGCATTAACCTATGCCCGGGCACCAACCCCAACTGCGGCGGCGTTCCGAACTTCTATGGAGCGGATGTGGGCTCGCTCGCCTTCCACGCGCAGGGGCTTGAGTCCGAGCTGGAGTACCGGCCGTTCAGCCGGCTCTTTCTCCACGCCGGATACACCTATCTCAATGCCAAGGTGGATCAGTCGTTCGCCAGCTCCGCGCTCTCCGTTCTGCAGGGCGGCTACCCCGAGACCAATCCGGCATTCCCAAACATCCCCATCGGCGAATCGCCGTTCATCGGCCAGCGTCCGTTCCGGCGTCCGCCCAATACCGGCTATTTTGCCGTCCAGTACTCGGGCACCAAGCTGACAGCCGCGTTCAAGGGCGCGTTCGCCAGCCGCTCCGACGACTCCACCTTCCTCGACTACTCGGACCTGGCCGGCACCAACTCCCTCATCCTCCCCAACCGCAACCTCGACTTCGGGTACGCCAAGCTGGATGCCAACTTTATGTACGCCATCATGCGGCGGGTGACGGTCTTCACCGAGCTCGACAACTTGCTCGGCCAGCAGCACATCGGGCCCATCGGCTATCCGGCGCTCCCGTTCACGGTGCGGGCGGGGTTGAAGCTGCGCATCGGCGGGGAGTGAGACGGTATCGAAGACAAGGATTCGCGGCCCGGTTGCCTGCAAAAGCAACGATCGGGCCGCATCCGCGTCTAACTGAATGCTATGACGAGACTTTTCTCCACCGCTTTGTTGCTCACTTCCGCCTTCACGCTTGGACTCGCGGCGCCAGCCCAGCAGGAAGGCCCCGTGTCGACGCAGGTGCTGGTCGGTGTTGATCTCAAGTCCATGCCCCCGGCGAATGCGTCCGACCTGACGGTGTCGGTGAACGACCACAAGGAGCCACTGAGCGCGTGGGCGCCCGTCGTTCCCGCCAACGCCCAGGTTGCGCTGCTCATCGACGACGGTCTGCGCGAAAGCATGGGCCGCGAACTCGACAACCTGCGCGTCTTCGTCCGCAACCTGGCGCCCGGCGTCGAGGTCCTGGTCGGCTTCATGCAGTACGGCCACGTCGTTGCGGAGCAGCCCTTCACCACCGACCACGCTCAGGCCGCCTCCACGCTGCACCTGCCTGAAGGTGTTCCGGGAATGAGCGCCAGCCCGTATATCTGCCTTTCGGACTTCGTGAAGAACTGGCCCGACTCCGGCGTTTCCTCGTCTTCAGTCGCCGGCGTGGGCGTATCCTCGCGGCCTAAGGCGCGTTTCGCCATGATGATTACCAACGGCGTTGACCCGTACAACGGCAGCACCAGCATCATGAACCAGGGGAGCCCGTACGTCGACGCCGCGATCTCCGACGCGCAGCGTGCGGGCGTCGCGGTATCCGCAATCTACTACAGCGATGCCGGCATCCGCGGCCCTTCAGCGGACAATAGCGGCCAGGACTATCTAGCGCAGATCACCCAGGCCACGGGCGGCGTCAGCTACTGGGAGGGCATCGGCAATCCCGTCTCCACGGCCCCGTTTCTGGCCCAGTTCCAGCACGCGATCGCGGAGACTTACATCGCCACCTTCCTGGCGCCCACAGGCAAAGATCCTCAGCGGGATCTGGTCCATGTGAAGTTCACGGCCGGAAAGTCCAAGTTGCGCGCACCCGACAAAGTCCTGCCCGGCAACCGGGAATAGCCAGTGATCGCCTACGCTGGAATTGCCTGGCTCGCCAGCGGGTCGCGCGGACTAGAATGCCGCGCATGACGAATCCTTCCTCTTACTCCGCGCGCCAGCCGCAACGGCGGCATGCGGGGATCTTCCTCCCCGTCATCCTCGCAGCCTTCGCTTTGAGCTTGTCGCAGACGCCGGCGCAGAGCGATGTCGGCGGGGGCGATGCCGGTGCATGCACCTTGAAGAACCACGTGTATACCTGCGATGGCGCAGCCTTCCAAAAGGCGCTCGCCGCCGCGACAGCGGTAAAGATAGAAACCCATAACGCCGATGGCGTGGCGCGGTCAAAGTTGAACGACCTTGTCACCAAGAAGCTCGGCAAGACCATTGCGCCGCAAGCGACGCCCGCGGACCTGGACTTTCTGCTCATCCCCATCGACGAGCCGGGAGTCAACAATAGCCCGGGCGACGTAGACCTGGGCACGTTGCGCATCTACACCGTCACGGCCGGCGGCGCACGTGGGCATCTGCTCTGGGCGGAGACGTACTCCGGCCAGCAGGACTTGCCCTGGCCGGCCGTCGTGCGCAGCGTCATCCTGCAGTTCCAGTCGCGCTTTCACATCAAGTAAGGCAGCGGCAGGGCGCGGCGGGCTGGTGCCGGACGCTACGAAAACGCTGTGCCGACCCCCCTCATCCTGGGGCCTGCACGGCGGCTCGGGAAATGACTTGACTGCAACTGATTCAGGCTAGAGGGTCTATTCCTTGTAAAGAGCCGCACCGGCGATTGCGCCGACGACGATCTCTACAAGATTGCCGGCGGTTGTGTACGCCGTCAGGTGTTTTGAGAAGAGACCGCCGAACCACATAAAGCTGAGATTCGGAATCAACGAGCCGACAACCCAGACGGCCACGCCCGCAATCACCGCGGTTCCAACTCCAGCTCCGAAGCGAGGCCGGATGGCTGCATAAATCCAGATCAGCACAATGCCGCCGAGAAGTCCGAGAACATTGAACCAAATCCACTGGTTCGTCGAAAACTCGGAACGGCCCAGGGCCATCATTCCGTCAGACCATCGCGGTGCCAGAATGACTCCATCTACCAGATACCCCAAAGCGTCGGAAACGATTCCGGCAACGATGCCTGCGAGCAGTACGCGGCCGATGTTGATTTTTCCCATACCATCTCCTTATCCATTCGTGATGGTGAAACACATTGAAAACAAATGTCTTCAAGACTCTTCCCAGTGGCGCTACCGGGGAACCGCGCAAGTATACCCACATCGTGGACGCTGGCGCAAAGCTTTCTTCAGGAATCTTGAGGCAGGAAAAAGCCCCGAAGCGAATCCAACTCGCTTCGGGGCCGTAGTGTTCTTTTGGCGACAGCGCTTTTCGCCGTCCGCGAAGGACTTTAGTACATGCCTTCCATGCCGCCGCCTCCGCCGTGGCCGGCGGGCTCCTTCTTCTCCGGGATCTCGGAGATCATGGCTTCGGTGGTCAGCATCAGGCCGGCGATCGAGGCTGCGTTCTGCAGCGCCGTCCGCGTGACCTTGGTCGGGTCGATGACGCCGGCCTTGACCAGGTCCTCGTACACGTCCGTCCCCGCGTTGTAGCCGTAGTTGGCTTCCTTGGAGTCGCGGATCTTGCCGATCACCACCGCACCCTCTTCGCCCGCGTTGGAGACGATCAGGCGCAACGGCTCTTCCAGGGCGCGCTTGATGATGGTGGCTCCGATCTTCTCGTCGCCTTCCAGGCCCTTGATCACCGTCTCCACGGCCGGCACGCAGCGCAGCAGCGCGACGCCGCCGCCCGGGACGATGCCTTCCTCAACCGCCGCGCGGGTTGCATGCATGGCATCCTCGACGCGCGCCTTCTTCTCCTTCATCTCGGTCTCGGTGGCTGCGCCGACCTTGATGACGGCAACGCCGCCCACCAGCTTGGCCAACCGCTCCTGCAGCTTCTCGCGGTCATAGTCGGAGGTGGTCTTCTCGATCTGAGCGCGGATCTCCTTCACCCGGCCCTCGACCTCGCCGTCCTTGCCGCCGCCGTCGATGATGGTGGTGTTGTCCTTGTCGATGGTGACGCGCTTGGCGGTGCCCAGGTCCTCGATCTTGACGCCCTCGAGCTTGATGCCGAGGTCCTCAGTGATCGCCTTGCCACCGGTGAGGATGGCAATGTCCTGCAGCATGGCCTTGCGGCGGTCGCCGAAACCGGGAGCCTTCACGGCCGCGACGTTCAGCGTGCCGCGCAGCTTGTTCACCACCAGGGTCGCCAGCGCTTCGCCGTCCACGTCCTCTGCGATGATGAGCAGCGGCTTGGCGGTGCGGGCGATGGACTCGAGCAGCGG
>ODAK010003987.1_pt1 | contig 15225 bp, 17 predicted proteins | sample 1539591 | NCBI WGS metagenome assembly ODAK01 (sample SAMEA3539303, study PRJEB22396) | soil metagenome | biome: tundra; feature: field; material: soil | place: USA | collected 2010-05 | depth 0.15 m | reverse complement strand
GGTCAGGCGCCCCGTGGTCAGGCGCCCCGTGGTCAGGCGCCCCGTGGTCAGGCGCACTGTCGCTGGTCCTGCCGGAACGAGTCCCAGGCCCACGCCAGCGTGCGCCGGGCCAGCACGGACAGGGCGTGCCTGCGGTAGGCGGCGGTGCCGCGCACGTCGTCGATCGGCCGCGCCGCCTGCGCCACCAGCTCGCCGAACCGGACGGCCACCGAGTCCGGCAGCGGGGCGGCCGATGCCCACAGGCCCGATTCGGCCAGCGCCCCGGCCAGGAATTCCTCGGCGGCGCGGGCCCGCAGCGGAGTCGGGCCCGCCGAGCCGATACCGGTCCCCACCCCCGCCGCGGTATCCGGCCGCAGGTCAAGCGCGAACGCGCAGACCGCGATGACCATCGCGTTCCTCGAGCCGATCTTGGCGAACTGCTGGGGCCCGCGGGCGAGCGGGACAAGCACCGCGGTGATCAGCTCGTCCGCCGCCAGCGTGCTGCGCTTGGGGCCCAGGTAGAAATCCTCCGCCGGGATCAGCCGGGCGCCCCGGACGGACGCGACCTGCACGGCCGCCCCGGTGGCCAGCAGGACCGGGTGGCAGTCCCCGGCCGGGGAGGCCGCGCCGAGGTTGCCGCCGATCGTGCCGCGGTTGCGGATCTGCGGGGATCCGATGGTCCGGGCGGCCATCGCCAGGCCGGGCAGCAAAGTGCCGAGCTCGGCGATGAGCCGGGCGTAGGTCAGGCAGGCGCCGAGGCGGACCTGCCCGCCGTCCGGCTCCCAGGAGGCCAGTTCGGGTACCCGGTTCAGGTCGAGCAGGGCCTCCGGCCGCCGCGTGTCGAAGTTGATCTCGACCATGACGTCGGTTCCGCCCGCGATAGGCACCGCACCGGGCCGCTCGGCCTTGGCCGCGAGCGCCCCGGCGAGCGAGCCGGGCTGCAGGAAGTCCATCGCCCCGCTACCAGGCTTTCCCTGCGGGCGGGGCGTCGTCGCGGGTGATCGTGCCCTCGATGAGCCCGTAGGGCCGGTCCGAGACGTAGAACACCTCACCGGAGCTGGGCAGGCCGAACGGCGACATGTCGACGTCGAAGTGGTGCTTGTTCGGCAGCGCCAGCCTGATCTCGGCGATCTCGGGCCGGGCGGCGAGCACCCGCTGGCCCATGGCGAACAGCGTCTGCTGCAGCGAGTAGCTGTGCGTGCCGGCGAACGCCGCCAGCATCGCCTCCCGTGCCGCGCCGTAGGACTCCGCCCATCCGGGCTCTCCTCCCGCGGCCTCCGGCCGGGCGTGCCGCCACCGGGCCTCCACCGCGGTCGCCAGGATCCGGTCCGAGGTCTCGGCCAGCGTGGTGTAGCGGTCCCGGGCGAACCCCCAGAACTCCGACCCGGCCGACTTGAGCACGATCAGGTCGCGCAGCCCGCTGACCACCCAGGAGTCCGTGCCGTCATGGCTGACCGTCGCGGTCCTGATCTCCCGGCCTGACCGGACGAAGGCATGGCCGTCGAGCCGTTCCCAGGGATACTGCTCCACGGTGACCCGGGCGAAGGAAATCGCCGCCTGCGACGCGACGAAATGCCGGGCCAGCAGCAGCGCGAAATCCTCGATCGCGCCGACGCCGTGCTCCTGGGCGAACGCGTACACGGTGTTCTTCTGCGCGTCGGTCGTCAGCACCGCCGAATTGTCACCGGACAGGTGGGTCGCGGTCAGCTCTCCGGCCAGCGTGACGCTGACGTTCAGGTCCGTGATGGCATCCGGGGCCGGCTGATCGCCGTCGCGGCGCACGTGCAGGAAGCGTATCTCCGCCTTCCCGTACTGGTTGGCGCCCAGCACGATGGCCATGGCTCAGCTCCCCCGGTAGGTGGAATAGGCGAACGGGCTGAGCAGCAGCGGCACGTGATAGTGCTCGTCCGGCTCGGTGATCTCGAAGGTGACCGAGACCTCCGGGTAGAACGTGGCCGCTCCGCGCGCGGTGAAGTACGCTCCGCTGCCGAAGGTGATGCGGTAGACCCCGCCAGGCAAGGTGGCGGCTGCGGCGTCGCCGGGCAGGCGCAGCCGCCCGTCGGGGCCGGTCATTCCCGCTCCGGCCGGTACCCACCCGTCATCGCCGGCGCGCTCGAGCCGGATCTGGAGGCCGGCCGCGGGACGTCCGGTCGTCGCGTCGAGCACGTGCGTGGACAGGGTCATCGGCTCAGCAGCTTCGCCATCCGCAGGTGCGTTATCTTCAGCAGTTCGTGACGCACCACGGCCCGTTCGGTGTTGTCGTCATGGTCAAGTCTGGCCCGCAGCCGCGCCAGCATCTGCGGCCCGGACAGGCCGGTGGCGCAGATCAGGAAGACATGCCCGAAGCGCTCCTCGTAGGCGAGGTTGCCGTCCGCCAGGCCCTGCCGCACCGCGTCGCTGGCCGCCGCCGCGCCTGACTGCTCCGCCGCCGACCAGCCCGGCGGCCCGCCCCGGGCGGCCCGGTCGCCGATCGGCGGGTGCGCGCTCATGCCCTCGACGATATCGTCCCAGCTCAAGGCCGCGAACGCAGCGTCCACGGCAGCGTCAAGGGCCGCCGGTTCACGGTAGGGGCGCCCGGCGGCGATCGCCTTCGCGAAGGCCCGGCTGGCACAGCAGGTGAGGACATCACGCTCGGCGACCTCGGGCGGGGCCGCGTCGAAGGCGGCCAGCGTGGACGCCCGCGGGCTGGAGTTGGCCATGCGAGCATCCAATCAGGCCGGCCGGACCGTCGGTAGCCGCCTGGGCACGAACACAGGTAACCTGACCCACGTCATTTTGTAGCTTTCGCTAAACAATGGCCAGCTATGGTGCGCGGGAACGCTTCATCACCTGGAGGTGATTCCTTGCGCGTACGGGACCTGCTCGACGTGCCGGGTCTCGGTCTCAGGCTGCTGACGGACGTCACCGGCCTGGACCGCGCGATCAAACACGTGTACACCACTGACCTGCCCGATCCCGGACGCTACCTGACCGCAGGGGACCTGGTCCTGACCGGCATGATGTGGTGCCGCGAGCCCGGCGACGCCGAGCGGTTCGTGACCGTCCTGGCCAGGGCGGGAACCGCGGTTCCCGGCGCCGGAGAGGCCCTGGGCCAGGTGCCGCCCGAGGTGATCCAGGCGTGCGGGCGGCACGGCGTCACCCTGCTCGCGGTGCCGCCCGAGACCTCGTTCGCCGTGGTCACCGAGGAGGTGGGGCGGCGGCTCAACGGAGACCGGGCGACCGCCATGACCCGGGTGCTCGGGCGGCGCAGGCTGCTGCTGTCCGCGGTGGCGCAGGGGGCGGGCCTGGACGAGATGTTCCGCCTGATGGGCCGCGAGATCGGCGCCGAGTGCTGGCTGCTGACCCCGATGGGCCGGGTGGTGGGCGGCACCGGGGCGTCCCTGCCCAGGCCGGTCGCGCTCGGGCTGGCGTGTGAGTTCCTCAAGGCGGACCGGTTGCCGGCCGTGACCGAGGTGAAAGGGCTGGCCGCACGAACTGCGTGAATCCGTCGCTGAACTCGCTGCGGACGTGGCGATCGAGCAGGCCAGGCTCGATGCCAGCCGCACCGGGGACCGCAAGCTGGCCGAGGCGATCATCACCATGCTCGCGTCCGGAGGAGCGGAAGGGGCCGCCCCGGTCGAGATCGCCTCCCTCATGCGGGCGGTGGGACTGCCACCCGACGGTCGTTATCTCGTCGCCGCGATGTGCGCGCAGGCGGACCGGGTGGCCGGCCCGGACACCGATCGCTGGCGGTATGAACTGGCCGAGGAGCTGGCCCTGCCGCTGGCGGAGGGAACGCTCGTCGGGCCGCTCGGCGACGAGATCATCGTGCTCGTCCCGCTGCCGCCAGGAACCGAACCTGACCCCGCCGACGGCGGCTCGGCCGCCCACGTGTTCGCGGCCCGGATGCGGGAGGCCCGGCCGGCCGTGGAGGCCGATCGCTCCCGGGTCAGGCTCAGCGTCGGCGTCACCGCGCCCGCCACCGGGGTGGTCGCGCTGTCCGGCGCGCTGCACGAGGCGAGCAGCGCGCGGCGGCTCGCCGCGCTGCACTCAGAGGCGGCCATCACGATCGTGACCTCGGATGAGGTGGCCTCGCACGAGCTCTTGCTCGCCACCGTCCCTGGCAGCGCTGCGAGAATTCCTGGCCTGCTCCGGTTCCTGGAACGTCTGCGCCACGACGATGTACGTGCACGTCAACACCGTGCGGTACCGGATCAGGCGGATCGAGGAGCTCACCGGACGCGATCTGTCCTCGCTGGATGACCAGGTGGATTTCTTCCTGGCGCTGCGAATTCGCTAGCGGGCTCGGGAATTCGCTAGCGTGTCCGGGTGGTGGTGATCCGAGCGGGTTCGGCCGCGGACGCGGCGCAGATCGCGGCGGTGCAACGGGAAGGCTGGGTCGCCGCCTACGACGGCATCATCTCCCGCGAGGTCATCGACCGCGTCACCGCGCCCGATGACGGCGCGCGGGTGCGGCAGTCGTACCGGACCCGGCCGTGGCAGAAGATCATCGTCGCCGAGGCGGGGGAGCAGGACGCGCCGCGATCACCGGGTGCAGGGGGTCTACGGGTTCCGGCCGGGCCCGGCATCGTCGGCTACGCCTCCTTCGGCCCGGAAACGAACGTGCTGACCGAGCCGTGGCCGCATCCGCTGACCGAGGCGGGCCGGGACGGCCAGATCGCCGAACTCTACGCGCTGTATGTCCACCCGGCCTGGTGGTCGGCCGGCACCGGCCGGGCGCTCATGGAGCGGACGCTGGCCCGGACCGCCACGGCGGCGTATCAGGTCATCGTGCTGTGGGTGCTGCGGGACAACACCCGGGCCCGCAGGTTCTACGAGCGGGCCGGATTCGCGCCGGACGGCGCTACCAACCTGCTCGAGCGTCTCGGCGGCGTCCAAGAAGTCCGCTACCGGCGCACCCTGGGACGCCAGCGCTTACATCCGGGCGTCACATTCCGGCGGGCGAGCCGATCGTGGCGGCCTCCGGACCGAACCGCTCCACGTAGCCGGGATAGACCTGCTGCCAGCGGCCAGCCGGCGGCGGCGTGGTTTCGTCCAGGTACGCCTCGAGCGCTTCCAGGCACACGTGCCAGCCCGCGGCGTCACGGGCGGCCTTGCCCAGTTCGGCGAAGGTGTCGGTGAAGATCAGCAGGCAGCCGTCCCGGCTGGGCCGCAGCTCGCAGCGGAGCACATCGGTGCCCCAGTCGAAGGCGAAGACACGCTCAGGCTCGACCTCAAGCACCCGGCCCTCGAAGAACGCACCGTCCTGGTCCTGCTGACCCTTGGGGTAGCAGAAGCGCATCTTCCCCTCGGGCTGCAGGGCGACCTGGACGTCCTGGGGAAACCACCGGTTCAGCCCGTCGGCCTCGGTCAGCGCCGACCAGACCTCGTCGGCCGTAGCAGCCAGCCCCAGCTCGAAGTACACCACGAACGGACCCGTTCTGGCGGGCTCGTCTTCCGCATGCAGCGTGCCGTAGGAATCCACGGCATCCACCCCTCTACCAGCCCCTATAACTAATGCTTCCGGTTTGGATAATGAACATTTCTTGGACTTCTAGATCACGTTCCGGCACGCTGAAGACATGCAACCCACAGAAAGGATGGTGCCATGTCTGACGCCTCAGCCGCAGCCGCTACCTATTTCGAGGCCTGGCAGGCCCGTGACTTCGCCCGGCTTCGTTCGGTAATCGCCGGCGACGTGGACTTCGCCGGGCCGCTCGACCTGGCCACCAGCCTGGCGGACCCGGTTCCGGTCGCGAACTGGATGCGCGTCCAGGACGGCAAGATCACCAGGATCAGGGTGGCCTTCGACCCCCGGGGCATCGTGAACGGGTCGTGACCACGCGCGGCCCCTTCCGCCCCGGCACCCGATTGACGCATCGCCGCCGGGCTGCCACCACGGCCCGTTCGGCCAAAATAAAGCCAATGAAGTGCGCAGCAACACTGTCATGACGGCGCGGTGGCGGGCACAGTGGCGGCATGCCGCGCCGCTTGATCCAGCTTCTCGCCGGGCTCGTGCTCTACGGCGTCAGCGACTCGATGCTCCTGCTGGCCGGGCCGGGCCGGGCCGGGCCGGGCTGGGCGTGGATCCGTGGGACGTCCTCCATCAGGGCCTGGCCCGGCAGACCGGCATTCCCACCGGCACCTGGGCGATCACCGTCGGGGCGGCGGTGCTGCTGCTGTGGGTGCCGCTGCGGCAGCGGCCGGGCCTCGGCACGCTGGGCAACGTCGCGCTGATCGGAACGGTCATCGACGTGATCCTGGCCCTCGTACCGCCGCCGCACCCGCTGGCCCACATCCTCGTCCCCCTCTTCAGCCGGCCTCGCCCTGACGTACCCGGTCGCAGAGCGCGGCGGCTACGGCTACTTCGGTGCCGGCCAGGCCGACGGAGCAGAAGATCGTTATCTCCTCCGGGCTGGTCCGGGCGGTCGCGGCGCCGGCCAGCACGGCGCCGAGGTCGGTCAGCGGCTGATCGGCGAACACGTGCGGCTCGGGGTAGGCGGCCAGCTGGGCGGGGGAGTCGGTGAGGATCACCGCAGCCCGCCCGGCCAGGTCGGCGGGCACCTCGTGCCGTGAGGCCGTCTTCGGGCCGATCGTGTTCAGGTGCGTGCCCGGCGCGATCCATCCGGCCTGCAGCACGGGGGTCGCGCTGCTGGTGGCCACGACCACCACGTCCTGGTCGCGCACCGCGTCCTCGGCACTGGCCACCGGACGAACCACGACGTCCAGCTCGGCGGCTGCCCGGTCGGCGAAGGCCACGGCTCGTTCGGGGTGCCGGGCAGCTACGCTCACTTCGGCCAGCTCCCGGACCGCGCGGATCGCCCACAGCTGCGTCCATGCCTGGGTACCCGCCCCCACCAGCCCCAGGCGGATCGGCCCCGGCTTGGCCGCGACGTCTACCGCGACCGCGCCGATCGCTCCGGTCCGCCGCGCGCCGAGCTCATCGCCGGACACCAGCACCCGCAGCCTGCCGTCCTGGCGTCCCCACACGGCCACGAGCTGATCCGCGCCGGCGAAGGTGTCGTAGGCGCGAAAGCCGAACACCCCGAGCGAGTCCATCCGCCCGGCCGTGAAGACCAGGTCGCCGTCACCAAGATCGGCCCGCACCCGCGGCGGTGCGCGCAAGGTGCCCGCGTGCGAGGCGAGCAGCACCGCGCGGACGGCACCGACGGCCGTGGCCGGGTCGAGGCGAGCCCGGACGTCATCATCGTTCAGCAACAGGGGAGACACCAGCCACCTGCGTTCGGTTAACGGTCAGGACCGCTGCTCAGTCTGCCCGCCCGGCGTCTCGCCTTCTGGCTGCCTTGCCCAGCCCGCGATCGCGGCAGGATGTGCCAGTTATGCACAGGGTCTACCGAGTAGTTTCCCGCAAGCATCGCCAATCGGCCAGTGACGCGGCGTCTAGGCGCGGGCCCGTAGCGCCGTCACGCCATCGCCGGTCAGGTCGTCATCTGCTGTCTTGCGCCCGGTCATGGCCAGGACAAGAGACACGATGGGGCCCGACACCTCGGGTCCGGCGCCGTGCGACCACTCGGCGTCGGTGGCCCGCAGGGTCAGGCCCTCGATGCGGCGCTTGGAGCCGATAAGCAGGTTCGAGCTCTGATAGAAGTCGGCCACCTGAACCACCGCGGCGGTCGGGTACTCGTGCGTGATCCCCAGCGGCCGGCGGATGTCCTCGCTGTGTACGATCATCTCGCCGAGCCAGGTGGCCCCGGGGCCCGGCGGGTGCTTCACCGAGGTGAGCACGGCCTCGAAGCCGGCCAGCGTATCGGCGGGCGAGGTGCCCTTGTGCGCGGCGATGCCTTTGTCTTGCACCTTGTCGAAGCTGAATCCGGAGGCGATCAACTTGCCGAAGAACGCGGGCGGCGTCAGCGTGCCAGCGGAGATCATGTGCGCAAGCACGTCACGGACCGTCCACCCGCCGCACAGCGAGGGCGTGGCCCAGTCGTCGTCGCTCAGGGCCCGCAGGTCGGCCGCGAGGGCCTTGCGTTCCGCGTGGATGGCCGGCCAGATATCCGTGCCCATGAACCCTCCCCTGGGCGGGCGGCCAGGGCCGCCTGCCTGCGTATTTATCGATCCGGTCTAATTAGGCAGGGACCGAATAAGCCGTCATCGTATAGTTGGGGGGCATCAGGAGGCAAGGTGCGGGATATCCAGAAGGTGCTCATGGCGCTGAGCTCGCCGATCCGGCGCGAGATCCTCACCCTGATCTGGGACCGGGAGCTGTCGGCCGGGGACATCGCAGCCGCCTTCCCGGTGAGCAAGCCGACGATTTCCCAGCACCTGGCGGTCTTGCGCGAGGCTGGCCTGGCCGTGAGCACCGCGGTCGGCACCTCGCGCCGCTACCGCGCCTGCCAGGAAACCCTCCGCGGCCTGCACGCCGCCCTGCAGAGCCCCAGCAAATGGATCAACGCCGATGACGCCCCCGAACGGGCCGCCTCCAGCGTCCACACCAAGCCGGTCGTGGTGGCCAGCACGGACGTCAGCACCAGCCAGGCGGTGACGTTCGCCGCATTTACCGATCCCGCCGTCTACTCCCGCTGGCTCGGTGTGCCCGTCACCCTCGAAGACGGGCGTTTCGCCTGCACGATGGAGTGGGGGACGACCGTGCGCGGCCGGTATGAGCTCGTCTGCCCGCCCGAGCTCATCGTCATGCGCTGGGACTTCGAAGACGGTAACGTGCCCGTCCCCGGCGGCGAGATGACCGGGTACCTCCGGGTCACGCCCAGGGATCAGGGCGCGCACGTCGAGGTTCACCAGCTGGTCGACACGGCTGCTCAGGCGGAATTCATGGAGGGGGCCTGGGCCATGGTCCTCGGCCGCCTGCAGGCCGGGGTGGCCCGCGCCTGCGACCCGAGCCTGCCCGTGGCGCCCCGGCCGGACCGGCCCAAGCAACGGATCAGCGACCGGTGATCAGCCGCCAGCTCACCAGCCGCGTTCGCGCCACTCGCCGAGGTGAGGACGCTCCCTGCCCAGCGTCGTGTCGTTGCCGTGGCCCGGATAGACCCAGGTCGCGTCCGGCAGCGGGTCGAACAGGCGCTCGCTCACGTCGTTGAGCAGGGAGTTGAAGTCCTCGGGCGAGTTCGTCCGGCCCACGCCGCCGGGGAACAGCGAGTCCCCGGTGAACAGGTGCGGCTCAGCGGGCAGCCTGCCGCCCGCGTCGTAGCAGACCGCGATGCTGCCCGGCGTGTGCCCGCGCAGGTGGATGAAGGAGACCGCGGCGTCACCGAAGGTCAGCACGTCACCGTGCCTGACCAGGTGGCCGACCGGGACCGGCAGCCCGTCCGCGTCGGCCGGGTGCGCTACCACCTCCGCGCCGGTGTACTTCTGCACCTCAGCGAGCGCCTGCCAGTGATCGGCGTGCTGGTGCGTGGTCACGATCCAGCCGACCGGCGTATCGCCGATCAGCTCGATCAGCCGGCTCGCCTCGTTGGCCGCGTCGATCAAGATGGCCTGACCGGTGCTGGTGCAGCGGAGCAGGTAGGCGTTGTTGTCCATGGGGCCCACGGCTATCTTGGTCACCGTCAGGCCGTCTATCTCACGGGTGCCGGGCGATCCGCCGACACTTACCTCTCCCGAGTAAGTCACCTCTAAAACCTATACCGAACGAGCCTGGGTACCAGCGGCGGCGCCGGCGCCTTGCTCCCCGTGGTTACCGCCGACCCCGCTGGAGACCCGCGTGAAGATCCTCGTCCTGGCCGGCCACCATGTCCGTGAGCTGCTGCCGTACCGGGAGTGCGCGGACGTGATGCGCGAGGCGCTGACGGAGCTGGCGGCCGGCCGGCTGCAGCAGCCGCTGCGGACCATCGTCAGGCCAAGGGACGCGGCCGGCTTCATGGCGCTGATGCCCGCCTACGGCCCCGACCCGGGGTACGGCCTTTACGGGCTGAAGGCGATCTGCATCTCACCGGGCAATCCGGCCCTGGGCAAGGACGCGCACCAGGGCGGGGTGCTGCTGTTCGCGGCGGACACCGGCGAGCCGCTGGCACTGGTGAACGCGTCGGCGGTCACCGAGATCAGGACCGCCGCGGTCTCCGCCGTCGCGACCGGCCTGCTGGCCAGGCCGGAGGCCGCCGAACTGGCGATCATCGGGACCGGCGTGCAGGGACGGGCCCACGCGCACGCCGTGGCCGCGACCCGGCCGCTGACCGGGATCCGCATCGCCGGGCGCGACCTGGCCCGCGCCCGCGAGGTGGCTGCCGAGCTGGCCGGCCAGCTGGCCCTGCCGGTCAGCGCCCACGACGCGGTGCCCGAGGCGGTCGCGGGCGCGGGCATCGTGGTGACCGCCACCACGTCGCCCCGCCCGGTGCTGCGCCGCGCTTGGCTTTCCCCCGGCACGCACGTGAACGCGGTCGGCGCGTGCCTGCCCGGCGACCGGGAGATCGACACCGCGACCATGGCCGAGGCGGCCTTGTTCGCGGATAGCCGCGAGTCGGTGCGCCACGAGTCGGGGGACTACCTGCTCGCCCAGGCCGAAGGGGCGGTCAACCCGGTCCGCGCCGAACTCGGCGAGCTCCTGGCCGGGACGGCCCAGGGCCGCGCTTATGCCGGCGAGATCACCCTGTTCGAATCGCTCGGCCTGGCCGCCGAGGACCTCGCCGCCGCGGGCTACGTCTACCGGACGGCCCAGCGCCTCGGCGCAGGCACCTCCGCCGACTTCTGACCCGGCTGCCCGGGGCGGCGGACCGGCGGGCGCGTCTTGGCGTCCTTCGCTATCGTGGAAGGGGAACGGGGGCGGGCATAACGGCGGCTGATCCGGTGCTCCTGGGTAGCGACGGTGCGGCCCCGGGAGCGGTGACTTCCCGAAAATGTCAGACCCCCCGGCTACCATCGCCAAGCGACCCGTCCACCTATTTCCAGAGCCCTAAGAGAGCAGAGGCGCAGTGGCTGACCAGCTTGTCGTTCGCGGCGCCCGCGAGCACAACCTGAAGGATGTCTCGCTTGACCTGCCGCGGGACGCCATGATCGTGTTCACGGGGCTGTCCGGTTCTGGGAAGTCAAGCCTGGCCTTCGACACCATCTTCGCCGAGGGCCAGCGCCGGTACGTGGAATCGCTGTCTGCCTACGCGCGGCAGTTCCTGGGCCAGATGGACAAGCCGGACGTCGACTTCATCGACGGGCTGTCGCCCGCCGTCTCGATCGACCAGAAGTCCGCCAGCCGGAACCCTCGGTCGACCGTCGGGACCATCACCGAGGTGTACGACTACCTCCGGCTGCTGTACGCCAGGATCGGCAAGCCGCACTGCCCGATCTGCGGCCGGCCGATCGCGCGGCAGACCCCGCAGCAGATCGTGGACCGGGTGCTCGAGCTCGAGGAAGGCACCAGGTTCCAGGTGCTCGCTCCGGTGATCCGCGGCCGCAAGGGGGAGTACGGCGAGCTGCTGCGGGAGCTGCAGACCAAGGGTTACTCGCGGGCCCGGGTGGACGGCACCATCGTGCGGCTGGACGAGGTTCTGTCCGGCCAGCTTCCGGCGCTGAAGAAGTCCGAGAAGCACGACATCGAGGTGATCGTCGACCGGCTCGCGGTCAAGGGCACCGCGCGGCGCAGGCTGACCGACTCGGTGGAGACCGCGCTGGGCCTGTCTGCGGGGGTCATCGTGCTGGACTTCATCGACCTGCCGGAGAACGACCCGCACCGGGAGCGCATGTACTCCGAGCACCTGGCGTGCCTGTACGACGACCTGTCCTTCGACGAGCTCGAGCCGCGCTCGTTCTCGTTCAACTCGCCCTGGGGCGCCTGTCCTGACTGCACCGGGCTGGGCACCAAGCTCGAGGTCGACCCGGAGCTGATCGTCCCGGATGAGTCCAAGTCGCTCGCCGACGGGGCGCTGGCGCCGTGGGGCAGCGGTCACAACAGCGACTACTTCGACCGGCTGATCGAGGCCCTCGGTGAAACCCTCGGGTTCCGGATGGACACGCCGTGGGCCAAGCTGCCCGTCAAGGCCCGCAACGCCCTGCTACGCGGCTATGACCTGCAGGTGCACGTGCGGTACAAGAACCGTTACGGCAGGCAGCGCTCCTACTACACGAACTTCGAGGGGGTCATCTCCTGGGTCGAGCGGCGGCACGCCGAGGCGGAATCGGACTCCAGCCGGGAGAAGTTCGCCGGCTATATGCGCGAGGTGCCGTGCCCGTCGTGCCACGGCGCCCGGCTGAAGCCGGTGTCGCTGGCGGTGAGCGTGGACGGCAAGTCCATCGCCGAGCTCTGCGCGCTGCCCATCGGGGAGCTGGCCAAGCTCCTGCTCACCCTGGAGCTTTCCGAGCGGGACCAGCAGATCGCGCAGCGGATCGTGAAGGAAGTCAACGCCAGGATGGGCTTCCTGCTCGACGTCGGGCTTGACTACCTGACCCTGGACCGGGCGTCGGCGACGCTGGCGGGCGGTGAGGCCCAGCGGATCAGGCTCGCCACCCAGATCGGCTCGGGACTGGTCGGCGTGCTTTACGTGCTGGACGAGCCGTCGATCGGACTGCACCAGCGGGACAACCACCGGCTGCTCGAGACGCTGCTGCGGCTGCGCAACCTGGGCAACACGCTGATCGTCGTGGAGCACGACGAGGACACGATCAGGGCGGCCGACTGGGTGGTCGACATCGGGCCGCGGGCCGGGGAGCACGGCGGGAACATCGTGGTGTCCGGCACCGTCGAGGAACTGCTGGCCAATCCCGAGTCGCTGACCGGCGCCTACCTGTCCGGCCGGGAGTCCATTCCGGTCCCCGCGGTCCGCAGGAAGCGGGACAGGAGCCGTGAGGTAGCGGTCAAGGGCGCCAGCGAGCACAACCTGCGCGGCGTGGACGTGGCGTTCCCGCTCGGCTGCCTGGTGGCCGTCACCGGGGTCTCGGGCTCGGGCAAGTCGACGCTGGTCAATGACATCCTGTACAAGGCCCTGGCGCGTGAGCTCAACGGCGCGCGGACGGTTCCCGGCAAGCACACCCGGATCACAGGTATCCAGCACCTGGACAAGGTCGTCCACGTTGATCAAGGTCCGATCGGCCGCACGCCGCGGTCCAACCCGGCCACCTACACCGGCGTGTTCGACCACGTGAGGAAGCTGTTCGCGCAGACCACGGAGGCGAAGATCCGCGGTTACCAGCCGGGCCGGTTCTCCTTCAACGTCAAGGGCGGCCGCTGCGAGGCCTGCTCGGGCGATGGCACGATCAAGATCGAGATGCAGTTCCTGCCCGATGTCTACGTGCCGTGCGAGGTCTGCCACGGAGCCAGGTACAACACCGATACCTTGCAGGTGCACTACAAGGGCAAGACGATCGCCGAGGTCCTCGGCATGCCGATCGAGGAAGGCGCCGAGTTCTTCGCGCCGGTGCCCGCCATCCACCGCCACCTCAAGACGCTGGTTGACGTGGGCCTTGGCTACGTGCGCCTGGGCCAGCCCGCGCCCACCTTGTCCGGCGGCGAGGCCCAGCGGGTCAAGCTCGCCTCGGAACTGCAGCGCCGGGCCACCGGCCGCACCATCTACGTGCTCGACGAGCCGACCACCGGCCTGCACTTCGAGGACATCCGCAAGCTGCTCGGCGTGCTGACCCGGCTGGTGGAGACCGGCAACACGGTCATCGTGATCGAGCACAACCTGGACGTCATCAAGACCGCCGACTGGGTCATCGACCTGGGCCCCGAGGGCGGCGCCGGCGGCGGGCTCGTGGTCGCCTCGGGCCCGCCGGAGAAGATCGTCGCCGTCGAGGAAAGCTACACCGGCCAGTTCCTCAGGAAGCTCATCGACGTGTAACCCCGGGCCCGGCCGCCCGGAGCCGGCGAGGAGAATGGGCGCGGTGCAGATCACCACCGAGAGCGGGATCGCGCGGGCCGAGCTTGACGGGGATGGGGCCGCGGCGCGCTTCCTGCTGGTGCTCACCCACGGCGCGGGCGGCAGCGTCGAGGCGCCCGACGTGCTGGCGGTGCGGGACGCGGGGCTGCGGCTGGGCGGGATGGTGGCGCGGGTCACCCAGCCGTACCAGGTCAGGGGCGCCCGTGCCCCCGGCTCGGCCGTCCGGCAGGATGCCGCCTGGGTCGAGATCGTGACCGCGCTGGGTGACCTGACCCCCGGCGTGCCGCTCGTCCAGGGCGGCCGGAGCAACGGCGCCCGGGTGGCCTGCCGCACCGCCGCCGCGGTGGGTGCTCGCGCCGTGATCGCGCTGGCCTTTCCCCTGCACCCCCCGCAGCGCTGGCCGGCCCGCGCCACTGCCGGACCTGGCGGAGCCGGACCGGCCGGAGCCGGTGCGCCGCGGCCGACCCGGGTGGCGGAACTGCACGCGGCGCGGGCGGGTGGTGCCGCCGTGCTGGTGGTGAACGGTGAGCGCGACCCGTTCGGGATCCCGGCCTCCGGCGACGCGGATCGGGTGGTGGTCGTCCCGGGGGAGACGCACGCGCTGAAAGGCCACCGAGCGGCCGTCATCAGCGCCGTCGCCGGGTGGCTGCCAACTGTGCTTGACCGGTGAGAGAAGGCGATAAAAAGGGGTCGCCGGACCAAGCGTCCGGTATCGACCCGCGGGATGCTGCCGCTGCCGGATTAAGCCGCCGGGGCCTGCCGGCCGTACTCCAGGGCCACACCGATCGGGCGGTCGAAGGCCGCAAGGTCGGTAGGCCGGTGCGGTGCGATGGCCGCGCCGTCCGGGAGAAGTTCCCCGGTGTCTTCGAAGATCACCACGCCATTGCAGAGCAGGCTCCAGCCTTGCTCCGCGTGGTTGACAACGGTATGCGCCGCTTCGCGATCCGGTGCCGATGGCGCCGGACAGGGCGGTGAGTGCGGGCACATATCAGTGCCTCCTGGCAGTTTCATCGTGCGTACTCATGATTGACTTCTTCGTTCGTCTGCGTTGTAGTTGCCAGTGTGCGCCAGCTCACTCGGTCGCGGATATAGCCCGTGTTGCGCGTTTTCCTGCTGGCCATATGTAGCTTCCCGCTAGTTTCTTACTGACACTGATTGACTACTTTTCGTGACTATATCGTTGCTAGGCACTGCGTTCCGGAAAATTGGCCTAGACCAACTGTGCCGCTTCCCATGCTACGCCGCAAGCGACACGCTCAACTGCGTACCATCGATTACTAGGGGAAAACGCATCCCCGAGCCGTCGATCCGCAGTTGATTACCCCCTACATCTGGAGACGTCGAACCCTCCCGGATGGTTCACGTCAGATCGCGAGAATCCGGCCAGCCGCGTGGCGTCCGTCCGCGGCACCGAGGACCCCGGCCGGCCTGGGTGGCAGCGCGTGGCGGCGTGCCTGCTCCGCTTTGTCTGCAGTTGGGCGCGCCATAG
>ODAK010003986.1_pt1 | contig 15226 bp, 8 predicted proteins | sample 1539591 | NCBI WGS metagenome assembly ODAK01 (sample SAMEA3539303, study PRJEB22396) | soil metagenome | biome: tundra; feature: field; material: soil | place: USA | collected 2010-05 | depth 0.15 m | reverse complement strand
CTCGTCGTCGCCCGCCGCAGCGATGCGGGCGCCGGCGACTACGCGCTCACCGGCGACACGGTGAACACCGCCGCTCGATTGCGCAGCCTGGCCGAGCCCGGCGACGTGCTCGTCAGCGCGGAGACGTGGCAACAGGTCTCCGACCACTTCGAGGCCGAGGTGGTCGCAGCGGTCGAAGTCAAGGGCAAGGAACGGCCGCTTTCGTCCTATCGCATCTGCGGCCCGCGCGCGACGCCGGCATCGGGCGCATCACTCGTCGGCCGCGACGAAGAGCTGCGCGACTTCGCAGCCCTCGTCGAGGCATGCGCAGAGCGCAAGCGTAGCCGCGTCGTCGTCGTTCGCGGCGATCCGGGCGTCGGCAAATCTCGGCTCGTCGCCGAGTTCGCGAGCGTTGCGTGCAGCCTCGGCTTCTCGTGCCACAGCGCATCGGTGCTCGACTTCGGTGCCGAGATCGGGCGCGACGCGGTACGCAGCCTGGCGCGAAGCTTTCTCGCCGTCGCCGGCATCGCCGACGAAGACGGGCGGCGCGGAGCGATCGAGCAGGCCGGCGCGACACGGCCAATCGCGCCCGAGCGGCAGTTGTTCCTGCACGACCTGCTCGACGTCACGCCACCGCCGGAGCTGCGCGCGCTTGCCGCAGCGATGAGCACCGCGGCGCGCGAGCAGGGCTCGCTCCATGCCTTGTGCGATCTCGCGACGGATGCGAGTGCTGCCTCGCCCCTGCTTGTCGTCGTCGAAGACATCCATTGGGCCGACGCCTGGACGCTCGAGCGCCTTGCCGCGCTCGCCGTTCTCGCCGCCAGGCATCCTTTGCTGCTCGTGATGACGACGCGCTTTGCCGGCGACCCGAGCGCGGGCGCCTGGCGCACGGCTTTGCACGGCGCGCCCCTCATCGGCATCGACCTCGGGCCGCTCACGACCGAAGACGCGACGCGACTCGCGACGCAGGTCTCGGCGATGCCGCCCACGCTCGTCGCGAGCTGTGTCGAGCGCGCCGAGGGCAACCCGCTGTTCCTGCTGCAGTTGCTCCTCAATGCCGGCGAAGCGGCGCATACGGATCTCCCAGGCTCGATCCAGGCGCTCGTCCACACGCGCATGGACCGGCTCGGCGCGACCGACAAGGCGGCCCTGCAGACCGCCGCCGTCCTCGGCCAGCGCTACACCCTCCAGGCCCTGCGCCACCTCACCGAGAACGCGCGGTACGACTGCCGCGTTCTGGTCGAGCATTTCCTCGTCCGTGCCGACGGCGCCGAGTTCATGTTCTGCCACGCGCTGATCCGCGATGGCGCCTACGCGTCGCTGCTGCACAAGCGGCGTCGCAGCCTGCATGCGCGCGCCGCCGAGTGGTTCGCCGCCGGTGACCCGGTACTGGCTGCCGAACACTTCGACTGCGCCGAGGACGCGCGCGCGGCGCTCGCCTACCTCGCCGCGCGCGAAGCGGTCGCCGCGCAGTTTCGCCATCAGGCCGCGCTCGGCCTGGTCGAGCGCGGGCTCGCGCTCGCCGCAGCGCGCGAGGTGCGATTCGCGCTGCTGATGGCACGCGGCCGGCTGCTCGTCGAACTCGGCCGCGCCGGCGATGCAATCGAGGCGTGTCGCGCGGCGCGCGACACGTCGGCCGATTCCGGTGAACGCGCGCGAGCCTTGATCGGCATGGCTGCGGGCATGCGTCTCAACGAGCGCATCGAAGAGGGCCTCGCCGCGCTCGAAGAAGCCGAGCCTTTGGCCGATGCGGCGGGCCTTGTGCTCGAGCTGTCGCGCCTGCATCACCTGCGCGGCAACCTGATGTTTCCCCTCGGGCGCGGTGCCGAGTGCCTGCACGAGCACGAGAGCGCGCGCCAGCAGGCTCGCCTGGCCGGATCGCTCGAGGCCGAGGCCGCCGCGCTCGGCGGCCTCGGTGATGCCTACTATCTGCACGGCCACATGCGCTCGGCCCACGCACAATTGCGCGACTGTGTGGCGATGGCGCGCGAGCACGGTTTCGGCCGGCTCGAAGTCGCGAACCTGCCGATGGTCGGGTGGACATCGCTGCATCTGAACGAGATCGACGCGGCCGTCGCCATCGGCAACGAAGCGATCGAGCTCGCCGTGCGCGCCGTGCAGCCGCGCGCCGAACTCCTGGGCCGAGCCCTCCTCCTCTGGATCGCCGTCGTCTACCGCGACAACCGTGACGAGGCCGAGCCGCAATTCGAGGCGGGGCTGCGCCTGATCCAGGTGCTCGGAGCGCGCCGCTTCGAGGCCCAGTTCCGCGGCATCAGGGCCATTCTGGCCTTGCGTCAGGGTCACCGCGACGCGGCCCGATCGCTGGCGCTGGAAGCACTCGCGCTCTGCCGCGATCACGGCATGGGACACATCGGCCCGTGGGTGCTCGGCGTCTGCGCGCTCGTCGAAACGGATCGCGAAGCGCGTCGGCGCTGGCTGGCCGAAGGCGAGGCGCAGCTCGAGCGCGGCTGCGTCAGCCACAACCATATCTTTTTCGGCGACCTGGCCATCGACGTGCTGCTCGCGGACGCCGACTGGCCGGCGGCCGAGGCGCAGTGCGCGAAGATCCGGGCCTACACGGCCGACCAGCCCCTGCCGTTGAGCGAATTCATCGTCGCCCGCGGCCTGGCCCTGGCGCGCTTCGGCCGCGGCGAAAGAAGCACCGATCTGCACGCGGCGCTGTCGCGCTTGCGCCAGATCGCGACCGGGACCGGACTCGACGTCGCCTTGCTCGCGATCGAGAACGCGCTCGATGCCTTCGGCGACGCAGCGGTCGGCGCAGGAAACGGCTGATGGCGTTCTCGCGTACTCCGCGCGTGACAAAAAAGGGCAGCCCGCGGGGCTGCCCTTCGACTCGAAGCGGACGTTGCGCCGCTACTCGGCGGTGTCGCTCACCGCATCGATCTGCGACAGCTGCACAGCGGCCAACTCCTCGGCCTCCTGCATGACGATCGCCTTGCGCTCGGCGTCATCCATCGCTTCCTTGGCCTTGCGGGCATCGTGGAACGCCATGCCGGTGCCGGCGGGGATCAGCCGGCCGACGATGACGTTTTCCTTCAACCCGCGCAGCTCGTCGCGCTTGCCCATGATCGCGGCCTCGGTCAGCACGCGCGTCGTCTCCTGGAACGACGCGGCACTGATGAAGCTGTCGGTCGAGAGCGACGCCTTGGTGATGCCGAGCAGGACGTCGGCCCAGGTCGCCGGCATCTTGCCTTCGGCCAGGAACTTGTCGTTGCGGCCGAACAGCTCGGAACGCTCGACCTGCTCGCCCATGATGTAGGCCGTATCGCCCGGGTTCGTGATCTGCACGCGGCGCAGCATCTGGCGAACGATCACCTCGATGTGCTTGTCGTTGATCTTCACACCCTGCAGGCGATAGACGTCCTGCACCTCGTCGACGATGTAGCGCGCGAGCTCTTCCATGCCGAGCAGGCGCAGGATGTCCTGCGGATCGGCCGGACCGTCGACGACGGACTCGCCCTTGTTCACGACCTGGCCCTCGTGCACGACGATGTTCTTTTCCTTCGGCACCAGCTCTTCGTAGACCTTGCCTTCCGGGTCGGTGATCTGCAGGCGCACCTTGCCCTTGGTCTCCTTGCCGAACGAGACGGTGCCCGTCATCTCGGCGAGCGTGCCCTTGTCCTTGGGCGTGCGCGCTTCGAAGAGCTCGGCCACGCGCGGCAGACCGCCCGTGATGTCACGCGTCTTTTGCCCTTCGACCGGGATGCGCGCCATCACCTCACCCGGCGCCAGATCCTGCCCGTCGCGGATCTGGATCAGCGAGCCGACCTGGAAGCCGATCGTCACCGAGTGATCGGTGCCGGGGATCTTCACCTCGTTGCCCGCCTGGTCGAGGAGCTTCACCTGCGGACGAACGACCTTGGCCGCGCCGCGCCGCTTCGGATCGATGACGACCAGGGTCGACAGACCCGTGACTTCGTCGACCTGCTTGGCGACGGTCACGCCTTCCTCGACGTTCTCGAACTTCGCGCGTCCGGCGAACTCGGTGATGATCGGGCGCGTCAGTGGATCCCAGTTCGCCAGAACCGTACCGGCCTTGACCTGCTGGTCGGACTTGATGCCGAGCAGCGCGCCGTACGGCACCTTGTGGCGCTCGCGTTCGCGGCCGTGCGAATCGGTGATGACGATCTCGCCGGAACGCGAGATCACCACCAGCTCGCCCTTGCCGTTGGTCACGTAGCGCATCGTCGGGTTGAAGCCAACCATGCCCTCAGACTTGGCTTCGACGCTCGAAGCGACCGCCGCACGCGATGCCGCACCACCGATGTGGAAGGTGCGCATCGTCAGCTGCGTTCCCGGCTCGCCGATCGATTGCGCGGCGATGACGCCGACCGCCTCGCCCATGTTGACGAGGCCGCCGCGGCCGAGGTCGCGGCCGTAGCATCTGGCACAGATGCCGAAACGCGTGGCGCAGGTGAGCGCCGTGCGCACCTTCACCTCGTCGATGGCGGCCGCCTCGAAGGTGTCGAGCACGTCTTCGTCGAGCATCTCGCCGGCGGCGAGAACGACTTCCTGCGTCTCCGGATGCAGCACGTCGACCGCGGCGACGCGGCCGAGGACGCGATCGCGCAGGCTCTCGATGACTTCGCCGCCTTCGACGAGGGCGCGCATGTTCATGCCGTTCATCGTCGCGCAGTCATCCTCGATCACGACCAGATCCTGGGTCACGTCGACGAGGCGGCGCGTCAGGTAGCCTGAATTCGCGGTCTTCAGCGCCGTGTCGGCCAGACCCTTGCGGGCGCCGTGCGTCGAGATGAAGTACTGCAGGACGTTGAGGCCCTCGCGGAAGTTCGCCGTGATCGGCGTCTCGATGATCGAGCCGTCGGGCTTGGCCATGAGGCCGCGCATGCCGGCGAGCTGGCGGATCTGCGCCGCCGAACCGCGCGCGCCCGAGTCGGCCATCATGTAGATGGAGTTGAACGACTCCTGGTCCACTTGCTTGCCGTGCCGGTCCAGGGTCTTTTCCTTCGAGAGCTGGGCCATCATGACCTTGCCCACTTCATCGCCCGTCTTGCCCCAGATGTCGACGACCTTGTTGTAGCGCTCGCCGGAGGTCACGAGGCCCGACACGTACTGCTGCTCGATCTCCTTGACTTCCTTTTCGGCGTGCTCGATCAGGCCCGGCTTTTCCTTCGGCACGAGCATGTCGTCGATGCAGATCGAGATGCCGGCGCGCGTCGCCAGGCGAAAGCCCGCCTGCAGCAGCTTGTCGGCGAAGACGACCGTTTCCTTCAGGCCGCACTTGCGAAACGACGTGTTGATGAGACGCGAGATTTCCTTCTTCTTGAGCGCCTTGTTCAGGTTCGAGAAAGGCAGGCCCTTCGGCAGGATCTCCGAAAGCAGGGCGCGGCCGACCGTCGTATCGACGAGCGTCGTGACCGGCGTGAACTCGCCCGTGTCCTTGTTCTTCTCGTATTCCGTCAGGCGAACGGCGATCTTCGCCGTCACCTCGACCTGCTCGTTGTCGAGCGCGCGCTGCACTTCGGCGACGTCGGAGAAGATGATCCCCTCGCCCTTGGCGTTGATGCGGTCGCGCGTGGCGTAGTACAGACCCAGAACGACGTCCTGCGACGGCACGATCGACGGCTCGCCGTTGGCCGGGAAGAGCACGTTGTTCGACGCCAGCATCAGCGTGCGGGCTTCCATCTGCGCTTCGATCGAGAGCGGGATGTGCACGGCCATCTGGTCGCCGTCGAAGTCGGCGTTGAACGCAGCGCAAACCAGCGGATGCAACTGGATCGCCTTGCCTTCGATCAGCACCGGCTCGAACGCCTGGATGCCCAGGCGGTGCAGCGTCGGTGCGCGGTTCAGCAAGACCGGGTGCTCCTTGATGACCTCCTCAAGGATGTCCCAGACCACCGGCGTGCCCGACTCGACTTCCTTCTTCGCCGCCTTGATCGTCGTCGCGATGCCCATGGCCTCGAGACGCGAGAAGATGAACGGCTTGAAGAGCTCGAGCGCCATCAGCTTGGGCAGCCCGCACTGATGCAACTTGAGCGTCGGGCCGACCACGATGACCGAGCGGCCCGAGTAGTCGACGCGCTTGCCCAGCAGGTTCTGGCGGAAACGACCGCTCTTGCCCTTGATCATGTCGGCGAGCGACTTCAGCGCGCGCTTGTTCGCGCCCGTCATCGCCTTGCCGCGACGGCCGTTGTCGAGCAGCGAATCGACGGCTTCCTGCAGCATGCGCTTCTCGTTGCGCACGATGATCTCCGGCGCCTTCAACTCGAGCAGCCGCGCCAGGCGGTTGTTGCGGTTGATGACGCGGCGATAGAGGTCGTTCAGGTCGGAGGTCGCAAAGCGCCCGCCGTCGAGCGGCACGAGCGGGCGCAGGTCCGGCGGCAGCACCGGCAGCACTTCCATCACCATCCACTGCGGCTTGATGCCCGATTTCTTGAAGGCTTCCATCACCTTCAGGCGCTTGGAATTCTTCTTGACCTTGAGCTCGGAGCCGGTCATGTCGCCACGGAGCTTCTCGATCTCGACGTCGAGGTCGATCTCGGCCAGCAGCTTGTGCACGCCCTCGGCGCCCATCAGCGCGATGAACTCGTCACCGTACTCGGTGCGCTTGGCGTCGAAGTCGTCCTCGCTCATGATCGAGAACTTCTTCAGCGGCGTCATGCCCGGATCCACGACTACGTACGCTTCGAAGTACAGCACCCGCTCGATGTCGCGCAGCGTCATGTCGAGCACGAGGCCCAGGCGTGACGGCAGCGACTTCAGGAACCAGATGTGCGCGCACGGCGCCGCCAGGTCGATGTGACCCATGCGCTCGCGCCGCACCTTGGTCTGCGTGACCTCGACGCCGCACTTCTCGCAGATGACGCCGCGGTGCTTCAGGCGCTTGTACTTGCCGCACAGGCACTCGTAGTCCTTGATCGGCCCGAAGATCTTGGCGCAGAAGAGCCCGTCGCGTTCCGGCTTGAAGGTGCGGTAGTTGATGGTCTCCGGTTTTTTGACTTCGCCGAACGACCAGGAGCGGATTTTTTCCGGTGAAGCCAGTCCGATCTTGATGGCATCGAAATGCTCATCGGGAGTGAACTGGCGGAACAGATCAAGCAAACCCTTCATGTTCTGTTTCCTTTTCTTTAGTTGCGCTCGAGTTCCATGTCGATGCCCAAGGAACGTATTTCCTTGACCAGGACATTGAACGATTCAGGCATTCCGGCTTCGATGGCGTGCTCGCCCTTGACGATCGACTCGTACACCTTGGTGCGGCCGTTCACGTCGTCGGACTTCACGGTCAGCATCTCCTGCAAGACGTACGCGGCGCCGTAGGCTTCGAGCGCCCACACCTCCATCTCGCCGAAACGCTGGCCGCCGAACTGCGCCTTGCCGCCGAGCGGCTGCTGGGTCACGAGGCTGTACGGGCCGGTGGAGCGCGCGTGCATCTTGTCGTCGACCAGGTGATGCAGCTTCAGCACGTGCATGTAGCCGATCGTCACCGGACGCTCGAACGGATCGCCGGTGCGGCCGTCGTGCAGCGTCGCCTGCGTGCGCGCCGCGGTCAGGCCCTTGGCCTTGGCGACGTCTTCCGGATAGGCGAGCTTCAGCATGGCGCGGATTTCTTCCTCGGCAGCGCCGTCGAACACCGGCGTCGCGAAAGGCACGCCCTTGGTGAGGTTTTCGGCCATCTCGCGGATGTTGTCGTCCGAGAGGTGATCGAGACGCTCGGTCTTGCCGCCCGACTTGTTGTAGAGCTCGTCGAGGAACTTGCGCAGCTCGGCCACCTTGGCCTCCTTCTGCAGCATGTCGCCGATGCGCTGGCCGATGCCCTTGCCGGCCCAGCCGAGGTGAACCTCGAGCACCTGGCCGACGTTCATCCGCGACGGCACGCCGAGCGGATTGAGCACGATGTCGCACGGCGTGCCGTCGGCCATGTACGGCATGTCTTCGACGGGCACGACCTTGGAGACGACGCCCTTGTTGCCGTGCCGGCCAGCCATCTTGTCGCCGGGCTGGAGCCGCCGCTTGACGGCCAGGTACACCTTGACCATCTTCAGCACGCCCGCGGGCAGCTCGTCGCCCTGCGTCAGTTTCTTCTTCTTTTCCTCGAAGGCGAGATCGAAGCTGTGCCGCGTCTGCTCGAGCGAGTTCTTGATCGACTCGAGCTGGTTGGCGAGGCCTTCGTCGGCCGGGCGGATGTCGAACCAGTGGTACTTCTCGACGCTGGCGAGATACGCCTTGTCGATGGCCGTGCCCTTGGCGATCTTCTGCGGGCCGCCGTTGGCGGGCTTGCCGACCAGGAGTTTCTCGATCCGGTCGAACGCGTCGGCCTCGACGATGCGCAGCTGGTCGTTGAGGTCGAGGCGATAGCGCTTCAACTCGTCGTCGATGATCTGCTGCGCCCGCTTGTCGCGCTGGATGCCTTCGCGTGTGAAGACCTGAACGTCGATGACCGTGCCGTTGGTGCCCTGGTCGACGCGCAGCGACGTGTCCTTCACGTCGGAAGCCTTCTCGCCGAAGATCGCGCGGAGCAGCTTTTCTTCCGGCGTCAGCGTCGTCTCGCCCTTCGGCGTGACCTTGCCGACCAGCGTGTCGCCCGGGTTCACTTCCGCGCCGACGTAGACGATGCCCGACTCGTCGAGACGCGCGAGCTGGTTCTCGGCCAGGTTCGGGATGTCGCGCGTGATTTCCTCGGCGCCCAGCTTGGTGTCGCGCGCCATGACCACCAGCTCCTCGATGTGGATCGAGGTGTAGCGGTCCTCGGCGATGACACGCTCGCTGATGAGGATCGAGTCCTCGAAGTTGTAGCCGTTCCAGGGCATGAACGCGACCAGCATGTTCTGGCCGAGCGCGAGCTCGCCAATGTCGGTCGAAGCGCCGTCGGCGATGATGTCTTCGGCCTGGACGACGTCGCCGCGCTTGACGATCGGGCGCTGGTGGATGTTCGTGTTCTGGTTCGAGCGCTGGTACTTGATGAGGTTGTAGATGTCGACGCCGACTTCTCCCGACACCGTCTCCTTGTCGTTGACGCGGATGACGATGCGGTTGGTGTCGACGTAGTCGACGACGCCGCCGCGCTTGGCGGCGACGACCGTGCCCGAGTCTTTCGCGGCGACGCGTTCCACGCCGGTTCCGACGAGCGCCTTTTCCGGGCGCAGGGTCGGTACGGCCTGGCGCTGCATGTTCGCGCCCATCAGCGCGCGGTTCGCATCGTCGTGCTCGAGGAAGGGCACGAGCGAAGCGGCGACCGAGACGATCTGCGTCGGCGCCACGTCCATGTACTGGATGCGCTCGGCCGAGGTCAGCACCGATTCGCCGTTGTCACGCGCCGAGACCAGCTCATCGATGAGCCGGCCCTCGGCGTCGAGCGTCGCACTCGCCTGGGCGATCACGTACTTGCCTTCCTCGATGGCCGACAGGTAGTCGATCTTGTCCGACACCTTGCCGTCGGCGACGCGGCGATACGGCGTCTCGAGGAAGCCGTATTCGTTGAGCTGCGCGTAGAGGGCGAGCGAATTGATGAGGCCGATGTTCGGGCCTTCCGGCGTCTCGATCGGGCAGACGCGACCGTAGTGCGTCGGGTGCACGTCGCGCACCTCGAAGCCGGCGCGCTCGCGCGTCAGGCCGCCCGGGCCGAGGGCCGAGACGCGCCGCTTGTGCGTGATCTCCGACAGCGGGTTGGTCTGGTCCATGAACTGGCTCAACTGCGAAGCGCCGAAGAATTCCTTCAGCGCCGCCGAGATCGGCTTCGAGTTGATCAGGTCGTGCGGCATCAGGGCTTCCGTCTCGGCCTGGCCGAGACGTTCCTTGACCGCCTTCTCGATGCGCGCCAGGCCCGAGCGGTACTGGTTCTCGGCCAGCTCGCCGACGCAGCGCACGCGCCGGTTGCCGAGGTGATCGATGTCATCGACCTCGCCGCGGCCGTTGCGCAGTTCGACCAGGATCTTGACGACGTCGAGGATGTCCTCGTTCGACAGCGTCATCGAGCCTTCGGGCGCGTTGCGACCGACGCGGGCGTTGAACTTCATGCGGCCGACGCGCGAGAGGTCGTAGGTGTCGGCCGAGTAGAAGAGGCGGTGAAAGAGCGCCTCGACCGCATCTTCGGTCGGCGGCTCGCCGGGCCGCATCATGCGGTAGATGGCGACGCGCGCGGCCAGCTGGTCGGCCGTCTCGTCCGACGCCAGCGTCTGCGAGATGTAGGCGCCTTCGTCGAGCTCGTTGGTGTAGAGCGCCGGGATTTCCTTGACGCCGGCCAGGCGCAGCTTCTTCAGCACCGCGTCGGTCAGCTCGTCGTTGGCCTTGGCCAGGATCTCGCCGGTCTCGGCGTCGACGACGTTTCTCGCCAGCATGCGGCCGACGAGGTAGTCCTCGGGGACGCTGATGAACTTCGTTTCCGACGATTCGATGGAGCGCACGTGGCGCGCCGTGATGCGCTTGTCCTTCTCGACGATCACCTTGCCTTCCTTGTCGGTGATGTCGAAGCGCGCGATCTCGCCGCGCAGCCGGTCGGCCACGAACTCGAGCTGCGCGCCCGTGTCCATGAGACGGAAGTTGTCGAAGACGAAGAAGTTGGCGAGGATCGCTTCGGGATTGAGGCCGATCGCCTTGAGCAGGATCGTCACCGGCATCTTGCGGCGACGGTCGACGCGGAAATAGAGGATGTCCTTCGGGTCGAACTCGAAGTCGAGCCAGGAGCCGCGATACGGAATGATCCGCGCGCTGAACAGAAGCTTGCCGCTCGAGTGCGTCTTGCCCTTGTCGTGCTCGAAGAACACGCCCGGCGAGCGATGCAGCTGCGAGACGATGACCCGCTCGGTGCCGTTGACGATGAACGAGCCATAGTCGGTCATCAAGGGCACTTCGCCCATGTAGACCTCCTGCTCCTTGATCTCCTTGACCGTCTTGGCCTGCGCCGATTCGCGGTCGTAGATGATCATCTGCAGCTTGGCGCGCACGGCGGCGGCATACGTCAGGCCGCGCTGCTGGCACTCCCGCGTGTCGAACGCCGGCTTGGCCATGTTGAACTCGATGAACTTCATCTCGACGTAGCCGTTGTGCGAGACGATCGGGAACGCGGAGAGGAAAGCCGCCTGCAAGCCCTCGGGCTTGCGCTTTTGCGGTGGAACGTCTTTCTGCAGGAAGGCGATGTACGAGTCCTTCTGCATCGTCAGCAGATAGGGCACGTTGAGAACGCTCTCGCGCTTGCCGAAGCTCTTGCGGATGCGCTTCTTCTCGGTGTAGGTATAGGGAACTGCTTGCTGCGCCATGAACACTCCGTTCAGGAAGCCGCGATGCGGCCGCGGGCTTCCGAAGGCGACTGTCTTTCGAGCCTTGCGCTCGAAGCTTGGTGGCTGGCCACTACCAGCCGCTGGCGGACAACTCCGGCGTTGCACCGGAGCCCGACCAAACCCGTTCCTTGCAGTCGGATCAAGGAACTACTTTTCGAAATCACCTGGAAGGACCCCGATTGTCGAGGCGAGGCCCTTTCAGGTGCTTTCGAAGGGCCATCGACGCCCTTCTCTTGAAAGCGGCGAAAGGCCGGGAGCCGAAAAGCGGCGCCCAGCCTCTTGCCGGAGGCACTTACTTGAGTTCCGCCTTGGCGCCCGCGTCTTCGAGCTTCTTCTTGCCGGCTTCGCCGTCGGCCTTGGCCATGGCTTCCTTGACCGGCTTCGGCGCGCCGTCGACCAGGTCCTTGGCTTCCTTCAAGCCCAGGCCCGTCAGCTCGCGCACAGCCTTGATGACCTGCACCTTGTTGGCGCCGATTTCGGTAAGCATCAGCGTGAATTCGGTCTGCTCTTCGGCCACCGGGGCGGCCACGCCGCCGCCGCCACCGCCGCCGCCCGGCGCGGCCATCGCCGCGGCCGAGACGCCGAACTTCACTTCGATCGCCTTGACCAGGTCGTTCAGCTCCATGACCGACATGCTGTCGAGAGCCGAGATGAATGCGTCTTTGTCGAATGCCATTTGGATTTCCAGTTCAGGGATATGGTTGCTTTACAGGATCGTTCAAGCCGCGGCCGGAGCCGCTTCCGGCGCCGCCGCCTCGGGAGCCCCCGCGCCACGCTTCTCGGCGAGCACCGCCAGCACGCGGGCGATCCGCGCGATGGGCGACTGCATCAGGCCAAGCAGCTGCGACAGCAGCACTTCCTTCGACGGGATCGACGCGAGCGACTGCACGCCCTTCGCGTCGAGCGCCTTGCCGGCATGGGCGCCGGCCTTGACGATCAGCTTGTCGTTCGTCTTGGCGAAATCGGAGATGACTTTCGCCGCGGCGACCGCGTCTTCGGAAAAACCGTAGATCAAGGGGCCGGCCATGCTGGCCGCGGCCACCTCGAACGGGGTGCCGGCGACGGCGCGGCGAGCGAGCGAATTCTTCAGCACGTGAAGATAGACGCCCTTCTCGCGCGCGATCTTGCGCAACGCGTTCAGGTGTTCCACGGTCATGCCACGGTACTCGGCCAGCGCGAGCGTCTGCGAGCGGGCCACCTGGGCCGCCACATCCGTCACCACGGTCGCTTTCTCGTTGCGATTCAGACTCAAGGTTCACTCTCCTTCAACACGCGTTGCGCGCCGCTTTCGGCTTCGAAACGCTTCGGTTCAGCGACCTTCCGAACAGGAACTGAAATCCTCTTCGGCGGGACCGCCATCTGCGCTGGCCATTAAGCAGCCCGGATGAGCTGCACCAGCGGTCTTCGATGACCCGGGCCGCCCGGTTTCCCGCGCGCCCCGGCCCACCATCTCCTGCTGCCGCCGCACCTTCCGGCGGCGGCATTGCATCCTTCGATCAGGCCTGCGCCAGCTGAGCGTTGATCGACGCCAAGTCGACGCGCGCGCCGACGCCCATCGTCGACGACAGCGCCACCTTGCGCAGATAGATGCCCTTGCTCGAGCTCGGCTTGGCCTTGTTGAGCGCCTCGATCAGGGCGCGCAGGTTGGCGACGAGCTTGTCGGCTTCGAACGAGCGCCGGCCGATCGTCGCGTGGACGATGCCGGCCTTGTCGACGCGAAACTGCACCTGGCCGGCCTTGGCATTACGCACCGCCTGGGCGACGTCGGGCGTCACCGTGCCGACCTTCGGGTTCGGCATCAGGCCGCGCGGGCCCAGGATCTGGCCGAGCGTGCCGACGACGCGCATCGTGTCGGGCGAGGCGATGACGACGTCGAAATTCATGTTGCCGCCCTTGATCTCGGCGGCGAGGTCTTCCATGCCGACGATGTCGGCGCCGGCGGCCTTCGCTTCCTCGGCCTTCACGCCTTGCGCGAACACCGCAACGCGCTTGGTCTTGCCCGTGCCGCCGGGCAGGACGACGGCGCCGCGAACGACCTGGTCGGACTTCTTGGCGTCGATGCCGAGTTGGACGGCGACGTCGATCGATTCGTCGAACTTCGCGGTCGCGAATTCCTTGACCAGCGCCACGGCGCTGTCGAGCGGATAGAGCTTGTTGCTGTCGACCTTGCCGGCCGCGGCCTTCTGCCGCTTGGTCAGCTTGCCCTGGTTCTTGTTGTCGGCTGCCATGATCAGACGGCTCCTTCCACGGTGATCCCCATCGAGCGCGCGGTGCCGGCGACGGTGCGCACGGCCGCTTCGAGGTCGGCGCCCGTCAGGTCGCGTTGCTTGGCCTTGGCGATCTCCTCGATCTGGGCGCGCGTCAGCTTGCCGACCTTGTCGAGGTGCGGCCTTGCCGAGCCCTTCTCGAGCTTCAGCGCCTTCTTGATCAGCACCGACGCCGGTGGCGTCTTCAGCACGAAGGTGAAGGACTTGTCGGCGAATGCGGTGATGACGACCGGCAGGACCAGGCCCGGCTCCATGCCTTGCGTCTGCGCGTTGAAGGCCTTGCAGAACTCCATGATGTTGAGTCCGCGCTGGCCGAGCGCCGGACCGATCGGGGGCGAAGGGTTCGCCTTGCCGGCCGGAACCTGCAACTTGATGAAGCCGACGATTTTCTTTGCCATGAATGGCTCCTTTTTTCGAGTTCAAGCGCCTTGCAGGAAACCTGCGCAGCTCCTCGTCCAGTCACCCGGGAAAACAAACGGCGGAAGACGCCGGGTGGCGCCCGTCTTTCGCCGGGGATCAGACCTTTTCGACCTGCGCGAAATCGAGCTCGACCGGCGTCGCACGGCCGAAGATCGTGACCGCGACGCGTACCTTGGACTTGTCGTAGTTGACGTCTTCCACCGAGCCGTTGAAATCGGTGAACGGGCCTTCCTTGATGCGCACCATCTCGCCCACTTCCCATTGCACCTTGGGTCGAGGCTTTTCAACGCCTTCCTGCATCTGCGAGACGATCTTCATCACCTCGGCTTCTGAGATCGGCGAAGGCCGCGTCTTCGCACCACCGACGAAGCCCGTCACCTTGCTCGTGTGCTTGACGAGGTGCCAGCTGTCGTCGCCCATCTCCATCTCGACGAGCACGTAGCCGGGGAAAAAGCGCCGTTCGCTCACCGACTTCTTGCCGTTCTTCAGTTCGACGACTTCTTCCATGGGAACCAGGATGCGGCCGAACTTTTCCTTCATCTCCGAGCGGTCGATCCGCTCGCGAAGATTGCGCTCGACGGCCTTTTCCATGCCCGAATACGCATGGACCACGTACCAGCGCTTGTTCCCGGTCGCCGCAAACGATTCGGGGGGATGCGTTTCCGCGCTCGTTTCAGTCACTTCGAATGTCTCCCGAGACCTAGCGCTTCCAGCCGAGGATGAGGTCGTACAGCACCCACTCGAGCGTCTTGTCTGTCAGCCAGAGAAAGAGCGCCATGACGACGACGAAGGCGAACACGTAGGCGGTCATCTGCAATGCTTCCTTGCGCGTCGGCCAGACGACCTTGCGAACCTCGCGAATCGAATCCTGGCCGTAGGCGATGAGCTGCTTGCCGGGTTCCGACGTGAAGAACGTGGACACGGCAACGATCAGCAGCACGACGAGCGCGGCGATGCGCACCCACAGGTCATGCTGGCCCAGCATGTAGAAAGCCACCACCGCGCCGACGACGAGCAGGCCCGCCACGGCGAGCTTGGCCTTGTCGGCGCCGCTCGTTACCGTCTCGACGCTGGGTGATGTCTGAGTTGCCATGTGTTCTCGAATGCCGGACCGGCTCGACTTCAGGCCGTATCGCTGGCGATTTTCACAACCTGCCTTTGGCAGGGGCGGAGGGCATCGAACCCCCAACCTCTGGTTTTGGAGACCAGCGCTCTGCCAATTGAGCTACGCCCCTGTCGATGAAATTCACTCCAGGATTTTCGCGACGACGCCGGCGCCGACGGTTCTGCCGCCTTCGCGGATGG
>ODAK010003985.1_pt1 | contig 15227 bp, 10 predicted proteins | sample 1539591 | NCBI WGS metagenome assembly ODAK01 (sample SAMEA3539303, study PRJEB22396) | soil metagenome | biome: tundra; feature: field; material: soil | place: USA | collected 2010-05 | depth 0.15 m | reverse complement strand
GTGATCCGGCGCGGCGACGCGGACGCTGTGCTCGCCGCCAGCACGCACGTGGTCCGCGGCACCTGGACGACGCAGCGAATCGAACATCTGTATTTGGAGCCGGAGAGCGCGCTGGCCGAGCCAGCGGCCGACGGCGGCCTCCGCCTCTTCACGCAGGGCCAGGGAGTCTTCGACGATCGGCGGCAAGTAGCAGGCGTGCTCGGGATCGCCGAGGAACAGCTCGCCGTGGAGCTCGTCCCCAACGGCGGCGCGTTCGGCGGCAAGGAAGACATGTCGGTGCAGGCGCAGACGGCGCTCCTCGCGCACGTCACGGGCCGGCCCGTCAAGCTGACGCTCAGCCGCGAGGAATCGATCCGGCTCCATCCCAAGCGTCATCCGATCACGATGCACTACGCCGTCGGCTGCGACGACGCGGGGCGGCTGACGGCAGTGAAGGCGCGGATGATCGGCGACTCGGGCGCGTACGCATCGGTCGGGGCCAAAGTGCTCGAGCGCGCCGCCGGCCATGCCTGCGGGCCGTACCGGGTGCCGAACGTCGACATCGAAGCGTCTGCCGCGTACACGAACAACCCGCCATCCGGCGCGATGCGCGGCTTCGGCGCGAACCAGGCACACTTCGCGATGGAAGGGTGCATCGATCTGCTGGCCGCGAAAGCGGGCCTCGACGGATGGGAAATGCGATGGCGCAATGCCGTCGAGGTCGGCGATCTGTTCGCCACCGGTCAGGTGCTCGACAAGTCGGTGGGCATCAAGAAGACGCTCGCCGCGGTCAGACAGCAGTACTACGACGCGAAGCACCAGGGACGGGCCGTCGGCATCGCCTGCGGCCTCAAGAACAGCGGCATCGGCAACGGTGTCGTCGAATGGGGCAAGGCGCGTCTGGTGGTGGAGCCGGATGGAACCATCTCGCTGTACAACGGCTACACCGAGATGGGCCAGGGTCTGTTCACCGTGCTGACCCAGTTCGCCGCGGAGGTGACCGCGCTGCCGGCGTCGGTGTTCCGTCCGAAAGTCGATTCCACCTACGCGCTGGGCTGCGGGCAGACGACCGGCTCGCGCGCGACGCTCTTCGGCGGACGCGCCGTCGTCAGCGCCGCGTAGAAGCTGAAGGTCGATCTCGATCGAGGCGGCACGCTGTCGAAGCTGGCCGGCCGGGTTTACGCGGCCGACGTCATGGTTGACGACACGACCGCGCCGGACACGCCCGCCGCCACCATCAAGACGCACACGGCGTTCGGGTACGCGACGCAGGTCTGCATCCTCGACGAGAAAGGGCGCGTGGCGCGCATGATTGCCGCGCACGATGTGGGCCGGGCGGTGAACCCATCGCTCTGCGAAGGACAGATCGAGGGATCGATCCACATGGGGCTCGGCTACGCGCTCACCGAGGAGCTGCGCCTGGTGGACGGGATGCCGTCGACCTTCAAGCTGCGCGATATCGGCGTGCTGCGCGCGCGCGACATGCCTGAGATCGAGGTGATCCTGGTCGAAGAGCCCGAGCCTGAGGGGCCGTTCGGTGCGAAGGGCGTCGGCGAAATCGGCCTGGTGCCGACCGCGGCCGCGGTGGCGGGCGCGCTCGAGGCGTTCGACGGCATCCGCCGGTACACGCTGCCCATGAAGGACTCCCCCGCCGCGCGGGCGATGAGCGTCGGCCGCATCCGGACGCGTGAATGAGCGGCGCCGGCTTCGTCAACGCGCACACGCACGTCTACAGCGGCCTGGCGCCGCTCGGCATGCCGCCGCCCCGGCACGAGCCGTCGAACTTTCTCGAGATGCTCGAACGCGTGTGGTGGCGTCTGGATCGGGCGCTCGACGCGCGATCGCTTCGCGCGGCCGCGCGGCTCTACGTCGCCGAAGCGCTGCGTCATGGCACCACGGTGCTCGTCGATCATCACGAGTCGCCGTCGTTCATCGAGGGGTCGCTGGACGTCATCGCGGATGCCTGTGAAGAGCTCGGCATCCGCGCGGTGCTCTGTTACGGCGCCACGGAGCGCAACGGCGGCCGCGACGAGGCGACACGCGGCCTGGCTGAGTGCCGCCGCTTCATCCGCTCGAACCACCGTCCGCTGGTCCGCGGCGTCGTCGGACTCCACGCATCGTTCACCCTCTCCGACGACACGATCCGGGAAGCGGGCGACATGTGCCGCGAGCTGGACACGGTGGTGCACGTCCACGTCGCCGAGGACCGCGCCGACGTCGACGACGCGCTTCGGCGCGGATATCTCGGCCCCGTCGAGCGATTGCACGCGCTCGGGGGGTTGCCCGCCGGATCGATCCTCGCGCACGGCGTGCACCTCGACGCGGCGCAGGTGCGGAAGGCCGACACGCTGGGCTGCTGGATCGTGCAGAACCCGCGGTCGAACCGTCACAACAAGGTCGGGTACCCGCGCGCCCTTGCCGAAAGCGCGCGCGTGGCGCTCGGCACGGACGGCTTCGTGTCGGATATGCGGGAGGAAATGGCGGTGCTGCTCGAGGAAGCGCTGGCGCACGGCGAGGACGCTGTCGTCGTCGAATGCCGCGCGGCCGGAGGGCAGGCGCTCGTCGCGGAACTTTGCGGCTTTGCCGCCGACAGACCGGCGGCACCGGAAATCAGCGACGAGATGGTGCACGAGATCCGCGCCGAAGCGCGAGAGGCGGCGGCAATCCTCTGGAAGCGCATGGCGGAACTGTAATGGGCTTTTGGAGGAATCGATGGCACGACTGGGACTAGAGACCGAGATTGTCGACCACGCCGTCTACGCCCGCACGCTCCAGCGGTTTCGCGACGCCGGCGTGGTGCTCCCGACCTTTGCCGAGCTGGCCGACCCGAGCGTCATCCCCGCCTCGACGCGTGCGGCCGTCGAGACGGTCGGCGCGGACGAACCGCACCCGCTGAACCTGTTTCGGGTGCACTGGCACAACGACTCGAGCCGGCGCCGCCAGACGGCTGTGCCGGAACACATCGTCCTGCCGGAAGCGTTGACCGGGGTGAAGGCGGCGATTATCGTCGTGCTCGGCGATCGCTTTCCGATGATTCGCGCGCACAAAGTCCTGGCGGCGTACGCGTGCCTGGCACCGCGCATCATCACCGGACAGTTCGATCCAACCGTCCACAAAGCGCTCTGGCCCTCGACCGGCAACTACTGCCGCGGCGGCGTGGCGATCTCGCGGATCATGGGTTGCCGCGGCGTGGCGATCCTCCCCGCCGGCATGAGCGAGGAGCGGTTCCGCTGGCTCGAAGCGTGGGTCACCGACCCGGCCGACATCATCAGGACGCCAGGCTCGGAGAGCAACGTCAAGGAGATCTACGACGCCTGCGCCGAGCTGGACCGCGACCCCGCCAACATCGTCTTCAACCAGTTCTGCGAGTTCGGCAACTACCTGGCGCACTATCAGTGCACCGGCAGCGCCCTCGCGCGCGTGTTCGACCACCTCCTTGAGACGCGCCCGCAGCTTGCGCTCCGAGGCTTCGTGTCGGCGACCGGCTCGGCGGGCACGTTGGCGGCCGGCGACTATTTGAAGGAGCGGTACGGCTCGCTCGTCGCGGCCGTCGAAGCGCTCGAGTGTCCGACGATGCTCGAGAACGGGTTCGGCGAGCACAACATCCAGGGCATCGGCGACAAGCACATCCCGCTGATTCACAACGTCATGAACACCGACGTCGTCGTCGCCGTGTCCGACCGCAGCACCGACCAGCTCGGGGTGGTGTTCAACTCGGCCGAAGGCCGCGAGTACCTCGTCAGCCGGAGGCACGTCGACCCTCGGATGGTCGACCAGCTCTCGTCTCTGGGCCTCTCGAGCATCTGCAACGTGCTTGCGGCGATCAAGATCGCGAAGCACCTCGGCATGGGCAGCGACGATGCGATCATCACCGTGGCGACCGACGGCGCGGAGATGTACGCGTCCGAGCGCCGCAAGGCGATCGCCAAGCACTTCGCCGGGCGCTTCGATGGGATCCACGCGGCGGAGGCGTTCGCGGAGCACATGCTCGGCGCGGCGGATGATCATCTGCTGGATCTCTCGGATCGCGACCGCCGGCGCATCTTCAATCTTGGATACTTCACGTGGGTGGAGCAACAGGGCATCACCCTCCAGGAGTTCACCGCGCGGCGCGACCAGCGGTTCTGGCGCGACTTGCGATCGCGGCTGCCCCGCTGGGACGAGATGATCGTGGAGTTCAACCGCAAGGCGGGCGTGAGGGCGGCGACCGCGTGAGCGGGGGTGCGGCAGCCGCGGCATCGGCGATGGTGTGCGCGGGATGCGGCGCCCAGGCACCAGCCGTAGAACAAGACGCGTACCCGTTTCGCTGTTCACGCGCCGGCCAGGACGACGACGTCGATCATGTCATGGCGCGGGTACTCGACACCGCGTCGATCGTGTTTCCTCGCGGCGACGAGGCAAACCCGTTCGTCCAGTACCGACACCTCTTGCACTCCTATCACGTCGCGCGCGCGCACGGCATGGCGGACGACGACTACGTCGCGCTGGTCCGCAGCCTCGATGACCAGGTGGCGCGCGTCGACGGCCGCGGCTTTCGGATCACCCCATTCGCCCGAAGCGCGGCGCTCAGCGAACATCTGGGGTTTGCCGCGGACGGCGGCGTCTGGGTGAAAGACGAGACCGGCAACGTGTCCGGCTCGCACAAGGCCCGGCACCTGATGGGCATCATGATCTACCTGCAGGTGCTCGAACGCATCGGTCTGGTCCGCCCACCGCTGCCCACGCTCGCCATCGCGAGTTGCGGAAACGCGGCTCTCGCCGCGGCCGTCGTGGCGCGGGCGGCGGGACGCGCGCTGGAGGTCTTCATCCCGCCGGATGCACCGCCGGCGGTCGTCGATCGCCTCGCACAGCTCGGAGCGCACAGGACCGTCTGCCGGCGCGATCCGGGCGTGCACGGCGACCCCTGCTATCTCCAGTTTCGCGAAGCCGTGCGGAACGGCGCGCTGCCGTTCTGCTGTCAGGGCAGCGCCAACGGCTTGACGATCGAAGGCGGCGAGACGCTCGGGTACGAAATGATCGCCGCGCAGGGCGTCCCTGCCCTCGACCGCGTCGTCATTCAGGTGGGCGGCGGCGCGCTGGCGAGCGCCGTCATCCAGGCGTTCACCGAGGCGGTGGCGCTGGGCGTGTCCACGCGGCTGCCGCGGTTCCACACCGTTCAGACGCGCGGTGCGTTCCCGCTGAAGCGCGCGTACGATCGTCTCGCCCACCGGATTCTCGAAGCCGGGACAGCCGGCGGCGTCCTCCAGCGCGAGCTGCGCTACGCGGCGACGCATCGCTCAGAGTTCATGTGGCCGTGGGAAGAAGAGCCGCGAAGCATCGCCCACGGCATCCTCGACGACGAGACCTACGACTGGTTCGCCAGCGTCCAGGGCATGCTCGCCAGCGGCGGCGGCCCTGTCGTGGTCGACGAACGGCTGCTCGTCGAAGCCTACGACAGGGCACGCGAGGCGACGGGCATCAACGTCGACCACACAGGCGCGGCGGGATTGGCTGGCCTGCTTCAGATCGGTCGCGAAGGTGCCGTCGCCCCGCGCGAGAACGTCGCCGTGATTTTTTCCGGCGTGCAGCGCGGCGCGTGACGCGTCAGGCAGTCCGGTTCCGGCCGGCCTTCTTCGCCCGGTAGAGAGCGGCGTCGGCATCCGAGACGAGCGAGGCCATCGACGTTCCCTCCGAGGGGAGGCAGACGGCCACCCCGAGGCTGACCGTGACGACCGAGCCTGTCGGAGAGGCCGGGTGCGGGATCGCGAGCGACGCGACGCCGCGACGGACCGCCTCCGCGAGCTGCAGGGCCGACGGTCCGTCGAGGCCGGGCAGGAGGACGGCGAACTCCTCGCCGCCGTAGCGCGCAGCGAGGTCGCCTGCGCGACGGACCGAGCGCAGGAAGACGCCGGCGATCGCCGCGAGGCACCGGTCACCCTCCGGGTGTCCGAGGGCGTCGTTGTAGCCCTTGAAGGAGTCGACGTCGGCCATCGCGAGCGCGAGAGGCGTTCCGAAGCGCTGCGCACGCCGCCACTCGTGGCTGAGCGCCTCGTCGAAGCGCCGCCTGTTCGCGAGACCGGTGAGCGCGTCGAGGAACGAGAGGCGTGAGAGGCCCTCGTTCGCGAGCCGCAGTTCCTCAGTCTTCTCCTCGACGAGACGTCCCATCTCACGATTCCGGCGCCTGAGCTGGACGGTCCGGAGCTTGTAGGCCGTCCCGGCTGCGGCCAGAACTCCCGCGATGGCCAGGGCCTGGAACCACATCGTCTCGTAGAAGAAAGGCCGGACGGTGACGACGAGCGGGGCGGACGCCTCGCTCCACGTCGTTCCGTCAGCCGATGCGGCGACCCGGAAGAGGAAGCTGCCGTGGGGAAGGCTGGGATAGAACGCCTCACGCCGGGTTCCCGCGGCGATCCAGTCGCCGGAGAGACCCTCCATCCGGCAGCGGAACAGGACCCGATCGGCATCGAGGAGCGTCATCGCCGTGTAGCGGATCGTGAGGGATCGAGAGCCGGACTGGAGGAGCACCGCCGGGCCGGCTTCCCGCGTCACCCCGTTCGCGGTGACTTCCTCCAGTCGAACGGCCGGAGAGCCACTCGACGCGGGTACGTTCGACGGGTCGACGACGACGAGTCCCTTGTAGCTGGGAAGCCAGAGCCGGCCTTGGGCATCGACAGCTCCCGAGGGGGACTGGCCTCCCGCGAACGTCGTGCTCCGAAGCGCGTCCGAGGCTCCATAGCCGACCGATGTCACCCTCGCGAGGCGCCCCTCCGCGAAGGCGTCGAGCTCCTGTCGAGCAGCGCGAAAGAAACCCCGGTTGCACGTCATCCAGAGATTTCCCTCGCGGTCCTCGAGGATCGTCTGCGCGAAGCCGTCCCACAGCCCGTCCGAGGGACGGATGGAGACGAGTCGGCCGTCACGCAGGCGGCTGATCCCTCCGCCGCCCGTCCCGATCCAGAGGCTTCCGCGCTCGTCTTCGTGCAACGCCAGGACTCTGTTGGACGCGAGGCCGTCGTTCGTCGTCAGGACGCGGAACTCCCCGTCTCGGAGCCGGACGAGCCCCTCTCCCGCCGTCCCGAACCAGAGCGTCCCGGCGCGATCCTCGAGGATCGAGACGATCCCCGCGAGCGGCACTCCCTGGGCCTTTACAGAAACGAAGCCGCGCCCGTTGAACCGTGCGAGGCCCGTCATCGTCGCGACCCAGAGTGTCCCCGCGCGATCCTGGTAAATGGCACGGACGTCGATGCCCGGGAGACCCTCCGGTGCCCCGAACGACACGATTCGTCCGCCTTTCAGACGGGCGAGGCCCGAGATGTACGTCCCCATCCAGATGGAACCGTCGCGGTCCTCCCAGAGGGACGAGGCTTCCTCGCTCGGCAGGCCGTCCTTCTTCCCGATCGTCGTGACCCTGTCCCCCTCGATCCGGTCCACCCCGCCGCCGGCCGTCGCGACCCACGTCGCGCCGTCGCGCGCGTGGAGGACGGCGCGGGTGTTGTCGTTCGAGAGTCCCTCCGGGGTGCCGAAGACGAAGAAGCGCCTGTCCCGCAACCGGTTCAGGCCGCCGACCCACGTACCGACCCAGAGGCTTCCCTCGCGGTCGGCGTGGAGAGACCAGACCTGGTCGGCCGAGAGACCTCCGGCCGACGAGAGGCAGGAGAAGCGTCCGGTCCTCATCCGACAGAGCCCCGAGCCCCACGTCCCGACCCAGAGAGTTCCCTGCGCATCGAGCGCGAGGGCCGAAAGCTGGTTTGTGGGGAGGCCGTCCGCGACGGTGAAGATCGTGACCCTGCCGTGAAGGACGCGTACAAGCCCGCCGCCTGCCGTCGCCGCCCAGACCCCTCCCTCCGGATCTGGGAGGACGGCCCGGACGTCGGCATCCGGGAAGTCCTTCCCCGGACGAAGCGTTTCGAACCGGCCGCCCGAATAGGAGACGAGTCCCCCTCCCGAGGTACCGATCCAGAGGATGCCGTCCCGGTCGAACGCGACGGATCGGAGCTTGTCGGTCGGCAGCCCATCGGCCATCCGGAAGACCCGGGTCGCGCCCTTTGCCCACCGGACAAGGCCGTTGTTGGTCGCGGCCCACACCGCTCCGTCCTGCGCCTGACAGAAGGACCAGACTGTCGCTCCGGCCATCACTTCTTCGCCGAAGGCGATCCGGAAGCGTCCGTTCTTATAGAGGACGGCCGCGCCTGAGCGCCCGATCCAGAGGTTCCCCTCGGCGTCCTCCATCAGGCCGAGAATCGACCCCGAGCCGAGCTCGGGGACCGTGCGCGCGTCGAAAACCGTGAAGCGGATCCCGTCGAACCGGGCGAGGCCTTCCAGGGTCCCCACCCAGAGGTAGCCGTCTCTCGTCTCTGCGAGCGCCTGGATGGTGCTCTGCGGAAGGCCCTGCTCGGTCTGCCAGCGGTCGTTCTGGTACTGCGTCAGTGCCCGCGTCGGGTCCAGAGCCTCCGCTGGCCGCGCACCGGCGGCCAACGCGAGGAGCAGCACAGCGACGGACGCAACGCATCTCCTCTTTCGGCCTCCGAACAACCAGAGCAACGCGTGCCTCCGCGGCGATTCTATAGGATCAGGCGGCCGCTTCCGATGCCTCGTCTCACTCCCCCCAACGGGGACGCGCCAACGCCGCGCCGGATGGTCCGTGCTATCGTGGTGTGAATGACGACAGGGGCTTTAGATCTCATCGTGGACGAATTCGAAGATCTGTTTCCGGGGCAGCGCAAGGGAGGCTCCACGCTGTCGGTTGACGGTGTCGAGGAGATGTTTGCGCCGCGCACGCCCGACGCCGCGCTTTCCGCGGACGGCTTGAGCGAATTCTTCGAGGGCATCCCGGCCGTCCCGCCTGAAGCCGCCGTGCCGGCGACGATGCCGCCGTCGCAGGCCGAGTCGGAAACCGCCGCCGGGACAGACTTGGATTTCGCCATCACGACCTGGGTGGACACCTTCGTGCTGGACGTTGCGCCGAAAACGCCGGACCTGGCCACGGTCGGGAGAATCGCGGCGCCCGACGCGCCGCTCGACGCGATGGTGTCGTCGCTCGCCGCCGACCTCGAGAAACTGGCCGCCGAGATCGCCGCGTTCGCCGACAACACCGTCTGACCGCGCTGGGAGCTGCACGACGCGGCGCGCTACGGCGCGACGAACGCCGTGCCGGCGTTGCCGGCGACGGCGTCTTCCAGATCGGGCGGGCAGGTGACGATTGCCCGCCGCCCGCCGGACTCGAGAAACCTGATAATCCCCTGAATCTTCGGCGCCATGCTGCCCGCGCCGAACTGCCCTTCCGCGAGATAGCGCTTCGCTTCATCGACCGTGACGCGGTCGAGCGCGCGCTGGTCCGGCTTCCCGAAATTCAGGCAGACCTTCCGCACGTTGGTGGAGATGACGAGCAGATCCGCGCCGAGCATGCGCGCGAGGAGCGACGAGGCGAGATCCTTGTCGATGACGGCCTCGACGCCTTTCAGCTCGCCCGCCGCATCGCGTGTCACCGGAATGCCTCCGCCGCCGACGGCCGTGACGACGAAGCCGCCCTTCACGAGGTGCCGGATGGCGTCCAGCTCGATGATGCCGAGCGGCTCGGGGCTGGGCACGACACGCCGCCACCCGTGGCCGATCTCCTCGGCGATCGCCCACCCGTTGAGCGCCGCGCGATCGCGCGCCGTCGCTTCGTCCATGAACGAGCCGACCGGCTTGGAGGGATGGGTGAACGCCGGGCTGTCGAAGGCGACCTCGACCTGCGTGACCACGGTCACGGCCAGCCGGTTCATGCCACGGCGCCGGAACTCGTTGGCGAGCGACTGCTGAATCATGTAGCCGATCGCGCCCTGCGTGTCGGCATCGCACGAATCGAGCGGCACCTCGTGCAGCTCCTGCCGCGCCAGCTCGGACCGGCGCAGGATGAAGCCGACCTGCGGGCCGTTCCCGTGGGTAATGACGACCTTGTGTCCGGCCTCGATGATGTGCGCGACGTGATGGCAGGTCTCACGCGTGAGCGCCCACTGATCGGCGACGGTCCGGTGCGCCTCGTCGCGGATGAGCGAGTTCCCGCCGATGGCGAGCACGATCAGATGGCTATCTGGCACCGTCCCGCCTCGGTCGTCCCTCGTGGAGGCGCCGGCTCAACAGCTCCGCCACGTCGCCGACGCGCGTGCCGAGGATCATCGCCGCGATAACGAACGGCTTGTGGCTCGCCTCGCGGTAGGTGTCGAGGCGCGCGCGCTCGAACACGCCGCGGCTGACCTCGCCGGCCGGGCAGCTCACGCCGGTGACGTCGGCCGGCAGGCAGTGCATGTACAGCGCGTCCCCGTCGCGCGTGCGCTTCATCAACGCTTCGGTGCACTCCCAGTCCTTGAAGCGGGCGTTGGTCGCGAGCGCGTCGCGCTCGAGATCGGCGAGCTTTGCACGCTCGCCGCCCCGAATGAGCCGTGTGCGCTCGTGCATGACCGCCATCGGCGCCCAACTCTTCGGGTAGACGATGTCGGCGCCGTTGAACGCGGCCGCCATGGAATCGACGACCGTGAACGAGCCACCGCTCGTGGCGGCGAACCCTCGCGCCGCCGAGAGCGTGTCATCGACCAGTTCGTAGCCCGGTGGATGGGCCAGCACGACGTCCATGCCGAAGCGCGTCATCAGCGTGATGATCCCCTGCGGCACCGACAGCGGCTTCCCATAACTCGGCGAGTACGCCCAGGTCATCGCGAGTTTTCGGCCTTTCAGCCGATCGAGGCCGCCGAACCGGCCACTGATGTGGCCGAGGTCGGCCAGGCTTTGCGTCGGATGGTCGAGATCCGACTGCAGGTTGATCACGGCGGGGCGCTGCAGCAGGACGCCGGCGCGGTGGCTCTCGTCGAGCGACGCCGAGACCTCGAGCATGTACTTGTGGCCCTCGCCAAGGAACATGTCGTCCCGGATGCCCACGACCTCGGTGAGGAAGCCGACCATCGCGGCCGTCTCGCGGACGGTTTCGCCGTGGGCGATTTGTGACGTCGATTCATCGAGCTCCTCGGTCGCGAGGCCGAGGAGATTGCAGGCGGACCGGAACGCGTAGCGCGTCCTCGTCGAATGGTCGCGAAACATGGCGACGCCGAGGCCGCTCTCGAAGCTGCGGAGCGACACGCCGCCGCGCGCGATGTCCTCGAGAATCTCGGCCACGAGCACGATCGCCCGCACCGCCTCGTCGGAGCACGTCCACGTCAGCAGGACGTCGTGGTTGAACAGATCATGACGAAGCGACTTCAGCGCTTCGATTTTGCCGAGGATGCCGTGCATCAGCCGCGCCTCCCGGCGAGGGTTTCAACGAACATGCGCGGGAACGCCGCGTAGAACCGCGCGGCGCGCGTCAAGTGCTCGACCGGGCACTGATCCTCTGGACCGTGGGCGTAGATCTCGTCGCCGGGACCGAATCCGATCGTGGGGATGCCGAACATGCCGCAGGTGGCGATCCCGTTGGTGGAGAAACCCCATTTGCCGACGACCGGCCGCGCGTCGAGCGCCTGCTCGGCGGCGCGCACGCCGGCGACCACCGCCGGATCGGTCTCCTCCAGGATCCAGGTCGGGTAGTACTTCTTGGTCGGGTACGTCAGGCCCGTGTACGACGGCCGCGCATAGTCGAGCACGGTCACCATCGCGCCGGCCTTCTTGACGCTCTCCAGCGCCTGGATCTCGGCCACCGCATGCTCCATCGTCTCGCCGCGCGTGAGGCGGCGATCCAGATGGATCGTGCTGCTGTCGGCCACCGCGCAGAGCGACGGCGACGTCGAGCGGATGTCCGAAATCGTCACCGTCCCCTTGCCGAGAAACGCATCGGCGGTTGCCGCCAGCCGGTCGTTCAGACGCTCGATGTCGGCGATGATCGGCGCCATTTTGTAGACCGCGTTGACGCCGCGCTCGGGAGCCGATCCGTGGCACGACAGCCCCTGCGTGCGGACCTCCATTTCCATCCGCCCGCGGTGACCGCGGTACACGCCGAGCTTGGTCGGCTCGGTAATCACCACGACGTCGGGCCGCAGCACCTGTTCGCGAATGATGTACTGCCAGCAGAGGCCGTCGCAGTCCTCCTCCATCACCGTTCCGGTCACCCAGAGCTGATAGTCGCCGTCGAGCCCGAGCTCCTTGATGATGCGGCCGCCGTACACCGCCGCCGCCATGCCGGCCTCCTGATCGCCGGCGCCGCGGCCGTAGATCACGCCGTCCTTCAGATCGCCTTTGTACGGGTCGCGCTTCCAGGTGGAGGGATCGCCGACGCCGACCGTGTCGAGGTGCGCGTCGAAGGCGATGACGGTCGTGCCGCTGCCAATCCGCCCCAGAATGTTGCCGAGCCCGTCGATTTTGATTTCGTCGAATCCCGCGTTCTTCATCTCGGCGCGGGCGCGCTCGACGACCGGGCGCTCGCCCGTGCTCTCGGACGGGATCGCGATCATGTCGCGGAGAAACTTCACCATCTCGGGCGTGTATCGCGTGGCGAGACGTGCGATGTCCCCACTTCTGTCGCCGCTCATAAACGAAGCCTTTCGTGATATTAAAGCGCGCGGATACGCGCGCGCATGCTGCCCATTGTGCCTCAGAACAACGACGTCACGTAGTTGACTTCCGACGAAGCGAGAATCGCTTTCCTGAGCGCGTTCATGATCTGGAAGTACGTGAGATCGACGACCGCCGTCGCGTCCCCCGCGAACGTACCCTCGGGGTCCGATTCGGCAAACGTCACGGCGAATGCCGTGCCCGAATAGGCGACCTGTCCGTCACTCACCTGCAACCGATACTCATGGCCGGCGAATCGGCCCATGACGGTTTCCCTTCCCTCGTGTCGATCGAGAAAGAAACCGTCCAGCGTCGGAGCGCTGTCCCATGCGTTGCGGCTGCCGAACAGCCGTGGCTTGACGAGGTAGGGGCCGCCGTCCTCTGGACAGAAGACATCGCAGTTGCCGCAGTCGTTGCAGAAATCAGCGAAGGTTCCGATCTGATGCTTCTCCTCGATCCTGAGCGTTCCCTCCTCCCATCGTTGCCATGCGCCTCCCTCTCGCCGGAACTTGACGATCGGAATCTCCGACTGGGGCAGCACGAATGTGAAGTTGGCGTCGTTGGGGCACACCGGCACGCATTTGTCGCAGCTGATGCAGTCGAAGAGCCGCAGCGAGCGCCCGATCTTCCTCGGCGTCTTTCTATTGTTCGGCTCGGCGTACCGCGGATCCGTCGTGGCGCGCTCGACGTACATCTCGGTGTTCAGCCGCTTCACCTCGGAACACCAGCGCGCGTAGAACTCGTCCCCGCACGCCTGCCGTAGATCGGTCCCGCCTGCCAGCGCGTCCCGGCAGGCTTGACCGACGTGGCCGGCCAACGGACCGAGCTTGGCGAGCCCGGCCGTGCCGAGATCGTACGCGCGGATGATGAAGTCGCCGACGTTGCCGGCGCGTACGGTGTCCATCCGCTCGACGAGCGTCTGCAGATAGCCCCGCGCGCGCGCGTAGCCGCCCGGCCTCAGCAGATCGGTGCAGACGGTCACCGGCACGAGCCCCAGCGCCACCGCGTCGGCAAAGTTCACGCGATCGATCCCGCCCGAGAACGAGATCGGGTACCGGTCTCCGAACTGTCGCCGGAACCGGCGAACCAGGTGCATCGCCAGCACGTGCAGCGGAGGGCCGGAGAGATACATCTCGGTCTGCTCCGCTGGGAAGAACGTCCGGTGGTTCTCGACGATCAGCGTGTTGGTGAACTTCACGCCGACGCCGAGGCCGACGTCGGCGGCGACCCGGCCCAGCCTGTCGACGAATTGAACGGCCTGGTCCCATGTGGTGTCGCGGTCGAACGCGCTGTCGGGCACGCGGATGCCGCGATAGCCCAGCGCCTCATGAAGCAGCCGACGCGTCTCGGTCTTCCCCAGCAGCATCGGGTTCAGCTTGATCGTGACGTGCAGGCCGACGTCGCGCAGCAGGAACTCGACGATCTGCTCGATCTCGTCGGACGGACATCCGTGGAAGGTGCTCAGCGTGAGCGTGTCGGACAGGCGGCTCGAGAAGTCGAGGTCGCGGAATTCGCGGTACTCGTCGGGGATCTGGCTCCGCAGACGCTCGACGACGGCGCGGGCGTCCAGCATGCCGCGGATGAACGCCTGCACCCGTTCGCTCTTGATCCCGGCGAGGTCGTAGCCGACGCTCATGTCGTAGATCGCCGGCGCCGCGGCCGGCGCGAGTCCCAGCTTGCCGCTCGCCGCGAGCATCTCGACGAGCATCGACGCCTTGGCGTACTCCTCGAGCGACTGGTCAATTCTTAGTTCCTGCGACCACTCGACGTTGTAGCCGACGGTCTGCACGTCGATGCAGGGCCGCGGGATCGAGAGCTCGTCGTCGATCTGGACCGTCTTCAGCTCGACGATCCGCCCGCCGCCCAGCCACGAGAGCACGATGTTCTGCGCGAGCTGCGACTGCGGACCGGCGGCGGGGCCGAAGGGCGTCGCCGCCGCATGCTCGTGCACGCGCACCGACAGATCTTTTCGAGGATCGCCGACGAAGAAGGCTCGGGCCGGCAGATCGAAGATCGCCTGGCGCCGATCGAGCTCCCGGAACGCGCGGCGGACCAGCGCGGCGAACGGATAGGGGTGCAGGCGCGCCATGCCCAAACAGTATGTCGCAGAACTTCAGTACGCGTGGTTGCGCAATGCCCACAACGCGATGAGGCCGAGCACCACGAGATTCGGGAACAACAACGGCGCGCCTGGCGGCGCGCCGGTAATCAGACGCTCGAACAGCGTCGCGCCCGGCTGCCGCACGTCGGCCAGTAGATGGAACGCGAATCCGGCAACGCCCACAATCGCCTGGACGCCAAGCACGAGGGTGCACAGCGCCAGGAACCGACGCTCCACGCGGGTCAGCAGCGCCGCGAGCAGGAAGCTCACCGCGAACGCGCTGCTCGCCACCGGGACCCATTCGACCGCACGAAAGAATCCATTCTCCGCGTGATCGGTCAGGCTGAACACGAAGTTGCCGGCAAACCCGCCAAGAGCCAGCAACAGCACCCATTGCGCCCATTCAATCGTACGCGGGTCCACCATACGGTTCACGATCAGGAGCAATCCCAGGCCGGTGAACGCCAGCGGCGCAGCGAACGGCGCGGCATAGGTGAGGCTGCGAATCGTGCGCTCGTAAAAGAAACTGCTGTCCAGATGCAGCACCACGCCGGCGAGACCCACCGCGACCGAGAGCCATCCGACGAAGTAGCCCAGATCGCGCCACGCCTCGACGAAACCCCGGCGTTCTTTGAGGAACACGCAGATCGGAAGA
>ODAK010003984.1_pt1 | contig 15228 bp, 13 predicted proteins | sample 1539591 | NCBI WGS metagenome assembly ODAK01 (sample SAMEA3539303, study PRJEB22396) | soil metagenome | biome: tundra; feature: field; material: soil | place: USA | collected 2010-05 | depth 0.15 m | reverse complement strand
ATACACCCCCGTGAAGGCGCTCTCGTTTCGATCCTCGGCCGCGGGCCATGATGTCCAGGTGCACTGGCGTCGCCTCGTCCCAATGCCCCTCGCACGAAACCGGATCCACGGAGGTTCGAGCACATGAGGCTCCGATCGGTATGGCCGTTCCGCGTCAGCCATCCCACCCCTTCGGCGGAGGAGCTGGAACGTGTGCTCCTGGACGACGTGCGGCGGTTGCTCGACGGGTGGAATGCGAAATATGCGGACCGGCCCCAATTGGAACGCCAACGCCTCCTGTTGTTGGCGCTTGAGCGCGAGCAGATCGTGGCAGTGGCCTATCGGGAGGAGGCGGTCGCTGGTCGGGTCGCCGCCCTCGATATCGGAGAGGATGCTCGAGACCTGGTTCGCCAGACCTTGATCTGGACCTGGAAAGACGAGCAACTGCACGCCGAGTACCTCCGCGGCGAGCTGCTCCGGGCCCCGGGCTTGTTCTCAACGGCCGTGGTGTACGGGCGCCAGATCCAAGGAGCGCTGTCCGGTTGGACGTCGGCCACCTCCAACCTCCGGGACGCCAGGACCACGCCGTTCCGGGCGGGGGCCGCCGGCATCCTTGTGGCAGCGGCCGGGCTCACTGGGCAGATCCCCCCGGTGCTCCGTCATGAGCTCCGTTACCAGACGTTCCACCGGTACTGCCAGCTCAACATCGCCCTCGAGGCCAGTGCTGAACTGGCTTACCGGCGGCTGGTGGAGCTCTCGAACGATCCGGTGGAGCGAGGGACCATGGACCGCATCCGTGAGGACGAGGCTCGCCACACTGATGCATTCCGGCTGCTTGCCGCTGCCTTGACCGATGACGATCGGCTCGTCAACCCGGCCTCAGTAGATGATCTCGTGTCCCAGATGGCTACCATCAGCGTCTGGTTCGTGCCGGCCCGTCTTCGCCCGGCCATGGCGGAGACAGAGGCGGAGCCACTTGCGCCGGTGACCGATCGGCGGCCCCGCTCGTTCGCCTCCCGTCAGCGCGTGGCTATCGGCAGCGGACCCGACAACCGCCACAAGCAAGCCGTACTCGAGGACTGCCTCGATCGGGCCGGCCTTGGTGACCGGGCGGCGGGGGTGTCGTCGGCGGCCATCCGAGCCTCCTTCATGCTCGGCTACGACCGCCGAGACCGCTCCAACGTCAATGACCCCGAGATGGTGGACCTCCTAGCCCGCTACCTGCGACGCCGGGGAGTCCGCGACGTGGCGGTGCTCGAGGCGCCGACTGTGTACGGAAATGACTATGCGCACCGGTCGGTGGCTGAGGTTGCTTCCTACTTCGGTTTCGACTCGCCGGCTTACCGGATCGTGGACATTAGCGAAGACCTGCGGCCCTATATGTATGAGCGGGGATTCGTACAGCACGCCATCAGCGGCTCGTGGCTGGACGCCGACCTCCGCATCGTGATGCCCAAGCTCCGCACCGCCCCCACTGACTTCGCCCACCTCAGCCTGTGCACGCTCGAGGGGAGTACCGGGCGGATCGACGACACCGTCTATGCGGGACGCAGGGTCGACTACCGATCGGCCACCATGATGTTGCTCGACGTGGCTCCGCCCGACTTCTCGGTGATCGACGGCTGGACGCCGGTGGCCGACGGGCTCTTTGGCGTCATGGGCTGCCATCGACCGGCCGGAGTGCGTCTGGTCTACGCCGGTGGCGACGCCCTGTCCGTCGACGAGGTGGTACTCGGTGACCTGGGGATCGATCCCCGTCGAGCCCCTATCGTCCGAATGACCTACCACTGGTTCGGTCTGTCCCCGGCGGCGGTCGAGGTGGATGGCCGGCGAGCGGATCTGCGACATGAGCTGCGAGGCGCCCACGCCTCGCGTCCAGTGCGGGCCCTCGGGATGTTGTCGGGCCTGGTCTACATCTACATGAGCAATGCAGGACGGATCTTCGTTCCCGAGCTCGACCCATCCTTCTTTCCCCCATTGCGACCGGTCGGGCCGGCGCTGCGGACGGTGCAATGGGCGACCCAGCGTGCCTTTGGGATCCGGGCCCCGGCGAGATTCGTAGCGTCTTGAAGCCCAAACGACTGAGCAATTGGGGTTCTGCCCTGGGCGGCCTGACTGGCGCGGCCCGCCAGGGAAAGCTGTCGGTCCGAGCCCTGACGGTGCTCGACAGCCGGAGTCTGGTGCGGACTCTCTTCCTCGCCTCGGCGGTTCGGTTCGAGCTCATCGGGCACCTCGGGACCGATCGGTCCGCGGACGAACTGGCCGAGCTATCCGGGAGCCGGCGCCCCGATCGTCTTCGTGCCTGGCTCCAGGTGGGGGTCGACCTCGGGGAGCTGCGCAGGCGGGGCGACCGATACCGGGTGGCCGGACGCCGGGCACGTGCCCTGGCCGATGGGGACGAGTTCCTGGTCGCTCACTACCGATCCATGCTCGACTACCAGGTGGGACCATACGCCGAGCTCGACATGCTGCTTCGGGGAGACCCTGACTGGGGACGTGACGATCTCGACCGCTACGCCGAGGACATCGCCCAGGTGTCTATGGCCGCTACGCCTTTCGTGAGCTCGATGGTTCGCCGAACCCTGACCGAGCTCCGTCCGGCTCGTGTCCTCGATGTGGGCTGTGGGTCCGGGATCTACGCGAGGGTGGTGCTGGACTCGGATCCCTCTGCCCGGGTCGACGGGGTGGACCTGGCCGAGAAGGTGATCGTGACTGCTCGGCGAGAGCTCGCCGAAGCCGGCTACGGGACTCGGGCCCAACTCCACGTCGGCGACATCCGTGAATGGCTCCCTCGCTCGGAAGTCCGTTTCGACCTGGTAATGCTCCTCAACAACATCTACTACTTCGACCGAGCTCGACGCCAGGAGATCTACCGGCAACTGGGCACCAGCCTCACCGACAGCGGGCAGCTGTTGTTGGTGTCGATGACGACGCCCGGCTCGATTGCCGCCGCCCATCTCGACTTCATGCTGCGCTGTCAGTCCGGAACTGCCTCGCTCCCCCAGTTCGCCGAACTCCAGTCCGATCTCGCTGCCGCCGGCTACGAGACAATCGAGGTGCGGAAGCTGGTGCCGACCGAACCCTTCGTCGGGATCCGGGCCCGGCGTCGATTCTGAGCAGCTGTCGCGACTATCAGCGGTGCTTGGACTTGCGGATCGGTACGCGGGACACGGCGCCTATCGCCGGTGCGACAGTCAGCCACAACCCGATGGTGACCACCATCGACGTTTCGTAGCCGATCGGGTGGACCCCGAGATCCTTGAAGGCAATGCCTGCGAAGACCATCAAAACCCAGGCGCTCACAAAGAACAGAGGCCCAGCCGACACCAACTTGAAAAAGTCGCTCACGCGAACACCTCCTCGCGGGCACCATATCTCCGCCAGGGACCCTCAAGACTGAGGTGAGTCGCTGGTCGGCAAACGGAGCTGGCAGCCACGCTTGGCAGCCACCAGGTCGCAACGCACTTCTGACACGCTGTCGGGTGAGGAGCTGCCCGGCGCAGGGTCATATCACGCGATCGGGGCGGGCTCGTGCCCTGGGTGCAGTAACGATAATGCAATCTCAGTAACAAAACTGTAATATGTCTCCATGAGACGCGTAACCGGCGAGGTAGCAACCGAGTCGCTCGCGTTCTCGGCCGATCTCCTCGGGACCGTCCCATGAGAGGTCATCGGTCGACCGTCTTGCCAGCTCGTTCTGGTGCGCCGCGCGCCACGGTGCGAAGAGTTGGCACCGTCGTGTTCGCCCTTGCAGGGCTGGCCCTGATCCTCTACGCCATCTCGACACACGTCTACGCAGGTGGTTCGGACAGGGCGACGGCGATCCTCGAGGGTCAGGCCGTAGGCAGCGGCAACCCGCTGCTCCACGGCTGGATCCTGACGCGCGACTCATTCTGGACGATCGACGCGTTCTTCTACGGGCTGACAGTGCGCGTCGGGGGCCTTCGGCCTGGCCTTCTCAACTTGGAACCAGCTCTCGCGGTCGCGATCGCCGTCGTGGTCGGCGCCCTCGTCGCCAGCCGGGGGCACCGGGGGGGTGCCGCCGTGGCCGGAGCTGCCACTGTCGTCGCGTTGCTCGCTCTTCCCACACATGCGATGGCGTCCTTCCTGCTTGGCGGACCTGACCATGTCAGTACGGCCTTCTTGGCTCTTCTCGCTTTCGCCGGACTGAGGCGGGGCCGCTTCGACTGGAGATGGGCAGCGGCGGTCGCCGCGCTCAGCTTCGGGATGCTCGGCGACCTCTTGATGGTCGCTTATGGCATCGTGCCGGTATTCGCCGGAGGCGTCGTTTCCATGCTGCGAAAGCGAGAGTGGCGCGCTGGCCTCGCGGCGGTAAGTGCATCCGTCGCAGCGATCATTGCCAGCGAGCTTGTCAGTTGGCTCGCGCGGGCGATGGGCGCGTTCAAGTCCGTTGACGGGGTGTCGGTCGCGACTTCTGCTCAGATTCTCGTGAACTTGAGGCACGTGCTGAGCTACGGAGCAGGTCTCGTCGGCTTCACCTACGGCTTCGACGCCGGGCGGGCCCCGAACCTCCTGCAGGACGTTCACGTCGTCGGTGCTCTTCTGGTCGTCGCCTGCTCGCTGGTGGCAACGGCGAACCTGGCGAGAGGAGTCGTCCGCGGCCACCGAGGGGCAACCGGTCCCGGAACCGAGACCGAGCGTTGGTGGCTCGACGACGTGCTGATCATCGCGATGTTCGGTTCGGCGCTCACCTTCGTCGTCCTGGCCGTCAACGGAGTGCCCGGCGCCCGTTATCTTGTCGCGGCGGTCGTGTTCGCCAGCGTGCTCGCTGGCCGGATCGTCGCCCAGGCCTGGCACCAGCTGCGACCCGGTCGGGCTACCCGAACGATCTGCGTCCTCGGGGCCGCTGTCTCGTTGTGGTTTGCCGCGGGCCTTGGCTACACCCTTGCCCAGCCTGCTCCGGTCCAGAGCGCGTCAGCGCTCGCTTCCTGGCTCGAAGTGCACCATCTTCGAAACGGGGTCGGCGGTTATTGGACAGCGAGCATCACCACCGTCGAGAGCAGGGGTGCGATAACGGTACGACCCGTGTGGGCGGATCCGGACGGCAAGCTTGGCCGTTACATGAAGCTGTCCACTGCCACGTGGTATTCGGGTCAGCACTTCCAGTTTCTCGTCTACAGCACGCCTACCTACCAGGGCGTCGACACTGTCTCGGCTACCCAGACCTGGGGGGCTCCGGCGCACATTTACGTCGTCGGTGACTACCACGTACTCGTGTGGTCCGCCGCCTTCAGCGTCGCACCGTTCCCGTAGCGATTCGCGGCAGGCGTGCCACGAATGTCGACTGTGGGTGCTTCATAGCGGCACGTCCGGCCGCAGAAGCCATCTTGCCGGATGCCTCATAAGTACCGGATGCCTCATAAGTAACAGTGAAATCCGCCGATGCGGCAGAGCCTTGTATCGGACTGGGCAACGCCTCGACCGATCTGTCCGGCCCCACCATCTCGATTGAGTCGGCATAAGAGGGTACCGTCCACGAGCCGGACGACACCGTAAGGCCGAGGTCCGTAAAGGTCACCGACCCGAAGTCCGCGAGAGGATAGGGCATGTTGGTGACCGGATCCCCGGGATCCTCTGCTATCCACTCGGCGGTCGTCCCAGGACCAGAGAAGGACACGGTGGCGGCGGGGGTGCCTGACAACCACACGTCAGTGGTGACATCCTTGACGTAATAGGCCCAGTAGCCTGACGGTTGCTGGTAGACCTGGGCGTCGACGAGATCGCCGGGAGCGACCGTAAAGAGGAACTGGCTCGAGTAGCCCTCACCTGTGTCCGTCCACCACGTGTAGTCGCCCTCCTGCCCGTTGACGCAGTACGACGACGTTCCGTCCTGGAACAGACCGGGGTTCTGATCGCCGAAGCCGTTGACGCCGACCCAGTCCGATGTGAAGCCGTTTGGTACCGAGGAGCAGTCGACTGCCGGAACCGTCCACTCGGCACTTATCGACTGATACCCGCCGCTTCCTCCCATGAGGACATATCCCGACCAGTTGGGCGAGGTCCAGCCGGGGGATGGTGAAAGGGGCAGCGTCGTCGTCGTTGTGGTCGAGGTTGTCGTAGTTGTCGTGCTGCTCGATGTTGTTGTCGGGGGGACTGTCGTAGTAGTTGTCGTTGGGGGGAACGTCGTGGTAGTCGTGGTCGTGGTAGTCGGTGCCGTCTGCCCGGGCACGACGACCTTGAGGTGGTCGACCGTCGTCGCCGCGCCGCGCACGGTCAGGCTGAGCGTGTAGAGCTTCGCCTTGGTCGACGGGTTCGCCGCGAACCTGAACGAACGTTCAACACGCCCGGACTTGCACTTCACAGTGGTGGCGAATCCCGCGATGTTCGGCGACGATGACCACGAGCAGGTCTTGGTGTTGTGGACCATCGCCGGCCAAGTGACCGTGCCTCCGTTGGCGGTGAGGGCGCGAGTCGGGATCGTCGCTGTGCCCGCAGCGCTCGCCAGTGTGGGGACGGCGAAGGAGGCCGTAGCCACCACTGCAACGAAAAAGCGAAATACCGTTCGCACGTCGAACCCCCCGGCCACTTCTTGATCAAGTTCAGGCCGTCCGCCAGTAGAGATAACAGCCGCTTCGGCGCACAGCAGCCTCACCACTCGAAAATAGTGGGGTTGCTGGCTCGCTAGCGTCACCTTACCGACGATTCATGTACCCGGGTCCTGTACCCGGGCGCTCCGGCGCTTGGTCGTCCGCAAGAGGACGACCTCGGGCACGGCCGAAAGCGGCTCGCGACCGGACCAGTGGACGGTGAACAGGAGTCGAGGGAATAAGTGGGTGCACGACCCTGTTCGCTTGCGACATGGAGGGAAGGGCCGTGCATCGGTCACGATGCCCAGCGGGACCGGAGGCATAGGTCAGGTACACCTCCTGGCAGAGGGGACACGGAGAACCGCGGGCGAACGGTGAGTAAACGGGAAACGCCCCCGGCAATCAATCCAGGAGAAGCGAAGCGGCCGGGGGCATGCGCCCCCGGCCACTCTTCTCGAAGATGTCACGCGAAGCGGCCCGCCACCGAAGCAGCGGGACGTTTGCTCGTCGATAAGGGGTCCCGTCGCGGAGACATCCCCGGGCTAGCCTGACGTGGAAGTTTTCGGCTTGTTCGCTCCATCGCCCGGAGGTGCCCGTGGGGAAGTCCCGGATAGCCAGCCTGCCCGCGCTCCTCGTGGCCTGTGCGATCTCCCTGCCCCTCTTGGCGAGCTGCACCTCGGCGGCCGTCACGCGTTCGCGTACCGCGACGAGGCAGCTGGCCGAGCTGAAGGGCTCCGACACCGTCGCCAGCGACGAGTTCGGCGTCTCGGTGGCCATCTCGGGCACGAGCGCCGTCGTGGGCACCTCAGGTGCCGCATATGCCGGGCGGGCGTACGTGTTCGCCAAGAGTGCGTCCGGCTGGACACAGGTCGCCGAGCTGAAGGGCTCCGACACCGTGGCAGCCGACCGCTTCGGCGCGTCGGTGGCCATCTCGGGCACGACCGTCGTGGTGGGTGCATACGACCACGCCAAAGCTGCCGGGCGAGCGTACGTGTTCGCCAAGACGGCGTCCGGCTGGACACAGGTCGCCGAGCTGAAGGGCTCTGACACCGTCGCAGACGACTACTTCGGCTGGTCGGTGGCCGTCTCGGGCACGACTGCTGTGGTGGGGGCGGTCGGCCACGCGAAGTATATGGGCAGGGCCTACGTGTTCACCAAGACGCCGTCCGGTTGGAATCAGACGGCCGAGCTGGAAGGCTCCGACATCGTCGCCCAGAACGGGTTCGGTACTTCTGTGGCCGTCTTGGGCACTACCGCCATCGTAGGTGCGGAGGGCTACGCCAAGGGTACGGGCCGCGCGTACGTGTTCACCAAGACGACGTCCGGCTGGACGCGGGTCTTCGTGCTGAAGGGCTCCGACACCGTCGCCGGCGACAATTTCGGAACCTCCGTGGCCATCTCACCCACGACGGCCATCGTGGGTGCATATGGCCGGGCCGACAACGCCGGGCGTGCATACGTGTTCGCCAAGGACGCGGCCCTCTGGAAGCAGACGGCCGAGTTGAGGGGCTCCGACACCACCACAGGCGACTATTTCGGCATCTCGACGGCGATCTCGGGCACGTCGGTTGTGGTGGGTGCGTACGACCACGCCAAGGATGCCGGTCGGGCATATGTGTTCGCCAAGACGGCGTCCGGCTGGAAAGAGACGGCCGAGTTGAAGGGCTCCGACACCGTCGCGGAAGACTACTTCGGCAGCTCGGTGGCTGTCTCGGGCACGACCGCCGTGACCGGTTCGTATGGCCAGGCCAAGTATGCCGGCCGGGCTTACGTGTTCAAGAGCTGATATCGCAACGGTCCAACCCGGCCAGTCACATGCCGTCGATTGCGGCCGCGACTCGGGAAATGGCGACGTTTTCCCAATCGGTCACGGGGATTTGGAGTCCGGGATCGGCGGAAGAGCTGCCGGCTCTCATCAGCCAGCTCAGCGGGTGCGAGCTTGCGTCGTTGGGGTGTCAAAAAAAAGGCGCGAGAGCGCCCCTTTTGCGAGATACTCATAGTTGGTGCACGGCCCCTTGCTTCCCTCGCAAGGCAACGGGGGTCGTGCACCATCTATCGGCCTGTTTGCCTCCAGCCTTGAACATCTGTTTCGAAGAGCGGTTGCCGGAGCGTGAAGGAGGCTTCAGCCACCGTCGCAACGACGCGCTCACGCGGGTGAGAGATGCTCGCGCAGTCGGTCCAGTGCGCCGGTTGCCCGGTGCTGGACTGTGTGCTCCACGAACGGGGCGATGAGCGCGCCCGCGATTCCGCCCGGCGGTTCGTAAGTCACTGTGAGGCTGACCGTTGTCCCGCCTCGCCTCGGACGCAGCTCGAACGTGAGGCTCTGGCCGTCGGCCCCGGCTGAGGACCAAGTGATGCTGCGACGCGGTTCGAGCGAAGTGATCACGATGGTGGTGCGAAGAGTACGGACCCCCACGTCGAGGATCGCCTCGAATCGTGCATCTTCACCCGTCGTTTGGGACCCCACGGGGGTGAGCTGCTCGAGACCCTCGATGAAGATTCCGGCCTGCCTGTAGTCGGCCAAGCATTCGAAGACGGTGCCGGCCGATGCCGCGATCGTCGTTCGCGCTTGAACGGTCTGCCTCAAGCTCAACTCCTCCGGAGCGGTTGCAACACGGGCCTATGGAGACGCGCGGCGGCCCGCCACTTGCTTGTCGAACACGAGCCGACCGGTGTTCAAGTATTGCGGAACAGGACGAGGTGACGAGCCAGACCTCGGTTGTTCGACGCGCACGTGGAGTACTGGGGCCCTCTCGGCCTATGCGCCTCAAGCGACAACCTGACTAGGCTCGCTCCCCGGTGAGAGAGCACAGTCGCATCGTCCCGATGCAATCGCGCGTGGCGGACACTGCGGATGTGCTGGCAACACTCTTGCAGTCATCGCCGGATGCCGTCATCGCGATCGATGCAGACGGGCTCATCGTGCTGGCGAGCGAGGCAATCAGGACACTGTTCGGCTTCGATCCCGACGAAGTCGTCGGTCTCCTCGTCGAGACCCTGGTGCCAGAGCAGGCTAGGGACATGCACGAGCGCCACCGGAGGAAGTTCAAGGAGACCGGGCAGGCGCGTCCAATGGGACTCGGCCTCGAGCTCACAGGCCGCCGGCGTGACGGGAGCGTGTTCCCGATCGACGTCAGCCTCGCTCCGTTCTCGACAGGTGGTGAAGCGTTCGTCGGGGCGTTCGTGCGCGATGCCACTGCTCGGCGGCGCCAGGAGGCGAGGCTGCACGCGATCAACGAGATCACCCAGCGTCTGCTAGCCGGCGAGCCGACCGCGACCACGCTGGAGCTGGTCGCGTGCCGAGCGCGCGGCCTGGTGGACGCCTCGTTGGGTTGGGTGGTCGTACCGTCTGGCAAGGAAGACCTCGTCGTCAGCGCGAGCGACGGAGAGGGGGCCGCATCGATCTTCGGTATCGAGGTCGCGTCGGACGGGAGCATCGCTAAGAAGGCCATGATGGAGGCGGAGTCGATCATCGTCGGCGACCTGTCGACCGAGATGACCGTTCCGGCGGAAATGAAGGCGCTCGGTCTCGGGCCCGGCCTGTTCTGCCCGCTCGGCGTCGAGGACCGGATACTGGGTGCCCTCGTCGTGGCTCGACCCCGCGGAGCGCCGAGCTTCACCGCGAACGACACCGCGCTCGTCGAGGTCTTCGCCAACTCAGCGATGGTCGCGCTGACCTTGGGAGAGGCCCGAGTCGAGCTCGAGCAGCTACAGGCCACGGCGGAACGCGAGAGAATCGGGCGCGACCTTCACGACACGGTCATCCAGCAGCTTTTCGCGCTCGGCATGGGCCTGCAGAGCATTGAGCGACTGACTAGCGGCTCGGTGGCGGGGCGGATCGATCGAGTCGTCGACGGCCTGGACGAGGTCATTCGCGAGATCCGCGAGACGATCTTCCTTCTCGAGCGACCGGCGATGGCCGACTCCGGTCTTCGCTCGGCGGTCACGGCTGTCGTCACGGTTGCTGCAGAGCATCTCGGCTTCACACCCCGCGTCGGGTTCCAGGGGCCGGTGGACTCGGTCACGAGCGACCAGCTGGAGCCCCACGTCATCGCAGTCCTGACCGAGGTTCTCTCGAACGTCGCCCGACACGCCAAGGCTTCGTCGGTTGAAGTGGTCATCGCTGCAGAGGACAACATGCTCCTCGTCTCGGTCGCGGACAACGGTGTCGGTCCTCCTAGGGGGCGAAGTGCCGGCAACGGGCTTCGGAACATCGCGGAGCGGGCCCGTGCGCTCTCAGGCTCGGTCTCGATCACGGCACGCAGCCCCTCGGGGACTCTGGTCGAATGGAGCGTCCCCATCACGCCGTGAAGCTGGCCCCCTGTTGACAAGGGCGTCGCACGGCCGGATGAAAGGTGACTTTCGCCTCTAACCGGAAAGGGCTGCTCAGGCCGACTCTTGAGACGTGGACTGCGATCGGCGACTCCTTTTCGAGGATCTGGGCCGTGAGGACTGTCTTGAGCTGCTGCAAGGTGAGCACGTGGGTCGCGTGGCGCTTACGGCGCGGGCGCTGCCGATCGTCCTTCCCGTGAACTTCGCTTTGCTCGACGGCGACATCGTGTGGCGGTCGGCCCAGGGCACCAAGCTGAACGACGCCTCAGCGGGATTCGTTGTGGCGTTCGAGGTCGACAGCTACGAACTGGACCATCAGCAAGGCTGGAGCGTGATGGTCCAGGGGTTGGCACACGTCGTCACCGATGACGAGGAGCTCGATCGGGCGATGGAGCTGCCACTCGAACCTTGGGCACTCGACGGGATGGCGGACCGCTATGTGTGCTTGGTGCCCAACATCGTCACGGGCATGCGCGTTCGGCACACTGAATGAACTGAAGTCGCGCAGGGCCGTTCGCACCGAGCCGAGAGGCACGCGCCGCCAGGCACGAACACCTGAGGTAGGCCTCGCCCGTTCCGGTGCCCGTACACTTGCCAGCGTGGAGGCCGTGCCGATCGAGGCCATCAACCGCGGGAACGGCGTCGATCGCGTCTGGACCTTGCCGAACGCGATCTCCTCCACCCGGATCGTGCTCCTCGGGGTGTTCTGCTGGCTCCTGTTCGGCCCGGACGATCGGATCGCGGCAACTCTCGTGCTGATGTTCGTCGGTGTAACCGACTTCCTGGACGGCTATCTTGCGCGAAGGTTTGACCAGGTCAGCACGCTGGGGAAGGTTCTCGACCCGGTCGCTGACCGGGTGGTGCTCGTGACAGGGGTTCTTGCCATCGAGATCTACGGTGCTGTTCCCGCCTGGCTCGCAGCGGTCGTGCTCGGCCGCGAACTGCTCGTCTCGGTGGCAGTTGTCGCGCTTGCTGCGCTGGGGGCAAAGCGTATCGACGTGCTCTGGGTGGGGAAGGCGGGCACCTTCGGGCTTCTGTGCTGCTTCCCGTTGTTCTTGCTCGGGGACGAACAAGCGACGTGGGCTCGCGTCCTGACCGACATCACCTGGGTGGCGGTCGTGCCTGCCCTGATCCTGAGCTTCGTTGCCGCCGCCGCCTATGTCCCGCTCGCCCGCCGGGCGCTCGCCGAGCGCCGGCCAGAGCGCGCGCAACATGAGGCGGCGACTCCGTGAAGGCCGTGATCATGGCGGGCGGGGAAGGCACAAGGCTTCGGCCGCTCACCGCCAACCAGCCCAAGCCGATGCTCCCGATGGCTAACGCACCGATGGCCGAGCACGTCGTGAACCTGCTCAGGCGCCACGGTTTCGAGGAGATCGTCGTGACGGTCGGCTTTCTCGCGAGCACGATTCGCACCTATTTCGGGGACGGGTCGGAGCTCGGGGTTCGTCTCGTCTACGCGACCGAGGAGACACCGCTCGGGACCGCCGGATCGGTGCTCAACGCGATCGACGAACTTGACGACCGCTTCCTCGTCATCTCCGGGGACGTGGTGACCGACGTGGACCTGACGGCGCTCGTCGAGTTCCATGCCAAACAGGGTGGGGTCGCGACGCTCGCGCTGGTGGCCGTGGAGAACCCCCTCGAGTTCGGCATCGTCATCCTCGACGCGGACGGGCGCGTCGAGCGGTTCCTCGAGAAGCCAGGTTGGGGCGACGTCTTCAGCGACACGATCAACACCGGCATCTACGTGCTGGAGCCGGAAGTCTTCGACTGGATACCCGCCGGCCGGGCCATCGATTTCTCCTCCGAAGTGTTCCCCGTGATGCTCGAAGCGGGTCGGCCGCTGTACGGTTATGTGGCTGGCGGCTACTGGGAGGATGTCGGCACGCTGGAGGCCTACTTGCGGGCCCATGCGGACATCCTCGACGGCAAGGTCGAGATGGACATGCCGGGCTTCTCGCTTCGCCCAAACGTGTGGCTCGGCGCAGGTGCTGAGATCCATCCCACGGCGAGCGTCGTCGGCCCTGCGCTCATCGGTGACAACTGCCGAATTGGAGCGGGTGCCGAGCTGCACGGGCACTGCGTGCTGGGCGCCAACGTGCGTATCGGCGAGAACACCGTCATCGAACGGTGCGTCATCCACGACAACGTCTACATAGCCTCGTCAGTGAGCGCCCGGGGCTGCGTCATCGCGAGGTCGTGCGATGTCCGCCAAGGCGTGCACCTCGACGACGGCGTGGTGCTCGGCGCAGGATCGAAAGTGGGGCGCCAAGCCGTCATCGGTGCCGGCGTGAAGGTATACCCGCACAAGATGATCGAGGCGGGCGCCGTCGTGAACTCCTCGATCATCTGGGAGTCCCGAGGCTCGAGGAGCCTGTTCGGGCGTCTCGGCGTCGCGGGAATCGCGAACGTGGACCTCTCGCCCGAGGTCGCTCTACGCGTCGCCCTGGCGTACGCCACCACCCTTCCAAAAGGTGCCACCGTTGCCGTGTCGCGAGATTCGAGCCGGGCGGCGCGAATGCTGAAACGTGCCGCCATTGTCGGGATCATCGCGGCCGGTTGCAATGTGGAGGACCTCGAGGCCGCGACGGTGCCCGTGACGCGGTTCCTGACCCGTACCGGGAGCGCGGTCGGCGGGATGACTGTCAGGCTCGTGCCGGGCGACCCACAGTCGGTGGCCCTGCGTTTCCTTAACGAGGATGGCATGGACCTCGGTGAGGCCGCCCAGCGCAAGATCGAGCGGCTCTACGACCGCGAGGAGTCGCGACGGGTGCTCGCGGCAGAGATCGGCGACATCAGCTTCGCCTCGAGGACGCTCGAGCTCTACACCAACGAGCTCACCAGCCTGGTTGACCTCGAAGCCATACGTGCGGCGAAGTTCAAACTGGTCCTCGACTACGCGTTCGGAACGGCGAGCTTCGTCATGCCGAACGTGCTCGCGAAGCTCGGAGCCGACATTCTGGGGATCAACCCGAATGTCTCGACGTCCGGGGTCATCGGCTTTGACAGGGCGGCGCACGCGGCTCGGCTCGGTGATCTCGTTCGGTCCTCGGGCGCCAACCTCGGGGCGATGTTGGACCCCGACGGGGAGCAGCTGACCCTCGTGGACGACACCGGCCACGTCCTCGAGGACGACGAGGCCATCCTCGCGCTCGTCCAGCTCGTGTCGACCGCCGAGCCCCGGGGCGTGATCGCCGTGCCCGTGGACGCGAGCCTCCAAGTGGAGGCGATATGCGCCGCGACGGGCTCAGAGGTGCTGAGAACCAAGCTCTCGGCCACACAGTTGATGGAAGCTGCCGGCTTGCCGCTGGTGCGTTTCGCAGCCAACACCTCTGGAGGCTTCGTCTTTCCTCTGTTCCTGCCGGCCTTCGACGCAGTCGCGAGTCTCGTGCGCCTCCTTTCTCTTCTCGCCTCCGAACAAGAGGTGCTGTCGCGCGTGGTGGGCCGTCTTCCCGCGACTCACATCGTCCGGCGGGATGTGCCGACCCCCTTCGAGCAGAAGGGCCTTGTAATGCGCACCCTCGTCGAGCAAGCAGACCCGGCCGGGATGCTCCTGCTCGATGGGGTGAAGACGATCGATGCCGACGGCTGGACCCTCGTGCTGCCCGATCCTGAGACCCCGGTCACTCGCGTCCATGCCGAAGGGAGGACCCGGGCCGAGGCCGAGCAACGGGCTGAGCGGGCGGCCAAGCACATCGAATGGATCCTCGCCGAAGGAACCGCTTGACCGGCCGCTGGCGGCCGGGTGGCCCCGGCTCGGTGCGGTTACGAGACGGGGGGCGTAGAGTCCGGCGAGTGACTACGATCGCCGAAGCGTTGAAATCTGCTGCCGCCCCGAAGGAGCCGTGAGAAATGGATATCCCGCAGGACCTGAGATACACCGCTGACCACGAGTGGGCGCGCCTCGAGGACGCCAAGGTCAGAGTCGGCCTCACCGACTTCGCCCAGGAAGCCCTCGGAGACATCGTGTTCGTCCAACTGCCCTCGGTCGGCGACGATGTCGTTCGGGGCGGAGAGCTCGGCGAGGTCGAATCGACCAAGTCGGTCTCGCAGGTGTACGCGCCTGTTGGCGGGACCGTGGTCGAGGTGAACACCTCGCTGACCGGACAGCCGGAGCAAATCAACACCGACGCCTATGGGGACGGCTGGCTCTGCGTGATCGAACCTTCTGCTCCCGGCGAGCTCGAGGAGCTGCTGGACGCAGCTGGGTACCTCTCGCTGACAGAATCCTGAGGCGTCACCGGTCGGATCCGACCGAGCGGCACGCCGGTCCCAGCGCGAGGAATGGGAGACCTCACAGTGGCCGTTGAGGTCATGGCTCAGCGCAAGGTGGCCAAGCGCGCCACGGTGACTCTCAGGTACGGTACAG
>ODAK010003983.1_pt1 | contig 15230 bp, 11 predicted proteins | sample 1539591 | NCBI WGS metagenome assembly ODAK01 (sample SAMEA3539303, study PRJEB22396) | soil metagenome | biome: tundra; feature: field; material: soil | place: USA | collected 2010-05 | depth 0.15 m | reverse complement strand
GGGTGTCTTCGGCTTTATCGCGATACCGTAGGTCATTGGTATAGGAGTGCAGGCGCATCATCAGGATCGCTGCCGCTGGATTGCCTGCCGGGGTAGGGGAATCCTGGAAAGCTTTGCGTCGCACGACCAGCGCTCCTAAGGCGACTTGCTCGGTAGTCGCTTCGGCGTCGAAGAAGCCGCCGGAAGTGGCGTCACCGAATCTCTCAATTGCGGCGTTACCGATCTCGCGGGCGCAGCGGAAGTACGTCAGGTCGCCGCTGGCCTCGTAGGCATCCAGACAAGCGAGCGCGGTGAAAATGTAATCGTCAAGCAGACCATTGTTCTGCGACATCTGGACCGCGGGATCGGAATAGGCGATGACGTGCGGCAACCGCTGATCGGTTCGTTGTTCGAGAATGCGATCGAGGGTGCGCAGCGCGAAATGGTGCGCGTCTTTCAACCCAAGCACTCGTCCGGTGGCGAGGTACGCCGAGACGAACATGGTGTTCCAGTTCACGTAAATCGTCTTGTCGATGTAAGGTGTCGGGCGCTGCAAGCGGGCCGCAAGCATCTTCTGCCTGGCTGAAGCTAATAGCGAGCGCACGCTATCGGGCTTCACGGATAACCGCATTGCGATCTCTTCCACGTCAGCCCGGATCCACAAAACGTTTTTCGCGGAGTTGTGATGCATCTCGCCGACTTCGTTGATGTCGTAGTGTTGCGCGGCGACGTCGAACTCCTGCTGCGTCAGTACGGCTTTTGCCTCATCCACCGTCCAGGTGAAATAGTCGCCATCGTCTTCCAGATTGATGTCGGCATCCTGTGAAGCGTAGAAGCCGCCATGCTCGCGATCGCTGAGCGTGGCGTCAACCCAGCGGATAATATCTTTCGCTGTCTCGCCGAAACCTCTATCCGGAAAGAGTTGTGAGGCGTGGACGTAGTTCCGCAGGAGTTCCGAGTTGTCATACGACATCTTCTCGAAGTGCGGCACGATCCAGTACTCATCGACTGAATAGCGATGGAAGCCGCCCGCGAGCTGATCGTACGTACCGCCTCTTGCCATTTTGATCAGCGTGGTGCTCGCTACGTTCCCGGCGCCCTCTTCTGCGCTGCGTGCATACCAGTCGAGCAAAACTTCTACGATGGAAGCGTGGGGAAACTTCGGCGCAGATCCGAAGCCGCCGTTCTTCGGGTCGAAAGAATTCAGTGCCGCCTGCACCATCAGCGTAATCACGCGCGGATTAAAGTCGCCACTGTGTCCCGCAAGTCCTTCCGCATGGGTGAGCGCAGCCATCAGGCCATCGGCTTCACGCACCACGTCATCGCGACGTTCCTTGTACGCGTCGGCAATCGCCAGCAAGATCTTTTTAAAACTCGGCCTACCGTGCGCATCGACAGGAGGGAAGTACGTTCCCCCGTAAAATGGTTTGCCTTCGCCGGTAAGAAATGCGGTCAGCGGCCATCCACCCTGTCCGGTGATGGCGGCTATGGCGGTCTGGTAGCGGCTGTCGACGTCGGGGCGTTCGTCGCGATCGACCTTGATGGCGATGAAGTTCTGGTTGATCAACTCGGCAACTTGCGGATCGTCATACGACTCACGATCCATGACGTGACACCAGTGGCACCACACCGCTCCGATATCAAGCAGGATCGGCTTATTCTCCCGCTGCGCCGCAGCAAAAGCGTCCGGTCCCCACTGATGCCAGTGGGTGGGCTGATGCATGGCGGAACGGAGATAAGAAGAGGAGGCGCTGCTCAGAGCGTTCGAACGCGACGACATGACTTTCTAGGATAACAGGGAGCAGCCGCTTCGATGTGAGTCACTGAAGCGAAGCATTCCTCACCCGCATCCAACATTTAAGATGGCGAAGATGGCGTCCGATTCCTCCACGGAAAATCAGATCCGGCCGAGCAGGACAACGCGGTTCCTGGACCGCCTGCCTGCGCTGCAGAGCCGGAACTTCCGACTGTTCTTCGCAGGGCAGCTGATTTCGCTGATCGGGACGTGGATGGACAACGTCGCCGAAGCGTGGCTGGTCTATCGTCTGACGGGATCATCGCTCAAACTTGGCACGATTGGTTTTTGCAGCCAGATCCCGGTCTTTCTCTTCGCCCCTTTGGGCGGGATCGTCGCCGATCGCTACGACCGCCACAAGATCATCATCGCCACGCAAGCATTGTCGATGGCGGTGGCAGGCGCTCTCGCGATTCTTACGCTTACACACCGCGTGCAGGTGTGGCACGTCTTTCTGTTAGCGGCGATTGGCGGCGTGATTAACGCTTTCGACATTCCCGCGCGGCAGGCATTTCTCTCGGACATGGTGGGCCGCGAAAAGCTGATGAACGCCATCGCGTTGAACTCGTCGATGTTCAACGGAGCGCGCATTGTCGGTCCGGCGGTGGCTGGAATTCTGGTGGCAAGCATTGGGGAAGGCTGGTGCTTTGGCGCGAATTCACTCAGCTACATTGCGGTCATCACCGGCCTGCTGATGATGAAAATGCATTACACGCCGCGCGCCGGGGCACGCGATAACTCGCCCCTGCAAGATATCGTCGAAGGTTTTCGTTTCGTCAAGAACGCCAAGCCGATCCGCGTATTGCTGTTGTTACTCGGACTGGTGAGCCTGGTCGGCATGCCCTATTCCGTGTTGATGCCGATCTTTGCCGACCGCATTCTGCACGGCGGTGCCCGCGGACTCGGCATCCTGATGGGCGCTACCGGCGTGGGTGCGCTGGCCGGAGCCCTCACCCTTGCTTTGAAAAGAGGTTTGAAGGGCATCAGCAGGATCATCAGCTACTGCGCCCTGGGATTCGGTACGAGCCTTATCCTGTTTTCCTTCTCGCGCTATTTCTGGCTCTCGGCGTTCTTCCTCGTGCCGGTTGGCTACAGCATGATGGTCCAGATGGCGAGCTCCAACACGCTGCTGCAGTCAATGTCTCCGGACCGGCTACGGGGTCGCGTGCTGGCCGTGTATTCCATGATGTTCATGGGCATGGCGCCCTTCGGGGCGCTGTTTGCCGGAGCCATCGCCGAGCACGTGGGCGCGCCCATCACCGTGGCGATCGGCGGCGTGGCTTGTATCTGCGGCGGCCTGTTCTTCGCTCGCAACCTTCCGGCCTTTCGCGATGCAGCCCGGCAGATGGTGCTGGCACAGCAGATGGTGGGTGGAGAACCGGCGGGCGAGATTACGACCGGCTCAATCGTGCCAGTCAGCGATGAAGCCTTGGGCAGTGAACCTCGGGGTTCTTAATCGCCGCCTGCGAGTCCTTAAAGTGCTATGTTTCAGGAGCTCTGATCGCGGTATCCTAGAAATCGCAACATCCTTGCAACAGCGCATTTCAATCTTGGCAGGGTGGTGCGAGGTCTTCTTATGTTCGGTGATCTTGGAGTTCCAGAAGTACTCTTCATTCTCGGCATCGCGCTCTTGATTTTTGGTCCCCGCAAATTGGGAGACCTGGGCAAGGGATTGGGCGAGGGAATTCGCGGCTTTAAAGCTGCGCTGCACGAGCCTGCCCCAGCTCCGAAGAAGGAAGAAACCAAAGAATTCATAGCGTAACCCGCTGCTGTTTCACGGCCGGAGCCTCCAGGTTCCGGCTGTTTGCTTTTGCTGCGTGCAAGGAGTCCGTCCCGCCTCGCTAGCCAGATTTGGTCCGTTCCCTATACCATTGCGTCACTCTTCATATTGACCGGGTGACTATCTGAATGAAAGCAAGCTCGCGTAATTGGCTCGCGCTTTTCCTCCTCCTCACGGTTTTCAGCTTTGTTCTCCCAGCCCAGCAATATTCCGAACAAACTTTCAGCGCAATGAAGTGGCGTCAAATAGGGCCTTTCCGCGGCGGACGTGCGCTTGCCGTGAGCGGCGTGCCGGGCGATCCAGCGACGTTTTATTTTGGCGCGGTGGCGGGCGGCGTGTGGAAGACCATCGACGCGGGCGGCACATGGAAGCCGATCTCCGATAAAGAGGGAATTACTTCCGTGGGCGCGCTTGCGGTTTCCAGTAGCGACCACAACGTGATCTATGTTGGAACGGGTGAAGCCTGCATTCGCGGCAACATCACCTACGGGAACGGCGTGTATCGATCGGTAGATGCCGGGCAGAGCTGGCAACATCTTGGTCTGGAAGACACCCGCCAGATCGGCCGCGTGGTCATCGATCCGAAGAATCCCAACCGCGTGTTCGTTGCCGCTCTCGGTCACGCGTTTGGCTCGAACACGGAGCGCGGCGTCTTCCGCACCCTGGATGGCGGTAAGACCTGGGAGAAAGTTCTCTACAAAGATGACAAGACGGGGGCCATCGACATTCAGTTCGATCCCACGAACCCAAATACTCTGTATGCCGCCATGTGGCAGGTTGTACGTCAACCGTGGAACATGAGCAGCGGTGGGCCCGGCAGCGGTCTTTATAAATCGACCGATGGTGGCACCACCTGGACGCACCTTGAAGGTCACGGTCTTCCCGACGGAATTCTTGGCCGCATCGGTATCGCGGTGGCGGCAAACTCGTCGCGCGTCTATGCGCTGATCGAAGCGAAAGAAGGCGGCATCTTCCGTTCGGAAGATTACGGCGCAACCTGGACGAAGATCAACGACGACGAGCGTTTTACGCAGCGCGCCTGGTATTTCACTCATATCTTTGCCGATCCGAAAAACATCGATACCGTTTACGTGCTGAACACCGGCGCATTCCGTTCCACCGACGGCGCGAAGAACTTTGAACTCCTGCCGGCTCCGCACGGCGATCATCATGGCCTGTGGATCGATCCCACGAATTCGGATCGGATCATCAACAGCAACGACGGCGGCGCTACCATCACGCTCGATGGAGGAAAGACCTGGTCGTCGCAGCAAAACCAGCCGACGGCGCAGTTCTACCACATCGTTGCCGACAACCGTTATCCCTACTGGGTGTATGGCGCGCAGCAGGACAACTCGACTATCGGCATTGCCACCATGGACGAGCAGGAAGGCGTGATCGGACGCCAGGATTGGTACGCGGTGGGCGGTGGCGAGAGCGGCTACATCGCGCCCGATCCGCGGGATGCCAACATCATCTACGCCGGAGATGGCGGTGGACTGGTTACGCGTTATGACCACGCGAAAGAGACGGTCCAGGATATTTCGCCGATTCCTCTCGATACTTCCGGTCAGGGCGCAGCGACACAGAAGGTGCGCTTCCAGTGGACCGAGCCGATCATCATCTCGCCCAACGATCCCAATACCATCTACACCGCGGGCGATCGCGTTTATAAGACCACCGATCAAGGACGAAGCTGGAAAGAGATCAGCCCCGACCTCACGCGCAACGACAAATCGAAGCAGCAGCCTTCGGGTGGTCCCATCACGCTCGACATCACCACGGTGGAGTACTACGACACGGTGTTCACGTTGGCGGAGTCGCCGAAACAGAAGGATCTGCTGTGGGTCGGCACCGATGATGGCCTGATGAAGCTCTCGCGGGATGGCGGCGGCCACTGGGACGACATCACGCCGAAAGCAATACCCGAATGGAGCACCGTCGATTTAGTCGAAGCGTCGCCATTCGATGCCGGAACGGCGTACATCGCGGTCGATCGCCACAAGTTGGATGACATCAAGCCCTATGCCTATAAGACGCACGACTTCGGTAAGACGTGGACGGCCATCACTGCTGGTCTGCCGGATGGCGCTGTCGTCCATGCTGTGCGCGAAGACACCGTTCGCAAGGGCCTGCTCTTTGCCGGCACGGAGAAGGGAGTTTTCGTTTCGTTCGATGACGGCGGGAACTGGCAGAAGCTCCAACTCAACCTGCCGATCACGCCGATCCACGATCTCGTGGTGCACGCCAACGATCTCGCGGTCGCGACTCACGGGCGATCGTTCTGGATACTCGACGACATCACGCCCTTGCGTCAGCCCGCAACGGCGAGCGCGGAGGCCATGCTGTACGCTCCGCGCGCGGGTGTGCGCGTGCATTATTCCGACGCGGTGGATAAACGGAGACCGGTGGGCGATAATCCACCCAACGGATCAACCTTCTACTATTACTTGAAGAGTGTCCCGAAAGATGAAGCCACGCTTGAGATTCTCGACGCGCAGGGGATGCCGGTAAAGAAGTTCTTCAGTAAGGAAAAGAAAGACGACGGTCAACCGCAAGAGTGGCCGGATCTCGAGCCGCCGCCAAACATCATTCCCGCCAAGGCCGGTCTAAATCGCTTTGCGTGGAACCTGCGATACGAAGATCCGGTGCAATCGCCCGGAGCTTTTTACGAAGGTCTTCCGCCGCAAGGGCCGGTCGCAGCACCGGGAAAATACACCGCGCGTCTGACGGTCGATGGCAAGCATTACGATCAACCCTTCGAGTTGAAAGCCGACCCCCGTCACACGGCTGAGCACGTGCAACAGGTCGAGCAGCAAGTCGCGTTCGAACTCCAGGTTCGGGATCAGATCACGAAACTACACACGGCGGTGAACCAGATCCGCGATGTGCGGGCCAAGCTCGACGCGCTGAAAAAGTGGATTGGTACCGACGAGAAGGGCAAAGCTCTCGTCGAAGCCGCCGATGCGCTCGACAGGAAGATGTTGGAGGTGGAGAGCCAACTCATCCAGGTGAAGCTGAAAAGTTCGGAAGGGAACTTGCGCTATCCGAACATGCTGAACGAGCAGTGGGCCACCTTCGCCGCTTTGGTCGATATTGCCGATGCCGCTCCGACGCAACAGGAGCAGGATGTTTTCAAATACCTTTCGACCCAGACCGACGAGAATATTGCGAAGTGGGAGCAGATTCGGAAGAACGATGTACCTGCGCTGAACGATCTGATGCACAAGTCGGGAGGGCTGTCGATCGCAGCGGATTAAGGTCCTACACATCCTCATGTGTGGTACACTACACATGAAGGTACACCTATGGCCACAAATCTGGCGATCGATGACAAACTGATTGATGAGGCGAAACGCGTCGGGGGACACGCCACGAAAAAGGCGGCGGTTACCGCCGCCCTCGACGAATATATACGTCGCCGTAAGCAAATGGACGTGATTAAGCTGTTTGGGACGATCGATTACGATCCGGGTTATGACTACAAAGCCACGCGCCGTCGTGATCGCCTTGAGAATGAACGTTGAAAGTACTTCCTGACACTTCAGTCTGGTCGCTCTCTCTGCGGAGAAAAGCTTCAGCGGCACTCAATAAGGTTCAGCTTCGACTCAAAGACTCGTTGGCAGAAGCGATCGGGGACGGTCGCGTTGTAATCGTTGGTCCGATCCGACAGGAATTGTTGTCCGGAATCAAGGACCGCTCTCAATTTGAACGGCTGAAACACACCTTGCGTTCATTCGTAGATGAGCCGCTGGACAGGCGGGACTACGAAGAGGCCGCCTACTTCTACAATTTATGCCGAAGTCGCGGAGTTGAATGCGGCGCTATCGATATCCTAATCTGCTCGGTGGCAATTCGACGCGACTGGTTAATTCTCGCGCACGACGAGGCGTTGAACCGTTGTTTTGAGATTGTCCGGTCTGCGGCTTCGTAGTCCCTTACACTTCTTCCCGGAACCGCTGCGTCATCTCTTTCACCGCGCGCTCATCGCGGCGATACCACATCCATTGGCCGCGGCGTTGACTGGTGATGAGGCCGGCATGCTCGAGGATCTTCATGTGGTGCGAGATCGTTGGCTGCGAGAGCTTGATCTTGGCTTCGATATCGCGCGCGCACAGGCCCGTTGATTCGCCAATCGAGCATTGACCCTTTTGTTCGAGCATACGCAGGATACGCCGGCGCGTCGGATCAGCGACGGCACGCAACTGGTCGGTGAGATGTCCGTTTCCGTTTTTCGTATTCATGACCATCAATATAGTTAAGCGTCGCCAGAATGGCGCACGACAAAAAGCGCGCCGCAGCGCGCTTTCCCAAAACAGAAAATCGATTCACTTCTTGAGAATTGGATTGTAACCGTCGCCCATCAAGCGATTGCGCATGGTCTCAGCCTCAGCGATGTCCGCAAACGGTCCGACCTGCACGTGGTAGAGATTGTCGCTCTGTCCTTTGCTCGCGATCACGACGACATAATTTTTCTTGCGCAATGCGTCGGCCAGTGCCTGTGCATCTTCCTGCTTGCTGACCGCCGCCACCTGAACCACGTATCCAGATCCGGGACGCGCCATCTCCGGAGCAGGGGTCGAGGTTTTTGCTGTTGCAGGCTCAGCAGCCTGCGTGGTTGCTTCGGGTTCCGGCTCGCTCAATTTCGAGTCCGGTTCCTTCTGCTCGACGGCTTTGTAAAATTGCATGTCTTGCTTGGCTGCCGCCGGCCGCGCGCTAGATTTCGACGTCGTATTGTTGGCAGGCAAACCTGTGTCGGCAACAGTGGTCACCGCATTCTTCGCAGAGCTTTTGCCGAGTGAGTATCCGACGCCGAGACATACCGCGCACAGTGCTGCAAGCGCGAAGAAGAGTCCAAGCAATTTTCCAACGCCTAGAGTGATTTCCGTGTCCTGCGATGCCATGGGTGCTTCTTGTCTCCTGATCATTTTGCGGCTGCCCTATCGATGAGTGCTTTGATCCCTGAGAACATGTCGACCGGAACGGGGAAGATCACGGTAGTGTTCTTCTCCACGCCAATCTCCGTGAGCGTCTGCAGGTAGCGCAACTGAATCGACGCCGGCTCGGTGGCAAGGACATGCGCCGCTTCCGACAAGCGCTGCGCTGCCGCGAACTCGCCTTCCGCGTGGATGATCTTCGATCGTTTTTCGCGCTCGGCTTCGGCTTGCTTGGCCATTGCGCGAGTCATCGTCTCCGGCAGATCGACCTGCTTCACTTCCACGCTCGTAACCTTTACGCCCCACGGATCGGTGTGCTGATCGAGAATGCTCTGCAGACGCAGGTTAATTTTTTCGCGATGCGCCAGCAGTTCGTCGAGGTCCACTTCACCGAGCACCGACCGCAGCGTCGTCTGAGCGAACTGCGAGGTCTGGTAGCGATAATTCGAAACCTGCACCACGGCTCGGTTGGGATCGACTACCCGTAGGAAGATGACTGCATTCACTTTCAGGGTCACGTTATCGCGGGTAATGATGTCTTGCGGTGGCACTTCCATTGCATCCTGCTGCAGCGAAATGCGCACCATACGATCCAACGGCGCGAAGACGAAGATTACGCCCGGCCCTTTTGCGTCGATCAGGCGGCCCAGGCGGAAGATCACGCCACGTTCGTATTCAGCCAGGATTTTGATTGAACTTAGAAGATAGAGAACGACAAAAACGATGAACGCAAGAATTGGGATGGAAAACATGGTTTCCCCCGCCTTTTATAAGAGTATCTGGGCGGATTGTATCTCGAATCACCCTTCGCGCGTAGGAGGAACTGTCGCTTGCGTCAAACGAGAGGCCAATGGTCGTCGAAATGGTAAACAGGGCGACCCGAAGACTGGCTCTCGAGGATGCGCGGGTCAGTAGAGCCTCAGGAGCGCAGCAGCGGCTCGGAGCGCGGAGCGGGTTGCGAAACTGGTTCAACGAGAAGTATCAGTCCGTCCACGCTGCGCACCACCACCGGCTCACCAGCGGCAAGAGGCGTTGGCGACGAGGCGTTCCAGATTTCACCTTGGATCACGATCGTTCCCGCTGGCGCAAGCGCGGATCGCGCTACTCCGAGCTGGCCGATCATGCCTTGGGCTCCCGTAGTGACCTTGTTACGTCTTGCTCGCAAGGCGATGGTCATCAGGAATACGGTGATCACGCCGAAGGGAATCGCAACCGCCGCTGCAGTCACCAGCTTCACCCGCATTTCGGGGATTGGCCCGTCAACCAGTAAGAGTCCACCGAGCATGAGCAGCACCATGCCGCCGATTCCCAGAAAGCCATGCGTCGCATATTTCGCCTCGAGGGCGAAGAACGCAAACGATGCGAGGATCAGGGTGACGGCGGCAAACCGCACCGGTAGCAAGTTCAATGCAAAGACCGCCAGCAGGATGAAGACCACGCCAATCACGCCTGGAATAATCGCACCGGGATGGTTGAACTCAACGTAGAGCGAAATCGCTCCGATTGCCATAATGAGGAAGGCAATGTTCGGATCGACGATGAAACCCATGATGCGTTCGCGCAGCGTTGGCTCGTAGTCAGTGATCGGCAGGCTCTCGGTCTTCATCACCGTAGACGTTCCGTCGAAGCGTTGCACCGTCTTTCCGTTCACCTGGGTGAGCAGGTCGTGCTCGTCTTTTGCGATGTAGTCGATCAAATGTTGGCTGAGCGCTTCCTGGTCGGAGAACGCTTTCGATTCCCGCACCGTACTTTCGGCAACGGTTACGTTCCGTCCGCGCTTGGAGACATACGAGCGCATGAACGCCGCGGCATCGTTCTCCATTTTCATCTTCATCACATCGTCCGGCTTCGATCCGATGAGCACGGGATGCGCGGCCCCAGTGTTCGTGCCCGGAGCCATCGCTGCGATATCGGCACTCTCAAGAATGAAGAATCCCGCCGATGCGGCATTCGCGCCGGTAGGCGTGACATAGATGATGACCGGAACCGGCGAAGCGAGAATTTTCGCAATGATCTCGCGGGTCGAGGTAAGCAGTCCGCCGGGTGTGTGCAGTTCGATCAAGACGGCGGTGGCGTGCTGCTGGGCGGCGAAATCAATACCGCGCCCGATGTACTCGGCGCTCACCGGCTGAATGGTGTCATCCACTTTGAGGCGCACGATCTGGGCGGAAGAAGGAAGTGCGAAGCAAAACCCAATCAGCAGCAGAAGCAGGCGTCGCATCGTGCACCTCCGCGCAGGCTCAGGGCTTAGCAGGAGCCTCGCTCTTCTTCAATTCTATGCTTCGTTGCAGCGCCTGTGCTGCGGAATTCGAGGGCTCGACCTGCAACGCCGCTTCGGTATTTAACGAGGCGGCAGGGAAGTCGTTCTTCGCGAGCGCCAGCCGCGCCAGCACCAGGTATGCTTCCGCGGAAGGCTGCAAGTTCAAGGAAGTATCGGCTTCCTTTGCGGCTGCCGCCGGATCGCTCGCCTCGAGCGATCGTGCCAGCGCCGCATGGATCGCTGGATTCGACGGCTCATACTGCAAAGCTTCCAGCAGTTGCTTCTCCGCCTGCGAGGCGAAGCCCTGGTTCAGTAAATCGCGTCCGCGCTCCAGGTGATACGCAGCGTGGGTCTTCGCATCGCTTTTCGCCAAGCGTAGCTCGGCAACGTTTTCAATCTCCATCGCCACCTGCTGGTACGAAGTTTCATCGTAGGTGCGCTTGATGCGCTCCATCGGAAGTCGTGGTGCGGAAGCCGGCGCATCGCCACGGGATACATTTGCAATCGCAGCGCCGGAGAGTTGCTCGAGCAGCGATTTCGCTTCCGCGTCGTCGGGATGCGCGTTCAGCACCTCGTGTAACTGGCGCACGGCAGCTGCGGTTTCGTTATTGCGCGCGAGCGCGACGGCCAGGTTGAAATGGTAATCGCCATCGCTGGGATCGGCGGCGATGGCCTTCTGCAGGTAATCGGCTTCGCTTCGCTTACCGCGGCGTCCGGCAATCACGCCGAGATTATTGTAGATCGCGGGGATCGGCAGCCGCGTCAGTAGGAAGCTAAAGGCTTCGGCCGAACGCTCGTAGTCCCCTTTATAAAAAGCCGCCAGTCCCAGGTCGAAGCTCGCCTCGTTGGCCGCCGGATCACTCTTGGGGATCCGCGAGAACCAGTTGACCGCCTGGTCGTACTCGCGATTCTCCAGGTACGCTTTGCCGAGTTGCAGCGTGGCGCGCATGTAGTTCGGATTGAGCCGGTTTGCCTCGCGCAGTCGGCTGATCTTCTCGGCACGCGTTCCAGCAATAATGCCGCGAATGTAATTCTCAAACGCGTCCAATCGAACGCCGGTCGAAGCCCGTACGAAATCCTCTTTGGTGCCTGGCGGTAGGCGCTGCATCTCTCCCAGCAGCTCCCACGCCAAGGCGCTCTGAATATCGATCAACGTCGTTAAAGGGCCACTGCTCGAAACCGCAGGCTCAAGCTTCAGTGCCTTCATGTCGAGCGCTTGCGCAGACGCGGTAAAGGTGTTGCCGTCGAAGGTATAGTGGCCGATCACGACGTAGTCGGCGTCCATCTGCTCGGCCATGCGATAGAGCGTCGCCAGCGAAGGGTGGAGCGTCTGCGGAATCCCAAAGCGATCAAAGGCGAGCAGGCGTTCGTCCCGGTTGATGACGTAAGTAGCTGGCGACGACATTCGCTGACCCAGCAACTCTGGAAATGACTCGCTGATCCATTCCAATCCCGGGGCCTTAGAAGTGTTGTCGAAAGGCAGAACCAGCAGGGTTTCAGCCCCGGCGTGGCCCTGGGCAAAGCAGGTGGTGCTCAACAACAAGCACGCAACAACGTGAATCGCACTGCGGAAGAAATTCAAAGTAGCCCGTCAACGAATCAGGATAAGCCGATTATAACGGCAGCTTGCGATCTCTCGGACTGCGACAACCCCGTGACCGAAGAACAGTGTCTAACGAGTCAGGCCACTACAAATCGAAATTAAGGGTAGGGAGAAACCAGGTATGAAGAAACTCACGTATCTCGCAACTCTGGCGCTTCTGTCCGCCGGATTCGTGGTGGCGCAGACGCCATCGAGCAACTCGTCACAAGACGCATCTGCGCAATCGCAGAGCAGCCAACCGATGAGTGAACAAACGCCGTCCGGTGGCAGTAGCACCAACCCGACGCCCGCGACACCCGGAGCTAGCGTTCCCGATACCGCACCACCGCCGACCGATCCGCAGGCGACCGGTACGCCAACAGCTACTCCGGACAGCACACCAACCGCCCCGTCGCGCACCCCTGACGCTTCTGGAAGCTCAACCGCCAGCCCTCAGGACACCAGCACCCCGAAGACCGACAGCACCACCACTCCGCCGAGCACGCCTGACGCCAGCAATCCGCAGCCTCACTAGATTCCAGCAGGCAAAAGGAAACCCCGCTTCGTGCGGGGTTTTTTCGTGCACCAAAACCTCAAGCCCGTCGTCGCTCCACGCTCTCCATAGGGACAGGTCCAGGAACTTCGGAATCCGGGGAGGAGCGTCGCTCGCGAAGTCTTCCGACTTCATCAGTAATCAACCGCGCTCCGCGATCATATGTGAAGTACGACCATGCCCACTCGATCATCACCAGGATCCGGTTGCGGAATCCGATCAGGAACAGGATGTGAATGAAGAGCCACGCCAGCCAGGCCGGATAGCCGGTCAACTTGAACTTGGGGAACTGCGCCACGGCCGCTGCGCGTCCAATCGTTGCCAGGCTGCCCCGATCGTTGTAGTGGAACGGCTTTCGTGGTTGACGCTGCAAGTCGGCGACAATGCATTCTGCCGCGTACTTTCCCATCTGCAGCGCGACCGGCGCAACTCCGGGCAGCATCTTGCCCTGTTCATCTTTGAAGGCCGCCAGGTCGCCGAGCACGAACACTTCCGGATGTCCGGGCAGCGTGCAGTCCGGAAATACCGGCACCCGTCCAGCGTTATCAACCGGCTGACCGAGCGCACGACCCAGCGGCGAAGCTGCGACACCGGCCGCCCAAAGCGTAACCGCCGTCGGCAGGACCTCGTTGTCCATGTCGATTTCGTGTTCTTTGACCGCGGTTACCCGGGTATTCGTGCGTACTTCCACGCCCAATTTCTTCAGCTGCTCTTCCGCGCTCTGCGAGAGGTCTGGAGGATAGGTTGCCAGCACCCGCGGACCGGCTTCCACCAGAATCACCCTTGTACGCTTTGGATCGATGCTGTGGAAGTCATCCACGAGCGCCTGGCGCGCGATCTCAGAAATGGTTCCCGCCAGTTCCACTCCGGTTGGTCCGCCTCCGACGATTACGAAGTTCAAATCATCGTGATGTCCATGCAGCGCAGCCTGGCGCTCTGCATCTTCGAAGGCCGTCAGAGAAGGCCGTCAGAATTCTTCGCCGCATCTCCAACGCGTCTTCTACCGTCTTCAGACCTGGCGCAAGACGCTCCCACTCATCGTGCCCGAAATAAGAGTGACGCGCGCCCGCCGCAACTACGAGGTAGTCAAAGGGCACCTCGGCGCCGCAAGCGAACACGATCTTGCGTTCGAGATCAAATCCACTCACTTCGCACAGCAGGACTTCAGTATTGCCGCGATCGCTTACGATGGAGCGCAATGGCGCGGCAATTTCTGCCGGCGAGAGTCCAGCTGTCGCAACCTGGTAGAGCAGGGGTTGGAAGGTGTGATGATTCTTGCGATCGAGCAGTAGTACCTGTACGGGCTCTTTCGCAAGGCGGGAAGCAGTTGCCAGACCTGCGAATCCGCCGCCCACCACGACTACGCGCGTACCCTTCGTTTCACTCATACTTATGAGATTCGGGGGCCAGCCGCGGCGTTACAAAGTTTGTAAAGGTCTATGCAGCGTGGTGAAGAACCCTCTCCAGCACATCGTGCATTTCTGTTGGCGAAGTCCCCTTCGCTACGAAGGCATCGCTGTCTCTGAGAGCGTCTTGGGGTAGCGTCACCGCCGCCGAAATCATCACGATTGGCACTCCTGGTTTCAGGTGGCGCATGGCTCGAGCAACGTAAGCGCCGTCCACCATCGGCATGTAGTAATCGATCAGCACGCAGTCGATGTCGGCATCGCGGAAAAGCTTTAGCGCCTGCTCGCCATCGGTTGCCGTCAAGACTTCGTAGCCGTACCGCTCGAGCACCATTGCGCGGATAACCAGTCCGCTCAAGTCATCATCGACACAGAGAACTTTCACTTTTGCCGCTGCCATTTGGGACCTCCGGCCATGCGACGAGGGAACCTGTTTTGACGTTTCGAGGGGTGAATGGGCTCATTGTTTCCCTTCAACCATCGTTCGTCAATCGATATCGGTGGAAATAAGGTGATTTGCGTCTAGCTCTTAAGGGCTGAACCTGAGGCGTCGGTTTACCGTCTGATTAACAGCTCTGAAAGGAAACAGTTGCCCGGAACGTGACTTGGCGTGGAACTTTCCTCCCCGTTACACTGGAAGGGTGAAGATTGCGCTCGCTCAGATCAATCCTACGGTGGGTGACTTTGTAGGAAATGCCTCGAAAATTGTGCGGTACGCCCAACAGGCCCGGGAGGCTGGGGCGGAAATAGTGCTTTTCCCTGAGCTGTCGATTTGCGGCTACCCCCCACGTGACCTGGTGGAACGCACCTCGTTTGTCGCCCGCAACCACCAGGTGGCCGAAGAAATCGCCCGCGATACCGCGGGCATCACTGCCATCGTCGGCCTGGTGACGCCTGCAAGTAGTAAGACTGGCAAGTCGGTAATGAACTCGGCGGCG
>ODAK010003982.1_pt1 | contig 15232 bp, 11 predicted proteins | sample 1539591 | NCBI WGS metagenome assembly ODAK01 (sample SAMEA3539303, study PRJEB22396) | soil metagenome | biome: tundra; feature: field; material: soil | place: USA | collected 2010-05 | depth 0.15 m | reverse complement strand
CGCCGGTTCCCGCAACCGGCCTCTCGCTGCGCTCGCCACGGGCGGCCAGAGATCTTTCCCATGCGCGGCATCGGGGTGCCGGCTGCGCCAGCGCTGCTTTTCTTTGCCCGCTTGGAAACATCTTGGCCTCCCGGCCGGCCGGTATGACGGTCCCCAGCGAACCGGCGCTGGACCCTGACCGCCGGGAAGGGCCCCGCAGTCCCGAGGCCACCACCAGGGCGGCCGACCTCCCGGTCACCGCACCAGGAGGATGCTCATGAGCCCGATCACCATCCGAGCCGCCTGTACGCTGACTGACCTGGCTAGCCTGCCCCGGCTCGAGATCGCAGCGCGCAGGCAGTCGCTCGCCGCCCAGAATGGAGCGGCCAAGTGAGCGCCCGGTCCGGCGAGGACCGCGTCGCCAGCGCCATCCTCACCCACCTGGCCGAGTCGCCTGACCCAGTACTGACCGGCCTGCTGTCGGTTCTCAGCCCAGGCGAGGTGCTCGCCTCGATCAGGTCAGGCGCCATCCCCGCCGCAGCCGCCGGTGCTCTAGATCCCGCCCAGGCGGCTCGATTCCGGCCCATCGTCTCCCACTGGCGCGCCCAGCTCCCCAGCATCCCTTCTGATGGCGGGCTGATCGCCGCCGCGCGGGACGGTATCCGCCTCGTCTGCCCTGGTGACCCCGAGTGGCCATCCGGACTCGACGATCTGGGCACCGCACGGCCCTTAGCGCTGTGGGTCCGCGGCCGCGCTGACCTCCGGGCCCGCTGCGCGAAGTCCCTAGCCATCGTCGGCGCCCGCGCCGCGACGGCCTACGGGACCCACATGGCCACCGAGATCGCAGCGGACCTGGCCAGCCGAGGGTGGGCCATCGTGTCTGGTGCCGCCTACGGCATCGACGCCGCCGGGCACACAGGCGCGCTGGCCGTCGGCGGAATCACCATCGCTGTGCTGGCCAGCGGCCCCGACATCCCTTACCCCCGGGAGCACCGCAGCCTGCTCGCCGACATCACCGCCCACGGGGCCGTTATCAGCGAATACCCTCCCGGCCTTCGCCCTACCCGGCTGCGCTTCCTAGCGCGGAACCGCATCATCACCGCTCTGGGCTGCGCGACCGTCGTCGTAGAGGCGGCATCGCGCAGCGGTTCGATGAACACCGCCCTGCACGCCACGCAGCTGGCCCGTCCCCTGATGGTTGTCCCTGGCCCGGTTACCTCCGCCGTGTCGGCCGGTTGCCACGAGCTCATAAGCCGACACGGCGCCGCATGCGTCACCAGCGCCGCCGACATCCTTACTCAGGTTTCCCGTACCCCGGCATAGCCACCGGCGGCGGTCACGGACGACCTGCTGTCGCCGGAGAGCCACGACCTGCTGTCGCCGGAGAGCACAGTAGGTTGGCGGGACGCCAGCGCAGGCCCGGCAGCCGCAGTGACCACACCGCTTGGCGGCGTTCATGCCTTCATGGCGTCGCCCTGTGCTTGCGCCGGAACAACAATGTCCCAGCCGCGAGCATCATCACGAAACCGGCGACCGCGATCCAGATGTACTTCGATTCCAGGCGGCCATGAGCAGGCCCCGCCGGCCAGCACCATGAGCCCGCGCACGAGGGAGCTCAGGCGGCGGCGCGGCGCGCGGCGCAGGTGGCAACAGCGGGGCAGTGAACCAGCTATAAGGGGCACCCGGAGAGCGATCCTGCCCGTTCGCGCCAGATGATGACGGCCAGGATCAGCAGCCCCAGCAGTCTGAAGAAGCCGTCGAGGAGCCCCTCGTGCGGCCGTTGCTCTTGCCGATGCGCCCGGCCAGGCCGGTGATCGCGACCCCCGCGATGTCGGCGCCCAAGCCGGAGCCTTGCCGGGAAACCCCGACCCGAGGCGGCGGTGGGCTGATCTTGTCCGGACTGCTCGCGGCGCGCCGGCCGCAAGCAGCTTGGGCCGCGGGTGCAGTGAGGATACAGTCCCAACGGCCACACGCGCGGCAACTCCTGTGGTGCCGGGCGGTCTGGTGTCCCTGGCTATCGTGCTGGCCACGGCATCCGCGCATCAGCGGCGGCAGAAGCGGATGCTGCTGTCGGAGGCGGTACACGCCACCAATGATCTGCGACCCGGTAGTCTTCGTCCACGAACTCTCACGACCCTAAACGGAGCTAGATTGACCATGAAGCAGGCTGTGGTCGTCTTCGTGCACGGGCTATTCTCGTCAGGTCAAATATGGTCGACATTCCGTGGTCTTATGGTCTCTGATTCAGATTTGGCCGACTTGGAGCTGCTTGATTTCGAATATCCCTCACCCAAATTCAGCCTCAATCCTCTGAGGAGAATCCCTGACTTCGATGTACTCGCGGACAGCCTGCGAACCTATCTTGAGACCGAGGCAGCCGACTACTCCGATGTGATTCTAGTATCCCATAGCCAAGGTGGGCTAATTGTACAACGTTATTTGGCCCGTACAGTTATGGGAGGACGCGGGAATGACCTAAGGCGGATTCGGCGAGTTGTCATGTTTGCCTGTCCTAACTCAGGCTCCGAATTGTTTCTCGCAGCGAGACGGCGGATCCCGTTCTGGTCGCATCCGCAAGAACGCGAGTTGCGCCCTATCCATGAGTCGGTAAGTGCCACCCAACAGGTTGTGATCAATAGGATTGTTCATGCGCAGCGGACTAGCTCGGATCAATGCGGTGTGCCCGTACATGTCTACGCAGGCGAACAAGACAATGTTGTTACCCCAACCTCCGCTAAAGGCGTTTTCCCCGACACTGGCGTCCTACCTGGTGACCATTCTACCATTATCCAGCCAGACTCGACTCGACATCGGTCTTACCTGGCCCTGAAGGGCATACTGCTCGGGGCAGTGAGTGCACCAATACCTCAACGGGGCCCGGCTGGGCTATCATTCGCCGAACGGGATAAGATTCCGAATCCCGGCCCCAGCGATGGCTCAGCAGAGTCGACCAAAATCTACTCTTCTGATTTGTCACCGGGAGTCGACGAATCAACTGTGATCGCAAAGTGGAATCCGACCTCTCGCACTCTTGACTTCATCCTTACGCCGGAGACGGCTTTGGCCTGGATTAGACAGCTGGGCGAGGAGAAATCGTCTGATGACTGACTCCGGTAGCACCCGTGCCTCCTTCGAGCTGAGTGAGGCACTCTGGGACCGCTTTGACCGCACTGGGAACGTGGCTGACCTCGACGAGGCGATAGCTGCCATTCGCCGGGCGGTGGAACTCACGCCACCAGGCGAGCCCGATCATCAGGCTGCCCTGTCCAACCTCGGTGCGGCACTCTTGCGCCGAGGTGACCGCACCGGGAACGCGGCTGACCTCGACGAGGCGATAGCTGCCATTCGCCGGGCGGTGGAACTCACGCCACCAGGCGAGCCCGATCATCAGGCTGCCCTGTCCAACCTCGGTGCGGCACTCTTGCGCCGAGGTGACCGCACCGGGAACGCGGCTGACCTCGACGAGGCGATAGCTGCCATTCGCCGGGCGGTGGAACTCACGCCACCAGGCGAGCCCGATCGTCTGGCCGCCCTGTCCAACCTCGGCGATGCATTGCGGTTGCGCTTTGAAGAGGCCAGCGAGCCAGCTGATGACGACGCCGTGAGAGAGTTCCGCCAGTTCGGCGCCGAGGCCACAACGGTCTACCGAGAGGTTCTGGAACTGCGCGAGCGCATACTGGGCAGGGATCACCCGGACACGCTGGCAGCAATGAACAACCTCGCTGCTGTTTTGCAGGATCAAGGTGACCTAAGCGCTGCGCAATCTTTTCATGAGCGCACTTACCTAACCTGTCAGCGAGTCCTGGGCTCCGATCATCCCAGCACGCTGGCAACCATGAACAACTCCGCGGCAGTCCTGCAAGACCTCGGCCGCCACGACGAGGCGCGGGAAATGTATGTGAACGTCCTACGGGCACGCGAGCGAGTCCTGGGCTCCGATCATCCCAGCACGCTGGCAACCATGAACAACTTCGCGGCAGTCCTGCAAGACCTCGGCCGCCACGACGAGGCGCGGGAAATGTATGTGAACGTCCTACGGGCACGCGAGCGAGTCCTGGGCTCCGATCATCCCAGCACGCTGGCAACCATGAACAACTTCGCGGCAGTCCTGCAAGACCTCGGCCGCCACGACGAGGCGCGGGAAATGTATGTGAACGTCCTACGGGCACGCGAGCGAGTCCTGGGCTCCGATCATCCCAGCACGCTGGCAACCATGAACAACCTCGCGGCAGTCCTGCAAGACCTCGGCCGCCACGACGACGCACTGCAACTTCGCAGACGTATCAGGGCAAAGCGAAGTCTTGGCGTATCGCAGGACGCAACGGTGACGGTTGTGGGTGAGCAATCCGAGTCACAATTGCCGTTGCTAAAGGCATGGCTAAGTGACGACGCTAAGATAGGCGACCGACTTCGCCTTGCTCAACCGCAACCTCAGCCGGGTTCGATGGGTGCGATGGCGAATGCCCTAGCGGTCACCCTGAGGGCTGGAGTCCTCAATAGCTTCGTTCAGCTATTGCTGCAGTGGCTTCGAAGCCGAAGGACTGATGTACGTATTGTCATCACCAACGCTCACGGAGACCGTGTGCAGCTGTCGGCGGAAAAGATGCGCTCGCTGGACGAAGTGGAGCTGCACGCACTCATTAACGCGCTTACAGAGTCGCTACGGCCGTACGATGAGTTCGCCTCGGAAGACGAACCACAAGCCTAACTTCTTAAGAAACAAAGGCCCGTGGTCCTGAGCCTAGTTTCAACATCAAAGGCTAGTTGAAGTTGGGCATTCATACTATCAGCGGCATTAGTGGGTGATCTTTTATCACCTGTGCCTTCGGCCCACATGACGCCTGATATCAGAGTGGTCGAGGCACAGTACCTTGATCATTGGGCCTCGCGATCACCTCCATATCAAGCAGATCCGGACGCCCAACGCCACAGTTGCTAGAGCCGACCGGTCTCGGGCGATGTGAGAGCAGTTACCTGCGGCAGCTGACGACATTGGTCCGGAGACTGGCAGGGCGTCAACGCCCGGACTGCTGCTCGTACCAGTGAGCGTCTCTTCCTGCCGCCTGGGCCCAGGCTGGCTAGGGCCAGGTGTTCTGGCGGGCAGTGGCCGGGCATGGAAAGGTGAGCGGGGGAGCGCCGTCAACGCCTAGCAGTTGGGGACTGCGATCGGCTTCGCAATTCTCCTGTGTGCGTAACGGAGTCCTTTGGGTTGGCTGGCGGTGGCGGGCGGACTGCGGTTCGTTCCTTCCCCGGCTTGGTCAGTCTGCGCCGCGCGGGCGTTCCCGCAACCGGGCCGCTGATCCGGGCGGGCAGAGATCTTTTGCAGTTCCGCGGCTTTCTTGGTGCCGGCTGCGCCGGCGCTGCTTCCTTTTGCCGCGGGCAAAACATCTTGCCCGCCCGGGCTGCCCGGTGGCGGGCCCTTCCTTGCCCGGCGCGGACACCTGACCGCCGGGAAGGGCCGCGCAGTCCCCAGGCCGCCACCAGGGCGGCCAACCCTCCCGGTCACGCACCAGGAGGAATCCCATGAACGCGATCAGCGTCACCGTCACCGGCTGCCTCGGCGATGATCCCCGCACGTTCACTACCCGCGACGGCACCGATGGCGTCGAGTTGCGGCTGGCCGTGGACCTGCCCGCCCGCGGTTCCGGCGACGGCATCACCCGCTGGGTGAAGGTCACCGCGTTCGGGCTGCTGGCCACCCGCACGGCACAATCGGTGCGAAAGGGCGACCGGGTGACCGTCCTGGCCGACGACTTCATCGCTGAGGCCTGGGCCGCGACCGCTAACGGTGAGCCCCGTGGCCGCGTGGCGCTGCGGGCCCGGGAGATCGCCGCGTCGATGGCGTTCGACACCGTCCGCACTGGCTACGCGGCCCGTAAGGCCGCGCGCCTGGCCGCCGCGAACGGGGAGCCGAACGACCTCCCCGCCGGTGAGCAGGCCGAGGCGCGCGTCCTGTCCGGCGTCACCACCTCCTGACCCATCCCGGGTGGGGGCGGGCAGCCTGCCCGCCCCCACCTCCCATGCAGTTGACACCCCATCGCGTCCACAGCTCGGCGCCCCGGCCTGAGGACGACCACATCCGCATCGGGCTTCCGTTGAGGAAAGGAAATCGTTATGCCTAGTGACACCACGCTCCTTCAGCGTGTCCGCAAATTGCTAGCCAAGGCCGAAGCGGTCGGTGTGACACCCGCCGAGGCAGAGGCGCTAACAGCCAAAGCCGCTGAGCTCATGGCTCGGTACGGCATCGACCGGGCGCTGCTGGCCGACGCGAAGCCGGAGACCGATCGGCCCGGCGACCGGGTCATCGACATTCCCAACCCGTGGGCGCGGGTCCAGGCGCACCTTTTGTGTGGCCTGGCGTCGGCCATGCGCTGCCAGTGCGTCGTTCTCCCGGTGAGCGGGTCGGGCAGCCGGATCCACGTATTCGGGTTTGTCTCCGACATCGAACGGGCTGACGTGTTGTATACGTCGTCGCTGGTGCAGATGTGGCAGGGCCTGGCCGCAGCGGACGTGCCTGCTTGGACCAGGAGCCCGCGGGCGTGGCGGCGCAGCTGGCTGCTCGGGTTCGCCACCGCGGTGGTCTCCCGTGTCCGGGCCGCCGAGCAGCAGGCCGCTGCCCAGGCGAGCGTCCCGGCGGCCGAGTCCGGGTCCCGGACGGCGCTGGTGCTTGCTGACCGTAGGCAGGTCATCAAGCGCGCCATCGACCAGGCATACCCGCTCACCCGCAAGACCCGGCTGACCTACAGCGGCAACGGCTATGGGGCTGGGCACGCGAAAGGCCAGCAGGCTGACCTCGGCGGCGCCCGCCTCACGGGCCCAGGTCCCCGGGCCCTCGGCAGCGGCGGCTGATGAAACCCCCGTCGGCGCGCAGCGGCTGTTACCCCCGGTAGGCGGGAACGACCCGCCTACCGGGTTCTGTTGCGAACGCCAGGAGCGTGCCGGATCCCCGTAGTCGATCCGTTCAGTCAAGGGGTGCCGGGCGCGGCAGGCCGTCGAGGGGCATTCACACAGCCGCCCATCTCTGACAGCACCAGCCCACGCGGGTCCCTTCCGCTGGTCACGTCGTGCGCTCCGGCTCTAGGTCCCCGGCAGCGGGGTCCACGGCGCATCCCGACTCCTTCAGTCTCGCAGGCGCGGTCGGGAGCGCAACCGGCCTCTCGCTGCGCTCGCCCCGGGCGTTCAAGATCTTTTTCCGAGCCGCGGGCTGCTTTGGTGCCGGCTTTGCCGGCGCTCCCTTTTCTTTTGCCCGCTGAAAAACATCTTGCCCGCCCGGGTCGGCCGGTTGCGCTCCCGCCCTATGCGCCCGCGTGCCTTTCGGCGTCGGAACACGCCACGAACCAGGACCCCGCCGCCGGGGCCTGCCCGTGAAGGGAGCACACCATGGACGTCACCACCTCGCCCTCAGACACGATCATCTGCGCGAAGCCCGGCTGTGGCGCGGTGACCACCCTGGCAGAGTCCACCTACATTGATGGCTGCGGGCAGGTCTGCCCCGGCTGCGACGGCCCGCCGCCCGCGTGGTGGGACGACTTGAAGGACATCGAACTCCCCTTTTAGAGAACACCGTGCCGACCTCACCAGGCGCCCACCTCCCGGTGAGGCCCCGCAGGCTGGCACTATGCAGACGTGACGCGGGGCACGCCCCTTCTCTGCTGACTCGGCCGGGTCAGCTCCCTCTGGGTTATGGAGCGTGTTACATCTTGGCCGGCCTTCCTTCGGCCCATTGATCTGCTGATATCCGTGATGTGGTGGGTACTCTCGTGTCGTGATCACGTGGCTGATCGAGGGCGGGGTCGGGCCGGCGCTGGTCAGCCTGCCTGTGAACTGGACGGCGGCGGAGATCGCTGGTGCGGCGAAGCGCTGGTTCCGGCGCCTGCGCCGCACGGATGACCTCAGCCGCGTGCTGAGAGCGGCGATGGGCACCTCAGCCGATCTCAGCCATGCCGAGTTCGCCGCAGTGCGGCGACTGCTGGAGGACCAGCAGACTTGGAGCCTGGCCGGGCGGGGCACGGTCGAGGATCTGGCTACCCGGATCGCTACGTGCGTGCCACCGCGCGATGGCCGGACGGCAGGAGAGGGGCACGTGGCGGCGAGGATCATCGCTCGTGGCCTGCTGGAGTTCACGGTCGCCGATCTCGAGCCGAAGATGTTCCAGCAAGTGCTGCTCGCCCGCCTTCAGCGGATGGATACCGACCAGGCTGGCGTTCTGGACAAGGCAATGCTGAGCCTTCACGCCGATCTCGTTGCCGGTTTTACCGGTGTGATGGCGCAGGTCAGGCAGATGATGGACCGGCTGCCACCGGGCCCGGCACATCGCCTCGACATTGAGGTGTATCTGAATGCTCTGATCGGTTGGGTGAGCACCGACCCGTGGCCGCGGGATCAGCGGTTCCGGGGACCAGTACTTACCCCGGCGGCTATCGAGCGCAAGCTGCGGATCACTGCGACGGGCCGGGCAGACATGCGGGACCTGGAAGCCGATGATCTGGCGCAGCAGTGTCGGCGACTGGTCATGCTGGGCGGCCCGGGCTCAGGCAAGACCTGGCTGGCCAGGCGCACGGCCCGGCGCTGCGCTGAGGCTGCCCTTAAGGCCTTGGCGGCGGGCGGGATCCTCGAAGATGTCGAGCTGCCGCTCTACACCACCTGCTCGCGCCTGTTCAGCGCGGACGGCGGCATCCGCGAAGCTGTAGTGTCGAGTGCCCTCGACCAGCTCGGCGACTTGGGCGGCTCCCGGCTGAACGCCGCCCTCCACACGTTCTTCACCGAGCGGAACGCGCCGACTCTGCTGGTGATCGACTCCCTCGACGAGGCCCGCGGCTCCCAGGAGCGGCTGACACAGGCCAGCACGCTCCCGTGGCGGATCGTCTTGACCAGCCGGCCGAGCTCGTGGAATTACCAGCTCGCCATTGATGACACAGACGATTCCCACCGTGTCGGCGAGATTCAGGCGTTGCGCTACCCCGAGGATGTCGAGCCCTTCATCCACCGCTGGTTCGCTCACCAGCCCGGCTGGGGGGACGATCTTGCCGCTCAGATCGCGCGCCGTCCTAGCCTCCAGCAGGCCGCTACCGTGCCGTTGGTCCTGGCTTTCTACTGCATCGTCGGCGGCCATGATCCGCTGCCGGTTTTCCGGCGTGACCTGTATATCAAGGTGGTCAACCGGATGCTCACCGGCCGCTGGCGCGGTAGTGACGACCGCCGGCCCGACGTAGATGCCTGCCTCCAGACGCTGCGAGCCTGGGCCTGGCCAACGGCGGAGGGCAATCACCCCGTCTCCGGTGTCGGGACCTGGGCGGACGACATCCCTACCGAACGCGTCCGGCTGGGCGCGGCCGACCAGGACGCGCTTGATCACATCGCTATGCCGCTGGGTCCCCCCGACGTGGACAGCGGCAAGACCCTGCGCCGTTTCATCCACCGGTCCATACGCGAGCACCTTGTCGCTGAGTATGTCGTCGGCCTTCCGGTGGACCAGGCGGCGCAGGTCTTACTGCCGCACTTGTGGTATGACCCGGACTGGGAATACTCAGCTCCCGCGGCGCTCGCCATGCACCCCCAGCACGACCAGCTCTTGCGGGACTTGATCTGCTGCGCCGCGCGTTCGGATCAGACCCCCGGGAACCTATCTGTCATCGATGCAGGGTGGGAGTTCCGGGGCCTCCTCGCCCGGGTAGTCGCCGAGTCTGGCGAAGCCGACTGGTCGCCCGAGGTTGCGGGTCTGATTGGGCAGACCCGGGTGGATTTCGCCAGGTCGGCCCGCGTCGACGGCCTGGATGAAGGGAGATCCTGGGGAACCTCGAACCGCCAGGTCCGCGACGCGCTGGTCGGGTTGCTGGCCGACCCAGCGAAAGCCTGGGCGGCACAACAGCTGGCGGCCGGGATGGTGCAGCTCACCGCGACGGCCGAGGACAAGCGCCACGCCCGTGAGGCGCTACTGGGGTTGCTGCCCGGCCGGGGCCACGGCGACGACGCCGCTCGGCTGGTGAGTGCGGTGGTAGGTGCGATGGTCCAGCTCGCCGCGACAGCGCACGACAAACGCCAGGCCCGCCACGAGCTACTCGATTTGCTGCCTGGCCAGAAGGACAGCTGGGTGGCTGACGAGCTGGTGGGCGGGGTGGTCCAGCTCTACCCGACGGCAGAAGACATACGCCAGGCCCGCGAGGTGCTGCTGAGACTGCTGGCACACGAGACCGACCGCCGCGAGGCCGCACGGCTGGCCGGCCGGATGGTGCAGCTCGCCGCGACAGCGGAGGATAAGCGCCAGGCCCGCGACACGCTGCTTGGGTTGCTATCCAGTCAGATCCACAGCTCGGTGGCTGACGAGCTTGCGGGTGGTACCGACCAGCCCGGCCCGACGGCGGACGGCAAGCGCCACGCCCGCGATGCGCTACAGGCGTTACTGGCCCGCGAGACCGATGGTCGGACCGCCGCCGGGTTGGCCGCTGGGATGATCCAGGCCGACCTTACGGCGGAAGACAAACGCCAGGCGTGCGGCGCGCTTCTCGAGCTGCTGGCCCGCGAGACCGACGGCCGGACCGCCGCCGAGCTGGCAAGCGGGCTGAGCCGGCTTGACCCGGCGGCGGAGGATAAGCGCCAGGCGCGCGGCGCGCTTCTGGAGTTGCTGGCCAGCCAGATCGGCGGCAACGAGGCCGTATGGCTGGTAGGCGGACTGCTCCAGCTCGGCCCGGCGGCGGAGGATAAGCGCCAGGCGCGCGGGGCACTGCTGAGGCTCCTGGCCAGCCAGAAAAGCGGCACGCTGGCCGCACGACTGGCGAACAGGGTGAGTCGGCTCGACCCGGCGGCGGAGGATGAGCGTCAGGCGCGGGCCGCGCTGCTTGGGTTGCTGGCCGGCGAGACTGACTGCTCGCTGGCCGGGCGGCTGGTGGGCGGGGTGCTCCAGCTCGGCCCGGCGGCGGAGGATAGGCGTCGGGCGCGGGCCGCGCTGCTTGGGTTGCTGGCCCGCGAGAGCGACGGCTCGCTGGCCGCGGAGCTGGCGGACCGGGTGCTCCAGCTCCACCCGACAGTTGAGGATAAGCGTCGGGCCCGTGACGCGCTGCTTGGGTTACTGGCTCGCGAGAGCGACGGCTCGCTGGCCGCGCGGCTGGCAGACTGGGTGAACCAGCTCGACTCGACGGCGGAAGACAAGCGTCAGGCCCGCGAAGGCCTGTTGAGGCTGATGGCCCACCAGACCTACAGCTCGCTGGCCGCAGGGTTGCTGGACCGAGTCGTCCAGCTCGCCGCGACGGCCGAGGACAAGCATCATGCCCGTGAGGCGCTGCTGGGGATGCTGGGGAATGGCCAGGTCAGCGCCTACGAGGCAGCGGGCTTGATAGGCGGCATAGTCCAGCTCGCCATGACGGCGGAGGAGGACAAGAGCCAGACCCGCGACGCACTGCTTGGGCTGCTGCCCAGCCAGACCGACGGCTGGGTGACCGCCGAACTGATTAACGGGGTGGTCCAACTTGGCCCTACAGCGGAGGATATGCGTCAGGCGCGCGATGAGCTGCTGGCGATGCTGGCCCGCGAGACCGACGGCTCACTGGCCGCACGCCTCGTGGATGGCGTGATCCAGCTCGACCCGACAGTCAGCGACCTCAGCACCTGGCGTAGCTGGCAAGCGCAGCCGACCATCGAACTGCTCGCCGCGACGCGCCGTAACTCCGCGCTCGCCGACTGGCTCGCAGTCCTTCCTTCGCTGGCCCCGCTCTCCAGTTGACCGCTTTGAGACGCTGGGGATCGGGAACCTGCCGACCTACTCGGCGGGTGGCGCCGCGAGCTCAGCATGCAACGGGCCTGCTCATGGAGTTAGCTGGGCGTGTCGGCAAGGTCTGGGTCTGGCTGGATCGCCGCGAATCGCCGGTCGGCTCTGTCGAGCTGGCCAAGGATGTGGGCCTTGACCTCGTTGCCCAGCGGGGTGTCGGACCGGGCAATGAGTGCCTTCAGGACCGGGACCAATGGAGCGTACTTCCCGGCGAGCTTGCGGAGCTTGGGGCCGGTGGTGTGGATCAAGCCGACTCCGTTGTCGGTGAAGTCAGATGCCTTGATGACCCTTGCCCATGGGCTGGCCTCCAGGCTGGCCGCGACATGGTCGCGGTACTGCTCGTGCTTGTCGCGCCCGAGCTCGTACTCGGGGTTGGTGACCGCGCCGACTAGCTCGGCGACTCGGTCCCCGAACTGCGAGGCGATCACTGCGAGCGCCGCCTGCTGGCCGCCTCCTGGGGCCAGTTCGGCTGCGTGGTCTTCGACTGCGTCGTGCAGCAGGGCAGCGCAGATGACGTCGGCGTCCTGGACCTTGTAGTGGGTGATGATTCGGGTGGCGACCCTCAGTAGGTGGTTCACGTAGGGTTCGCGCTGGCGCCGGTCGGCTGCGTGCAGCGCGGCCGATAGGTCCAGCGCACGTTCTAGCTGCTGCCGGTCGGCACCGGGGAAGCTGGCGATCTCGATTGCGAAGCGTTCCCGTAGCCCAGCTTCGCCGTGCAGCGAGGTGATCGCGTGCAGCGGGGTCGCCGCCAGCAGTCGCCGCTCCCGCGTGCTCATGCCGCTGTCAGTGGTCGGCCGCAGGGCCGACGCATCCGCAGGTCCGGCCACGGTCGGCTGGTCGGCGCTCTCTTCCCCGTGCGCTGCAGCTGTGCCGGTCTCGTGCCCCATCCGTCTCTCCTGCTGCCCTCGTCCTGTCGTCTCCACTGCCAAATTCCTTTGCCTCAGCCTACCTCAGCCTGCATCATCTTAGCTATCTGATTTAGCTCACACACCTACGCATTACTAATGATCATGGGAATCAAGTCCCAGAGGGAGCGCGGCACTGGCCGGGATCATCACCATCTCCAAGGGCCACGACGCCTCTTACCCGTGGAGGCAGATCGGGGCCGCCGAGCCGGGCAAGCTCGCGAAGAACGCCGGAAAGGGTGTCGGGTACTACCTGTCACCGGTGGAGAAGGGTGGGGAGCCGCCGGGGATCTGGACCGGCAAAGGCGTCGCAGAACTTGGGCTCCAGCCTGGGGGCATCGTTGAGAGGAAGGTCTTCGAGCGGCTGTACGGCCAGCATCTCGATCCGCGTGACCCGTCAGGCGAAACAAGGCTGGGCCGGGCACCGGGCCGGTACCGGCCAGCAGAGGAGATCTACGCCGCGATGCTGGCCGCTGAGCCCGAAGCGACCGCCGAACGCCGTACCCAGCTGATGATCGAGGCGAAGGCCCAGGTCAGGACGCCGGACCTGTACTGGGACGCGACGTTCAGCGTGTCGAAGTCGATCTCACTGTTCCACGCGAGCGCGCTGGCGAACGCGGCCGCTGCCGCCCAGCGCGGTGACCTGGCCAGCGCCCAGGGCTGGGAGGAGGTCGCGGACGGCATCTGGGCGGCGGTGATGGAGGGGAACGCGGCGGCCCTGGACTACCTGCAGCGGGAGGCCGGGCAGACCCGCGCCGGGTATCACCCGGGTGGCCGGTGGGAGGACGCCCGTCAGTGGGTGATCGCGTCGTTCCGCCAGCACACCAGCCGCGACGGTGACCCTCAGCTGCATGTCCACAACCTGATCTTGCACAAGGTGCGGCGCGAGACCGACGGGGCGTGGCGGGCGCTGGATTCGATGTCGCTGTACCGGCACCGCCCGGCCGCCTCCGCGATCGCCGCTCTGGCCACTGAGAACGCGCTGACCCGCAAATACGGCGTGCGGTGGGTGCCGCGCCGGGACGGGCACGGCCGGGAGATCGCCGGGGCGGGGCAGGCGCTGATGGACATGTTCTCTTCCCGCCGGCAGAGCATCGGCCCGGTCACCGCGCGCCTGGCGCGTGAATATGAGGCGCAGTTCGGGCGCGCCCCGGACGCCCGGGCGCTGGCCAGCTTGCGCCGGTGGGCCAACCACGCCACCCGGCGCGGCAAGGACACCGAACCGCTCGATCTTCCGGCGCTGGTGCGCCAGTGGTCGGCGCAGGCCCGCGCTAGCGAGGCGGGCGCTCTCGAACCCTTGGCCCTGAAGGTGATGGCCGCGGGCGCCCGCGCCGCAGACGGCGAGCCCGCAAGCCCAGGCCGCCCGGCGCAGGCGCACCCCACGCCGCTATCTGAGGCGCAGGAGCTGCGCATCATCCAGGAAGCGGTCGCCGCAGTGCAGGCATCCCAGTCCACCTGGACCGAAGCTGACCTGATCCGGCGCCTGGGGGAGCGGCTGCCCGCGCAGGTGGGCGCGATGACCGCCGATGCCGCTGCCACTCTGCTTCCCGTCATGGCCAAGCGAGCCTTAGCCACTGGAGCCACGATGTTGTCGGCGCCGGAATGGCCGCAGGTGCCGGACTGCCTGCGCCGCGCCTCGGGGGAGAGCCGCTACGTCCCGCACGGTGCGGCCCGTTACGCCACCGGCGTGCAGCTCACCATGGAAGAGCGGCTGCTCGCCCAAGCGCAAGAGAGCGGTGCGCCGCGCCTGGACCCCGCCGCCGCGGCGCGACTTTTCGGCGCGGATCAGGCGCGGCTGGAGGCGCAACTCCAGGCGCAAACCGCCACCCCGGATGCCATCAGCGAGCACACCGGTTCAGGCCTGCGCCTCGACCAGGCCGCCGCCGCGTACGCCGTGCTCACCTCGGCCCGCCGCGCCGAGGTGATGGCCGGGCCGGCCGGATCGGGCAAGACCCGCACCGTCGCCGAGATGGCCCGCATCTGGCGCCAGGCCGGGCGGGGTCAGGTGATCGGCCTGACCACCTCCCAGACCGCCTGCAACGTCCTGGCCGGCGCCGGCGTGACCCACGCGTTCAACACGGCCCGGTTCCTCGGCCACCTCCACGGCCACCGCGAAGCCCGCGGCTCGCTCCCGGTCAAGCGCGGCTCGCTGCTCATCCTCGACGAGGCCAGCATGATGTCGCTGCCCGACATGGCCGCCATCCTGGCCCTGGCCCACGAATACGGCTGCAAGGTCGTGGTGACCGGCGACCACGAGCAGCTCACCGCCGTGGAAGGCGGCGGCGGCATGATGCTGCTGGCCCGCCGCCACGGATACGTGCAGCTCGCCGAACCGCAACGCTTCACCCACGCCTGGGAACGGGACGCGACCTTGCGGCTGCGCGCCGGGGACACCACGGTCCTCGCCGACTACGAAGCCCACGGGCGGCTGCGCGGTGGCACCCCCGAGGAAGCCACCGAGCAGGCCTACCGGGGCTGGCTCGCCGACTACCTGGACGGCACCGACACACTGCTGATGGCCCGCACCGAAGACCCAGATCTCCGGTAATAGGTGAAGCGCATGTCGTTTGACGTGCGGTTTTCTTTC
>ODAK010003980.1_pt1 | contig 15235 bp, 11 predicted proteins | sample 1539591 | NCBI WGS metagenome assembly ODAK01 (sample SAMEA3539303, study PRJEB22396) | soil metagenome | biome: tundra; feature: field; material: soil | place: USA | collected 2010-05 | depth 0.15 m | reverse complement strand
GTGACCGGCCGGAGTTTTCGCTCTACTTGCCGGGGCATGGCGGCAACCTGAAGCTCGGGATTGTGGGCGCTACAGGCTCGAAGTGGGCCGCTAATTGTGATGACGTTGTGGCGCGATACAGGCCGGGACGGATGATCTACGAGATTCGCGATGGTCTGCTCGGCAAAGGAATGTTGCGGGCGGAGTTGCTGACCGCAGCCGAGGGCTCTGGCCTGATGGTGAAGGTCGAGGGAAAGGATTTGCCCGCAGGGACAAGGCTGGCGTGGGCGTTTGCCGGAGTGAGCGGGCACAAGGGACGGAGGGGTGGTGACATCGGCTGCGAGGTGGAGCCCGTGTCACAATTCTTTCAAGTCCGGGCGGAGGAGTGTGACGGAAACGAATTTCCGATCGGCGGAACGGGCGACCACATATTTGCGCGTGTTACGAGCAAAGCTGCCGAGATGATTTTCACCTTTCCGCTGAACTCCACCGAGTCGCCGACTGTGGTCACGGCCGCTGATTTCAAGGCGTGGATTGCACCGCCTGAAACTGACCTCGCTCGTCGATGGAATGCGAAGGACATTGTCCATCCGATTCTTACCGGTTCCGCCGAGTTGAAGGAAGATGCTCTGTATCTGGGCGTCTATCGTTTTGTCGCTGAAGGGCCGGTGCGAGGGCGTGACCCGGGGGCAGACTTCGCGGCGCGGAGCACGCAGGTAGAGGCAGTAGCATCAACCTTAAAGATCGAGACGCCGGATGAGTTTGTGAATGCAGCTGGCGCGGCGATTGGCATTGCTGCGGACACGATCTGGGACGCGAAGCAGGAGTGTGTGATGCACGGCGGAGTGGCGTGGCGCTCGGCACTCGCCGGTTGGCGCGGGCCGTACAACCTCGATGCCCTGGGAAATCATGAACGCGCAAAGTTGCATTTTCGGCATTGGCTGAAGCGGCAGAATGTCACGCCTGTGACGACGCCAGATCCTGCGATTGGTCCGTGGGACCCGAATATTCATCTCGCGCGGAAGGAGGGATTGCTCCACTCCAATGGAGACCTCTCGAACAATCATTACGACATGAACATGGTCTTCATGGATGTGCTGCTGCGGCACTTGATGTGGACGGGCGACCTGGAGTTTGCGAAGGAGATATGGCCGGCGTTGCAGCGGCACCTGGCGTGGGAGCATCGGCTTTTCCGCAGAACGTATGCGAGCGCGGGCGGCAAAAAACTTCCGCTGTATGAGGCTTATGCAGCTATCTGGGCTAGCGACAATTTGCAGTACAACGGCGGCGGGGCGGCGCACTCGTCGGCGTACAACGTTTTTGCGCTACGAATGGCGGCGAAGCTTGCGAAGGTGCTAGGCGAAGATGGAGCCGGGTACGAGGCCGAGGCGGACCTGATTCATCAGGCGATGCAGGAGCTTCTGTGGGTGCCGGCTCAGGGGGTGTTCGGCGAGTCGAAGGATCTGCTAGGGCCGCAGACTGTGTATACAAATCCAGCGCTTTGGACGGTGTATCACACCATCGATAGCGAGGTGCCGACTAAGCGGCAAGCGTGGCAAATGGCGGCCGAACGGCTCGCGGTCCTCAAGCATGTTCCGATTCACGGCGATGGCGTGATTCAACCTGAAACGGGGGGCGGATGGTTCATGCTCCCGTGCTCGGACTGGTTGCCGTACGTGTGGTCGCTGAACCTTCTGCTGCTTGCTGAGAACGCGCACATGGCTTTGGCGATGTGGCAGGCGGGGATGAAGGACGAGGCGTATCGGATATTCAAGGGCAGTCTGCTGGACTCGATGTACATGGGATTGTGCCCCGGAGATTTCCATATGACGTCGGCGCTCGACGTGCATCGGCAGGAGGCGCAGCGCGACTTCGGCGACCCCATCGGCATCTCGTCGCGCGCGCTGGTCGAGGGACTGTTCGGTGTGCAGCCGGACTTGATTGCCGGAGAGGTTCGGATTCGTCCGGGCTTTCCGAGCGACTGGGATCGTGCCTCGATCAAGCATAAGGACTTCGATTTTGCGTGGCATCGCGAGGGGCCTCGCGAGACATATGAATTTACCAGCCGCTTGACGAAGGCAGTCTCATTGACCCTGACGCTACCTGCGCGTACTACGAGTTTGCCAGTGGTGATGAGCGATGGGAGGCGTGTGGAGTGCGCTTTCGATACCGCGGCGGTTGGAGCGCCGGCGCTTGCTGTACGCCTGCCGGCCGCGCGGTCGTATCGGCTGAGCGTGGAGTGGCATGGGCGTTCGCCATCGCCAGCGCCCGAGCAACGGAGCTATCGCTTGGGAGAGGTGCTGCAGTTACCCTCCGGAATCGGATTGGGGCTGATTGACGATCCGCAGAAATCGCTTGTGCGCGGCCGTGCCACAGCAGCAGGATTTCATACCGTGTTTGCGAGTGTCCGCCAGGGAGATTGCGGTTGGTCGATGCCCATCTCGTTCGAGGCGAGGGCCGAGGCACCGTCGTTCGTCGCAGTTCCGAGCATAGCAGCGGATGTGCCGGGCGAGCAGGTAGACCTCTCCTCCGTACTGAACCACCAGGTGACGGAAATCTTCACGCGTGTTTACGCCGAGCCACGTTCGCCATACTGCTCGCTGGCGTTTCCGGACAACCTGCTTGGAGGATGGGCTAATCCGGATGGCCGAGCGACCATTGACGATGCGGGCCTGCGGGGCACAGGTGGATTGCTAAAGACTTCGGTAGGTGTGGACTTCAAAACGCCGGCCGGGGCCGCGCCGAACTGCCTGTTCCTGTCTCACTGGAAGCAGGACGCCAGCACGACTAAAGTCGCGCTGACTGGCCGCGCACAGGGGATTTATCTGTTGATGACGGGCAGCACCCTGCCACAATGCAGCCGCATGCACCATGGAATGGTGTCGGTTACATACACCGACGGTACTTCGGCGAGGTTGGCCCTACGCAATCCGGAGACATGGTGGCCGATCGAACAGGACTACCTTCTCGACGACTTCCTATTCGTCAACAGCGCGCCATTACCGCCGCGTGTAAGCCTGCGCACTGGGCAGACTCGAATTCTCGATGCGGCGAGCTTCCATGGCAAGGGGCGTGCGATTCCGGGTGGTGCTGCGACGATTCTGCATCTTGCGCTCGACCCCACAAAGGATCTCAGCTCGCTACAGGTTGAGGTAGACCTCTATGGAATCGTTGTGGGGTTGATGGCGGCAACACTGGCGCGGGCTTAGGGTTCACTGGTGCCGTGACGGCCGCAACCTGATCAGGAACGGCCGGAGGCAGTCGCTTCGGCCAGTTCGGCTGGAGCAGGAGAACTGTCTTCGAGAACCGCCCGAATCTGACTAAGACCCCAGTCCAGGTCAGCTCTGTCGATCATCAGCGGCGGCGCCAGTCGGATGACAGAGGCGTGAGTCTCCTTGCAGAGGACTCCGCACTGTTTCAGAGCCTCGCAAAATGGCCGCGCCGGCTTATTCAGTTCGATGCCGATCCAGAGCCCCTTGCCGCGCACTTCGACGATGTGCGGGCTGTGCAGACCTTTCAAATAGTTCAAGGCGTACTCGCCGAGTTCGGCCGACCGCGCCGAGAGATCTTCATCGACGATGACTCGGAGCGCGGCACGAGCGATTGCGCAGGCCAGCGGATTGCCGCCGAAGGTGCTGCCATGATCGCCGGGACTGAAGACGCCAAGTATCTCCCGCGAACTGAGGACCGCAGATACAGGATAGAAGCCGCCGGAGAGCGCCTTGCCCACGATGACAACGTCAGGCGTGACACCCTCGTGCATGTAGGCGAACAGCTTGCCGGTGCGGCCGAGACCGGACTGAATTTCGTCGACCATGAGCAACACATTATTCTCGCGGCATATCGCGGCAACCTGGCTTAGGTAGCCTTCCGGGGGCACGATGATGCCCGCTTCGCCCTGGATGGGCTCAACCATAAACGCGCAAGTGTTGGATGTGATCGCGCGACGGAGAGCTTCGATGCCGCCGAATGGCACTTGACGGAAGCCGGCCGGAAACGGCCCGAAACCCTGGCGATACTGCTCTTCGGATGAGAAGCCAACGATGGCGATCGTGCGGCCATGGAAGTTGTTCGACGCGACAACGATCTCCGCCTGTCCTGCCGAAATTCCCTTCACGATGGCGCCCCACTTGCGCGCAGCTTTCAGTGCAGTCTCCACGGCCTCGGCGCCGGAATTCATTGGGAGCGCCATCTCGTAACCGGTGAGTTCGTGCAGATCCCGATAGAGCAACGGCAGCTGATCGTTGCGGAAGGCGCGGGAGGTGAGCGTCACCTTCTCCGCCTGACGGCACATAGCCTGAAAGATGGCAGGATGGCAGTGCCCCTGATTGACGGCGGAATAGGCGGCTAGAAAATCAAGGTATCGGCGCCCCTCGGCGTCGTAAACCCATGCACCCGATGCACGCTCGATGACCACGTCCAGCGGGTCATAGTTGTGTGCGCCATAACGGTCTTCAAGGGCTATCAGTTCGGCGGGAAGCATCGTTAGTACCTTCGTGAGTGGGTTGTTGGTAGCGGTGGGCAAAAATCCACGGCCGCTTCGAGAGCCAACTCACTTAACAATGCTACAGGGTTGCATATTCATACAGGCCGGCGCTGCAACTATATGCACCCTAAGGAACATCCTGCGGGTAGTTTATTCCAGCTTGAGATGTCCAGAGGCAACTCAGAAATCGAAGGTCAGTCAGCGAATGACGCCTTTACGGTCAGGGCTTCAGCACATTAAGAGACTGCGGAAGGAACAGGATCGGATAGCGACGATGTGGATATCTGCAACTGATCCCCTACTTGTGTCTGGGATCGGGAGATTGTTCCACACGGCAATTCAATTACACTCTTCAACTTCAAACTGACTGAAGTCACTCGAAACGGCACCAGGCAGCGCCAGAGCTTAATAACTTTAAGATTACTGTCCAGGCCAATGACATCGATCTTGAAAGCCATTCCAAAAGTATGGACGCCGGAGGAAGGTTTGATCCACAACCCTCCTCCAGCGTTCAGACCACGTCTTCCGAGGAGACCGAACATCCGCTTCAGCGATGTATCGGCCAACTCGACACTATCTCCAACTGAGACACCACGGGTTGTATTGGTTACTCTGAGCATAAGAATCAGCCAGTGCGACCTATCTTGGATTAGGTGGTTTTCTGCTTCCTGCGGTAAACGATAATTCCCAATACAGCGGCGGCCAACACTCCGGATACGATTTGAACGACGATCATAAGTATTCTCCTTTCCGTTGAGCTTCGGCATTCCTGGATCGCAGTACGTTATGTCCTAAGACACGCCATATCTGCCCTTGTAGAGCCTTCAGTATATGTTCTCTACTACTCAGAATTGTCTCCAAACAACCATGGTGATGTTTACTAGTCTGACTACGCTTGAGAGGTCTGCGCTTGCCTGAATTTCAACCACTCTCTGCGCGTCCCCCGGTATGCAGAGCAACCCTGCCACCGAGGAATCTTGAACTCTTTTGTGTAGGCGGTTACCCGGCTTTCTTGATAACTACTGCCCCATTCCCTTCAGCCCAGCCGAGATATTCAATACGGCCGGAGCAAGCAGCACGATGAAGATGCACGGGAAGATGCATAACACTAGAGGAAAAATGATTTTGATCTTAGTCTTGGAGGCAGCTTCCTCCGCCCGCTGCCGCCGCTTCGTTCGAATGTCTTCGGAGAATCGCACTAACGCCTTGATGATCGGCGTACCGAATTTGTCCGTTTGCGTGAGCATGCTAACAAATGAGTTGAATTCCTCAATTTCTGTACGATCGGCCAGATTCTGCCAGGCTTCGAGTCTGGGCCTTCCGGCGCGCTGCTCACGATTCACCTGCATAAACTCCGCGTGGATGTCCGGGTGGCTAACGGCAAGCTCACCTCCTACGCGCAACAATGCCTGATCCAATCCGAGGCCTGCATCGACACAGATCACCATGAGGTCAAGTGCATCTGGAATACTGCGGCGAATGCGGTGCCTTCTGCGGCCCGTCTTCCAGTTGAGCCAGAAGTCAGGGATGAGATAGCCGGCAACTCCAAATGCCACTACGCACATTATCGTGTTGGAGCCTATCATGCTGCCCGCGACGGCCCCGGCGAGCGGAGTGAGAAACTGTGCCGCAAAGAATATGTCTGTACTGGTATTTGGATTCATGCCGGCCGCGGTTAATCGCGCTTTCAGACGTGGATTGTCCGCGAGACCCAGGCGAATTCGCAACTCGGACGCCACGCCGAGCAATTTAACCTGCAAGTGTTCCTTACCGCGGATGGTGCGCTGATCGGGCCGCTCGCTTTCGCTCTTCACTACGTCGAACATGCGCTGTGCCTCGGGCGACGGCCGAAACAGATTAGGCGTAAGCAGGAGCGCTACCACGCAGAATATGATCAATCCGATTACAACGTAAAAGATGACCGGCATCGCTCTATACCTCAATTCCGTTGATGATCTGCCGGATGATTAGTCCCCCAGTGACCAACAAACCTATGCCGATATAGGAAAGCATGCGACCCATTGGAGTATCGAATAGCACATTGGAATAGCCCGGATTAATCCAATTAATGACCACGAGCATCACGATAGGAAGTGCGCACAATATCCATCCCGTCATTCGGCCCTGGGCAGTATGGGTTCTGATTTCCCCTTGAATTTTCAGGCGCTCGCGGATAGTGTGCGCGGTGCGGTCAAGGATTTCAGCAAGGTTTCCGCCGGTCTCCTTCTGCACGAGAATGCCTGTAACAACTACTCGAAGATCTTGCGATGGAACGCGGTCAAGCATCTGGGTCATAGCGTCGCGTATTGGAAGACCAAAGTTCTGCTGCTTGAATACTTCAGCGAACTCCGAACGCACCGGCTCCGCGGCTTGCTCTGCGACAACATTGATGGATGCTGTCATCGAGTGCCCAGCGCGCAAGGCTCGACCCATCATGTCGATCGCATCCGCGAGGCCCGCGTCAAACTTCTTCATCCTCGCCGCCTTCTTGAATCCCACGTATCCGAAGGGAGTGTAGCCGAACACGGCCGCCACCCCCAGTTGAATCGCAATCACCTTGATCCAGAGCGATACGACTAGACCTCCGATGACGGCTAGGCCGATGCTCGCAAAGACGAGCTTGCTGACGGATATCTTGATATCAGCCTGGATGATTTGCTGCTCAAGTATTTGGGTTAGCCGATATTCGTGTAGCAAGACATCCAGCCATCCTGAACTCTCGGTGGGCTCCAGCTTGAGTAGAATTTGGGCCTGAGGTTCATCTATGCCAGCTTGATGCGACGCACCAAGGCCTATCAATCGCTTGTCGATAGCTCGTTGGCTCCGCGATGAGCTAGTAACTAGCGCAACGGTTCCAAACGTGATCGTCAATATTGTGGCAAAAGCAATGAAGAGAAGCATTGGTCCTCGGCTAACTTATTTCTACTGAATGATCGGCCATGCCGACAGGTATGGGGATGCCCGCCGACAATAACTTATCCGCACACTTGGGAACGATGCCGGTAGCGTAAAACCTTCCTTTAACCTTTCCGTTGGGGCCTATGCCCTTTTTCTCAAACAAGAAAATATCCTGCATGCTGATGACATCGGAAAAGGCGCCGGTCAATTCGGTAATGTGCGTAATGCGCCGTGTGCCATCGCTCATACGCGAGGCCTGAACAATGATGTGGACCGCGGCGGCAATCTGTGCCCTAATGGCTTTTTCCGCGATACGGACTTCGCCCATCATTGCCATCGTCTCAAGGCGGGCCAGGGCGTCGCGGGGCGTATTGGAGTGAATGGTGGTAAGCGACCCGTCGTGACCGGTGTTCATGGCCTGCAACATGTCCAGCGTCTCTTCTCCGCGGACTTCGCCGAGCACTACCCGGTCCGGACGCATACGAAGTGCGTTGATAACCAATTCTCTCTGCCGGATTGCGCCCTTACCTTCAACGTTTGGAGGTCTGGTCTCCAACCGCACCACGTGCTCTTGCCTCAACTGGAGTTCGGCTGAGTCTTCGATCGTCACGATCCGCTCACGCTCGGAGATATAGCTCGACAAAGTATTCAGCAGTGTCGTCTTACCCGAACCGGTTCCGCCCGAGATAACAATATTCAGCCTGGCCCTGACGCAGCCCTTTAGAAACTCAAGCATGGGTGGAGTCAAAGCCTGAAATCGCAGCAGATCCTCTGCTCCAAGCGGCGAGCTACCAAAGCGCCGAATCGACAGAATCGGTCCATCGACAGCCAGCGGAGGAATAATCGCGTTGACACGAGATCCGTCGGGAAGCCGCGCATCCACCATGGGTGAGGACTCGTCGATGCGCCGCCCGACCGCGGACACAATCTTGTCGATAATATGCAACAGGTGCCGGTTGTCCTGAAATGTAAGCGTAGTCTTCTCGAGGATTCCGCGGCGTTCAACGTAGATCGAGTTATAGGTGTTCACGAGAATATCGCTTATGGTGTCATCTTTTAGAAGGGGCTCGAGCGGCCCGAAACCAAAGACCTCATCGACCACTTCCTGCGCAAGGCGGTCCCGCTCGGTTTGGCTGAGTGGAACGCCTTGTTCATTGATGATCTGCTGGATCACCGCGAAGAGTTGCTGCTGTGCGCCAGGTGTTTCCTGAAGTTCTCCCAGTTTGTCCAGATCGACGCGCTGGATCAATTCCTTGTGAACAGACGTCTTGATGCGCTGTTGCACACCATCACCGACCACCCGGGCATTACGCCCTAGGCGCTCGCTGAGCCTGGTCGAATTCGACGAAGATGCATTTACATCGGACATGTCAGCAGCCATCCTGATTCGTTGTGAAGCGTTCGTTTAGCCTTACTTCCACAAAGAGAAGCCAGATTTTTTGGGAGCGCCATCCTCCGCGTTGATAGCGGGCCCGGCCACGCTGATCACCCACTTGAGCATTTCCGCCGGAAACTCGCCCTTCTGTTTCGGGCTGATAGGTTCACCGACAATGCCTGAGCGCACTATTTCCGTATAGCTATTTGGAAGCTTGACCCCAATCGGCAACTTGATTGCCTTCTCGATTTGCTCGAGGCTGACCCCATGTTGAGAGGTGAAGCGATTGATCACCGCCTTGACCTTTTCCGCGTTCTGCTCATTTTGCGACAAGTTGTCCACTAGCCTGGATAAGTCGCGGATAGCACCGATTTCAGGGGTCGCTACAAGAAATACCTGGTTGGAAGCTTCGATGACCGCGAGGTTTGTGTCGTCCAGTGTGCCGGCACAATCGACGAGAATGTAGTCATACTCGCCACGCAGAAAGTCGAGCGTCTGAGACATTGATTCGGGATCGGTCGCCTTCTTGTCTCCGCAGACGTCAGGAGAGGAGAGAATATCCAGACCACTTGAGTGAGTTGCAATGTAGCCGCGAAGCAACTCGCTATCCAGCCGGCTCAAGTTACGAACCAATTCCTGAAAGTAGTTGCTGCTGCCGTCGATTCCAAGGTAGACACAGACGTGACCCAGCTGCGGGTGATTGTCGATCAGCAGGGTCTTCTTCTTATGGCATTGGACGAGATACGTGGCAAAGTGGACCGCGAGAGTGGTAGTCCCTACTCCGCCCTTGGATCCAACAAATGTAAGTACCGAGCCCCGCGCAGCATTGCTGGCGGCTCGCGTTGTCCACTGCTGATTGATCCGGCCCAATGTCTCTGCAAAGGCATTAGGGTCGAAGTTTCCACCTATGAAGTCGTTGCAACCCGCACGCATCGCGCGCAGGAGCACCTCGTGATCCTGGCTCACGGAACGTGCAACCAGCGCCGCCTTGCCGGAAAACAGCTCCTGGATATAGGCTGCACTTTCGATGGCCTGATCGATATCTTTGTCAAAGTCAATTACCGCGATGCAATGATGAGCCAACTTCACCGACTGGGGAAATGGCGGTCGTTTTGCAGCCGAAATGTAACCTTCACAATCGGCGGGATGAACGACCCACACCATTCCAGACGCAGTGTCAACGATGTCGGCGGCGAGATCAGGGTCGAGGCCGACGCTAATCAGTGCAACATTGGGAGTACCCGCGTTATATTGAGCTTGAGCCACTGTCGATTTCCTCGTTGCAAAATTGTTGCGAGCTAGAAATGTAAGTAAGAATCTTTTGCCAGCGCTATTTGATCGTCGCGTTGTAGCCGTCGAGAACTAGTCGCTGGCGCATACTCTCGGCGTCTTTTTTGTTTGGGAAGGGCCCAACATTCAGGTGCATAAGCGAGTCCTGCGGCTCATGATTTACAGCAATGTCGTATCCATGGCGCTTCAGAGCTGCAACCATGGGCTCCACGTCCGATTCGTGTGAGAGAGCCATGATCTCGACCATCGACGCCACATTGGCGTGTGTCCCACTCACACCTGGCGACCCCTCGGAATGTGCGGGGTGATGGCCCTGTGCGCCGGATGAAGCAAGGGTAATAGGCGCGGAAGAGTGCTTCGAAGGCGGAACGACCGCAGAACCTATTGCCGGATCAGCGGGAACTACAATCGGAACACTCTGCTGTGTTTGCACAGGGGCCGTTTCGGGGGCCGCGCTTGCCGCGGGAGCACTCGCAGGTGCGGGAGCAGCCGCTGGAGGCGCGACTGGTGACAGATTGCCGAAGGGCGGCCGATCCGGATGCAGCGGCGGGGCCGCTGGTTTAGGGTTCAGGTTCTTTCCCAACGACTTATCAAACCCACCCGTATCCAGCGTGGGAATCGGAAGATCCGGCTGCACAGGATCCGTCATCTCTGTCAGCGGATCAACCACAGTGGGAGTGACAACGACGATCAACTCGGTCGTTGAATGGTTGAGGTTCTTCGACTTGAACAGGTATCCAAGAATAGGGATGTTGGCTGCACCCGGGTTCTTGCTCATGATGTCCGTAGTCCGTTGATCCAGCAATCCGGAAATTGCAAAACTCTGGTTACTCCGGAGTTCGACCTCGGTCTCGGCTCTGCGTGTAGATAGTGCGGGAATCGTAATTCCACTGACAGTAACTGCGTTGCCAAAATCCAGAGCACTTACTTCAGGAGCTACTTTCAGCCTGATTGTTCCGTCTTCGTTTACAATCGGCGTGAATTCCACCTTGACGCCAAATGGACGGAACGAAATCGTGATCACAGGAGCGCTACCTGCGCCGCTGCCTGGCTGGACCACCGGAAATGGGAACTCACCGCCAGAGAGGAAGTTGGCCTTCTGACCGCTAATCGTTGTGATTGTCGGCTCCGCGAGTATTTGCAGAACCTGCTTGGTCTGGAGGTCCTGTATCGTCGTGCCCAGGTTGAATTTTGTGCTGTACAACATGAAGCTGAGCGGATTTGTCGTCGACACGGCAGCTGCAGCCAGCGTCGCCGCTGTGGGGAACTGCGATGACGTCGATGTCCCGATGACGTTGTTTCCTCCAGGGCTGAAGAGATTCACGCCCAACTGGAGAAGTTTGCTGCGGTCGACTACGAGGATTCGGACCTGCAGTCGAACCTGTTTCGGATGAACGGGTACGACCGTTAGCGCGTTCGCTACTTCCTTCGCATAGAGTCCAGCCAGCTTTACGGCGGAGTCGGCGATCGCGTCGCTGCCGACCGTCCCGCTCAGAGTTACCCGGCCGCCGCTTCCGTCGATCTTGACGGCGTCGCCTCGCATCGCCTCTGCCATGGCGACTCGGAGTCCGTCGACATCCACATCCGAGGAGATGACATACGATTGCGCCTGGCTGGTTTCGTCCAGAAGAGTGAGCGAGCTGACTCCAGGACTCATGGCTGTGACGACGATCTGGGTCGGACTCAAGGTAACCGAGCTGAGAATGGTTGGGTCCGTTACGTAAACGCGACGCAGACGGGTCTTCGTGTCTATAAAGATGGAGTGACCCACCGTGACATGAAGAGCTTTGCCAACGGCTGCGACGCGGCTGACGCTGCTCATCCCATTCGGTATCGAGGGAGCATCGTCGACTGAGGCTCTGGCTGGCGCCTGGACCTGCGCAGAAAGGCACGCAGGAGACATCGCCACGATCAAGATTGCGGCCGTTACTGCAGATAGGCCCGCGCTCCGGCTGGTCATCATCGAATTGTGCTCGTTCCTGTAATTTTGCGATTTCACTGGAAGTTGTCCGTTTTCAGTGCAGAGCCCATGAACGTTTCAACTACATACGGTTTAGCCATGACGAGCTGTAGCGATTTGTGAGTTGCTCTGTGCGTGGCCGCGGGCGGGGGAGCATTCATCCCCGAGAGCTCTGAATAGAGTGCCGGAGCACCCTTGAACTCCTCGTGATCAACGCCATTTCTGAGGACGAAATGAACGATGCCTTGCGTACTTGCCAAATCAACGAGTTGAGCGTCGTCGGGCTTTACAAGAAGTGTCACCACGGTTGCGGTGGTTGGCTTCCCTTCCGGGTCCGGCTCCGTTTTCTGTCCCGTCGCCAGGATCTGAGCGTTCTGCAGCACCGTGGAAGTAACAGGATCCCCATTGGCGGGCCGCAGCGTCACCAGCACATCAACATGGGTGCCTGGGAGCAGGAATCCGGCGACTCCGACAATCTCGTCTGAGCGCAGAGAGATGGCCCTCATGCCGTCTGGGATCTTCATGGTAAGGCCGGTACTGGAGCCGGGATTAGCCAGTTGCCGTTCAAGAATCGGCTCGCCTGCCCCAAGGGGATAAAGGACAATGCGTCCGATCAATGGTTGCGGCGCGGTAAAAGCCCCAGTCAGCGGCATGGATGCCGGCCAATCAACCAAGCGAAGGTTCTCAGCTTTGATCGCCTGACCCGCTTCCATGTTCGCCGCAGCAGCAACATATTGGCTTTTAGGGGGAGGCGGGGCCGCGTTTTTCTTCGAGAACCTCTGGCTAAGCCAGAAGGTGAATATCCCGGAGATTACGAGAGCGATAATGAATGCCGTGGTGAGTCGACGATTTAGCACGCTGCACCCTTATTGATACTGAAAGTAGAGAGTTATTAAGCTTCCGCCGGCGATTGCCAGCGCATACGGCAGTCGTAGTGTTGCGGCATTTCCAAGATTGAGGTCCGGATGTGGTTGCAGGCCCTCATGGGAATGGTGTGTGGCGAGTTCGCCAACGTTCATGATTGTCTGTTGCAGCCGCCCGCGAGCCATAGCCAGAACAAGCGCCATTACACCGCCGGAAAGCGCGGTCAGTACAAGGATGTACGCTATGTGCGACAACCCTGCGATACATCCAACGGCCATGATGAGCTTCACGTCCCCGGCGCCCATTCCGCCTGCGAGATAGAACACGAGAAATACCAGGCCGCAAATAAGTCCAGCGGCGAGAGAAGTTAGTAACTGCTTCCAGCCACCAAGCGCGAGGTGCATGGCCAGTCCAAGCAGGAAGAAAGGAACGGTAATAAAGTTGGGGATCCGCCGGCTCTTCACGTCGAAGACTGAGCCGACAAGAGCGCAGGCCGTCGCGGTCGCAGGATACGTCAAGTCTGATTGAAGAAGTGTCATTGATCGTTCCTGGTAAAGAGTAGGTTGGAATTGAGCCCGGTCATTGAATGAAGGGGTTCGTCTAAAAGCTCACATGAACCGCATAGCGCTCATGTGAGCCTTAGCCGGGTTACTAGACAGCGTTGGTGAGTGCGTTGCCGACACCGGTGAAAGTCGTCGCGATCGAATTCGCGAGGCCTTGCATCGCGACAACTGAGCCGAGGCCAACCAGCGCCGCGACCAATGCGTACTCAATCAAGTCCTGACCGGACTCTTCCGTCATCAGGTTCTTCAAAAGCTGCTTCATGTTCTTCATGTTTTCTCCGAACTTGCAGGGTTGAAAAGATCTGCCAGGTTGTGGCCTGCCTGACGATTTTTGTGCCAATCGGCTGAAAGGCACTCGTTGGGCAGGAAGCGGCTTATGTGAGCATCGACGTCTGACGCTCACATAAGCCATTTCGGACTAGGTTACGGCGTTGGTAAGCGAGTTGCCCACGCCATTGAAGGTGTTGCCAATGGAGTTCGAGAGACCCTTCATCGCGGCAACGGCGCCGAGACCTACCAGAGCTGCGACCAGTGCGTATTCAATGAGATCCTGACCGGAATCTTCCGTCATCAGGTTCTTGAGAAGCTGTGTCATGTTCTTCATTTTTTGTTTCTCCTCGTTCAGGTTTTCCACGGCACTCCGGGTTTGCGAGTCCCACGGGATGAACTGAGAGTAGGAGCAATGGGTTACATTAGAAATCCCCAAGAAGTGTCACCGAATACCACTTTAGTTCGCGCATAAATTGCCATAACTTTATGTATCTAATGTGTTTATCTGGACGAGAGTGAATTAGAATGTAATTGTCCACATCGTGTTCGAGACGGTTCTGAACACAAAGCTAAGGCGTGCCCAATTTCTTCTAAGCCGGTTTCTTCGATGGAACTCATTCATGCCTGCATCCCTAAATGAAGTGACACGAGAATCGCGTTCGAATCTTCAGGGCAGGTCTGATTCACCTGGAAGTTCGCAATCGCGGCGTCTTTCGCTGATCGTGATCTTCAGCGCTGCGCTGCTTGGGCGCCTGCTGGCTGTATCTAACTTCCTCACCGCCCACCCATGGAACTGGCTCTACTCTCATCCGTGGGAGATGGGCCTGTTGGCTAACTCTCTTCTCCACGGCCAGGGTTACAGCTCTCCTTTCGGTGGCTCCACAGGCCCCACGGCATTCATTGCGCCTGGATATCCCACGCTGATCGCAGCAATATTCTGGATCTTCGGGATTTACAGCCATGCTTCCGTACTCGTGATACTGGGGATGCAGATTCTCGTTAGCATGTTCACGATCCGGCTGATCATGCATGTTGCCCGCGAGATGCTGGGCTCGCGGACCGCCACTGTCGCCGGAGCATTCTGGGCGGTCGCGCTGCCGCTCTGGTGGATCCCGGCTATCTTCTGGGAGACTAGTTTCTCCGCATGCTCGGTCATCGGAATGATCGCACTCGCGATCCGCTTCCGGCGCGCGCCAACCCGAGGCGCATGGATTCTCTTCGGATCATGCTGCGGCATCATCGCGTTGATCAATCCCGCACTTCTGCCGTCGCTTCTTGCGATCATGGGATGGCTCGCTTACCAGACGCGGCGAGTTACGCGAACCGCTCCCGTGATTGGCCTGCTCGCGCTGCTCCTGGTTTTTTCGGCCTGGCCCATCCGCAACGCGTACCGGTTTCACGCATTCATTCCGCTGCGCAGTACGGTCGGATTTGAATTGTGGATGGGAAACCGGCCTGGCGCTACGGGGCGCCTGGACGAGTCGGTTTTCCCCATGTTCAATAAGGAGGAACTGGCGAGCTACGTCTCCAAGGGAGAGGTAGCTCGCCAG
>ODAK010003979.1_pt1 | contig 15239 bp, 15 predicted proteins | sample 1539591 | NCBI WGS metagenome assembly ODAK01 (sample SAMEA3539303, study PRJEB22396) | soil metagenome | biome: tundra; feature: field; material: soil | place: USA | collected 2010-05 | depth 0.15 m | reverse complement strand
GCGGCGTTCGAAGGTGCGGGCGACTGGACGAAGATGTAAGTCAACGAAGCGGCCTGCCACACGCGAAAGTGGACCACGGCTCATGAACGGAGGCGACGATGGATCTCGGATTAAAGGGCAAAAGCGTGCTGGTGACCGGGGGGAGTAAAGGCATCGGCCTTGCGATCGCTGATCTTTTTGCAGCCGAAGGCGCCAACGTCGCCATATGTGCACGCAATGCCGACGAGGTCGGTAAGGTCGTGAAGGCGTTGGCAGCAAAAGGGGTCAAGTCATGGGGCAAGGCACTCGATGTCGCAGACGCCGCGGCATTAAAGCAATGGGTTGAGGGCGCAGCCGCCGAACTGGGCGGCGTCGACACCATCATCTGTAACGTCAGCGCGCTCGCTGTCGGCGATACGCCCGAAACCTGGGAGAAGTCATTTCGCACCGACATGATGCATACCGTCAATTCCATTGCGGCGGCGCTTCCCTATTTGGAGAAATCCAAAGCCGCCTCGATCGTGATCGTTTCGAGTGTTTCGGGCTTCGAGGTTGATTTCGCCGCCGGTTCCTATGGCGCCTTCAAGGCGGCGCTGATTCATTATGCCAAAGGGCTCAGCAACCAGCTCATCGGCAAAGGCATCCGTGTCAATGCGGTGTCGCCGGGCAACACCTACTTTGAGGGCGGCATCTGGCAGAATATCGAGCGCGGCATGCCCGATCTTTACAAGACGGCGATGTCGTTGAACCCAACCGGACGCATGGGAACGCCGCAAGAAGTCGCCGCGGGTGTAGTCTTCCTTGCGAGCCCGGTGTCGAGCCGTATTTCCGGCACCAACCTCATTATCGATGGCGCGCTGACCAAGGCCGTGTAGCGAGGCCGCTGAAATTTCGCGCTGGATGTTTGCGAAGAGGTGTACGTTCGCGACCATGCATACTGTCACCAGTGCTGTATCTTTGATCGCTTCGCGCACACAATTTGCACATGCTGCTCATGAAACGTCAGACCAAGGAAGATTGTGGATTGATTTGTTTCGAAATTCCGCTCCCACAGCAAATATTCCTTGACAGGACTGTGCTCCCGAGAGAGCCTTAACTGGAAGCGCTGGGCAAAGATGCCCAAACGGCGCTACCCAATTTGCAATTGTCTTTTTGACGGCAATGTTCGCCGGGGCCTGAACAAGCAGGCTTGTTGCGTTGGGTTATCGGAATGACATCTCAAAATATTCAGGTCGGTTTTCTGTTCTCCTCGACGGGCTCGTATGAGCTGGTCTCGCGGTCGATGCTGAACGGTGCCATTCTGGCTGCCGAGGAAATCAATGCGTCCGGCCTTGGCATCCGGATTGAACCGTCAGTGCTGAATCCCGGTGGCGACCTCTCCCAATACTCGGCTCTCACAGCGGCGCTGCTGAAGCGCAACATCCGCCATGTTGTCGGCTGCTACACGTCGTCATCGCGCAAGGAAGTAATCCCGCTGTTTGAGAAACATGACGCCCTGCTGTGGTATCCATCCCACTACGAAGGCTTCGAGAGCTCCACCAACGTGGTCTATACGGGAGCTGCTCCTAATCAACATGTCTTGCCGCTAGTCGAATATCTGCTTCAGCATCACGGCCATCGGGCGTTCTGCGTCGGCTCAAACTACATCTGGGCCTGGGAAAACAACCGGATCTTGCGCGAGAGCGTGACAGCGCGCGGCGGATCGGTGCTGGCCGAGCGCTATTTCGCCGTCGGCGAAACGGATTTCCATCAGGTGATCGAGGCGATCATCGAAGCGCGTCCATCGTTTGTGTTCCTGACGCTGATCGGCACGTCGGCCTACCAGTTCTTCCGCGACTTGAGGGCGGCGTGCCGCGCTCGCGGCATCGACCAGGCCCGGGAAATCCCCGTTGCAAGCTGCTCGCTTTCGGAGCCGGAGCTCGAGGCTATCGGCGACGATGCGGTCGACGGCCACTTGAGCTCAAGTGTTTATTTCTGTTCGATTCAAAGCCCGGAGAACCTTCGGTTCCTCGAGGCCTACGAGTCCCGCAATCCGGAGGGGCCGACCGCATCTGCCGACGCGGAGGCGTCCTACAATGCGGTCTGGCTGCTTGCGTGTGGCGCCGCTGCGGCCCAGACCGACGATCCGCGCGCCATCAAGGCGGAAATTGTCCGCCAGCACCTCGATGCCCCGCAGGGAAAGGTCTGGATCGACGAGCAAACCCTTCATGCCTATCTGACGCCGCGGATCGGACGCTCCAATCGCAACGCAAAGTTCGATCTGGTTAGCGAAGCCCGGGCACCCGTTCAGCCCGATCCGTATCTCGTGCATAATTCCTCGCGCTTCGAAGCTGCGCCCGCTCCCTCACTGAGGCTCGTGTCATGACCGAGCCGAGGCTGCTCCAGAATTTCAGCGGCGGCCGGGCCATCTTGGTAACGGACCGGGCATCGTTGATCGAGGTGCTGACGACGACCCTGGCCCAGCTCGGTGTGACGACGGACACAGCTGACATCGTTGAATCGGCTGCGGCGATCGATCTCGCAACGCTTCAGCCGGATAGGGATATCATCTTCATTGACGGCGACATCAGCGACGTGACCGTGCTCCCGCTGAGCTCGATCGGGCGGCTTCCGCCGGCGCCGATCGTCGGGCTGGTCGGCGTCAGCGCGCCCAGTCGTCTCAAGGCGCTGATGCGGGCAGGCGCGACGTCATTTCTCCGCAAGCCAATTCACGGCGCGGCCGTATACCCGGCGCTGTTTGTCGGCATCAACGAGTACCGGCGTCACCGCCATCTAGAGGCTCTGCTGGAGGATCAGGAGCGTCGCCGCCGGGGCCGGCGGGACGTGGTCAAAGCAATCATTCGAACGATGTCCGAATATGGCATCGACGATGACGAAGCCTACGATCGGCTTCGTCGACGCTGCATGAAGACGCGTCAGACGATGGAAGATTTTTGCAAAGACTTGGTCCGCTCGTCAGACGGACAAGAACACGGCGAAGTCGTTCTGAGGAGAAGACTCGCCGATTAAAGCTCAACAGAGGAGAGTCAAATGCTAGAAAGTATTGCGAGGAGGTCGCGTATAGCGTCCCTCATCGGGGTTGGCCTGCTTGCTGCAGGCTCGGCCTACGCAGCGGATCCGATCAAGCTCGGCGTCCTGGAAGACCAGTCCGGTGACTTCGCCCTTGCGACCATCGGGAAGGTGCATGGCATTCAACTGGCGACCGACGAGATCAACGCTGCCGGCGGCATTTCCGGCCGCAAGCTCGAACTGGTGATTTACGATACGCAATCGGACAATACGCGTTACCAGGAATTCATGCGGCGCGTGCTCCAGCGCGACAAGGTCAACGTCGTGTTCGCGGGATTTTCCAGCGCATCGCGCGAGGCCTACCGCCCGATTGTCGATCAGCTCGACGGCTTTGCCTTCTACAACAACCAGTATGAAGGCGGCGTCTGCGACGGCCACATGGTCGTGACCGGGGCCGTTCCCGAGCAGCAGTTCTCGACGCTGATTCCCTGGATGATCGAGAAATACGGCAAGCGCGTCTACACCATCGCCGCCGACTATAATTTCGGCCAGATCTCCGCGGAATGGGTCCGCCAGATCGTCAAGGAAAGCGGCGGCGAAATGGTCGGCGAGGAATTTATCCCGCTTGGCGTCTCGCAGTTCTCGCAGACCATCCAGAACATCCAGAAGATCAAGCCGGACATCCTGATCACGCTACTGGTCGGCACCGCGCAGGCGTCCTATTACGAGCAGGCTTCGGCCGCCAACCTGAAGATCCCGATGGGCAGTTCGGTGAATGTCGGCCAGGGCTACGAGCACAAGCGCTTCAAGCCGCCGAGCCTCGCGAACATGTATGCCACGGTGAACTACATCGAAGAGGTCGATACGCCGCAGAGCAAGGAGTTTGTGAAAAAGTGGAAGGCGAAATTCCCGAACGAGCCTTACATCAACCAGGAAGCCGAAAACTCCTACCACGCCGTCTATCTGTACAAGCAGATGGTTGAGCGTGCCAAAGGTTCGACGACGCGCGCCGACCTGCGCGCGGTGATCGCCAAGGGCGATGTCTGCGTCGATGCGCCGGAAGGCAAGGTCTGCATCGATCCGAAGAGCCAGCATGTCTCGCATACCATCTACCTGGCCAAGGTCGGTGACGATCATTCGATCTCGTTTCCGAAGGTCTGGAACGACATCAAGCCCTACTGGCTTGGCGAGGCCGGATGTGACCTGACCAAGAAGGACCCGATGGCGCAGTACACCCCGAGCAACCCGCCTCCGAAGCCGAAGCCCTGATGATGATGATGCCGAGGGGCGCAAGCCGACCCTCGGCATCTGTTTTCTTTTCGGCACTCCGCCGAACGATGGCAATCGTTTCCGCTCACACCGAGGCCCCTGGATGGATATCCTAAGTTCAGTTTTTGGATTCATCTATCAATGCGGCGACGCATTTGCGTTTCTCGTGCTTGCCGCCTGCGGTCTCGCGGTGATCTTCGGCATGATGGGCGTGATCAATCTCGCCCATGGCGAATTCATCATGTGCGGGGCCTACGTGACCGTCACGACCGCGCGGATCGGCCTGCCGCTGCCCGTGGCGGTTCTTTGCGGGGCGCTTGCGGCCGGCGTGGTCGGGCTGATTGTCGAGCGGCTTGTCGTCAGTCATCTGTATGACCGGCCGATGGACACCATTGTCGCGACCTGGGGCCTCAGCCTTATCGCAACCCAGGGCACCTTGATCGTGCTGGGATCGAGCTTGCCTGGCGTCGGCATTCCGCTTGGAAGCTTCACGGTCGGCGCCTATTCCTATTCAACCTACCGGCTGGTGCTGATCGTTGCAGCGCTCTCTGTACTCGTTGGCCTGTATCTGGCCTTCAACAAGACCAGGTTCGGCATTCTGGCCCGGGCGACAATCCAGCTGCCGCAGATGTCGGAAGCCCTGGGTGTCGACACCAAGTTCGTCTACAGCGTCACCTTTGCGTTGGGCGCCGCGCTCGCGGGCCTCGTCGGCGGACTCTACGCACCGACCATGACGATTGTCCCGACAATGGGTAGCACCTTCATCATGGAGGCCTTCGTCACCGTCGTGGTCGGCGGCGCCGATATCTTTCTCGGCACGGCGCCCGCCGCGGCTGTGCTCGGGATCGTCAAGGCCACGATGACATCATGGCAGGGGCAACTGTTCGGCCAGATCGGGCTGCTGATCGCCGTGATCATCGTCATCCGTGTTCTTCCAAAGGGCATCTCGGGCTTTATCCTGCGCGAGCGAAGTTGAGAGCGTTCGCGGACATGACACGCCAATTTCATTTCATCCATCTGCTCGAGGGACCGCAAACCCTGGGCCGCGGTCCGCTGTTCTGGGGCGCCGCCGGCCTCGTGCTGCTTGCCGCGGTGGCCTATCCGCTTGTGGCCGACGGCTATACCGTCGGCAATACCGTCTACTTCTTCACCTGGACGTTCATGGCCGTCGGCCTCTGTCTGGTCTGGGGCTATGGCGGCAGCCTCAGCTTCGGACAGACCGCGTTCTTCGGTCTGTCGGGCTATGCCTACGGCGTTCTCACGCTCAATTTTGGCGCGGCGCATGGATTCACGCTCATAGCCGTGGTCGCTTCTCTTGCGTGTACCGCGGTGTTTGCCGCTGTGCTCGGCTATTTTCTTTACTTCGGCCGGATCAGCGGCGTCTTCCTCGGCATCGTCACGCTCTCGGTTACGCTGGTGTTCGAGCGGTTCATGGCGCAGACGGCGGGTCCGGAATGGCACATCGGCGTGGCCCGCCTGAACGGCTTCAATGGCATGAGCGGCATGCCGCCGCTAACCTTGCCATGGTTCGGCGGCGACCTCGTGCTGTTTCCGGACGTGGGTCTCTACTATCTCGTCCTGGCGATGCTGGTTTTGACCTATCTCGGTCTGCGCATCCTGGTGAATTCCAGGTTCGGCAACGTGCTGGTGGCGATCCGAGAGAATCCCGAACGCGCGGAGATGCTGGGGTACGACGTCCGCAAGTATCAGCTGGTCGCCTTTGTGATCGGAGCGGTCCTGGCCGGTCTGAGCGGCACGCTCTACACCTCTTGGGGCCAGTACATCACGCCGTCGAGCATGAGCATCACCGCGGCGGCGTTGCCGATCGTGTGGGTTGCCGTTGGCGGCCGCGGCGATCTGACCGCCACCCTGGTCGGCACGCTGGCGGTGCTGGCGGCGTTTCAGGCGTTGACGATCTACGGCAGCCAGTACGCGCTGGTCGTGATGGGATTGCTGCTGGTTGCGACGGTCCTGATCGCACCGGAAGGCTTGATCGTCACCTTTGCCAAATTTGCCATCCGAATGCGACGTGGACCGAAGGGATCGTCCTGATGCCGATCCTCGAAACCCGCGGTCTCAACAAGCATTTCGGCGGCCTGCACGTCACCGCCGACGTCAATTTTGCGATCGAGGAGCGCGAGATTCATTGCCTGATCGGACCGAACGGCGCCGGCAAGAGCACGCTGTTCCGGCTGATCCTTGGCGAACACGCGCCTTCCAGCGGACAGATCTTCTACGCAGGGCAGGATATCACCGGCCTAAAGTCGTTCGAACGCATCCGGCGCGGGATGAGCGTCAAGTTTCAGGTGCCCGGCATCTTCAAGGCCCTGAGCGCGCGGCAGAACCTAGAGATCGCGCTTCAGCATCACGTCGAGGGGGACTCACTTGACGCCGAGGCCGACCGGCTGATCGCCTTTCTCAATCTGTCGGAAGTGGCGACACAGCTTGCCGGCAATCTCAGCCACGGCCAGAAGCAATGGCTTGAGATCGGCATGGCCATAAGTCTGAAACCTAAGCTGCTGCTGCTGGACGAGCCGACCGCTGGTATGTCTCCCGCTGAAACCCACGCGACCGGCGAAATCGTCAAGACACTGAATGCCGGCGGCGTTACAATTCTCGCGGTGGAGCACGACATGAGCTTTGTGCGGCAGGTCGCTCTTCGCGTCACCGTGCTGCACCTCGGCCGGATTTTCGCGCAAGGCACAATCGAGGAGATTGTCGCCGACGAGCGTGTAGCAGCGATCTATCTGGGGCACGGTCATGCGTAAGGAAATCGTCCTCTCCACGCTTAAGCTTCGTTCCGGCTACGGCGGCAAACCGGTACTGCAGGGTATCGACATGGATGTGCGCGAAGGCGAGATCGTCGCGGTGATTGGCCGCAATGGCGTCGGCAAGTCGACGCTGATGCGGACGCTGATTGGGCTTCTGCCGCCGACCGAAGGCTCCATTGTGTTCAAGGGGCAGGATGTTAGCTCGCTGGTCGCGCATCGCCGCGCCCGCCTCGGCATCGGTTATGTGCCGCAGGGCCGCGATGTGTTTCCGCGCATGAGCGTCGAGGAAAACCTCAAGGTGGGCGAAATGATCGGCGGCAAGGCCGATCCCGAAGACTACAAGCGGGTCTATGGCACATTTCCCATTCTCGCCGAGCGCCGCACCCAGCAGGCCGGGACGCTGTCCGGCGGCCAGCAGCAGCAACTGGCGATCGGGCGGGTCCTGATTGGGAATCCTTCGCTGATCCTGCTCGACGAACCGTCGGAGGGCATCCAGCCGTCGATCGTACAGGACATCGCGCGCACTATCGTCGATCTGAATCGCAGGACCAATGTCACCATCGTTTTCGTCGAGCAGAATCTCGACATGATCCGTGCCATGGCGGAGCGCTGCTACGTCATGGACAAGGGACGGATCGTCGCCGCGCTGACGCCGGCAGACCTCGATGATCGCGAGGTCGTGCGCCGGCACCTCGCCGTATGAGCAGGATTTTCAACCAGCAAGAAGGATGATCACCATGTCGTGGCTCGAAACCTCCATTATGGCCCGCAGGGGCCTCGCGAAAGGCAAGCCGGGCAAGACCTACGCCATCACCGAAGAGAGTCAGGGTAAGTATCACTACGTCTACGGCCCGTTTGCAAAGCCGGTGCTGAAGGTGGACCCTGGCTCCGTGATTTCCGCCGAGACGCACGATGCGTTCGAGGGCAAGATCAAATTCGAGACGGACAAGCCGAGTGCGATTCTCAATTTCCCGTTCCTGAATCCGCAGAACGGGCCGATCTATGTTAACGGCGCCGAGAAGGGCGACACTCTTGCGGTGTACATCAAGTCGATCGTGCCGCGCGGACCGCAGCCTGTGGGAACGACCTGCCTGATCACCGAATTCGGTGGTCTGGTCGCGACCGGCGACACCGCTCTTCTGAATCCCGCATTGCCGGAACGGGTCAAGAAGGTCGAGGTCACGCCGGAAGGCGGCATCAAATGGAGCGACAAGCTCACGCTGCCCTATGAGCCGTTCATCGGAACCATCGGTACCTCGCCGGAGATCGAGGCGATCACGTCGCTGCAGCCGGACTATTACGGCGGCAACATGGATCTGCCGGATGTTGCGGTTGATGCAGTGATCTATCTGCCGGTCAATGCGCCCGGAGCGTTGCTGTATCTGGGTGATTGCCACGCCACACAAGGAGACGGCGAACTGTGCGGCGTTGCGCTTGAGCATCCGACCGTCACCACCGTCCAGGTCGATCTGATCAAGAAGTGGACGTTCAAATGGCCGCGGCTGGAAAACGAAAAGTTCTTTATGACGATCGGCTCCAGCCGGCCGATGGAAGACGCCGCCCGTATCGCTTACCGCGAACTGATCCGCTGGATGGTGGCTGATTTCGGCTTCGACGAGACCGATGCCTACATGCTCCTGACGATGTGCGGCAAAATTCGCCTCGGCAACATGGTCGATCCAAAGTATACACTCGGGGCATCGATCACCAAGGCGATCGTCGAAGCCTCACGCTGACCGTTTCTCGACCGGCGCGATGTCCCAACCGACACTGCGTTCGAAAATCGTTCCTTGCGTTCTAGTGGAGTCCTTATTCATGACCAAGACAGCCTCGAGCGGATCTGCCGCGTCCCTCAACCTCGTGGAGTTGACTGTGGAGCAGGTGCAGAACGCTTTCGCGAGCGGCACCGTAACTTCCGAAGCCCTGACACAGGCTTTTCTCGATCGTATCGCGGAGCTTAATCCGCGTTATAACGCCATCGTCTTTTTCAACCCGGATGCGTTGGCTGACGCGCGCGCCAGCGATCATCGCCGGGCGGCGGGCAAGACGATCGGTCCACTCGACGGCGTGCCGGTGGTGGTCAAAGACCCGATGGACATGGTGGGCTTCCCGACCACGGCCGGATGGGGACTGCTTTATTCCAAGAAAGGCGGCGTCGATCTCATGCCTGACACCGATTCTCCGGTGGTGGCGCGTATGAAGGCGGCCGGTACCGTGATTCTTGGCAAAACCAACGTGCCTTCGCTGAGCCATACCGGCAGCCACGCCAACGATAGCTGGGCGGGGCCGACCTATAACGCGGTGGGGCGCGATTTTCTTCCCGGCGGCAGCAGCGCCGGCACCGCCACCGCGGTAGCGGCCAGCATGGCGGTCTTGGGTTTGGGCGAGGAGACCGGCGGCTCGATTCAGAATCCTGCTTCGGCGCAGGGTCTGGTCGGCATCAAGCCGACCCACGCACTTGTGCCTAACGTTGGTGTGTTTCCGCTGTCGTCGAACCGCGACGTCGTGGGACCGATCGGCCGCTGCGTGCGCGACGCCGCGCTGACGCTCGACGTGCTTGCCGGCTACACCGCTGAAGATCCTAAAACGATCGCCGGCGTGGGCCACCGGCCGCAGGGCGGTTACACCTCCAAGTTGAGCAAGGACGCGCTGCGTGGTAAGCGCATTGGTCTTTACGGACCGGGCTGGCGCAGCCTGTCGTTGTCTGACGAAGCGACAAAGCTCTACGCGCGCGCCAAAGGCGAACTCGAACAGGCGGGCGCCGTGCTGGTAGAGGATCCGTTCAAGGGCTCCGGCTTTGCCGAGTTGCGGCAGCCGACAGCGCCGCTGCCCGAATTCGACGCGCGCGGAATGGAGTCCGTGCCCTATGACATCGAACAGTATCTTCGCCGGTTGGGGCCGAATGCCGCGATCAAGACGTTCGCTGAATTCGCCGCCGCCACCAAGGCCGGAGATGCATTCGCGGCGACAGGGGTGCTCAGCTACGTGCCGAATCTGCCGCAATTTGCGGCCTGCGTTGCCAACCCGTCGCGCCCGCCCGATCTGTCGGAATTCATCGCCGTGAAGGAAGCCTATCTGCGGATTTTCGACGAGGTGTTCACGCGCGAGCGTCTCGATGCGCTGATCCTCCCACAGATGCGCAGCGAGTTGGCGCCGCTGCATAGCGGCAAGCCGATTCTTGAAACCACGGTCGGCGAGATCAACATCGCCGGACTCCCCGGCGTCACGGTGCCGGCTGGGTACTACGCATCCGGATCGCCGTTCTGTCTCATTGTCGTCGGGCGGCAGTGGAGCGAGGCTGATCTGCTCGCGTATGCCTATGCCTACGAGCAGGCCACCAAGCATCGGCGACCGCCCACGCTGGCCTGAAGCGGCCCGCGCGCAATCGATTCTTGATATTGGCGTCGATCGCTAGCAAAAAACGTGGTAGAGGTCGACGCGGGTGCAACAAAAATTTTTGTCATCCAGGAGGTAACGTCGTGAAAAACAACAAATCGCAAAGTGGTATGGTGGCGTCTCGGCGTGCCTTTCTCAAGACCACGGGAATCGGCGCAGTAGTTCTTGCGGCTCCGGCAATCATCCGGCCGGCATCGGCCGCCGACCCCATCAAGGTTGGGGTGATTTCGCCGTTGACCGGTGCGTGGACGGTCTATGGCAAGGCGCATATTTCCGGCTTCCAGCTTGCCGTTGATGAAATCAATGCCGCTGGTGGTGTGCTCGGCCGACAGATTGAAATCGTGGTCGGCGATTCCAAAACGGAGCCGCGCGTGGTGGTCGAACAGGCCAACCGGCTGATCCGCCAGGAGCGCGTTGATTTTCTCGCCGGCACATTCTCCAGCGCCGAACGCAACGCGGCCGGTCCAGTCGTCAAGGCCGCCGACAAGATCCTCCTTTATCCCACGTTTTATGAAGGCCAGGAAAAGAAATACTATCCCGGCGTGTGCAATCCGAATATCTTCATGTTCGGACCGGAGCCGACCCAGCAGGTCTGGCCGCACATGGAATATATGACCAAGAAATTCGGCAAAAAGTTCTTCATGATCGGCTCCGACTATGCGTGGCCGCGCGTCACCAATGAAGTGACCAAGCAGAAGTTGAAAGAACTCGGCGGCGAAGTCGTCGGCGAAGTCTATATTCCGTTCAACACGCCGCAATATGAGTCGGTGCTGCGCGATATCCGTAAATCCGGCGCTAACATCATCTTCCATTCGCTCACCGGCAGCGACACGGTGAATTTCCGCCAGCAATTCGCCGCCGCCGGCATGCAAAAGGATTTCGTCACCTGGACGGTGGACGACGAGGAAGTCGTCACCTCGGGTCTGGGACCGGCGGTCTCCGCCAATGCCTATGTGAGCTTCGACTACTTCATGTCGATCGATACGCCGAACAACAAGGTTTTCCTTGAGAAATTCAAGGCCAAGTTCGGCAAGGATGCGTTGGTCAACACCGTCGGTGTCGGCATGTACAACGCCGCGCATATGGCGGCGATCGCCATCAAGAAGGCCGGCGCAGTCGATACCAAGGCGTTGCGCAGCGGCCTCAAGGGTGTTGTTTTCGACAAGGCACCGCAAGGCAAGGTGACGATGCGCGCGAAGGACAATCAGGCGATTGTACCGTCCTACCTGATGAAGGTGCGGGACAATTGGACCAACGTCTATGATATGTTCGAGAAGGTCCAGTCACTCGATCAGGCCATCCCGCTCGATGCGCGTTGCGATCTGCCACTGTGATCGATGCGATGCCGATGCGACTCGCCGCGATGTTTCGCGGCGGGTCATGACGTGAGTGACGCCTGATGCAGACCGCCATCAGCGTGGCGATCGACGCTACGCTCATTACGATGGTCCTTGCGCTCGCGGCGTTCGGGCTGGCCATTATCTACGGGCTGGTGGGCGTCATCAACCTTGGTCACGGCGCCATGTTGACGCTCGGGGCCTATTTTACGTGGTATACGGTGGGCCTCGGCGTGCCGTTCTTCCTCGCCGTCATACTTGCGGGACTGGGCGTCGGCCTGGTCGGATTGCTTTTCGAGCACCTTATCATCCGGCACTTTTACGATCGGCCGTTCGACACGCTGCTGCTCACCTGGGGATTTTTCCTCATCTCGACGGAGCTGGTGAAAATCGGCTTTGGTACCTCGTTCCGCAACGTGCCAAGCCCGTTTCCCTTTGCCATCGATACCGGCGTCTATGAACTGCCGGCCTATAAAACCTTCGTTGCCGTCCTGACGGCGCTGTTGTTGCTGGCCACCGCGTTCGTGTTTCTCAAAACCTCGGTCGGCATCAAGATCCGCGCGCTGATCCAGAATCGTGAAATGGCGAGCCTGCTCGGGCTCAACATCGCGGCGACCTATAAGCTGGTGTTTAGCTTCGGCTGCTTCATGGCTGGTTTGGCGGGCGGGCTGATCGCGCCGATGCTGAGCATCGATCCCTATATCGGCAACGTGTTCCTGATCCGCTCGTTCTTTGTCGTCATCGTCGGCGGCGTCGGGCAGCTTCTCGGCGGCACCCTGCTGGGCAGTTTCTTCATCGGCGGTACCGAGACCATCTTCGCGTTGTTCTCGTCGCAGGTGGTGGCGCAGGCCGCCGTGTTCTTCCTCGCAATCCTGATCCTGCGCTTCCGCCCGCAAGGTCTTTTAGGCGAAAAATGAGCCAACCCGCTGCCGCCAGCCTGCAGAAGGCACCCTTGCCGACCGCGCTATGTCGCGGCGAGACGCCGGTGGCGCTCGTCGTCTTTGTTCTGCTCGCGCTCGTGCCGACGGTGACCAGCGGCTATGTCGTCTACATCCTGCCGCAGTACCTGTTGTTCGGCGTGCTGGCGATGTCGCTGGGCCTGCTGTGGGGCTGGGCGGATATCGTCAGCTTCGGGCAGGCGGCATTCTTCGCGCTGGGGGCCTACGGCATGGGCGTGACGATGCAGGCCGGTCTCGGCGATTGGGGCGGCTATGCCGGCATTGCCTGCGGCATTGTGGCGGGCGCCGCGCTGGCGCTCATCGCCGGCTATTTCCTGTTCAGCGCTGGCGTCAAGGCGACCTATTTCGTGCTGATCACGCTGGCATTGTCGATCATCGTCGAGCAACTCGCGGTCAGCCAGTCGGAGATCACCGGGGGGTGGAACGGCATGTTCGTCGATCGCATGGTGCTGACGCTGGGGCCGTTGGGCGGAATCCCCCTCGGCGGCGATGTCGCGATGTATTACTTCGTGCTGCCGATCGTCGTGCTGGTCTATTTTGGGCTATCGCTGCTGACGCGCGCCAAGTTCGGCAAGATCCTCGTCGGGATTCGCGAGAACGAGGATCGCATGACCGCACTCGGCTACAATGTCTCGTTCTACAAAACGGGAGTGTTCACGCTGTCCGGAGCGCTGGCAGGGTTTGCCGGCGCGCTTTATGGGACACACGCAAATTTTGTCTCGCCGTCGCTTGCCGGCGTGCTGTTCTCCACCGAAGTAGTGGTTTGGGTGGCGATCGGCGGGCGGTCGTCGTTGCTCGGCGCGTTGATCGGCGGGCTTCTGGTGGCGGCACTCTCCAACTATCTGAGTTCGATTTCGCCGCAGTATTGGCAACTGGCGCTTGGCTTCGTGTTTATCCTGGTGATCGTGTTCTCGAAGAACGGGCTCGCCGGGGCATTTGCCTGGCTCATGGAGCGGGTAGGGGGGCGGCGGCGCGCGGGGGGGGCCTCGCATGGCTGAGCTGCTCCGAACCGAAGGGTTGACCAAGCGCTTCCGCGGGTTGACGGCCAACGAGGACATCAACTTCCAGATGGAGGCCGGCACTATTCGTTGCGTAATCGGCCCGAACGGTGCTGGCAAGACCACCTTCCTCAGCATGATTTCCGGACATCAGATTCCGACGTCCGGGCGCATCAGCTATCAGGGCCGCGATGTCACTCGGCTGTCGGTGGTCGAGCGCGCGCGCATCGGCATCGGCCGCAAATTTCAGACGCCGACAGTGTTCGACAATCTGACGGTCCGGGAAAATGTCGAACTGGCGATGCTGCGCATTGAGGCCGCAGCCGGCGTTCGTGCGCGAAAAATCGATAGCGTCCTTGAAGCGGTCCGTCTCACGGAGTTGGGCCAAATGCTGGTCAAGCATTTGTCCCATGGTCAACGGCAGTGGCTTGAGATCGGCCTGCTGCTCGGCAACGAATCCCAACTCCTGCTGCTCGATGAACCGACTGCCGGGATGACCAACGAAGAGACGGCCGCCACCGGCAGGCTGATCCGGCAATTGGCAGATGAGCGCAACCTGACCGTCATCATCATCGAGCATGACATTCATTTCATTCGCGATCTGAATGCGCAGGTCACGGTGCTGCATCTGGGCAAAATGTTGATGGAGGGCTCCTTCGAAGAGGTTGCCGCGGACCCGACGGTGCGGGCAGTCTATCTGGGGGCCGCGTCATGACGATCGAGGTCAACGGGCTCGATGCAGGCTATGGCAGCATCGGCGTGCTGCACGACATATCCTTTTCCGTGGTGTCGGGAGAGGTGCTCGGCATTCTCGGCCGCAACGGGATGGGCAAGAGCACCTTGATCCGCGCCATCGCCGGAACAATCCCCGTGACCAAGGGCACGATTATCATCGATGGTGTCGATGTTACTCGCCTGCCAGTCCATGCTCGCGCGCGTTGTGGTCTGACGACGATCATCCAGGGACGCGGTATGTTTCCGAAGATGACCGTGCGTGATAGCCTCGAAATGGGCCGTATCGCCTCAGGGCGTGTGAAGCGCAATCGTCTGGATGAAGTTTTGTCCTATTTTCCGCGTCTGGCCGAGCGGCTCAATCAGCCTTCGGGCACCATGAGCGGCGGCGAGCAGCAGATGCTGGCGATCGGGCGCGGGTTGATGACAGATCCAAAAGCCATCCTCCTGGATGAACCTTCAGACGGAATTATGCCGCTGCTGGTTCAGCAGATCGCGGTGACCTTGTCCGAGATCAATCGGCGAGAGGGCATGACGATCATCATTGTCGAGCAGAACGTGCCAATGGTGCTCAGCATGGCTCAGCGCTGCATTATCCTGGAAAAGGGATACGTAATCGCGCGGGGATCGCCCAATGAAGTCGCAGGCACCGATCTTATGAAGAAATATTTGGCAATTTAGATCATCGAGCTTGGGCACGGGAGGTCTCACGCACGCCGGATCGGCGATGTCCTGCCGAGCGCAATGAGCCGTTGTTCGGTTGGATGTGTGAGCATTTTCGTTCCTTCC
>ODAK010003977.1_pt1 | contig 15240 bp, 12 predicted proteins | sample 1539591 | NCBI WGS metagenome assembly ODAK01 (sample SAMEA3539303, study PRJEB22396) | soil metagenome | biome: tundra; feature: field; material: soil | place: USA | collected 2010-05 | depth 0.15 m | reverse complement strand
CCGAAGAAGCCCATCTTCCCCGACGCGTAGTCGTCCTCGCGAACGATGCCGGCCGAATGGAAGTGCGTGGCATAGGCCTGGGTCGTGATGCGGTAGCTCCCGCTGTTCCCGAAGCGCCCTTCGTACTGGCCCATGGCCGACGCGCGCTGGGCGTCCCGATTCTGACCAAACCCGTCCGTCTTGTAGATCTCGGCCGCCCCGAAGGTGTGCGTGCTCTCGCCCGGCGGCCCCCACAGCCCCAGCACGCGCTGCGTGCCGAAGCTCCCGCTCGTGTAGCGGGCGGTGAGTCCCCGCTCGGCGAGCCCGAGCTGGTAGTCGGCGCTACCCGCCACCGCGTAGTTGCCTTGCCGTGGATCGAAAGGTCCTTCGAGCACGCGCAGCGACTCGACCAATTCGGGGATGATGAAGTGGGTGTCGGCATAGCCGTTGCCGTGCAAGTTGCCACTCTCGTTGATGGGAACGCCGCCGACGGTGAATTCAATGTCTTGTCCCTCGCGCGCATCGAATCCGCGCATGAAGACCTGCTCGGCGTGGCCTTCACCACCTTCATTGGTTAGCAAGATTCCAGGCGCAAGCTTGAGCAGCTCGGAGGCGTTGGCATGCGGCACCTCGGCAAGCTGGTCGACCCGCACTTGGAAATCGGAGGCGCCTCGACTGACCGGCGGACGGCGACCAAGCACGGTGACGTCGAGGGCAGCGGGCGCCGCTGGAGCCGCTGGTGCGACTGGAGCAACCGCAACCGGGGGCGTCGTCGGTTCTTGCGTCGGTGCCGACGGCTCTTGTGGTGGCACGGGCGGTTCGAAATGGAAGAGCAGCTCAACTCGGCTTGCCAGCGCGACGCCGGCGCGGAGCGCGGGCCGAAAGCGCCAGTGACTGGCCGCTTCGATGGCCGCGCGATCGAGGGCCGGGACCACGCCGCGCGAGAGCTCGACGCTCGTGACGTTTCCCTCGGTGTCGATACCGACCTTCACGGAAACATCGCCGTGCGCGCCGCTGGCAACGGCTTCTTGCGGATAAGCAGCTTGCGCTTGCTCCACTACTTGCGGAGGCTCGACCGTTGGCGCCGCCGCGTCTTGAGCACGTGCACTCCGCCCCACGGCAAGCAAGGCACAGAGTGAAAGAAAGCAAAAATGGAAATGGACGCTGACTGAGAACACGAAGTCTCCTTGATGAGCCCGACAAACGGGAACAGCAGACGATGGCGCCGTGGTGCACGCGCGCCGATTCCATGCGAAGCGGATCCGGTTCGACCCGCGATTACGCGGTTACGCGATTGCCCGACCGGCCAGACGGAGCGGCGTGATCAGACGGAGGGCGGCGAGGTCTTCGGCGCGCTGGCGAGGACGAAGGCTCGTCCAGGTCGCGGCGCGGGCTCGCTTGTTCCACGAACGACAACCGGCGGCGGAATCAGGCGCGTCGCCAACCGCAAGAGCTGTGCTCGCGCGCTTGCGCGAAACGCGAACACTACCGAGCAGTGATCGTGTGACACCGCCTCGGTGCTAGGGGTTCCTTCGATTTCTGCGAGCTCTGCTCGTTCTGCGCCCGCTGCGCTGTTCGCGTGTTCGCGTGTGGCAGATGGTCTAGCGTCCGAGTGGACTCCGACATCGACCGCCTCGCCGTGCTCGGCGCAGCGCACGTGCCGAACGTTGGCCTCGTGCCACGAGGCTGACATCTGCGCGAATCCCAGGGCAGCAACCAGCGCTGCCGCGAACACGCGAAGCACCACCGCACCCTGCCGGGGTCGGAGCACCTGTCGCTTGTTCGTGTGCGCAAGCATTCGCCACGGATGTTGTTCCAGGAAAGGCCCGCGGTCCAGTCCAATGTCGAGCTGGCAGTCCGCCGCCTATCCATCATTCCGTGAGGTACCGACTTGCCCGCGCGCCTTGACCCGCCTGATTTGCGGTGTCAAATAGGGAGCGTGTCGTCTTCTGCTCTTGCCGTGGCTGCAAGACCCGTGCAATCGGGACGACGAGTGCGTGCGGCGGTCTGTGGCTTGCTCGCGTTCTTCCAAGTGCTCGCCTTTTCCCATGTCGCCCTCGTTGCACACCGGATTTGCGCCGAGCACGGCGAGGCGATTCACGCCAGCCAGCCGGCGGCAGCTGCCACGCCCGCAACGCAGGACACGCCAGCCAGCGCTGTGCCAGCGGGCAGTACTTCGGTGGGGCACGACCACGAGCACTGCCTGTGCCTGGCGCATGGTCGCGAGCGATTCGTGGTTCTTCCGCGCGCGAGCGTTGGGTCGGCGCGCGTGGGTATCACCCAGCTTTGGCAAGGTTCACCGCGCTCGACGCTCGCGCTTCCGGTGGCGCTGTTTCTCCTGGCGCCCAAGGGCTCTCCACCCGCCTCACTGTAGTTCTTGGTGCGGGCAAGCCCTGCACACCGCAATAGCCGCACCCAAAGCGCATACAGTGAAGTGATCGTCACCCCATCATGACGAGGAGAGCCCATGGTTTCATTCTTTGCCAGCGCGGTGCTGGCCGGCTTGCTGGCCCAGGCGGGCCCAACCGAGGGCGCCGCCAGTCCGCCCGATAGCAACGACCTTTCCAAGCAATTCGACAGCATCCTCACGGCACCAACGCCGCCATCCCAATCACGCAAGACCCAAGGACCGGTCGGCAGCGGCCTGATGAATCCCGATATCAGCGTGATCTTCGACGGTGTGGCCGGCGCCGCGAACCGGCCGCGGGCCAGCTCGGCCGGCGACGATCCGGATTTCAGCGGCCCGGCGGGAAAGCACACCGGCGGCTTTGCAGTTCCAGAAGTCGAAGTCGGCCTACAGTCCACGGTCGATCCGTATTTCGCCGCCAACGTGTTTCTGACCATTCCCAACTTGCAGGGCATCGAGGTCGAGGAAGCCTACGCCGTGACCACGGCGCTACCCGCCGGGCTGCAGGTGAAGGCGGGCGTGTTTCGCTCGGCGGCGGGACGGCAGAACGAACAGCATCTGCACATGCAGGACTTTTCCCTGCGGCCGCTCATCAACCAGGCCTATCTGGGCACGGACGGTTTGCGCCCGCCCGGGGCCCAGGTCTCCTGGCTTCTGCCCTTGGCGTTCTTCTTGCGCCTGACCGGTGAGGCCCTCAGCGTCGCCCCTGGTGCCAGTCCGAGCTTTGGCGGCGGGTTGCGCAGCTCGCCCACCTTCCTCGGCAATGTGAAGACCTTCGCGGCGCTCGGTGAATCCTGGTCCTTGTTCGTCGGTGGCACGGTGGCAACCGGACACGCGCCACCGGCACCCCCTGCCGTCTTCACCGAGAGCAGCACTCTCGACAGCAACGGCCCACGCACCTTGCTGGCGGGCGGCGACGTCTATCTCAAGTACATGCCAGCCAACCACGTGGCGAGCTATTTCGCCCTGAGCGTCCAGTCCGAGTATTTCTGGCGCCACACCGCTTCGGAAGGGGCGACTGCGGCGCAAACCGACGCCGGCTTCTACGCGCAGATCGTGGCGCAGCTGGCCCGGCGCTGGCACCTCGGCGCGCGCTTCGACCAGCTTGGCCTTCCAGCCAGCGCGCTTGCGCCGAAGGGCGACCGTCTGTCCGGCATGGTCATAGTAACGCCCAGCGAATTCTCGCGCCTTCGCTTGCAGGGCCAGCGCGAAAAGGTGGACAGCGGTGGCGCGATCTACGAAGCGCTCTTGCTGCTCGAATTCTCTATAGGCGCCCACGGCGCCCATCCCTTCTAGACCCAAAGGATCCCATGTCCCGCACTTTCAAATACCTCTACACGTCGTTGCTCGGGCTGTTTGTTTTTGCCTTCACGCCTACCGCCCGTGCCGAACCCATCCGCGTGGTCACCTCCATCGAGACCTTCGCCGACCTGGCCCGCGCGGTGGGCGGCGGCAACGTCAGCGTGGAATCGCTGGCGCGTGGCTATCAGGATCCGCACTTCGTCGAGGCCAAACCGAACCTGCTGGTGCCGCTGTCCAAGGCGGATTTGCTGGTGTATGCCGGGCTCGATCTCGAGATCGGATGGCTGCCGCCTCTCGTGCAGGGCTCGCGCAACCCGCGCATTCAGCTCGGCAGCCAAGGCAACCTCGATGCATCGACCGCCATCGATGTGCTCGATGTCCCGGCGGGCAAGGTGGACCGTAGCCAAGGTGACATTCACCCGCGCGGCAATCCGCACTATTGGTTGCCACCCATCAATGCGCTGAAAGTCGCCAAGGAAATCGCCGCACGATTGAAGGCACTCGATCCGGGCCATGGCGCGGACTACGATAGCAACCTGCAGAAGTTCGGCGGGTTGCTGAAGAGCAAATCTTCCGAGTGGAGCCGAAAGGCCGCCCTCGTGCGCGGCCTGAAAGTCGTTCCCTACCACAAGAGCTGGACCTACGTTTCCGATTGGCTTGGGCTGCCCGAAGTGGGCTATGTCGAGCTCAAGCCCGGCATCCAACCCGATCCCAAACACCTGGCCGAGCTCATCTTGCGCATGAAGAGCGAATCCGTGCACGTGCTCCTGATCGAGTCCTTCTACAATCGCGGCATCGCCGGACAGGTGGCGGACGCGGCAGGCGCCAAGTTGCTGGTCCTGCCGAGCGACGTGGGCGCCACGCCCAAGATTCATTCCTACGCCGATCTGGTGGACGCCGTCCTGGATGCATTGGTCGCGGCAGCGAAGGGATGATGACGTGATGCAAAGGATCGCTCTGTGGACCTGATTCAATTGCGAGGAGCCGAAATCGGCTACAAGAAGCCGATCTTACCGGCCATCGATCTGACCATTCGCGCGGGCGAGCGCATCGCCATCCTGGGACCGAATGGCGCTGGCAAGAGCACGCTTCTGCGCACCATCATCGGTACCCTGCCCGTGCTGGCGGGTCGCATGGAGTATCCCCTCGGGCGCCGCCCCACCATGGGCTACGTTCCGCAGTCGCACCAGCCCGATCGGTCCTTCCCGCTGACCGCGCACGAGGTGGTGCTCATGGGCCGTTACCCGGCCCTGGGCGTGGCGCGCCGGCCGCGCAAGGCCGATCACGATGCCACCAGCCACGAGATCGAGCTGGTGGGCCTGGCCAAGCAAGAATCTCTGCTGTTCCGGCAATTGTCGGGCGGCCAGCGCCAGCGCGTGCTGGTGGCGCGCGCCCTGGTCGGGCGGCCTGAATTGCTGGTGCTCGACGAGCCCACCAGTGAGCTCGATCCAGCGGCCGAGCACGGCCTGCTTTCGCTGGTCGACAAGCTGGCCGCGGAACACCAGACCTGCGTGCTCTTCGTGACCCACCAGATCAGTGCCGCCGCTGGTTTCGCCACCGATGTGGTGCTCATCAATCACCACGCCAAGGTGGTCGAGCAAGGGCGCGCCTCCGATATGCTGACCTCCGCGAAGCTGTCGCGTCTCTACGGCTTGCCCATCGAAGTGTCGCGTGAGAACCAGCGCACGCTGGTGTGGATGGCCTCGGGTGAAGGCGAGGTCCGGTCATGACCGACATCAGCTTCTTCGAGGCCTATTTCCTGTGGCGCAATGCCATGGCCGCGGCCATCATCGCGGCTGGTTTGTGCGGCTACCTCGGCGTGTTCATCGTGCTGCGCCGGATGGCCTTCGTGTCGGCGGCACTATCGCAAGTGTCTGGCCTCGGCGTGGCCTTGTCGTTCTTTATCGGCAGTTACCTGGGCGTGGATCCGCACGGCGATCTCGTGCCCTGGTACATCTCGCCCGTGTTCCTTGCGCTGCTGCTCTCGTGCGCGGCTTCCATGGTGCTGGCCCTGCCGTCGCACGCTCGGCGCACGAATTCCGAGACCCTGGTGGCCCTGGCCTACCTCGCGGCTTCGGCGGCCGTGGTGCTGGTGCTGGCCAGCCCGCGCATCGTGCAGGAGGCACACGAAGTGGGCGAGCTGCTCTTCGGCAGCGCCGTGGCCGTGCGCTCGCAGAACCTCGAAGCCTTGGCCGGCACGGCGGTCCTGGTCGCGCTGGTGCACGGGGTCCTGTTCAAGGATTTCGTCTTCGTCTCGTTCGACGGCGAAACCGCGCGCAGCGTGGGCTATCCCGTGGCCCGTCTGAGCGGAGCGCTCAACCTGACCATCGCCGTCGTAGTGGCCATGGCGACCCGGGCCCTCGGCACCTTGCCGGTCTTCGCCTTCCTTGTGTTGCCCGCGGGCGCAGCCTTGCTGATGGCCAAACGTCTGCGCTTGGCCATGATCCTGGCCGTGGTTATCGCCGTGATCTCTGCCACGCTCGGTTACTACCTATCCTTCGCCTACCAGCTGCCCACCGGCCCCACCATGGCCGCCCTGTGCGCGCTGGCCTGGGCCCCGGCTGCGCTGCTAAGGAATCGTTGAATTGGGAGGCTCGACTCCCCTGGGCGGCCACACAGCGGGATTGCCCAAGCAGGCGTCTTTCGATCCAGACTATTCAGGCGGCACAGCTTCAGTCTGCAAGCTCGTTCCCAAAGGTCCAGCGCTCGGGTCAGCACTGGCAGCGAAGACGGTCAGAACGTCAGAACGTCAGGACTTGCGGGGCATCGTGGGCTGCCACATCCGCCCAGAGAAAGAACTCGTGCAAGCGCTTCAATACGAGGGGGTGCCCTTCTTGACTCAAGTGACGCTCGCTCGCTTGCAGAGAGTCTCGAAATCGCTCCAAGCGCTCCGCCGCCGTCCCTGGATCCGTCAGGTCGACGACATCAATCGCCTCGGGGCCGACGGCGGTACTGGCCGTTAGGGGACGGCGACTGCCGACAATAGCCACGTCAGGAATTTTCTTGCCCGCGCGCTTGAGGCGAGCAGCCATCCCGCGTGCGCGGACATAGTTGTAGGCGGAAAGCAATGCCTGCGGGTCGCGATCCTTGATCAGGGAATCTGCTGGCGATTGGTCGACCAGCGGGACATAGAGCACGGCCATGTCTTCGCGACTGATCCCGGCCCTCTCGCTGCCTGCGCGGACGTGAGTCAACATGCCGAGGTAGGTCGCGCTAGCCGCCCGGCGCGCGGGAGCGCTGTTCGGAGAGCTGTCAACGAAGAGAAGATACGCGTAATAGGCGAAGCCGGGCTGGACATCGCTAGACGCCGAAAGAAAGGCGCGGGCAAGCAAGCTGACTTGAGCCTCGGTTCCAGCCTTTTCTTTGCGACCGGCGCCATACCCATACACAGTATTCTCGCCGGGCCTGGACATGCTAGCAGCCGACTGCGCAGCCGTGTCGTGCGCCACGCACGCAGGCCCGCCCGCTGCCATGAGCATCGCGGCGAACAGCAGGTACTCGGCCTCGGTCGCTCGTTTGAGTATGGTCACGTGAACCTCCGGGAACGGGTGCAAATACTGTCCGACGACGAATCAAGCGTCAAATAAGGACTCTAGTCCCTAAGCCCATGACGTCTGAAGACCTTAAAAACCTTCAAGACGGGTCCATTTATGGATACGTCTTGAGCCGTTTTCCGAGCAGGCGTGCACTCCTCTGCGCGTCATTTTGCGGAGGGAAGACGCGTGGCTGTCGAGCGCCATCGACGAAGGCGGGTCCACCTTTGAGCTGGGCTGACGACGGATAGCCTTCCCTCGTGTGCGAACCGTTGGTGAGGTCCAGGTTGCCATCGCGCCATCTAAAACATCCTCGAATTGCAGGTCGTTGGCCAGAATGGCAATCGGATCCATGTCGGGACAATCCCAGTCAAGAGGAAGGACGGTAGAACATGCATCGGAAGACGAGACGACTGTTGTCAGTCGCAGAGGTTGGTTTCGCCGTGATGTCGCTCGTTGCTGGAGGTAGAGCGGCAAGTGCCGCCGACGTTACCGTAGATTTGGGGGCCGCCAAACAGTTGATTCGAGGATTTGGCGCATCCAGCGCGTGGTGTGGAACCGTTAGCACATCTGTCATGGATTCTCTCTACAAGGATCTCGGATACTCTATTCTGAGAGTGCGTATTGAAGAAGGCATAGGCGATGGATGGTCGAGCGGTAGCTACAGCGCCTGGGCACCTGAGCTTGCCAATGCCCAAAACGCGATCGCAAGGGGTGCCATCGCTTTTGCGTCTCCTTGGAACCCGCCAGCTTCAATGAAGAGCGGCGGCAAGTTGATAACTTCCAAGTACGGCGACTATGCGAACTACCTGAAGGCATATGCGAAATACTTCGCTGACAATGGGGCGCCATTGTACGCAATCTCCATCCAGAATGAACCGGACTACGCCGCTACCTGGACCGCCTGGACAGCAACGGATCTGCTCAATTTCCTTACAGCGCAAGGGGCAACGCTGTCGAGCGCTATCAAGATCATCATGCCTGAGTCCTTTCAATTCATTCACGCCATGTCCGATCCGTCGTTGAATGACGCAACTGTTGCTCCTTATATATCGATCATAGGGGGACACCTTTATGGAGGCAAGATCCAGGACTACCCTCTGGCGCAAACTCAAGGGAAAGAGCTATGGGAAACGGAACACTACTTCGACGATGATCAAATAACGAACATCATGACGATGGCGAAGGAAGTCCATGATTGCATGGCAACTGCGTCCATGAACGCTTACGTCTATTGGTGGATAACCTATGGCAATGGGTTGGCTACTTCGAGTGGCACAATTTTCAAGAGGGCCTATGTGCTTGGTCAGTTTGCGAAATACATTCGCCCCGGATATTTCCGAGTCGATGCCACCGCCAATCCGGTGACGAATGTGAATGTGAGTGCCTACAAGGGCGACAATAAAGTCGTGATTGTCGCTGTGAACACCGGGACCACCTCCGTAGACCAAAACTTCGTCCTCCGTAGCGGGACCGCATCTCAACTATCCTCATGGCAAACCACCGCGAACAGTAATATGGCGGCCGGCCAGAGCTACCAGGCATCGGGCGGCTCCTTCACCGCGGCCTTGCCCGGTCAAAGTATCACCACCTTTGTCGGCGCCCTTAGCGGGTCCAGCGGTTTCGATGGCGGCGCCTCGGTCTCGGACGCGGGCACCGGTGGAGCCGCTGGCGACGCAGGAGCAAGCGCCAGCGGAGGAGGACCCGGCTCGGGTGGGCGCAGTGGGGCCGGCGGCATGTCTGGCGTCGGGGGAGCAATCGGCGGCGGAATGGGCGGCAGCCTCAATGCGGGCGGCACTGTGGGTCCGAGCGGATCGGGGGGCGGATCGGGGGGTGGGGCCAGTGGGTCCGGAGGCACCACCACGGCGAATACCAATGGTGCCGGGGCCGGTGGCAGGGGCGGCAGCGCTAACGGCGGTAGTACGACGACTGCAGGCAGTTCGAGTGGCTGCGGCTGCGCACTTGCCGGCAGAGACGCTAGAGCAGACGCGCATAGTCTCGGGCATGGTATCGGCGTCCTCTTTGTGCTTTGGGGACTAGCGCTTATACGGAGGCGGGGAAGCCCGCGTTAGCCAACGCGGCCTCGCAACCTAAAAAGTGTGGAGTTGGGTCCAATTTCGCATCGCGGGCGTGAGAGTAAGCATCTAAGAAAAAATGAGCTTGTGTTGGTGAGCTGGCGAGGTCGGAATGTCTGCCGAAAGTGAAGGGATTTGCCGCTATGGATCACAATCGAGTTCTTGCCGTTCTAGCTTTGGCTGCCGGCGTGGTGGCGACATCTGCCGCTGCTGCCGAGACGCAACTTTCCGGTACGGGGACGGTCGAGTATCACTTGGTGCACAAGTTCCACAAGATCACTGGCGTTAGCAAGGCGATGGCGGTGCGAGGAACGGTGGATGGGTCTGGTCTCAAGGTGATGGCTCGTACGCAAGTGAGCACTTTTGATAGCGACAATACCAACCGGGACGCCCATATGATGGAGACGGTCGAAGGCGAAAAGTATCCCTGGGCCACAGTTCGCGCCAACCTGCCAGGATTCACTTTGCCGGCCAACGGAAGGAAGAAGATCACGGTGCAAGCCTCCGTCGAGCTCCACGGCGTATCGGTCACCCATCCTATCGATCTGACCGTCGAAACGAAAAACGGAAAAACGTTCCACGTCAGCTTCGAATTTCCGGAGAGCCTGACTGCACACAAGATAGAGCGCCCAAGCCTGCTGTTCGTGCCGGTCGACGACGAGATCAAGATCGTAGGTAACGCGGACGTCACGGCCAAGAGCTAGAAATCGTACGAAGACGGTCGTGCGCGGCAGTCAATAGCGACGCTGGCGTCGGCCATTGCTCTAGAATCATCGAACCTCTGAACTGACGCTGGCGCAGTCGGCGCAATAGCCCAGCCACACCCGCAGCATTGTGGCCAGACGGTCCGCTGAACAACGTCAAATGGCTGTCGCTATCGCCCCAGTTCTCGTGCAGGTGCGCATGCACGATGGGGACGTGGCTGCCAAGCCCGTCGAGGTACCGCAGATAATCATTGCGCGTGCCAGTATAAAGATTCGCGTGTCCTATGTCGAAGCACAATCCGACGCTGGGGGGCCCCTCTGTCTCAGTCCGCTGCACGGCCCGGAAGACGTCGTTGACCTCGTCGGGACTAACGAAGACTGTATTTTCGAGCGCCAGGATGATTCCCATCGGCTTCAGAATCTTCACCAAAGCCAAGGCAGCGTTCGCGCACCCGTAGGCATCGCCCGATCCCAAGTGAAGGTTCAGAACCTTGGCTCCAAGGTCGCGGGCAAGGTCGATGTCGCGCATCAGCCCGCCCCACGTGCTTGAATCAAGCAGCTTCGCTTCGAGCGCGGCGTGGACGCTCAGGCGAATGCCTTTCTCTTGGGCCAGCCTACGGAAGCTTCGACGCTGCTCGGCCGTCACGTTATCCGCAGCCCATCCCCGACCGTTGGGGCCGCCGTCAGGGAAGAACTCGAAGGCCTCGAATCGGTGCTCGACTGCGAACCCGAAGGGATCGGAAAGCGGCGCAAAGAAGGCGGTCTGGTTGCCGATGAGAAAGCGCCCGTCTTCAGTCATCGTCAAGTCCCACTTGAGGTCGGGCTTGAAGCACGAAGAAGCGCCCGTTGGCATAAGCACCTTCGATGTCCTGCGGAGTGCCGAACACCTTTTCGACTGCAAGGCCCACTTCTGTCATACCCTCGACCACGCGCTTGCGGAGATCTTCGTTCCACAGCAGGTCTTCATTTTCATAGTCCAGCACAACCTGTCGCGCCTGCGGCAGCATCACGCTGTCGTAGAGGCCGGCGCCCGCGAAACCCGCCAAGTCCTCGGCGCTCGTATCCGAACGAAAAATCAGACCCTGCCCGAACAAGCCGAGGGTCTTACTAGGAAAGGAAGTGATGTGCGTCGTGCCCTTACTGCGTTGGTGGCGAAAGCCGAAGGCGCGGCCGGGATGATTGCCGACCAAGGTTTCGCCCAGGCCAAGCACGACCTCGCCTACCAGATCGTCGCGATCGCCCGTGATCGGATTGGCGGTGTGAAGCACGAAAGCATAGTCCGCGGGAACCACTTGTTGGACCAGGACCGCCATCGCGAGGCTTTCGTCGGCGAAGCCCATGGAACGCCGACTCAGATAGGCGCGGTCGTTCCATTTCGAGGCCCAAACCTGCTTGATGCACATCCATGCGTCGGCGAATGAAGTCGGCCACGCGAACTTTGCCTCGACCATGACCTTGCGTAGCTCGGCCACAAGTTCCGGCGGGGCCTCCAGCTGCAAGGTCAACCGGCGCAGCTCGGAAAGAATCGAGGACGACTTCCCATCCGCGCCGCGCAGCTCGGCGACCAATTCATGGTGTCGGTTAGCCGGCGACCGGTTGGAAGAATCATCGAGCACGCGTTCGCATACACCGTAGGGAAGTGCGATGCCGGCCGGGACATGGATCCAGTCCGGCAAGCGACCGCGCAATGCCTTGAGGTTGCGCGACTTGGCGCCCACGTTGTTGGCGTCGAAGGCATGCTCGGGCGTCGCGTACTCGCTGGCCGTGCGCCGGACTATGACAGAGGGCAGGACCCTGATGGGCCTCGGCGAAAGTTGCGCCGAAGGTTGCCCCGCTTCGGTCACGATGTCCCCTTCAGCCGTCACCGAAAGCCGAATCCATTGGCCCTGTGTTTCGCGCAATCCGGCCAATCGGGCGGCATCCCAGCCGGTGGCCAACAATATCCTGGCGTTACGCGCTCTCACTGCAATATGTGCCATAAGATCCAGCGGTGACTCTGTCAGCACCGCAACGACGCCCGCTGGGATGTCTTCTTCGCCAGAAATCCGCTCAGCGACCAAAATCGTGCTGACGTCGAACGACTTTCCCTGAATCTCCGACAATGAGCCGCAGGTCTGTGCCATTCCCTCGACACGGCCTGTTCCTCGACTGACCACCTGCCAATGACCAAGCTTGGCAATCTGCCGTAGTACCTCGTCGAGCTTAAGCATGAGAGCCGAAGCAGCGAGCTCGAAGCGACCCCGCAACACCTCTTCGGAAAACAATTCTAGGGTCCATTTTGCGGCTCCGAATGCTGTCCCTAAATACTCGGCCAGCGGCTGAATCAGGTGCGCATCGGCATCGGTGATGCGGACCAATTCGCGGCGAATGCGCTCAAGCACGGCCTGTGCGTGCAAGGACCATTCATGACCGCTGCGTGGAAGCGTCAGCAGACGTTTCAAGTGTCGCAAAGACAGGGTGAATTCCTCGCTCTTACGAACGCAGACCAGATTGCGTAGCGCAAGCGTGGTCCAATCGAGTAGCTCGTCGAAGGACAGCGATTCGTGCAGGTTGCGCTCGACCAAATTGCGAAGGGAATCTTCGAGTGCAAGGTCGAGGTATAAGAGCTCGCGCAATCCCGCGCGTGGCTTATCGAGCTGTGCGGTCAGAATCTCCCGTGCCTGCGTGATGGATTGAAACAGCCAACCACGTGCTTGGCGATCGTCGCGGCCGTGCCAGATGCCGTCGAGCAGCTGCCGGGTCGGCTCGTCGAGGAATTCGCGGGCAGCCTGGAGCGAGGTGCCGAGGTCGCTCGCCGAGTGGACTTTGCGCAAAACGCCAAGGAACTCGCCGAAATCGTGCACCAGGGCATCGCGAAGGTGGGGAATGAAATCGGGCTGACTGCGGATAGGGCGGTCGAAGCCGAGCAAGCGCTCGCGGCTGACGCCAGCAGCTTCGCACACCTTGTAGAACACCGACGGGTCGCCGTTGCTACGAAGAAATTCGAGGTAGGCCTCGCACACCACCACGTCGTCGGGCGTGGTGTTGTTGTGCAACTTTTGGTGCCACTCTTCCAGAAAATGCCCCGCGACCTCCTTGAGGTGATGGCGATGCATGATCTCGAGAATGCCGTCGCGAACCCGCTGTCCGTCGCCCCCGCGCCCAAGCGTGGTCGCTAGCATGCGCACAACCGGCCGGGCTTTCTCGTCGGAGCGTGCGAATCGTTCGGCCAACTTCAGGGTCAGTCGGTCTTGGGCATGCGCCAATTCGCGCGGCTGGGTGTTGTAATGGCGCTGCCAGTCGAGCTGCCGAATGGCCGAGAAGCGCAACCAAACGAAGAGCAGGGCCAGCCCGGTTACGTCGTCGTTCGGCACGCGATCCAGAAGATCCCAGGCCAGGTTGAACCGGTGCATAAGCGTCCACGAGCTGCGACTGGTTTCGTGCTCGACAATCTCGTCGGCAAGCTTGGTCAACGCCGGGTCGTCCATCAGATTTCGAGTGGAGTGGGCCGCGAGATCCACATAGAAGTCTCGACCGCGATCTTTCCACCATTTGTCGGCTTCTGACTGCCGCAGGACAAAGGTCAGAGCAGGCGACGCCTTGGCCGCTGGCAAATCGATGCGTAGGGTGCGCAACTCGGGGTCGTCCCTATCGCCTTTGAAGGGCGTTTCCACGGCGGTTTCGGTCGCCTGCCGGGTCCCGGGCGGCCAGAGGTCTTTGGACGGCAAAAGCCACTCTCGACGATTGCTCGCGACGCCCCAGTAGAGAAAAAGTGGTCCTTGCACATCGGTGGCGAGGGCGAGGGTGACGCTCGACTCCGACGAGCGAATTGCCACCGCAAGCTCGTACCCGTCATCGAGGGCGTGCAATGTCATCGAAGTCGCCGCCGCTTCACCGCCAGCCAGCGCTTGTGCTGCCACGGCCGGGGCTCGGACACGTGGGCGGGACGGCAAGACAATACGGTAGTTGCGGCCCTGATTACTTTCCCAGCGGGACGTCTTCGGATCGAAGAGCACGAAGTCCAAAGAGCCGAACCGCCATGCCGACTGGAGTCGTATGGCGACGAGCCCGTCGCCCAGCGGCGTATCCACCGCTTGAACACTTGGCGTCGAGCCGGACGGCCACGCAGCTTGAGGCGGTCTTTGCCAGGTACCTCCGCCAACTGGTACCGCTCCCCAGTGCAAGACGCACGCCGGACCGGCTTCTTTCCTGACTGAAACCTCGACGATCTGGTTCGTAGTTTGGACGGTCACTCGCAGCACGACGCCGTTTCCGGCGACGATTCTTTCTACTGTCACGCTGTCTGCCATAGGAAACATACAACCTATAATCCCGACGCGATGGCGTCCATCCTTTCTAGCCACAACGCGACGGCGGATGATGCTTGCGCCGTCGAATGCAATGGCGCTAGCGCAATTCGACGAGGCGACTGCTCGCTGACGATGACTCGGCACCTGGAATGCTGGGTCCAAGTTCGCCTTGCCTCCAAGACGCGGCAATCTATATACGAGATACGAGGTAGCCCTGGGAGGGGCTATGACACTTTGCAAAGGACACCACCTTGATCAGCATGCCTAAGACCGAGAGCGCAGCAATCGTCGAGGCGTCGCATCCGGCCCTGCTGTCTATCCAGGCGCCGGAAGGCCGGCCTTCCGATAGCCGCGACGAAGGTGGGCTGGTCGCATTGCCCCACGACATGCCGAAGGTACCTGGCGTCGCGTACAGACCTAGACTCGTTTCGTTCGAGTTCGCGGAGGACTTGCAGGTTCGTTTGAGTAACGAGCCGGAAGGGCGCACGCTTGTTCTGACGGCATTCGTGGCGCTACTGTATCGCTATTCGCAGCAGACCACGTTGACCCTCGGCGTGCTACGCGACGGCGTCGTGCGCGCGCTCGTCATAGAGGCCAATGCACAACAGACGGGACAAGCTCTCGCCGCGCAAATCAGTCGTCAGCTACCGAATATTCCGCCGTGGAACACGCTAGGTAAGGGAGGCGCCCATCCGCAAGTGACAGTCGCGTTGGTCGGCGGAACTGTTCCGGAGGGGCAGCCGCCTTCCATGTTTGCCGAGCACGAGCTGCACTTGTCACTCGCTCATCCCATCGGGCGGGGCGTCGTGACGTACAACGCTAACCTGTTTGCTCCCGATACGATTGCGCGACTGCTTCTGCACTTCGAGGTGCTGGCGAAGAGCCTCTGCGATAACCCTGGCTGCCTGATAGGGCAATTGCCGCTGCTGACCCCCGCGCGCAGCCTGCGCC
>ODAK010003976.1_pt1 | contig 15240 bp, 11 predicted proteins | sample 1539591 | NCBI WGS metagenome assembly ODAK01 (sample SAMEA3539303, study PRJEB22396) | soil metagenome | biome: tundra; feature: field; material: soil | place: USA | collected 2010-05 | depth 0.15 m | reverse complement strand
CGAGCAGCGCGGCCGCCATCGGGGACCGGCATACGTTCGCCGTGCACAGCACGACAATCCCGGCCTCACCGGGAACGCCGCGACTGTCAGACTGCGCATGCGCTTCCGCAATGCTCAGGACACCATCTATGTCGCTCATTGCCATATCACCGAAAAGTTTCCTTCGTCCGATTTCTGTAAACGTAACCGGCCTTGTGCGGCCGCCGGGCGCTTTGACCGTATGTGTCATGCATGGCAACCACGACACGCCCGGCAGGCTATCCATGCTGATTCGCGCTGGGAGTCATTCGCGCCACGGGACTTCCCGCGGTGGAGCACTTTGCCGGCCCGGGTAGAGACTTTACTGCGGCCATACTTGCCGTACACTATTTCACTTAGCGCATGCCGAGTAACGATACGCCTCCGGGGGTCTTCGGATTTTCCGGTTAACTGGCAGCTGCTACTTGCCGATCAGAGAGAAGCATGATGACCCAATTCGGTACCGAGCCGTCATTTCGCGCATATCTGCAGATTCTGCGTGGTCGTAAATGGTGGATTGGCTCGATAACCGTGTTCGGCCTGGCGGTCAGCCTGGCGTTCTCGCTTACCGCGCACAAACAGTACTCAGCTACCGCGCAACTGCTTGTGCAGCCGTCCGTCGACGTGAGCGGGCTTAGCGCCGCGCAGCAGCCGGTTACCCAGACCGACGTACAGACCGAGTTGCAGCTGGTCACCAGCGCGCCAGTTCAGCAGGCCGTCCGCGCTCGGCTGAAGAGCACGCCAGCGGTGTCGGCGTCGGAAGTAGGCCAGACGAACGTGATGGCCATCACGGCCACCAGCGGGGTGCCGTCCCAGGCTTCTGTCATCGCGAACCTCTACGCCACGGCCTTCGTGCAGTACCGCCAGGCGGTATCGAGCAGCAGCCTGACGACTGCCGAGGCGCAGCTGCGCTCGCAGATTTCCTCGCTTGGGCAGCAGCTCAAATCCTATGGAGGCAACACGACCTCACCCGAGGCGACGGCGCTGCTCAATCAGGATGCCGTCCTGAAGGAACAGCTGGCTCAGATGCAGGTCAGCGGTGCAACTGACACAGGTGATGTGGTGCTGGTCACGCCCGCGCAGACCCCCATCTCGCCGAGTTCGCCCAAACCCGTCCAAGACGCGCTGCTCGGCCTCGCCGCCGGGCTCGCGCTCGGCCTCGGCGCGGCCTTCATGCTCGACAGCCTCGATGACAGGCTGACATCCAAAGAGGCGGCTGAGCACGCCGGAGGCGCACCGGTGCTGGCCATGACCCCGGTGGTGACCACCGGACGGCGGCAGAAGCCGTTGCTAGTGTCGGCTGCCGAGCCAACCTCCCCGGCTGCCGAGTCGTACTGGTCGCTGCGGACCTCGTTCCAATTCGCCCGGCAGGAGCAGCAGTTTCGCAGCGTGGTGGTGACCAGCCCGGGTGTCGGCGAGGGCAAGACATTTACGCTGGCCAACCTAGGGGTCGTCTTCGCGCAGGCGGGCGAGCGGGTGGTGCTCGTCTCGTGCGACCTACGCCGGCCCCGGATCGGGGAGTTCTTCGGGCTGGACGAGCAGGTGGGACTGACCAGCGTCCTGGTGGGGGAGCGGACGCTGGAGGAAACGGTGCTGCCCGTGCCGGGCTTCGACCGGCTCAGCCTGCTCCCAGCCGGGCCGGTCCCGTCGAACCCCGCCGAGCTGCTCAACGGCCGCCGCGCCAAGGACGTCTTCGCGCGGCTGCGGGATCAGTTTGACCTGGTCCTCATCGACAGCCCGCCGGTCCTGCCCGTCACCGACGCCGCGATCTTGTCCCAGTACGCGGACGCCACGCTGTTGCTCGCGGCGGCGGGCCAGACTCGGCGGGCTGACCTGCGTCGCGCCGCGGAGAAGCTAGACCAGGTCAACGCGAAGATCCTGGGTATCGTGCTCAACAAGGTGACCAGGCAGAACGGGCGCTATTACGGATACGGATATGGATACGGATACTCGTACAAGCCTTACCATGCCGCAGGACCCTCCGTCGTAAAGGCAGGAAACGCGAACGGGAGCAGCAAGGCGCAGGATCATAGCCCGCACTAATCATTACCGGGCAAATTAGGCATCTCCGGTTCTGCTCCCGCACCGGCGGTATTCTCCTCGAGAGCCGGGTTGGCTCAAATCGCCGGGGCGTACAGATAGTAATTAACTGGGTATTCACAGGCTCGTGCCGGGGGAGGCATCGACAGGCTCGTGTTGGGGGAATTTAATAACCTGCTCGCTGTGGGCGCCTGCGGAGGGGTGGTCACTGCAGCGGAAGCCGTGACCATTCCGCTATTGCGCCGGGCAGCCATTATCGACGTTCCGGGTCACCGGTCTTCGCACACCGTCCCGACTCCGCGTGGCGGCGGGATCCCGATTGCCGCCGGGTTGCTCGTCGCGGCGGGGCTGATCGGGGGCGCGAACGCGGCGGTCTTCGCATTTGCCGTGGCCGTCTTCGGTTTGCTCGGGTTCGCCGAGGACCTGCGCGGGTTGTCGGCCGCCCGGCGGCTGATCATGCAAGCGGCTTGCGGCACCATGGTCGCCGTCGTGCTCATCAGCGGAATGACGGGGGCCGCGGCCAGGCTCGTCTTGCTGGTCGCGCTGTGCGCAGCGTGGATCACCGGGTTCGTGAACGCGTTCAACTTCATGGACGGCGTCAACGGCATTTCCGCGGCGCACGCCCTGATCGCAGGCGCCGTATACGCCTGCCTGGGGTGGTGGCACCACGACGGGTTCCTGGTCCCGGCCGGCGCGGCGGTCGCCGTCGGCGCACTCGCCTTCCTGCCGTGGAACGCCGGCCAGGCGCGGGTGTTCCTGGGCGACGCGGGCAGCTATGCGCTGGGCGCGGCCCTGGCCGTCCTGGCGGCCTACGCCGTCTTCCACGGAATCCCCGCCGAGGCCGCGCTCGGCCCCCTGGTGCTCTACATCGCCGACACCGCCTGGACGTTGCAGCGGCGCATGCGGGCCGGCGAGCGCTGGTTTGAGGCGCACCGCAGCCATATCTACCAGCAGTGGTGCGACGCCGGATGGTCGCACCAGCGGGTGACTGTGACGGCCGCTGCCACCACTGTGCTGCTCAGCCTGCTCGGGGCGGCCAGCCTGGCCGGTGACCCCGCCCTACGGGCCGCCGCCGACCTGGCCGGGATGGCGGTCGTCGTCACCTACCTGCGGTCACCGGCGCTGCTTGCCCGCCGTTTGGTCCGGGCGGAGGCATCGTGACGATGCGGATTATCATCGTGACCCATTACTTCCCCCCCGAGACCGGGGCCCCGCAGGTCCGCCTGTCCGGCCTAGCCGCCGCCTGGGCCGCTGACGGCGACGACGTCACGGTCCTTACCGGCATGCCCAATCACCCGACCGGGGTAATACGACCCGAATATCGCGGAGCGATCCGGCGCCGCGAGCGGCGCGACGGCTACCGGGTGCTGCGCACCTGGCTGTATGCCACCCCGAACGAGGGAATAGCCCGCAAGACCATCGGCCATCTGAGCTTCATGATCACGAGCGTGTTGCTCGGCGGCCTGGCCAGCGGGCCAGCCGACGTGGTCGTCGTCTCCTCGCCCACCTTCTTCGCCATCGGCTCCGGATGGCTGCTCGCCCGGCTCAAACGGGCGCGGCTCGTGGTCGAAGTCCGCGACCTCTGGCCGGCGATCTTTTCTGAACTCGGCGTGCTGACCAGCCGCCCGGTGATCCGCTTGCTGGAGCGGCTGGAGCTCGCGGCCTATGCGGCGGCCGACACCGTGATCGTGGTAAGCGACGGATTCCGCGCCAACCTGGTCGCGCGCGGCGTGCCGGCCGACAAGGTGCATACCATCCGTAACGGGGTGCGCCCAGATGAGTTCGATCCTGACGTCCCGGCGGATGCGCAGCTACGCGTCCGGCTCGGCGCCTGCCCCGGTGACTGCCTGGTGCTCTACGTCGGGACGCACGGCATCTCGCAAGGGCTGACGTCGGTAGCGGACGCCGCCGCCCAGCTCACGGATGAGGCGATCCGGTTCGCGTTCGTTGGCGACGGTGCAGACAAGCAACAGCTGCAGCACCGGGTCGCCGAACACCGACTGCGCAACGTCACCATGCTGTCCGGCGTACCGCACGAGCAGGTCCCGGCACTGCTGGCCGCCGCCGACATCTGCCTGGTCCCGCTGCGTGACGTGCCGCTGTTCTCCTCCTTCATCCCGTCGAAGATGTTCGAGTACCTCGCAGCAGGCAAGCCCGTCGTGGGGACTCTGGCGGGGGAGGCCGCTCAGATCCTGCTCGAAGCAGGTGCCCGGGTGGTGCCGCCGGCGGATAGCGAGGCCCTGGCGTCCGCGATCCGGGCGCTAGCGGCCGACCCGCAGCGGCGGCAGGCGATGGGACAAGAGGGACGGTGCTACGTCGAGAAGTACTTCGACCGCAGGATGCTGGCCCGGGCGTACCGCAAACTCCTCGACTCGCCTGGCGGACGGCTATGAGGCTCCTAGTCGCCCACGGTAGCGGCTTTCTCGGTAGCTATGTCCGCACGGTGGTGCATCTGCGACCTAGCCAAGTCGCCCACCGGGTACGGCTGCGCGCTCAGTTGGCCGTGCTGCCCCGGTTTCCTCAAGCGGGACGCATGGTGCTTTCCGGTCCGGACCCGTCGGCTGCCGTGGGCTGGCCCGATGCGGTCCGCCCAGTGGACGCGCTGACTCCTGGCCGCTGGCCAGGCCTGCTCGAGCTGCAGGCAGGCAAGATCACGCTGCTTGGACTGGTGCGCGAACTTGAGAATGCGTCAGGCTGGGAACACGCCGGCGCGCCACGGCTGTGGCGCTTTCATCTGCACTACTGGGACTGGGCGTGGGGGCTGGCCGCGGACCCTGACCAGCTGGCGGCTCGGGCGCTTTTCGCCCGGCTGTGGCGATCCTGGCACGCCGCGGCTGAATTCGGCCGCGCCGATGCCTGGCACCCGTATCCCACCGCCCTGCGCGCCTGGTCATGGTGTGGCCTACACCGTGATCTCGCGGCCGGCAGCGACATCGAACCGGACTTCGTCGCCGCGCTCTCGGCTCACGCGGGATTCCTGCGTCGTCACCTGGAGTACGACCTCGGCGGCAACCACTTGATCAAAGACCTCAAGGCTCTCGTCGGCCTGGCCGTCTTCTTCGCCGACGAGCGGCTGCTGCAGCAGGCGCTGCGCCGGCTGGTCAGGCAGCTGACCAAGCAGGTCCTGGCCGACGGCGGCCACTACGAGCGCTCGCCCGCCTATCACTGTCAAGTGCTTGCCGATCTCACGGACGTAGTGGACCTGCTGCGCACCGCGGGACGGTCTCCGGTCGGCGAGATTACAGAGGCCGTCGAACGCATGCGGCGTTGGCTGGACGCGGTGCTCGGCCCCGACGGTCAGGTACCGATGCTCAACGACGGCTACCCGGTCGACCGCGAACTTCTCAACGTACTGCTACCGGACCCGGTTACCCCAGCCAGCCCGCTGCTCGTGCTCCCGGCGACCGGGCTGGTGCGTGCCGTGGCCGGCGGATGGCACCTGCTCGCCGACGTCGGCCCGCCGTGCCCGCCATCGCTGCCTGGCCACGCGCACGCCGACACCCTCGGCTTTCTCCTGCATGTGGACACCGTCCCGCTGCTGATCGATACCGGAACGTCGACCTATGAGCCAGGACCGGTGCGCCACCACGAGCGGTCGACGGCCGCCCACAGCACCGTGGAGGTGGACGGAACGGACTCGACGGAAGTGTGGGGTGTGTTCCGGGCCGGGCGGCGAGCCCGGGTCAGCGGCCTGGCCGCCCACGCTGACTCTTCCCGCGTCACCTGCGAGGCGGTCCACGACGGGTTCCGTTGCCTGAGCGGTCGGCCCCTTCACCGTCGTCGCTGGTCGCTGACCAGCGACGGGCTACGAGTCGATGACGTGGTCACCGGGCGAGGCCGACACGAGATCGTCGTCCGCTGGCAGCTTGCGGTCGGCTCAGCCGTACGGGTCGCCGACGGCACGGCGCTCATCACCGGTCCGGCAGGTGTCTTCGCTTTGACCATAGCCGCGACCGGCCCTGTGGTGCTAGCAACCGAGACCAGGCCGGTCGCCACCGGGTTCGGGAGCACCGTCGATGCGCTCGCACTGGTTTGCCGGATGGATGCGGCCCTGCCAGTCCGTGTCACCACTGTCTGGAGTCGTACCCGCGACCGTGCGGGCGGAGAGGAGACGACATGAAGCAAGTCGTGCAGCCGGTCAGCGGCGGGCCCGTCGAGGTGCTAGACGTTCCGCGCCCCGTGATTAGCCCGACCGAGGTACTGGTCCGCACCGTGGCCTCGGTGATTTCCCCCGGCACGGAACTGGCGATCACCCAGCTCGCCAGGTCCAGCCTGCTCACCAAGGCGCGCGCCCGGCCTGACCTGGTCCGCCAGGTCGTGCGCAAGGCCCAGGCCGAGGGAATCCCGGCCGCGACCCGGGCGGTACGGGGTCGGCTCGCTACCGACGTGCCCCTCGGCTACTCCGCGGCCGGGGTGGTAGCCGAGGTCGGCGCCGCCGTCGACGGGATCGCAGTAGGCCAGCTAGTGGCGACAGGCGGTGCCGGCAAGGCCAACCACGCCGAGTTCCAGGCCGTGCCCGGCCTGCTGTGCGCGGTCGTGCCGGAAGGAGTACCGCCGGAGGACGCGGCGTTTGCCACCCTCGCGTCCATCCCGCTGCACGGGCTGCGCCTGTCCGGGGTCGGACCGGGTTCGAAGGTCGTGGTGATCGGCCTCGGGCTGCTCGGCCAGCTCGCGGCACGGCTGGCGATGGCCTCGGGATGCGACGTGGCCGGAATAGACCCTGGTGGGTATGCCAGGGAAACCGCGGCCAGCGCAGGTGTCCTAGCCCTTGACGAGTCCGGGGACGCGACCACGGACCAGGTCCTTAGCTGGTCCCGGGGACGGGGCGCGGACGCCGTGCTGGTGTGCGCCGCCGACAAGTCGTCCGGGCCGATGTCACGGGCACCCGCGCTCTGCCGTGACCGGGCCGCCGTGGTGATGGTGGGCGACGTAGGTATGCCGACCCGCCGGACCCCGTTCTACGAGCGGGAGATCTCGGTGCTGTTCGCCCGGTCCTACGGTCCGGGCCGGTATGAGCCGTCCTACGAGGCATGGGGGGTCGACTACCCGGCCGGGCACGTGCGCTGGACCGAGGGCCGGAACCAGGAGGCAGTGCTGGACCTGCTTGCTGCCGGCAGGCTCCGGGTGTCCGACCTGATCACCCACTCTTTCGGCATCGGCAGCGCGGACGCGGCATTCCGGCTCCTGGAAGAACGGACCGAGCCCCGCCTGGCGATCCGCCTCACCTATCCGGCCGCAGCCCCGGACCAACCGGTGCGTCTGCGGCCCAGCCCGGCTGATCGTGCCCAGCCCGGAGTCGGCTGGATCGGTGCCGGCGCGTTTTCCACCGGAACGTTGCTTCCCGCCTTTAAGGAAGCCGGCTTCGAGCGCTTCGTGGCCGTGGCCACGGCCAGCGGCGTCTCTGCACGGCGGGCAGCCGAGAGGCACGGGTTCGAGAAGGCGGTATCCGGCGTCGAAGCGGTCATCGACGATCCCGATGTCAGCGTGGTAGTGATCGCCACCCCGCACGACGTGCACGCCGAGCTTGCCAGCCGGGCCCTGAATGCTGGGCGGGACGTGTGGTGCGAGAAGCCACTAGCCCTGACTTGCAACGACCTAGACGAGGTGGAGAAGGCCTGGCGGGACTCTGGGCGCCAGCTCGCGCTCGGCTTTAACCGGCGCTGGGCGCCCGCCGTTCAGGCCGCGCAGCGCGTACTTGCAGAGGTGAAGGCACCGAAGCTAATCGTCTACAGGATCGCCGCAGGCCCGGTCCCCGATGGCCACTGGTATCTCGACCGACGTCAGGGCGGGCGCTTGCTCGGAGAGGTGTGCCATTTCGTCGACCTCGCGCAGGCGCTTGTCGGCGCCGACATCGAGGACGCCGCAGGCGTGCTGAGCGGAAACGAGGCCCAGGGGAACGACGGCGTCGCGGTGGCACTGCGGTTTACGGACGGCTCGGTCGCATCCATCGCCTACGGGAGCACCCCGCCGGTGAAGGGTAAGGAACGCATCGAGGTGCTCGCTGGATCGCACCAGATAATCATCGATGACTTCCGGTCGGTCGCAGTCAGCGGTCGCACCCTGTGGAAGGGCCGACAGGACAAGGGCCACCGTGCCCACGCCGCCGCGTTTCGGCAGGCGATCCAGAACGGTACGGATATGCCAACTGAGGAAATGCTAGGTGCCATGCGCGCCACCATCCAGGCCGCCGACAGGGCCCGGGCATCATGACGGCCGGGTATCTGCCCACTACATGCATGTGCCGACGAGATACAAAACGATGCAGGAGACTCGTAAGAGTTTGGAGCCAGGATGACGACCACATCCAATATATCTGAACACCCAGAACCAGATGATGATCTTAGGCCTGTCCCTCAACAACCCCTACGCCTTCTCCTAGTAGCGGACGCTTATAGTCCGACAGCTTGGGGCTGGGTTAATGCCGTCAGGTCAGCAGGCGTGATAGTAATCGGCGCCGACGGCAAAGAATGGCCTGAATATCCAGCCATGCGCAGCATGGAGCGAGGTTTCGCCGCTCGCCTGCATCGACGGCTTCGCTCGTTTTCAAAGGCGACACCCAGACGGCTTGTAGCTACCCGGAAATTGCTACGGCTAGTAGGGCCATCGCTGGCCTGGCTCAAGGGTCGGCGGCTTCGACGTCTTATGAACACGATACAGCCTGACCTAATCCACGCCCTACGTATCCCATACGAAGGAATAGTCGCCGCAGTGGCATGTCCTCCAAACGTGCCCCTAGCGGTTTCAATATGGGGAAATGATCTCACAATGCAGGCGTCGGCGAACCCGCTGATCGCACGTTCTACACGCAGGGTGCTTGCTCGTACTGACTTGCTGTATGCCGACTGCCAGCGTGACCTCGATCTGGCAAAGAAATGGGGACTTCGGCCAATCGCATCGACATCACTCCTACCGGGTGGCGGCGGCATTGACCTTAGAAAATTTATCGAGTCTGCACGGCGCTCTGAACCGGAATACCTCAGCCCTGCGCAATCTGAGCATCGAATCATCATCAATGCACGAGGTCTCCGCGAATATGTACGCAACGACACCTTGCTTAGGGCGCTCTCCATACTGGCACCAGATATCGATCCCCGCGTGCGGATAGTATTCGTCAGCGTCGCGCACGATAAGGACCTCGGCACTAAAATTGCCTGTCATCCGCTCGCCGACAAGATAATCATTACTGACGAGCGCCCACCTTCCGAAATGGCGTATCTCTTCCATCGGGCCGAGATTAACATTTCAATTACTGATCACGACGGGACGCCGAATAGTCTCCTTGAAGCCATGGCGGCGGGAGCCATTCCCGTTTGTGGTGACCTTCCGTCTATTCGCGAATGGATTATGCCTGGCCGAAACGGATTTCTGGCCGATCCAAGTGACCCGTACGAGGTAGCGAACGCCCTTCGCGTCGCCCTGAACCTCTCCGCAGCAGACCGTGAAGTTATCATACGTGAGAATAAACAGATCATCGCGGCTAGGGCTGAACGGCAAACCACCGGACGGGAAGCGGCGAAAAGATACCGCAGTCTCGTGGACATGCAATGATGAATCATCTACCCCTTAGATCTCTGCGGTACCCGTACCATCAAACTCAACCCGTGGCAATTCTTTCCATGCAGGAGGAGCTATGTCATTCAGATCCATCCCGCGGCGCGCTGCAATTTATATAGTACTCTGGTTTATTACAAGGGTCGGCTATCTGGATCATCGCTGGTACATGAGACTCTATATCCCATTCCTCAAGCGACTCGGCTACAATCTTACCGGGACGCCGAGGTACATCTCAAATAGAACGCGAATCGACGGAACCGATCCATCGCTCATCACGATAGGTGATGATGTCGTAATTTCGTCGAACGTGCGAGTTCTAACGCACGACTTTTCCGTAACGCTAGTCGATAAGGCGCGGGGTATAACACAGCAAGATTCTTCCGGGAAACGAATAGATCGTAAGAAAGTCGCAGGTGTCTCTATAGGCGACAACAGCTTCGTTGGAGCCTTCGCGATCCTCATGCCTGGCTCGACTATAGGCAAAGACTGTATCATCGGCGCGGGATCGGTTATTCGAGGAAATATCCCCGACGGATCTATTGTCATCGGGAATCCAGGGCAGGTCATTCGAAGCGTATACCTTGATACAAGTGCTACCGCTACTTAACAGCGCATCAACCATCGATACCTTGCGCCCGCTGACGTATGGACAACGCAAGCAGATAAGTGGTATCTGCAAGGAGCGGGGTTAGGATGGAAGTTTCCGAAATGGGGAAATTTCGCCGCCTCAGGGGCCGATGGCAAGTGCCCGGTCGGCACAGCAAGACAACAACCGGTGTTCCGTCGGTAGGCCAGACCTCCGTAACGAGCGTTGCGACCGTCGCCCTTGGCGCCATTGCAGGGGTCGTCGTAGCTAGAGCGCTCGGTCCCCATGACCGAGGTATCTACGCCATCGCAACGGTTGCTCCAACCTTCATCGGCATTGTCGGTACCCTCGGCGTCGAGGAGGCGATCGTATACATTGCCGGCCGTACCCATGACCACCAGAGGACCGGCCACCTTATCTGGGGAGGCCTCTTCATCGCGCTGGCTCTCGGCTCGCTCGCCAGCGTGGCGTCCATAATGTTTCAGCTTCTCCTGTTTTGGAGCCCGGCGCTTGGCGTTTCGAAAGTCCTTTTCATCGCATTTGCCTGCCAACCTTTGCAGTATGCGCTGACGCAGGTCTCGGTCGCTCATCTCCGGGCTCAGGCTCGCTACACCGCGTGGAACATGCTCCGCATTCTGGTCCCGTTCGTCTATCTTGCGGGGCTGGTGCTCGTCATTGCCGTCGGCACCCTGACCGTCAACACCGCAATACTGTGCCTGCTGGCCGGGAACATTGCCGTGCTCTTTGTATCGACGCTTTCTGTCTGCCTCTCACATCCACCGTCAACGTCTCGTATCGAAATGAAACAAATGCTCTCGTACGGGTGGAGGAACCACCTGATCACTATGCAGACCTACGCGAACCAGCAGCTTGACCAGGTGTTCCTCGCAGCCATGGTGCCCGCGGCGCAGCTCGGCCAGTACACGATCGCCGTGACGTACGCCTCTGCAGGGCTCTCGCTCGGCCAAGCGCCTGCGCTCCAGATGTACTCCCACTTCAGCCGCCAGGAGAACCCGGACAGAGCCGCTTATCGGCACCTCGTAATAAGGACCATGCTCCTGCTCACTGGCATCTGCGTGGTCTCGGCGGTGTTGGCACCGTTCTTCATCCCCCTAGTTTTCGGTAAGAGCTATGAGATGTCCATCGCACCAGCATTCATCCTGATACTTAGCGCTCCTCTTTTGTCCCTTGATGCAACGTTTTCGGCGATCTGGAAGTCTGCTGGTAAACCATTGGCCGCTGCCAAGGGGGAGGGGATCGGCCTCGTGCTCACGGTGGTGGCTCTGCCGATAGCCATTATCCATTTCGGCATCGATGGCGCTGCGATCGTCTCGATCGTGGTCTACGGTGTCGTGGCAGCGTGGTTGTGGCGGAGCAAGCCGTTCGAGGGGCTCCGCGCAGCACGGGGGAGCCTCGAACCTGTCAGGATGGGTGGCCGATGACGCCGTGCTCAGCTCCGAATGAGATCTCACAGCGCAGGGAGTATTACGAGAACGGGAGCATGACGACGTGAGCGATATGCCCCGGCGAATCACCGTCTATAACCCAGCCACACAACACTCCCTGCTACTCGCGCGCGCGCTCGCACAGGAGGGATACGACACTTCCCTCGCTACCCGTTTCGAAACGGAAAGTGCGATGTGCCAGAGCGCGACCGTGAGGTTTGCGTACAAGGTCCTTGGCCAATCCCATGCCATGCAGCGGGCGATCGAGAACCGGAGCGTCGGTGACATACGCAGCTTCTCGACCGATCCGACGGGTGTCCTCCTCGACCGGATAGTCAGAGAGATGCTAGGCCGATCGGCCGCGCATCGCTTCAGTAGATCGCGTATGCGGTACTCAGCGAAGAAGGCTGCCAGGCTCATGTCCCGGCAACTCCATCCGGAACTCGTGATCGCGGCCGAGACGGGATCGATCGAGTTGCTCGACGAAGTGGGGACAGCAACGCCTATAGTAATCGACGTCGCCCACCCCCATCCGAAGGAGGTGGACCGATGTCGGCAACTCGCTGCCGCTCGATACCCCGACTTCGTTTCTAGCTGGGACGACCCTCCGCTCGAAGCATCAGGTTGGGAGCGGCTAGACCAAGCCCTGACTCGAGCGAGCGGGGTGTGGACGGCAAGTCGTTACACTGCGGACGCTATCCGCAGGTTCGTCGACCCCGCGATACGGATCGATGTCGTGGGCTACGGTGTTGTCGGTGCCTTTCAGGCCTCGCGGGAATCGATGTATGAGGGTCGCTACCTCTTTGTTGGATCGGTCGGACTGCGCAAGGGCGTCCCCCTCCTCCTCGAAGCATGGGCTCGGTCGGGGCTGGCCGATGAAGGATGCGTCCTCGACTTGGTCGGGAGGAAGCTCGACCCCCGAGTTGAAGCGGCTTTGGCACGTATTGCAGGCGTTCGACGGCACGTAGACATTTCATCTGAGACGCTGAGCATGTTGTTTCAGCGAGCGGATGCATTGGTAAGTCCTTCGTACTGCGAGGGATTCGGGAGGGTGCTCATCGAGGCCGCCATCGTTGGCCTCCCGTTCTTGGCAACCCGAACAGGAGCCGTTGACGACATCCTCGGCCCTGACCTTAAAGGATGGCTCGTTGAGGTCGACGACCTCGACGGGTTCACAGAGATGCTCCGACGGTTCCACGGCGAAACTTCTTCGCGTGCTGATTTCGTGGACGCCATTCGCGGGATGCGACATCACTGGACCGAAGAAGCATACGGCTCGCGGCTCCGATCTGCTATTGAGCAGCGGTTCACCACGCAGCCCGTTTCGCTCACCTAGTGACCATGGATTAGATCAGAGGCAAATGATTACGGGTACCTGGGATCGGTTTTGGGCAGCTTGCGTGCTGTGGCTTGCTATTATCGTCATGCTCGAGTTCATGCGCCGTCTGCCCACTAATCGACTTTCGTGGTGGGTCATTCATGGACCGGTCGTTGCATGGAGCGCAGTCGCGCTGCTCCCATGGTTCATCGCGTTGAGAAGCGGTTTCTGGCAGGTTCCATCACAGCCTCTGGACACCGTACCGCTCAGTCTTCCTGCAACTTATGGCTTCAGCCTCCTCGCACTCATCGGGCTTGCAGTCGGGATTGCACCATTCGCCCTCATGGGCCGACGAACTGAGCTGGGGGAACTCGTTCGCGCTCGGATCGACATCGTGCCGACTAAGGCGTTCCTCGCAATCGCGCTGTTGTTCGCCGTCTATGTCATCTCACTCCCGTCGTTGTCGGATCTTCGGGCGGTAGCTGCGCCTTCCGGCATAAACTTGTACTCAGGCACCAATGGTTCCTTCCTGAGCTTGAGCATCGTTGTCCTCGCGGGGATGGCGATAGGTTATTTGGCGAGTCGCCATGTACTTAGCTGGGTAGGAATCGTGCTATTTCTCGCTCTGCTTGTGGTGACGTTGGGATCCGCTCATCGGTATCTGATCCTGATCCTGATCCTCTCTTATCTAATTCTGCGACGCCCCAACCGGCGTGTCGCAAGCTCACCCACCCAGGGGCTCGTCCTCCTTATCCTTTGCGCTGTGACGGTCTGGCTCATTGGATTCTCCGGGCTAGGACAGTTGAGCATCTTTCGTTCCGGGGCGTCGGCATCGACTCCTTCGGTGTACACCCAGAGAACCCTCCAATCGTTCGACGTTATAAGCTCCGCGGAGTACCTTCTCGAATCGGGAGTCCAGCCCGGGCAGTTGCACGGAGCTTCCTATCTCGCGCTCCCTGATGAGCTCATACCCCGCTTCCTTCTAGGGCCTCGGGCGACTCCACCAGCGGTCGCGGTGGAAGAGGGCGAGCTCGGAGAGAAGGTTGGCGCTAGCGCCCCGCTGTGGATAGAAGGGGTGCTGAATCTGGGAGCGGTTGGTGATGTCCTCTCCATGATCGTCGTCGCCGGATCATGGGGCCTGTTCCTCCGGAAGGCAACTTCTTCACATAGCGAGCTAGGAAGGGCCGTGGCGACGCTTGGGCCGGTCTGGATCCTCTTCGCATACCAAGCCCTAAGCAGGATCCTTCTGACCGCGACAATAGATCTCTTTGTAAGCATCATTATCGGCCTCTTGCTCTGGAACTGGATACACGTCGAGGAAGACGTGTCCACGGCGATGTCGGTTAGTGAGCCACATGCTGTAAAACGGCACCGCGATCTGGTCGGCCGCGGGGCGCGGGCACGGCCGCTTTAAGATCGTTTAGGTCAGGGCTGGCCGTTCCCGGTTTGGCGTGATGTGACGTTCTGTCAGGACTGGATGCGGGCCTGGTGCACCTGATCATCAAGTAAGGCGAAGCTCCGGTGATACGAGATGTTGTCCTTGGCCGGAAGAAGGCTGATGGGGTGGCCCGGAGCCGCCGGGGATCGCCCTGGACGGCAGACCGTGTCGGACGTTGCCGCGCTCGGCGTCACCAGCCTGGCCGCAGACCGCGCCGGTCCCGAGACCATCGTCGGCCTCGTACGCGGCCAGTGGGCGATCGAGTCTCCTCACTGGCTCCGTTCTCCAGGGGTCGTCTAGCTGTCGCGCGACGTGGCGCTGGAGCGTCCTGCGGAGAGCTTTTGCAACACATCTCGCCAGTGTGGTGCTCGTCATCGTTGCTGATCAGAAGCCTGGCCCGTGCGGGCCCGCCACATGTGCAACACCTCGCGTGGCGGCGGCGAGTGGTTGATCGTGGTTCTACCAGGACGATCCGTGAAGACGCCCCATTTGTACTGGTCCTGACCCCCAGAGAATGTCCGTGACACGCTCTACCGCGAAGACAACTCCACCGTCCGCACCAGATCCGGGCCCCGCGCTATGGCCACCCTCCGCAACCTGGCCGTCGGCGCCTGGCACCTGGCCGGGCGCCACGACACCACTGAAGTCACCTGCTGGGCCAGTCCAACATGGACCGGCCCTTCACCCCTCTCGGACTCACTCATGATCTCGAACGGCCGTGGGCCCAGCGTGGCTTGACCTAGAGCGCGCTCTAGCATCCAGACTCGTGCCCAGCGCCCGGGCGGACGGGGCGGCTGGAGAGAGAGGAACCCGCATGAAGTACCGCACGATTGGCACGGAC
>ODAK010003975.1_pt1 | contig 15241 bp, 11 predicted proteins | sample 1539591 | NCBI WGS metagenome assembly ODAK01 (sample SAMEA3539303, study PRJEB22396) | soil metagenome | biome: tundra; feature: field; material: soil | place: USA | collected 2010-05 | depth 0.15 m | reverse complement strand
GAGTCGCCGCGGCTGCTCGCAGCGGTGAATCTCGCGGTGCGATGCGTATCGCGTTCCGCACCGGCGGTGTCGCCGGCATGTTCACCGTAGGGCTCGGCTTGTTCGGTGCCTGCCTCGTCGTGCTGTTCTTCCGCGCGAACGCCCCCAAGGTGCTTGAGGGCTTCGGTTTCGGCGCCGCTCTCCTCGCGATGTTCATGCGTGTCGGCGGCGGCATCTTCACCAAGGCCGCCGACGTCGGAGCCGACCTCGTCGGAAAGGTCGAGCAAGGTATCCCCGAAGATGACCCGCGCAACGCAGCGACGATTGCCGACAACGTCGGTGACAACGTGGGCGACTGCGCCGGTATGGCCGCGGACCTGTTCGAGAGCTACGCCGTCACGCTGGTCGCGTCGCTGATCCTTGGCAAGGCCGCGTTCGGCAACCTCGGTCTCGTCTTCCCACTCATCGTGCCGGCGATCGGCGTGCTCACAGCCGTGGTGGGCATCTTCGCGGTGTCACCCCGGGCTGGTGACCGCAGCGGCATGACTGCGATCAACCGTGGCTTCTTCATCTCGGCGGTGTTCTCGGTGATCTTGGTCGCCGTGCTCGCGTTCCTCGAGCTGCCGTCGAAGTTCTCCGGCCTCAAGGGAATGACCAACGCGCAGATCGCGTCGCACTCGGGCAACCCGCGGGTATTCGCGCTAATCGCGGTCGTCATCGGGATCGTGCTCGCCGCAGTCATCCAGCAGTTGACGGGGTACTTCACAGAGACGAGCCGGCGCCCGGTGCGCGACATCGGGAAGACCTCGCTCACCGGGCCAGCAACGGTGATCCTGGCCGGGATATCGGTCGGGCTCGAGTCGGCGGTGTACGCCGCGTTGATCGTTGCCGCCGCGGTTTACGGCGTGTTCTTGCTCGGCGGCGGCATCACCCTGCTGTCGCTGTTTGCGGTGGCTCTCGCAGGCACCGGCCTGCTGACGACGGTCGGTGTCATCGTCGCGATGGACACGTTTGGCCCGGTGTCCGACAACGCCCAGGGCATCGCCGAGATGTCAGGCGACGTGACAGGGCAAGGCGCCGTCGTCCTGACCCAGCTCGACGCGGTCGGCAACACCACCAAGGCCATCACCAAGGGCATCGCGATTGCGACCGCGGTTCTCGCCGCGACCGCGCTGTTCGGTTCGTTCACGTCAGCGATCAGCGACGCCCTCGCGAAGGCTGGCACCTCGGCGTCCGGCCTGACTGGTATCACGGCGGCGAGCTTGTCGACTGACGTCACCTCACCGAACGTCATCGTCGGCGCGATCATCGGCGCATCGGTCGTGTTCTTCTTCGCGGGCCTCCTCATCAGCGCCGTGGCGCGGGCGGCCGGCGCCGTGGTGTACGAGGTGCGGCGTCAGTTCCGCGAGATCGTCGGAATCATGGAGGGGACGGCGCTGCCCGAGTACGGCAAGGTCGTCGACATCGTCACCCGCGACTCGCTGCGTGAACTCGCGACGCCGGGGTTGATGGCGGTGCTCGCGCCCATCGCCACGGGCTTCGCGCTCGGAGTCGGCGCGCTCGCCGGGTATCTCGTGGGCGCGATTGCCGCAGGTTCACTGATGGCGGTGTTCCTCGCGAACTCGGGTGGCGCGTGGGACAACGCCAAAAAGCTGGTCGAGGAAGGCAAGCACGGCGGCAAGGGCTCGCCCGCGCACGAGGCGACGATTATCGGCGACACCGTCGGCGACCCCTTCAAGGACACCGCCGGCCCCGCCATCAACCCGCTGCTCAAGGTGATGAACCTGGTCGCGCTGCTGATCGCTCCGCTGATCGTCCGGTACTCCGTGGGAGTCCACCACAACGCGCCCTTGCGCATCGCGATTGCGGTGGTCGCGTTCGCGATCATCGCCGGGGCCGTGGTGATCTCCAAGCGCCGCCCCGTCGCGGTGGGCGCGGGCGAGGACGAGGCCACGCCCACCTCACTGGTCGCCTAGCCTCGCCTGAATTGCTGCCGCCCGCGGGGTCAATTGCCCGGCCGACGGCACCGAGCGGTTACGGTGGCTCGGGGTGGACGGCTGTGACGACCACCCGGTCGACCCCTGAACCACACCAGGCCAACGCCCGATTGACCCGGTAGAGCCATGAGCAACCGATGAGGAGCACACCCGTAGTGGCGCGCGCCAAGACCCTCGCTGCAACCGACGACGACACCCGCCGTCTGGTCATCGTGGAGTCTCCAGCCAAGGCGAAGACCATCGCCGCGTACCTGGGCGGCAACTACATCGTGGAGTCGAGCATCGGGCACATCCGCGATTTGCCGACCTCGGCCGCTGACATCCCCGCCAAGTACAAGAAGGAGACCTGGTCACGCCTCGGCGTTGACGTCGACCACGGTTTCGAGCCGCTCTACGTGGTCAATGCCGACAAGCGCCAGCAGGTCGCCAAGCTGAAGGCTGCGCTAGCCGGCGTCGACGAGCTCTACTTAGCGACTGACGAGGACCGCGAAGGCGAGGCCATCGCGTGGCACCTACTCGAGGTGCTCAACCCGAAGGTGCCCGTCCACCGCATGGTCTTCCACGAGATCACCCGCGACGCGATTCGCGAAGCTGCGCAGCATCCACGGGAGCTGAACCAGGCGTTGGTCGACGCTCAAGAGACTCGGCGGATCCTCGACCGGCTCTACGGATACGAAGTCAGCCCGGTGCTGTGGAAGAAGGTCATGCCGCGGCTGTCCGCCGGTCGGGTGCAAAGCGTCGCCACCCGCATGGTCGTCGACCGCGAGCGCGACCGCATCGCATTTCGCAGCGCGTCCTACTGGGACGTCGCCGCGGTCTTCGACACGACGCCAACCTTCGAGGCCACCCTGGCCGCCGTCGATGGTCAGCGCGTCGCGCAGGGCCGTGACTTCGATTCCGTCGGCGTCTTGAAGACAACGAACCTGGTGCACCTTGACGAGGCCTATGCCACCGAACTGGCAACGGGGCTGAGCAACACCGAATTCGTCGTGCGCAGCGTCGAGAGCAAGCCTTATCGGCGTAGCCCAGCAGCGCCCTTCATGACGAGCACCCTGCAACAAGAGGCGAGCCGCAAGCTTCGGTTCAGCAGCCAGACCACCATGCGAATCGCCCAGCGGCTGTACGAGAACGGCCACATCACCTACATGCGTACCGACTCCACGACCCTGTCGGAGACCGCGTTGAACGCGGCCCGCAACCAGGTGCGCGAGCTGTACGGAAGCGAGTTCCTGCCCGACGTCCCACGCAGGTATGAGAAGAAGGTCAAGAACGCCCAAGAGGCGCACGAGGCGATCCGGCCCAGTGGCGACAGGTTCGCCACGCCGGGCGAGCTCGCCGGGCAGGTCTCCGGCGACGAGGCCCGCCTTTACGAGTTGATCTGGCAGCGCACGGTCGCATCGCAGATGACTGACGCCACCGGCCAGACGGTAACCGTGCGCCTGGGTGGCACGACCCGGCCCGATGCGAAGAACACGAGTCACGATGCGCAGTTCTCGGCGTCCGGCACCGTGATCGTGCATCAGGGGTTTTTGAAGGTCTACGTCGAGAGCACCGACGACGACACCTCCGATGACACGAGCGAGCGCCGTCTGCCGAACCTGTCCGAGGGTGACACCGCGCGTGCGACGTCGCTCGAACCCGTCGGGCACACGACGAATCCGCCGGCCCGCTACACCGAAGCGAGCCTGGTCAGGGCGCTGGAAGAACGCGGCATCGGCCGCCCGAGCACGTTCGCCAGCATCATGGGCACGATTCTTGATCGCGGCTACGTGTTCAAGAAGGGCAGCGCGCTGGTCCCGACGTTCCTCGCGTTCGCGGTCGTGCAGTTACTTGAGCGGCACTTCGGCGACCTGGTCGACTACGACTTCACCGCCGAGATGGAAGAAGACCTCGACCGCATCGCCGATGGCGAGACCGCGCGGACGGCGTGGCTGACCCATTTCTATTTCGGCGGCCCGCTCGACGGGGTCGGCGGAGTCGGCGGCAAGGGAGGTCCGGGCGACGACAATCCCGGCCTCAAGGCGATGGTGAACGACCGGCTCGGCGAGATCGACGCGAGAGACGTCAGCTCGTTCCCGCTGGGTGCCTCGGGCATCGTCGTGCGTGTCGGCCGCTACGGCACCTACCTCGAGCGCGATAGCCAGCGCGCGAACCTGCCTGACGGGATTGCGCCCGACGAGGTGACCGAGGAGTACGCGCAGGCGTTGCTCGACAAGCCGAGCGGTGACCGGCCATTGGGTATCGACCCGATCTCTGGTCGCGAACTCGTCGCGAAGGACGGCCGCTACGGCCCGTACGTAACCGAGATCCTCCCTGACGATTCGAAGTCAAAGCCGCGCACCGCGAGCCTGTTCCAGTCGATGTCGCTCGACACCGTGACCATCGACGACGCCCTTCGGTTGTTGACGTTGCCGCGGAGTCTCGGCACGCTCGACGGCGAGGAGGTTGTCGCAAGCAACGGGCGTTATGGGCCGTACGTCAAGAAGGGCTCCGCCACGCGCTCGATCGACACCGAGGAGCAACTGCTCACGATCAGCCTGCAGCAGGCGCTTGAGGTGCTTGCCCAACCCAAGCCGCGCGGACGCCGAGCAGCGGCCGCTGGTCCGCTTCGAGAGCTCGGTGTCGATCCGGCAAATCAGAAGCCAGTCATCGTCCGCGACGGTCGTTTCGGACCCTACGTGACCGACGGCGAGACCAACGCCACCCTTCGCAAGGGCGACGACGTAGCCGCAATCACGCTCGAACGCGCCGCTGAGCTGCTGGCCGACAAGCGGGCGCGCGGTCCGGCACCGAAGAAGGCCGCGGCGCGCAGGCCGGCCAAGAAGACCACCACCAAGACGGCGAGCAAGACCACCACCAAGACGGCGAGCAAGACCGCCGCCAAGAAGTCCACTGCCCGCAAGACGGCCAAGAAGGCGGCCACGAAGCGGACCTGACACCGCAGACGCGAGATACTGGCGTGTCCGGCGGTGCGAGTCCAGGCCGCTACCGGTTCGCGGCAGTGGGGAGTTGTAGCCATCTCCGAGCGAGTCTCCGGTGCGGTGCCGCCCCCCGCTCCGATTGTCGAGGTCGCCCGCACCGCGGCTGGAGAGGTCGGCGGCTTTCGCGGTGTCCTCGCCATCAAGGCGTTCCGCAAACTGTGGATCGCGTTGTCGCTGTCGAGCTTCGGCGACTGGCTCGGCTTCCTTGCACAGACCGCACTTGCCGCCGAACTCGCGGCCAAGCACACCTACCTCGTGCAGAACTCGTCAGTGGGGCTTGTCGTCTTCGTGCGGCTGCTCCCCGCCGTCCTGCTTGCTCCACTGGCTGGCGCCTTCGCGGACCGGCTCGACCGACGGCTCACGATGGTCATCGCCGACATAGGCCGGTTCTCGCTCTACGTCTCGATTCCGCTTGTGCACACGCTGTGGTGGCTGTTCGTCGCAACGTTCCTCATCGAGACGCTCAGCCTGTTCTGGATTCCGGCCAAGGAAGCCACGGTGCCGAACCTGGTGCCACGCGAGCAACTCGAGCAGGCCAACCAGCTCAGCCTGCTGACGACGTACGGATCCGCTCCGGTGGCCGCTCTCGTGTTCGCGCTGCTCTCACTGTTCACCGGCGTGCTCGGCCACGCGTTGCCGTTCTTCACCACTAACCGGATCGACCTGGCTCTGTACTTCGACGCTGCAACCTTCCTCGTTTCAGCGGGCACGATCTTCACCCTGCGTGAGGTCTCTCACCAGGGCGGACGGCGACGGCGCGCCGAGGTCGAGAACGGGGTCGCCGGCGAGGTGGTGCCGATCTCGCAACCCAGCGTGATCCGCGCGATCGCGGAAGGCTGGCAGTTCATCGGCCAGACGAAGGTCGTCCGCGGTTTGGTCATCGGCATGTTGGGTGCGTTCGCGGCCGCCGGCGCAGTCGTCGGTTTGGCCAAGCGTTACACGCTCGACCTTGGTGGCGGTGACCCTGCGTACGGCGCGATGTTCGGGTCGGTGTTCGTCGGACTTGCGTTCGGCATGTTCTTAGGCCCGAGGTTCTTCCGGCGGCTGTCGAGGCGCCGGCTGTTCGGTGTGGCGATCGCCGCATCGGGGTTCACGCTCGCGTTGACTGCGATCGTCCACAACCTCGTGCTCGTCGTGCTCGGGGCGCTGATCATGGGCGCATTCTCTGGTGTGGCTTGGGTAACCGGATACACCTTGCTCGGCCTCGAGGTCGAGGACGAGAAACGCGGCCGGACATGGGCCACGCTGCAGTCGCTGATGCAGGTCGACCTGCTCGTCATGGTTGCCGCCGGCCCGTTCATCTCCGGGGCGATCGGGGTACACACGCTCCACATCAAGCGGGTCGTCGTGCGACAAGACGGTGCGGCATTTACCTTGCTGGGCGCGGGAATCATTGCCTTCGTTGTCGGTGTGATCGCCTACCGTCAAATGGACGATCGCGATGTGCCGCTGTGGCGCGATCTTTTCGGTGCGCTGCGCGGCTGGCATCCGCTGGAGGGCCGTGGCGTGACGACGGGACTGTTCGTGGCGTTCGAGGGCGGCGAAGGCGCCGGCAAGTCGACGCAGAGCAAGTTGCTCGCGTCGTGGCTGACCGAACGCGGGTACGAAGTCGTGACGACGCGCGAGCCCGGTGCGACACCGATCGGGCGCCAACTGCGGCACCTGCTACTCGATCCCGACAATGGCGAGATCGCGCCGCGCGCCGAGGCGTTGCTATACGCGGCCGACCGCGCGCAACATGTGGCCACCGTGATCAGGCCGGCGCTCGCGCGTGGGGCTGTCGTCGTGAGTGACCGTTACGTCGATTCTTCGCTGGCGTATCAGGGCGTCGGCCGGTCGTTGTCGACCGGCGAGATCGAGCGGCTCTCGCAGTTCGCCACGTCGGGACTGCGCCCTGACGTGACGGTGCTGCTCGACGTCCCGGTCACTGAAGGACTTGCTCGAACGTCGGTTCGCGACGAGATCCCGGACCGGCTCGAGGCCGAGTCAGCCGCGTTTCACGAGCGGGTGCGGGCGGCATTTCGCGAGCTGGCGGAAGCCTCGCCCGACCGTTACCTCGTCGTCGATGCAAGCCTGCCGCCCGCCTCGATTCACCAGTTCATCGTGCGGCGGATCGCCGATTTCGTGCCCGAGCTTTCACCTGACCTTCAACCGACAGTGCAACTGAAAGTCGGACGCCGGTGAGTGTGTTCGACGACCTGGTCGGCCAGGAGCGCGTGGTCGCGTTGTTGCGGTCGGTGGCCATCTCGGCCGCCGAAGTTGCGTGGGCCAGCGATTTGGGGGGCGATCTGTTCGGGGCTCTCGAGGACGTGCCGGCCGTCTTGCCCGACGCGGTGGCGACGGCAGTTCCTGCTGCGGCGATGACGCACGCCTGGCTGTTCACGGGTCCGCCAGGCTCTGGCCGTTCGGTCGCGGCGCGAGCCTTCGCGGCCGCCTTGCAATGCACCGCCGCGATGAACGGTGGTGGGGACGTCGAGCCCGGCTGCGGTGTCTGCGCGGGTTGTCACACCGTGCTCGCGGGCACTCACGCGGACGTCGAAATCGTTGCGCCGCAAGGGTTATCTCTTGGTGTGCGAGAGGCTCGGGACCTTGTCAGTCGAGCCGCGCTCGCGCCGTCCGGCGGGCATTGGCAGGTCATCGTGATCGAGGATGCGGACCGCCTCACCGAGGGCGCTGCGAACGTGCTGCTGAAGGCGGTCGAGGAACCGGCACCGCGCACGGTGTGGCTCCTCTGCGTGCCGTCAGCGGAAGACCTCGTCGTGACGATCCGCTCGCGCTGCCGCGTGGTCGCGCTGCGTACGCCGCCGACCGATGCGGTTGCTTCGGTGCTCGTTGCACGTGATGGTGTTTCTCCTTCGGTGGCGGACTTCGCGGCACGGGCGGCGCAAGGGCATGTCGGGCGGGCGCGACGGCTCGCGACCGACGAAGCGGCGCGGTCACGGCGGCACGAGGTGTTGCAGTTGCCGACGGCTCTCGCAGACGTCGGCGGATGCCTTGCGGCCGCCGGTGCGTTGGTCAAGGCCGTGAGTGTCGAGTCGGCCGAGGTGACGTCGGCGCTCGATGAGGCCGAGACTGCGTCGTACAAAGAGGCCTTCGGCGAAGGCGGGACGGCGACGGGGCTCGGTCGCGGTTCCTCGGCGGGTGCCGGGGGTGCTGCCCGAGGCGCGCTGCGCTCGGCTGCGGCCGCTTTGAAGGATCTCGAGGGCAGGCAGAAGTCGCGCGCCACCCGGACGCAGCGAGACGCACTCGACCGGGCGCTGACCGACCTCGCGGGGTTTTACCGCGACGTTCTCGTCGTGCAGTTGGGGGCCGGCGTCGACATCGCGAACATCGACGAGTCCGCCGCGATCTCGACGCTGGCCGCTTCGTCGTCGGCCGAGTCGACCGTGCGTCGGTTGTCGGCCGTGTTGGCGTGCCGCACGTCGCTCGACGCGAACGCGAACCCGCTGCTCACCGTCGAAGCGCTCACCCTGGCCCTGCGCGCCGGATGAGCGGCCGGCCAACCCGCACCTTCCCGCCGTCCGCACGCCGTCCCTATGCCGTCAGCGCCGCCGTCCACTCCGCCGTCCGCACGTTCGGCCAGGCGCCGACTCCTCACAAATTCAGGGTTTCCGGCGGTGAAGCTGAATTTGTGAGGACTCGAGGGCTGGGCTGCGGCGGGAGAGGACGACGGCGGGGGCGGACGGCGAGGGCGGATGGCGGGCAGGCCTGCGCGCGGGATCAGTCGGTGAGTTGCTGGCAGACGTCGTCCAACTCGCGGTCTTGTCCTTCGATTAGCCGCTGCGCTTCTTCGCGCAGTTTCTCGATGTTGGCGGGCGAGGCGTCGTCGAGGTCGTCCGAGGCATGCTTCAGGGGAATCTGGAAGCGGTGGTAACGGTCCTCGCCGAGCATCGTGCGCAGTTGGAAGTCGACGGTCTCGCCGGCACCGTCGACGACGATGTGCAGGAGCGGCCGGGCCCAGTGTGCTAGACCCCACCCGTTGACGTCCTCCCATTCGTAGCGGCGAGTCAGCGACCCAGTGCCCAAGGACACGACGACGACGTTGCTGCCGTACCTGCGCCGCTGCACCTCGGTGAACGCGCACATCGACGGGTTGTTCGCAAACACTGAGCCGTCGATCAGCACCCGCTCGCGCGGTGGATTCCCGAACGTCGTTTTGACCGGTGCGAAATACGTCGGCGCTGCCGCAGTCGCGTGCGCGGCTACCCGCGCGGGCACGTCGAACGCTGCGTCTTCGCGCGCGTGCCGATTCGACAGGATGAGTGCCTCGCGCGCGAGCACGTCGTACGTGGTCACCATGACCTCACAACAGGTCTGCGACAGCTGGGTATTGCCGAAGTATTCGTGCAACAGCGCGAGGATCGGAGCCTCGTCGTAGCGCTGGCGGAATACAGCGCGCAGTTCGCCGAGCGGTGCCGGCGGGAACATTTTGGCGCCATCGCGGGCGTAGATCTCGATGAGCTGCTCGGCACGCCACGCGGCTCCTCCCTCCGCGCCGGGCATGGCCAGCCCGAGCGCGATGATGCCGCCCGTCGACGTCCCTGCTACGAGATCGAAGAGGCGGGACGCCGATTGGCCGGTGCGTCGCTCGATCTCGGCGATCACGATGGTCGGCACGATGCCGCGAATGCCGCCGCCGTCGATCGACAGCACGCGGAAGGGGCGGCCGTCGCCGACTGGCGATAGGTCGGCGGCGGTCACGGCTCGCGATCCTAGCGACGCGGTCCGCGACCCGGCCGGGAGCTTTGGGAGGGCTTTGCCTATTGTTGACGTATGTCCCGATTGTCACGCTCCAGGATCTGGTCTTCTGTCGTCATCACGTTGTCGGCCTCGCTCGCGTTGGCGGGGTGCAGTAAGGGCTCGAGTTCGCACGCCGCGTCGTCAAGTGCCGCGGCTTCGTCGTCAACGTCGGCCCCGGCGGCCACCCCGATCTCGAGCGGTCCGACGAGCAGCGCCCCGGCGCTGGCTAGCACCCCCGCGCCGTCGCCACCAGTCAGTTCTCCGGCGGCGGCGAGTTCGCCCGCGGCGGCCGGCCCTCCTGCTACCCCGCAGCTGACGGCGATAGCGCTGCAACCGTCTGACCTGCCGGCCGGCTGGACGGGAACGCCGTCCGATCCCGATCCGAACTCGGCAGCGGAGAGCGCTCAGCTGGCGCAGTGCGTGGGAGGGCGGGACACCTTCGCTGATGAGACCGGAGACTCAAACTCCGACGACTACTCGCTCGACAACGCAACCATTTCGTCCGAAGTGACAAGCATGCGGACGGCGGACGATTTGAAGGCTGACGTTGCGGCTATCACGAGCCCGAAGATCGATGCCTGCTACGACAAGCTTGTCGCGACTCAACTCGGCGCGGGATTACCTGCGGGTTCGACGTTGGACAGTGAGTCGATCATCTTTACGCCCGGCCGGGCTGGCGGTCCGAGCAACGTCGTCGCGACTGCGGCGGGGAGGGTCGAGGTCACAGTCAACAGCGAGGTCGACGACCTCTACGTGAATGTCGCGTTCATCACCGGCCCGTTGATCGAGGCCGAGATCGACTTCACGAACCTCGGGACCCCCGTGCCGGCGAGTCTGCGTGCCTCGCTCATCGCAAAGATCGCGGCCCGCGCCGGAGCGGCAGCAGCCCAGACGTAGCGGCTACGGCGTCGCTGACTGTCGCGCGCTCTTCTTTGGTGTCGCGCGTTCCACGTCGTGGATCAGGCGTTTGAGCTGCGTGATCTCGTCGCGCAACGCCTTCTCGCCTGCAGCGCTCAGGCTGACCCACGTCCGCGCGCGTTTGCCCTCGTAGCCTTTCTCGATGTCAACCAGACCAGCCTTTTCCAGCACAGTCAGGTGCTGTCCGAGGTTGCCGGCGGTGAGATCGAGAGTGTCGCGAAGAAAGCCGAACTCGACTCGCCTGGCTTCGTGCGCGATGGTCAAGATGCCCAGTCGAACTCGTTGGTGCACGACATCATCGAGCCCGTTCGCTGGATGGCTCACGGCGTGGTCCGCCGCTCCGCGAGAAGGGAATAGATGCCACCGAGGATGAGCACGCCGCCGGTGATGATGACGTGGGGCAGGAAGACCCAATGAGAAGAACGCGGGATGACCCAGCCGAAGTCGAGCGCGCCGACGATGATGACGAGGTAGCCGAGGGCGAAGGCGAGCAGCGCCCAGCTTCGTTCGATCCGGGCTAACACAAGCAACGCTAGGCCGATCGCAGCTTGGGGGCTGACCAGCCGCAGGAGATAGGTCGACAACTCCGTCGACCCCACCCGCCGCCCGCCAAGGAACGCCTGATGTGCCGTCGGGTTGTGGGCGATCCACAGCGTGATCGCCGTGAGCGCCAGGGCAAGGACGATCCCGGCGATGACATAAGGCTTGATGCGAGTGCCGACTCCACGCTGAAGTGAGCGGCGGATGGACACGCCGGCGATCGCCACGTAAGCCAGCGTCAGCGCGATCGGCCAGTAGACGAACAACCAGCTGGGGTAAAGCGAGCAGACATAGGTGCCAGCTGGGTGGTTGGACTCGCAGGTCCGAACGACATGGCCGTACCGCTGGAAGGGTGCCGCAAGAAGAGTGATCGCGCCGAGCACGAGCAGCGGAAACCCGGTCCCGCGCTGGGTGGTGCGCACCCGCCGCGTCAGTTCGCGAGTGGCCGACAGTAGCTCGTGAGGGGTGCCCGGTGGCACCGATGCGTCCGTCATGACACTAGCTTTCCATTACAGACCGCTCTTCGCAAGAGATAACTCTGTCAGGCTTTTCGCAATGCCTCCGGCAGGTGCAGCTGGAGCAGCTTCGATTCGAGGTCGGTCGGCAGATAGGACGGTGTCGCGCGGGAGACGACGATCATCGCCAGGAAGGCGAGCGGCACCGTCCAGATCGCCGGCTGCCCGAGCAGCACGCCTGGCCACCCGCGCTGACCGACGCCGGCCATGGTCAAGATGATGGCGACCGACGACGTGCAGCCACCGAGCACCAGCCCGGCAATCGCACCGACCCAGGTGAGCCGGCGCCACCAGATGCCGAGCACGAGAAGCGGGCAGAAGGTGGACGCCGCGATCGCGAAGCACCAGCCAACCAACATGTTCAAGTCGAAGCTCTGCACTTGGAGGCCTGCGACCAGACCGACCGCGCCGGCTACCACGGCGCACTGCCGGAAGGTCCGGACGCCGCCCCGCATGAGGTCGTGAGCCATGGCGCCGGCGACGCTGACAAGCAAGCCAGAAGACGTTGAAAGAAAGGCAGCGAATGCGCCGGCGGCAACGATTGCGCCGAGCACCGAGCCGCCGATGCCTCCGATCAGCGCATGCGGCAGAACCAGCACGACCGAGTCGGTCTGCCCGGTGAGGTAGAGGCTCGGATCGCGTAGCCGACCGAGCACGGCAAAGACGGCCGGGAATACGTAGAAGCTCCCTAACAACATCAACACGATGACCGTCGTCCGGCGCGCGGCCCGACCGTCCTGGTTCGTATAGAAGCGCACCAGGATGTGCGGCAACCCCAACGTGCCAAGGAAAGTCGCGACGATCAGCGAGTACGTCGCCGCCAACGGATGCGAGCCGCGGTGGCCGGCGTCCACGAACGGCGACACCCACGACTTGCCGTCCAGGATGGGTAATCCGGTCGCGTGGGGAGTGGCCGCGCCGGCCGGAAACACGAGCACCGCGCCGTCCTTGATCTCGTATTTCCCTGCACTCAAGGTGAGCGGGCCATCGATCTTCACGCCCTCGATCGTTCCCTGGGCCGTGATCGTCACCGGCGTGATCACGTTGATGTCGACGGAGGTCTGCACATGCACGGTTGTGGTGGTGGCAAATACCGGTGGCACTGCCCTTGTCAGCGCCTGGCGGTGCACGCCACCGACGACGGCAAGCAGGACAACTGCAGGGACGGCGATTGCCACCAACTTGATCCAGTACTGCAGTGCCTGGACGAAGGTGACTCCCTTCATGCCGCCCGCCGCGATGTTGCTGGTGACCACAATTGCCAGCACGCCGACGCCCACCCAGTAGGGGGTGCCGAGCAAGACGTTCAGTGTAAGGCCGGCACCCTTCAACTGCGGCAGCAAGTAGAACCAGCCGATCACGAGCACGAATGCTGTCGCGACCTTGCGCAGTTTCGGCTCGCCCAGCCGGCCCTCGGCGAAGTCGGGGATCGTGTACGCGCCGAACCTTCGCAGCGGAGCTGCGACCAGCAGCAGCAGCATCAGATAGCCGGCCGCGTAACCGACCGGGTACCACAGCATTCCCAGGCCGTCCTTGAGAATGAGCCCGGCGACGCCAAGAAACGACGCCGCCGACAAGTACTCACCCGAGATTGCCGCGGCATTGCGAACGGGCGGAACGGCTCGCGCCGCCACCATGAAGTCGTCGGGAGTGCGGGCCACCCGGACGCCGAGCGCTCCCACGATCATCGTGATCAGCGTCACGATGATGATGGCGGCGAGTGCGAGCGGCGCGAGGGTCAAAGCTTCTCAACAAGATCCAAGAAGTGACGTTCGGTTCGCTCGGCCAGCCGGACATACGCGATCGCAATGACGACCAATACGGGATACACCGCGACTCCCAGCACGGCCAGCGTGAGCGGCAGCCCGAAAATGTGCTTGTCGGCGAGTGAGGGCACCAAGCTGACGACGAGCGGCAGCGAGATGAGTACACCCACCGCGAGTGCGATGAATCCCAACGTCAGGCCGAACTGCGCACGCATCAAGGAGTGCAGCAGTACCGCGCGGTACTCGGTGTGCTCATCGAACGCCGGCGGATTGGCGTTACTACGTCGCGCTGCAACGACGTCCGACGACCGAACGATTGATCGCTCCGGTGGCTCCGGTGGCTCCGGTGGCGGATCAGCACTCACCGCGGGCGCCCACTGTGCTGCACGCGAAGCAGTCGGTGTTTCAACTCCGCGGTATGCCGCCTGCTCACGGTGAGGTCTTGGCCCGCAACGCGCACGACCGCCTCGCCAGCCGGCCCGGTGCGCACCTCGACGACGTGGCGCAGCGCGACGAGATAGCTGCGGTGAATGCGGACAAAGCCGTGGTCAGCCCACCGCTCCTCGAACAGCCCGAGTGGTAGCCGAACCAGGTGGGAACTGCCTTGAACGGTGTGCAGCCGAACGTAGTCACCATTCGCCTGGATCCAGCACACATCGTCGCGTTCGACCATCCGGGTGCGGCCGCCTGAATCGACCGGCACCACCGGGAGGTCGTTGCTCGCAGGCGAAACCCCGTCGTCGGTGGCGCCTGCCTTGCCTTGCGCGGGCCGCCGCGCGTCCGCGATCAGCGCGACCGCATCAGCGAGGCGCTCGCTGGATACCGGTTTTAGCAAATACCCACGTGCCCGCGCCTCGAACGCCGCAACGGCGTGCGAGTCATAGGCGGTCACGAAAACGACCACCGGGGGATCGGCGAACCGCAGCAGCAATCGGGCGAGTTCGAGCCCGTCGAGTCCCGGCATCAAGATGTCGAGGAAGACACCGTCGTAGCGATCAGCTTGCAGCCGTCGTACTGCCTCGGTGGCGTCCGCGGCGACATCGACAGTTGCCACCGCAGGCTGCTCGTGCAGCAGAAACTCCAGATCAGCGCGCGCCGGCCCTTCGTCATCGACGACCAAGACCCGCAGGCCGCCGGTGGTTGGCTCGGGTGGGTGACTCGATGTCGTCGCGGTCACGAAGCTCGGACCCCGGCCTGGTACTTAGGAATCCGTACGATGATCTTGGTGCCGGCACCGAGCGCTGTCTCGACCGTGAGCCCGTGGTCCGCACCGAACACCTGCCGCAACCGTTCATCGACGTTGACTAGGCCGACGCCGTGGTCGCTCCGGCCGGCGAGTTGGTTCCGCACGGTCTCCGGATCCATACCCATCCCGTCGTCCTCGACGCTCAGAATGCACTCGACGTCGCCGTCCTGCGCGGAGATCGTCACGTGGCCAATGCCTTCCTTGCTTTCCAGGCCGTGGCGTACTGCGTTCTCCACCAGCGGCTGGATGAGCAGGCACGGTACCGCGACCGCGAGCACCTCAGGGGCAATCCGAAGGACGACCTGAAGACGATCACCGAACCGGGCGCGTTCGAGTTCGAGATAGGCGTCGACCGCTTGCAACTCGTCGGCGATCGTCGCGAACTGACCACGATTGCGGAAGCTGTATCGGATGAAGTCGGCGAAGCCGAGCAGCAGGTCGCGTGCCCGGTCGGGATCGGAGCGCATGAACGACGCGATCGCGGTCAACGCGTTGTAGACGAAATGCGGCGAGATCTGCGCGCGCAGAAAGCGCAACTCCGCCTCGGCGGCGCGCGCTC
>ODAK010003974.1_pt1 | contig 15243 bp, 15 predicted proteins | sample 1539591 | NCBI WGS metagenome assembly ODAK01 (sample SAMEA3539303, study PRJEB22396) | soil metagenome | biome: tundra; feature: field; material: soil | place: USA | collected 2010-05 | depth 0.15 m | reverse complement strand
GTCAAGGGGACATTTCTACTTTGCTCAAAGGGGACATTATCACTTTGCTGCCACAGCCAGCATCTGCGCTTGCTTGCATTTCGCGAAGCGCTCCCCTTGATTGTGCCTGCACCGACTCCTGCCGCGGCACCAGGCGTGACTCGGCAAGCCTCCCGAGATAAAGTCCCTGCCAGCAGCGGTGCCGCCTTTAAAGCTCGTCATTTTGAGGAACAAATCGAGCCTCTCGTCGAATGGAAGTCGATCGCGGCAGCAAAGCTGATACGCGGGCAGCCGGCGGATAGTCGCAGCCGTACTCCCCTTCCAGGCACCGGAGACGATAAATGCTGCAACTCGTGGTCGCATGACGCTTGCGGAAACGCTGCATTACCCGCGCGCTCAGAAACTCGCGACAGTCGCGAAAAGCTGTCGATACCAATTCTTAACGCCAGCTCGCGAACAGTTTGGCGACCTCAGCAGGCGGATTTGAGGCCACTTCAAAATCAGGCTGGCGCGCGACAGCGGTTCGGCCGCGTGGAGAGACTACCTGGAATAGGCGCGCGGCAGGTCGCGTTTCCGAATCTCAAGCAGGACTTCATTGACTTTCTTTAGCAGTTCGTCACGGCCGAACGGCTTGGGAAAGATGTGGAAGTCCGCGATCTCGTTCCGATCGCGAACTCGGTCATCTTCCATAAATCCCGACACTATTAGAATCTGCAAGCCTGGTTGTTTGGTGCGGAGATAGTCTGCTGCTGTCTGTCCGGACATGCTGTTGATGTAGGGGCGAGTGATCAGGAGCGCAGGCCGGGTCTCGCGAATGCGATCAACTGCCGCACCGATTTCGGAGGCAGTCACAACCTGATAGCCCGCGCTGTTGAGCGCATCGCGCAGGACCTCCCTCATAAGCGCATCAGAAACAAGAAGCAGAATGGTTGCGCCAGTAGTGGAAAGGTCTGCCATAGTCGCTTTGCCGTTTGCCGTGAACAACCAGGATACCGCGATCTCCGAACAGAGCGCGGCAGAGCGATGACCGTCCATTCGCCATCCGCGTAACATTTCTCCAATGAATGCCTTGCTGGGGATCTGCATCCCGGCTCAACCTGCCCTGAGCTGGACCAGCGAAAACCGTGGGGGCATCTGGGACTGAACCCACAGAACGCTCACCGATGATTTGGACGATTGACGAGAACGGCATGCCGTTCGCACTTAAGTCGACCATGCGGATCCCCAAGAATGTTGTAAGCGCCATACGGCAGTGGAGATTCGGGCCCGCACAGATGGGGAATCGGTCCGCGGCGGTTGCGATTTCGATGGTGATGCCGATTCGGCGTCCACTGTCGAAGGCAATGGGGCTACTGCGGCGATGGGCGTCAACGGAGGAGATCGATGCGGCATACAAGGCCGCAAAGAACCTCGACGAATCGGAACTGACCGTGACCGAGCAGAAGATTTTGCAAAATCCAAACGATGTGTTGTCTGCCGCAAGTGCAGCGGTACGGCTGCGACATGTTCGGTGGTTTGCGGAAAATAATCCCGGGTTCGAATTGTTGGCTGCGCCGGAAGCGACACCTCGGCGCGAACAGACGGGCCTGCGAGATTACGAAGCGCTGCGTAAGCTGTGGATGCAGAAGCTGGAGGAAAATACGTCGGACCTGGCGATTCTGGATAGCGCAACGAATTTTCTCGGGATCTCAGATCCCGCTGCGGCGGAGGGAGCACTCCTCAAATAGCGGTAAAAAATACGGATCATGCGGCCCACCTGTTGGGAGAACTTTACGCGTTTGCGGGCATGGGTGTAACCGCTGTTATGCCGCCGTTCTCACTGTTTTGGGGCTGGAGGGTTTAGGTACGACTCAATCTTCCGTGACGTGCTCTTCGGACACGATCCGGCAAATGAATGTCTGGTCACCGGCCTGTTCCGGATCGCCTTTGGCAAAGATCAAAAACGCTGTTCGGTGCTGCGACCACTGGCCTGTTCCGGTCTTCCTCACGGAAGCCCGAGGAATTTTGCGTCTTCGCTTGCCAATTACATACCATGATGGTCGCGGTTCGGAACCGAACCGGAACAACCGGGATAGCCTGTCAGCCGGCGGCCCTGAAGGCCTTGGTTTCGGCGAGGTAGGAATTGCGCAGGTGCTCTTCGAGGCCGGTCAGGCCACCGGTACCGCGCCAGCCGGCGCACATTTCGAGCACGGAATGGAGCCCGAGCATGCGATAGCTTTCGGTCTGGGATTCGTCGTACCACTGGTTGTCGGTGCTTTGGTGGGGAAATTCCGGGTGCGAGGCGTGATAGGTGGCGACGTCGGGCGGCTCGGTACCGAGGATTGAAGGCTTGACGTAGACGAGGAAGCCGTCCTGCTGTTTTTCGTCCAGCGCGGAGTAACGGATGGTGGCGAGGGCGCAGCGTTTGGTGGGGTTTTCCAGCGTGCGGAGGTGCTGACCTTCGAAGTCGATGGGGATGCCGAGGTCGATGCGGATTTTGCGCAGGGCGTTGCCGAGGTCTTCGTACATGAATTTGGCGTCGCAGCCGGAGTCCAGAACGACGATCCGTTTGCAACCGCGCATGACCATTTCGTAGAGGCCGAGATTTTCAAAGTGGCCGCCGTCGGAGAGGTAGACGTAGGAGCTGGTGTCGTCGGTCTGGCCGAAGGCTTCGCGCACGAGCGATCTGACGGCGGAACTGGGGCCATCCTGCTGCCAGGTTTTGGCGCCGGCCTTTCCGGGATTGCCGAGCCAGGCGCCGAGGCGGGCATTGAAGAGAGTCATGATGAAGCCGATCACGCCGGCGGAGTGGTAGCCCATGTTGGGGCTGGCAGCGGCCCCGGAAATGGTGATAGCGGTGCCGAGAGAGATACCTTTGGGACCTCCGTACTGTGCGGAAGGGCGATAGCCGAGACGCGTGCTGCCGGAGTGAAGCGCGCTGACGGTAAAGGATTCGGCTTTTCTCTGCTGCCAGGCGAGCCGTTTTCCGGCGACCAGATTCAGCGTGATATTGACAACGTGAAAAGGCCGGAGGGCGGGATCGAGGTCGCCCATCATGATGTTGTCGGTTTCGTTGAAGCCGATAAAATTGTTGGCTTTGGAGCGGTCGTTGGAAGCGCCGAGGTAAGCGCGGATCAGCCGGTTGCGGTACATGCCGTGGAGCGAGAATTTGTTGATGTTGATGTAGCGGGCAGCGATCCATGCGGCCGCCAGGAAGACGAGCGCGACGATGGTGGCGAAGTCGGCGCGCGTGTAATCGACCACGACTTCGTGGCTGTACCAATCGCCTGGCACGAGATCCAGCGCGGTCAGGAGGCGATTGGTCAGGATCGCGAGACCGACGAGGAGGACGACGACAAAGACGGGCGCGGCGAGTTTGGCGGCGAGGTCGAGGGCGGCGGTCTTGAGACTGGAGGGCTTCCCTGTGGTTTCGTTATTGGGGAGCGAGCGTGAGCTGAAACCGGCTACTGCACAGAGCCAGCCGGACAAGCCGCCTGCCGCAGCTATGCTCGCGCCCAGGCGGGCGCTCTGCGCAAAGACCCAGCCAGGAGCCATCAACACGAGGGTGCAGAGAGCGATCCAGCAGGCAATGAAGAGCAGGGCCCAGGCGGCGGCGCGAGCGATCCATTCGCGATCGGAATCATTAAGGCGGTGACTGGTGAAGCCGACGAAGAGGCCGCCCGCCGTGAGAAAAGACAGCGTCAGTATTGGAAGGCCGCCGGTGACATAACTGGACCAGTAGCCCCGGAGGAAGGCACCATTGACGAGAATCCAGGCCGCGGTCGTGGTAGCCGAGCCGGTGAGGAGGATGGCCAGGCTGAGCGGACCGAAGAGCAGGCCGGCGCGGGCAGCGACGCCCTTCACGCAGAAGGCGAGATAGATTGCCCAGCCGGCGAGGCAGGAGCCGACGATCCAAAGAAACATCTGCCAGTAAAGCGGGCTGGTGGGTCCGGGCATGTCGGGGTCGAACCAGGAATCGTACGTCATGAAAGCGATGGCGGCACCTATCAGCGGCGCGAGACACCAGCAGAGAAAGTCGGATTCAGAGTGATCGACTGCGCCGATGCTGGGGAGATAGCGCATTATATTCACTACCGCGAGCACGAAGAGCGCGGCGCAGATGCCGCGCATAGGCAGCGCTAGGGTGGCGGGAACGAGGTCGGGGTGCAACTGCGCGAGAATTCCGAAAGACAGGATCAGCCGGGGGATCATGAGGGCGCAGAGCAGCAGGGGCACGAGCACCAGCCAATTCAAGGTCATGTTCAGGATGACGGTAGCGCCGAGGGTCCAGGCGTCGGCGGAAAAGAAACCCAATTTGGGGGAAAGGTAGTTGTTGTATTCGCGGAGGTAGCCGATGGGGTCGGGCTCATCGTCTTTGGGGACGGCGGCATGCGCGCTCAGTTTCGGGAGAATCTTATCGAGTCCGCCGGCGCGTTGCTTCCAGGCTGTGAGCCAGCCACCGATGTAGCCGCCGCCGGAAACGGTGGAGAGATAGTCGAAATCGGTCAGAACGCCGGCATCGGCCAAGCCCTGGAGGGCGCCGAGCGCGAAGGTGGCACTGCGGATCCCACCGCCCGAGATGCAAAGGGCAGAAAGGGGCGGAGCATCGGGCGCGGCGGCTGTATCCCCGCGAATTATGGCGAGTTCCTGGGCGAGAATTTCCGGGAATTCAGGCAATTTATCTTCCTGCGGCATGATTCGAGACTATGGAGCAGCGCGGGAACAAAGTCAACCGTGAATCTGATAGATTTCGTTGCAGCGGCCACCGCTCCCTCGCGGTCGCGGCTCTGTAAATTATGAAGACTTCTTTTTTGGTTGTGGTTGGCGCGGTCACTATTTTTGTTACGCATGGATGGGCGCAGACGAGGCCGAATTTTGCGGGGATCTGGCAGGCGTCCAGCAGCGCGGCGGCGGATCTGCAGGATCATGTGGCCGCATTGAATATGCCGGCGGGGCGGTCGGTTGTGACGGGTGGGGCGATTCCGTATCAGCCTGCGGCGGCGGCGAAGCGCGCGGACAATTTTCGGGACAGGGCGAAGGGCGATCCGCTGAACCAGTGTTATCTGCCGGGCGTGCCGCGAATCATGTACATGCAGTTTCCGTTTGAAATTTTCCAGACTGAGAAGTCGGTGGCAATGACGTTCGAATGGTCGCTGGTCTACCGGCTGATCTATACGGATGGAAGCAGGCATCCGGCGGATGTGGACAGCTACATGGGGGATTCTCGCGGGCGGTGGGAGGGCGACACGCTGGTGGTGGATGTCGCCAACTACAACGACAAGACGTGGTTCGATATGGCCGGGGATTTTCACAGCGACGCGCTGCATGTGGTGGAGAGGTATCGCATGACGGGGCCGGACACGATTCAGTACGAAGCGACGATCGACGACGGGAAGGTTTTTGCGAAGCCGTGGACAATCCGGATTGCGCTCGAGCGGCGGAAGGATCGGGACAGGCTGTTTGAATACCACTGCGAGGCGGAGGCGGAAGAAGTGAGCGGAGCGTTTACACGCGAGTTGAAGACGTGGTGGCCGGGCGACGGGACAACGCCTCCGGTGATGGGTCCAGTGGCTCCGCGGGCTGCAGTTGCGCAGGCGAAGGGGACGGCTGAATTTCCACGTAGGGCGGATGGGAAGCCGGATTTGCAGGGATTTTACGAATCGAACTCGGGTGCGGCAAACCAGGGGCTGGAGAAGCGCGAGGCGGATCCATTGACGCCCGCTGGGCGCGGGGTGATTGTGGATCCGCCGGACGGGATTCTGCCGATGCAGCCGTGGGCGGTGAAGGAGAGAGTGTCGCGGAATCTGCCGGAACGGGGTTATGACGATCCGACGGCGCACTGTTTTCCGGCGGGAGTGCCACGGTCGATGTATGTGCCGGCGGCGATGCAGATCCTGCAGACAGACAATGCGATTGTGTTTCTGCATGAGCGTATGGCGTGGCGGATTGTGCCGCTGGACGGGCGGCCGCACCTACCGGATTCGATGCGTTTGTGGCAGGGGGATTCGGTGGGCCGATGGGAAGGCGACACGCTGGTGGTGGATACGACGAATCTGAACGGTAAGACTTGGCTGAACGAGGCAGGGGAGATTGTGAGTTATGCGGCGCATGTGCTGGAGCGGTTTACGCCGGCGGGTAAGGACACGCTGAATTACGAGGCGACGGTCATCGATCCGTTGGTTTATACGCGGCCGTGGACGATGGCATTTCCGGTGGTGCGGAAGAAGGCGGAGATGTTCGAGGTGGCGTGTCACGAGCAGGATCGGGATCTGCCGCGGCTGAAGAAATTGAAGGATGCGGCTGCGGGGAAAACAACACGTTAGGCGTGTATATGAACGTCATTCTCAGTGGCCACGCGGAGGAACTGCTTGATGCGGCACTTGCACGCAGGCCTGGGGCGGACCCCGCAGAGGTGCCGGAATCCGCGCTCCAGGCGCTGGTGGAGAAGGATCTTCCGGCTGCGCCGTTGAACATGATGCCGGATGAGGCCGTGGCAGATCTACGGAATTTGCGCAAAGGCCTGACGTTGGATGGCGTGCGTATAAAGGATCTGATTAACGAAGGCCGCAAGTTCTGATGGCCGATTTTGTGGGGGACGCCTCGACGACACTGCCATGGTATGTCGCAGACGAGGCAACACCGCCGACGGAGGCGTTGCTGGATCGGCTGAGAGCCGGCGAGACCGGAATCGTGCCTGCACACTGGCCGACGGAAGTCATGAAGGCACTTTTATGGCCAAGCGGAGAAATTGGATCGATAAGGAAGGTGTGACCTCTGGTGGTGCCAAAGAAGGCTGAGATGTTCGATGTGGCGTGTCACGAGCAGGACCGGGATCTGCCGCGGCTGAAGAAGGTGAAGGGTGCGGCGGCGGGAGAGTAGAGGCGGTGAACCAACCGCTCCGTTGCGGTCGCGGCTCTGAACGGAGCCGTTCGCGGCCGAGCGAAAGGGTGGCGGGCGAGGAAATTTTATACTTGGGATAAATGGCCGTACTTATAGATGCGATCAACGTCAAGAAGAGGACTTTGTTCGAATACGACAACACTCCGTTCTATTGTCTGGAGGCGGAGGTGAATACGCCGACGGCGCGCGGGGGGCAGACGCTGGTGCGGCTGAAGATTCGCAATCTGCTCACGAGCGCGGTCTTCGAGAAGACGTTTAAGGCGAGCGATAAGTTCAAAGAGCCGGATATGCAGATGGTGCCCGCGTCGTATCTGTACAGCGACAGCGAGGGATCGCACTTTCTGGATCAGGACAACTTTGAAACGCTCACGCTCACCGAAGGGATGGTGGGGAACGCGATGGACTTTCTGCTGGAAGGCGCGGTGATTCAGCTGAGCAAGTACAACGGCAATCCGATCGGGCTGGAACTGCCGATGTATGTGGAACTCACCGTTGCGCATACCGAGCCCGGCGTAAAGGGCGATTCGTCGAGCGGCAGTGTGACGAAGCCGGCGACGCTGGAAACAGGGCTCGAGATCCGGGTGCCTCTGTTCATCAAGACCGGGGAAAAGGTGAAAGTGTCGACCGAAACGAAGGAATTCGCCGGGCGCGCGTGAGAGTGAACTGCGGCGTGGCGGGAGTGCGATAGATTGCGAACATGACACCCGCGCAGGTCTATGACGAAGAGCAACGCGCCCGATGGAACGGCTCGGATGGCGAATACTGGACCGCACAGCAGGAACGGCTGGACCGAACGCTGGCGCCAGTTTCAGACGCGCTGGTTCGGTTCGCCGAACCGCTAACGGGGTCGACCATAATCGATGTGGGTTGCGGATGCGGCGCGACGACCATCGAGTTCGCGCGGGCAGCGGGAGCCAGCGGGCGGGTGATCGGACTCGATCTTTCAGAGCCGATGCTGGCGGTGGCGAAGGAGCGGCTGCGCGAGTTTCCGAATGTGGCGTTCCTCGCGGGAGATGCCGCAAGCATGCCTTTGCGAGGGACGGACGCGGAACTGATGGTGTCGCGTTTCGGCGTGATGTTCTTCGGCGATCCTGTGGCCGCGTTTTCAAATCTGCGGAGCGGGATGGCGCCAAGCGGACGGCTTCGTTTCGCGTGCTGGCGGTCGGTCGGTGAGAATCCGTGGCTGCAGGTGCCGCTGCATGCGGTATACGAGCATGCGCCCCGATTGCCGAAGCCGGAGGCGGAGGAGCCGGGTCCCTTCGCGTTTGCGGATACGGAACGAGTCACCAGAATACTCACGGGAGCGGGGTTTACGAAGCCATCGTTCACGGCACTGGACATCGAGGTTGACCTGGGGGCCGGAGGAACACTGGAAGATGCGGTGCGGCAGTCGTCGGAGATGGGGCCGGCGAAGCGGGCACTGGAGGGACAGCCGGAGGAGATTCGGGCGGCGGCAGTGGAGGAGATACGGAAGGCGCTGACGCCGTTTGCGACGCCGAAGGGCGTGAGACTGGCAGGCGGAGTTTGGCTGGTAGCGGCGGCTAATTAGAGATTCAGCTGCGTCAGGAGAACTCGGCCCAGACTACGGTGTGGTCGGAAGCGCCTTCGGCCTCGCGGGGTTTGGTGTCCACGTCGATCTGGGTGCAGCGAGCTGCAAGTGGGGCGGTGGCGAGGATGTGGTCGATGCGCCAGCCGAAGTTGCGGGCGTAGGCGTTGCGGAAGTAATCCCAATAGGTGTACTGGATGCGGTCGGGGTGGAGTTGGCGGAAGAGGTCGGTGAAGCCCCACGCGGCGGCGTGTTTGAAGGCGTTGCGGGAATCGATGTGGAAGTCGGGGTCGTTGACGCGCTTGTCGGGGTGATAGACGTCGATGGGTTCGGGGGCGACGTTGAGATCGCCAAGCCAGATAGCGGGCGATTGCGGGTCGAGCTGCTCTTCGAAATAGCGGCGGATGTTCGCAAACCAGGCGAGTTTGTATGCGTATTTGTCGGAGCCTACGGCGTAGCCCTGGGGCACGTAGCTGTTGACGATCGCGATGCCTGAAACGACAGTTTTGAGGAGACGGAAGTCCTCGTTGTCGGGACCCTCGTGGAGGCCGTAGAGAACGTGCTCGGGGGCTTCACGGCTAAGCGTGGCGACGCCGTTGTAGCCTTTCATGCCGCGGAAAGTGGAGTGATAGCCAACGGCCTGGAACGCGTCGGCGGGGAATTCGTGATCCTGAACTTTGGTTTCCTGCAGGCACATGACGTCAGGCCTGTGGAGCGCAAGCCAGTCGAGGACGAGGGGCAGCCGGCGGCGGATCGAGTTGACGTTGAAAGTTGCGATTTTCATCGGAATATTCATTGTGCGCCACGGTACGTAAACGGGAGGAACTTCCGGACGAGCCAGGCATCCAATGGGTAACCATGAAAATACTGCGAGCGGGACTGGTTGCGGTGCTGTTTACAGCGGGGCTTTGGGCGAGCGTTTCCGCTGCCGGAGTGCCGAACTTTCATGAGGTGGATGCAAATGTGTATCGTGGCGCACAACCGACTCCAGAAGGCATGAAAGCGCTGGCGGATCTGGGCGTGAAGACGATCGTGGATCTGCGGCACGGTAAAGAACATTCCGATGAGGAGAAGAAGGCGGCAGAGAGGCTCGGGATGCGATACGTCAATGTGCCGATGGAAGGGTTGAATGCGCCGACGGATCAGCAGGTTTCGAACTTACTCGCGGTGCTGAATGCGGCGGATCAGGGGCCGGTGTTCGTGCATTGCCGCGAAGGCAAAGACCGGACAGGAGCGGTAGTCGCATTTTACCGGATTGCACACGATCACTGGCCCAATGATAAAGCGCTGGAAGAGGCCAAGGCGTTCGGAATGAGCCCGATGCAGCATCCGCGGGAGAACTTCATTCTGAGTTTCGCGCCCAAAACTTCATAGGCGAACATAAGGCGAATACGATACTATATCGGGGTATGGCCCGCCGACCCGATCCTGTTGAATTTGACCAGCCGCTGGGAAAAGAGCAAGTCGAGGCGCTGGCCCGCCGACTTGCGTTGTTGAGTCAGCCTTGCGTTACCGATGCGTATCGCAGAGCGCATCAGGCGTGCTGCATGAGCGAAGATCGGTTGCCAAAGGCGGCCGATGTGCAGGAGATGGTAACGGCGTGGAAGCTGATGCGGGCCTGGGCTAAGAGGCGGCCAGTGGAGCGGGGCTAGAATTTAAGCCGGGAGCCAGCGGGCGGCGCGCGGGTAAACACGCTTCGCTGTCTCTGAGAACACTTTCTGCTTGTCGGCAGAGCTTAACGACGACTGGTCTACGTAGCGGCGAGTGTTGTCGGCGTGGTCGCCGGTCTCCTGGTTCATGACGCCGGGGAATGCGCCGTCGCATTCGGAACCGAAAAGGATGTTGTCGAGCGGCACGGCGTCGAACAGCATTTTCATGTTCATGTCGTTGTAGACGCAGGTATCCACAAAGACATTGCCTGAGCCGAGGATTTCGTCGGGGCTCGACCAATCGTTGTACTTCGCAACGGCGCGCCAGCGGCCCATCTGACAGGGCAGCGCCCCACCGGCGTGCGGAATCAGAAAGCGCAGTTTCGGGAAATCTTTGAAGAGCTGTTTCGCCATCATGAGCTGCACGAAGCCGGTAATATCCGCAACCAGATATTGAACCGCCGTGTGCGGGAAGTTGGGGTTGATGGATTCGCTGCCGTGAACGACCAGCGGCACGTCGAGCGCCTGCGCGGCTTCGAAGATGGGGTAGTTCTGTTTGCCTGTGAAAGGCTTGTTGCTCCAGCGGCCGCCGGTGCCGTCGGGATCGAGATTGAAGGCGACGAAACCCTGGTTGGCCCACCGATCCATCTGCTTTGCCACCTTTTCGGAAGGACAGGACTGGTGCTGGCCGAGCATGCCTACGGGCGCGAAACGGCCGGGGTTGAGCTGGCAGGCGCGGAGGACGAGACTGTTGTTGAGGTCGGCCCAGATGCCGTTCTGCTCGATGGTGCCATCATGGGTGGCCATGGCTTTCGCGCGAGGCGAAGCGAAAGCGATATCGATTTTGCGCTGGTCCATGAGGCCGACGACGGTCTGAAGAGTATTGGAGATTTCGGCGTCGGAGAGTTCGGGGAGGGCGTCGGGATTTTTACCGGCAAGCTGGGCTTCGCGGAAACCTTCGATGGACGCGCTTTTGGCCAGACGGACGAAGTGCTGATGGGAATCGATGATCATGGGTTTTGGAAACTAAAGGATATCAATGGCCCATTCCGTTATGGAGTTAGCACTTTTGTTTTGCCGGCTGCTGCTGGCCGCGGTTTTTCTCGTGGCGGGCGCGACGAAATTCGTGGACCCGATGGGGACGCTGAAAGCATTGCGCGAATTCGGATTGCCGAAGGCGCTGGTACGCCCGGTGGTGGTGCTGCTGCCGCTGCTGGAAGTGGTGGTGGCGGTAGTGTTGATTCCCGCGAGCGTCGCCTGGTATGGCGCCTGGGGCGCGATCGGCTTGCTGGCGGTGTTCGTGATTGCGATCATCGTCGCGATGATACGGGGGCGCAAGCCGGATTGCCATTGCTTCGGGCAGTTGCATTCGTCACCGGCGGGGAAAGCGACGCTGGTGCGGAACGGGGTGCTGGCTGTGTGCGCGATGGGCGTGGCGTGGCGCGGGCCCGGGCATTCGGGTCCGGAGGTGTGGGACTGGTATTCGTCGCTGGGCCTGGAGTCGCAGAAGGTCGCGCTGGTCGTGCTGTGCGTGGTTGGGTTCCTTTTCTTGCGGGCGATCACCGGGGCGCGGACCAAGGTGGGGGATCCGGAAACGCCTATGATGTCGTTCAGCCTGGATGGCTTGTGGGGGAGTGAGCCTGAGCCCGCGATGGCCGCCGTTCAGGCTGCCCAGGTCGCCGAGGTTACGACGCAAGAACCCATGGCCGCTCCGGGCAGAGTAGCGATGGGGATCGGGCTGCCGGTCGGGACCGCGGCGCCTGAGTTCGAATTGCCTGGGATGGACGGCGAGAAGCGGACGCTGTCATCGCTGAGGCAGTCGGGACGCGATGTGCTGCTGGTTTTTTCGAGCCCGTATTGCCCATCGTGCCAGGCGCTGGCGCCAAGCCTGGTCCGGTGGAAGAAGGAGTTGGAAGGATCGCTGAAAATCGTGGTTGTGAGCCGGGGGAGCAGGCAGGAAAATATCGAGAAGCTGAAAGAGATCGAGAACCTTGATGTACTGCTGCAGCCGGATTTTACGGTCGCGGAATCGTACGATTGCAGCTCGACACCGGCGGCGGTGCTGGTGGGAGCGGGCGGTTTGATTAAGAGCGGCCTGGCTACCGGAAAGGACGCGATTCAGCAGATGGTTGCGGAGCGGCGCAAGGCGTCACCTTTGCCGTCGAACTGATTGGGTCGAAGACACCTGCGCCGAATGGCGATTACGGTGGGCCGTATATCGGTGGTGGCTGGTATCACCGGGGCTGGTGGGGCGTGGGCGGACCGGGAATTGCCACGACGACTGTGGACCGGACGCCGATCGGGACGCTGCATATCGATATCTTCGATGCCCAGACGCGGAAGGTAATCTGGCATGGCGATCTTTCCGACACGTTGAGCAATAACCCGGAGAAGAACGAGCGGAAGCTCGACAAGGCTGTGGCGCAGGCGTTTAAGCAATATCCACCGAAGGAGAAGGGGTAGTTTTGGAGGCGGAGAAATAAGAGCGGCGGGCGAGAACGCCCACCCCACCAGGAACCAGGAGTGGCCTTAGCCTGGGTTGTGAAACGGTTACTTCTTACTGCACGGCGAGGACTATGTTGGTCTGGGTCTGGACGCCGCCGACGGAGGCCACGATCGGGACGTCGCCCATGCCGAGGCCCGCGGGGATGACGACGTTGATCTGGAACTGGCCGGGGCTGACGATCCCTGCGTAGAGCGGTTTCACGGCAATGTTGTTGATCAGCACAGTGACCGGGTTGGCCGTGGGCACGCCGCCGGCCGGGACTGGCTGGCCGGCATCCACTTCCTGAGTGACCGGACCGAGGCCGTTCGCGTAGAGTTCAACGACGTCTCCCGCTTTCGCGGCGACGGTCGGGAAGCCCAGCGAGGTGCCGGTGGGCCCGGCGTAATCGAAAGCTCCGTTGGCTCTGGCAATGATGGCGGCTACGTGTTTGCTGTCGCCGAGCACAAAGAATGAAGGCGCAAACTGGGCCAGCGTCACGGCCGATGTGACTTTTCCATTTGCGCTGGACACGACTACTGGGACGGTGCCGGTTGAAGAAGTATCGTCTGGAGCCTGGATATCGATGAGGCCGGGGCTCGCGTAATAGATGTAGGCCGGATTGCCGTCGATGGTGACGGTGATGCCGGGGAGGGGCGCGGGGAAATTGGCGGACCAGTTGGTTGTGGTGGGGACCAGGTTCGAACCGTAGATCGTCACCCACTCGCCAGGCTGAATAACTGGCACGCTGCTGTATATGGGAACAACGCCGCCGGGATTGATGGAAGGGCCTGCGGCGGTGGAGGCCGAGACTTCGCGAATCCGGTTGTTGCCGGTGTCGGCGATGAAGATGTTGCCGGAACCGTCGATGGCAACGGTGTTGGGGTGATTCAGGCTCGCGGAAGTGGCGGGGCCGCCGTCGCCTGAGAACGACTGGGTGCCGGCTCCGGCGACCGTGGTAATGATGCCGCCAGGGGCGATTTTGCGGATGCGATTGCTGTAGGAGACGGTGACGAAGATGTTGCCCGAACCGTCGACGAAAACGCCGGTGGGGTTGTAGAGTGCGGCGGCTGTGGCGAGACCGTTGTCGCCTGAGAACCCGGCGGTGCCATTGCCTGCGATGGTGGTGATGTTGCCGCTCTGCGAAACGGAGCGAATCCGGTTGTTGAACTTGTCGGCGATCAGCAGGTTGCCGGCATTGTCCATGACGACGCCGGTGGGACTGTAGAGCTGGGCTGAAGTGGCCTTGCCCCCGTCACCGCTGAACCCGCCGATTTCGTTACCGGCGAAGGTGGTGATGATGCCGGTGGAGGCGGTGACTTTTCGGACGGCGTTGTTGAGAGTGTCGGCGATGTAGATATTGCCGGAACTGTCGACGTAAAGGCCCTGTGGATTGTATAAGACCGCTTGGTTCGCCGCACCGCCGTCACCGTAATAGCCGCCGAGGCCGCCGCCCGCGATGATGCTGGCAACTCCCGCGGCGGAAACCTCCCTGATCATGTTGTTTACGGTATCGGCGATGAAGATATCGCTGGCTGAATCGATAAAGATGGCAGAGGGCTGGTTCAGGGCCGGTGAAACGGGGAGCCCGCCGGCGCCGACGACCGTGGTGATGGTGCCTCCGGAGACTTCGCGAATCCGGTTGTTGAGGGTATCGGCGATGAACAGGTTGCCCCAGGAATCGAGGAAGACGCCCGCGGGTTGATTGAGCGTGGCGGCGGTGGCGGGGCCGCCGTCACCGAGGCCCGCGGTGCCGCCGCCGGCAGCGGTGGTGATGACAGTGTTTTGGGCCTGCGCCCAGCCGCAGAGGCTCAGGCAAATGACAGCGGCGCAGGAAAAATGATTCTTCAATATAGAGGGTTCCAGTCGAGACCGATTAATTGTCCCAGACGGCCCGGGCTGAATGGCAGTTTCAGTTACTTCTGGTAAACGTCGCGGGCTAATTCATCGGCGAGCATTTTCGCGGCTTCGGGCATGGCGACGCCGCCGCGGAGGATTTCCCGATTGCTCCAGGGACGGCCGTAGAGGCGGGTGGCTTCGGCTTTGTCGGGTTCGACGATGGTGCCAATAAGGGAAACTCCGGCAAATGCACCGCGCGTACGGGACCAGCCGAGAATTTCGGCTTTGGCGAGCACGTCGGTATCGGCGGTGGCATCGCGCCCTACGGGTCCGGCAGCGGCGGCGAGATCGGCGCCAATGGAGAATTTGTCGGACATAAGACGCTCCATGCCGCGCTGGGTCATGATCATGAGGATGATATCGGCGGAGTCGGCGCCGAGCTGCACGCCGAAGCTGCCGCCCGCAAGACGAACTGGGGCCGGGGCGCTCCAACTGCCGGGAGTGCGGCAACTCGCGAAGCCGCGCCCATACTCACCGCCGAAGAGGAAGGCGGCCTTCTTCATGCCTGGCACAATAACGAGGCATTGCGCGTGTTCGAGGAGTTTGCGCGGGATAGCGCGGTCGGGTGCAGACATGACGTCACGAAAAGTGGAGGCGCTGTTCTGCAGGCGTTTGTCGGGCGTTTCCTCCTGCGCGGGGAGGAAAGCAGGGAAGCAGAGAAAGATTGCGAGAAGTGCGATGGTCCTTAAACCCTTGAAAAGCGTCATTAACACGAGGGTAACTTACAGGACCAGTTCGCGGGAGGGCTATTTGGGCCCTCCCGTTCGGAACATCGCTTTTCCCTCGTTGACGGAATAATCGGACGGAAT